>Ga0105053_10012608_pt1 | contig 10150 bp, 10 predicted proteins | sample BON01_FD_78093 | JGI IMG/M metagenome (GOLD analysis project Ga0105053, IMG submission 78093) | Freshwater microbial communities from Lake Bonney liftoff mats and glacier meltwater in Antarctica - BON-01 | ecosystem: Environmental > Aquatic > Freshwater > Ice > Glacier meltwater | place: Lake...
CGCGTCATGTCCCTCAACAGAACAACTTCTCGACGCAGAACAATTTCTCGCAGAACGACTTCTCGCAGAACAACTTCTCGACGCAGAACACCTTTCTCACAGACGACTGGCATGAACTGTGGTTACGAACCTAGAATCCCTTCTTCTTCGTCTCGTGGAGAAGTCCTCGCACGTGCACATCACAGAAAGGGTTCTCTACACAGAAGTGCAGAGAAAGGGATCTGTTGCGTATCATCGAGATCCTGCGGCTATCGGATTTGATCTACCCATTCGTCCACTCTTTTGACACCCAACGCAGTCTTGGCAGGCAATTGGGCAGTCACAGACTGAACATTTGCGAAAAACGGTACAGATGCTCTCTCAGAAAACCTCTTGTTGGCTCATCCTTGGGAAGGTCTTGGTTACCTTCGGTGTCTGTATCGTCGTCGCTTTTAGACCTTGTGCGCATTGCTTTGGTGTCCGCTTTGCTGGCACTGTAAGGCCTTCGGCACGCCCGCTCGCTTTGCTGTCGACAGACCACCCTTTCTCATTGATTTGGATGTGAATTCCTCGTCATCCACGTGTGCCGCAGTCAAAATTCGTGCAATTGCATTTGTGATGTGCTTGTGGATGATGCGTTCGCGTTTGTTATTGAAGCGCGTGCCGCCGTATACCATTGGAAAGAGCAGACCGCACTTGCCACATGGCGTTGTGCGCATGGCCACATCCTTCCATTTCTGGTAGTCTGCATGAGTGTAAAGCTGTGCCTCATGCAGGCACCTTTCCTCGCGTCGAACTAGACACAGGTCTCCGCCCCACCCGATCTTTTCCACCTCCCTTTTTCCTCTTGATCATTCTTTTGCTTCTTCAGGAACACCATTGCACCATATGATTGGCCTCGCGAATCACATTTTCGGTTCGTTAGCCAGTCACATACATCCAAGGATATGAGCTTGGACTGCCGGAACGCGCCCAGTGTGCCAAGCTGTACCATGATGGAATCTCGTTCATGCAAAAAAGAGTTTGTTGGCAGGGATGCAATGAGTCGTATGTGAATGGGTGTTAGACGCATTTTGGTCTTTACGCCGCTAGTGGTGTTTTTCTTTAGCCCTAACAGCCAGGCTCCCATTTCACGGTACTGTAATGGCGACGGGTAACCAAATTGCCTGTGCTCGGTAACGATGCACGATAAAAACTTTCCGATGGTGCCAGTATCGTACTGGCACAGTATTAGTTGTGACATGAAAGCCATCAACACTTGTTTGTCTGCTGGCAACACGGCCTCAGGCTTGCGCATGACAACACACAATGTGACCCACCCTCGCCAATCGCTGTCGTAGTCTCTGCGGGTTGATTCTGTAAGAGCTGCTAGCAAGCCTTGAGTGGCGAAGAATTCAGTTAGCGCATCCAACGTTGGCATATCGTCGCAGTCATAACCCAAAATGAGTGGTCCGCCTTTGGCTGATTCAAGTATTGTGCCCGCTGTGAAATTTGCTAGTACAGCGTCTCTGACTTGATGTGGTATGAGGTGCTGCACATCCAGCAATGATGCTAACGTGGGCATCTTTGATCGGGACCATGACAAGTCTGTGCGGTTGAGAACCCGCTCTGCGGCCCATTTATATACTTGCTTGTGCTTTGCAAGTTGGCTGGCCGCATTACCGATAGCCAGAGGTTTCAGAACCTGACTGCTGAAGTGTAGTGTGGTGCGGATACGGACTACTGCGGGTGTTTGAGTCTGTGTGAGAGATGTAGTATTGAGAAGCGGATCTTGGGTGCGTGTAAATGCGGCTATCGACGCGTGGCGAATCCCGTAGGATCCACTACGTTTCGAAGGAGCTTGGGTGCGTGTGTTCTGCGTATCCGTGTCGTCGAGTCTGGCCGGCTCATGATCGATTGGTGTATGTGTCGAATATTATGTACATTGTGCCTGTATGTTGTGAGGCACCTTAAAGACATGGACGCGCGGATTGAGGACGGACTTGCTCCTGTAAATTTTCCTACAGGACATGCACTGCACGAGGAGTCTCCTGGGTCTTGTAGGTGAAAACCATTTTCACAGGGTGTACAGGTGTAGGAGCTGACGAGATCCTGTATATCTACAGTACCATCTCTGGCAGGGTCATAGTAAAAGGGTGAGCCGTCGATGGATACGTATTGCCAGCGCATCTCTACAATCATGTCACTGGGGCACGCACACACACAGAGCAAACATTTGTCGCTTATCGTCCAAGGCTCCGCTCCCGTCCAACTGTCAATACTTACACAGTGGGTTGGGTCAGTCACTTGTATAGCAGCACACGCGCCTGCAGAGAGTCCGTAAAGTATTCTCTCTTCACTTGAAATATAATACGCATGTACATCCGTACAATTACAAAGCAACAAAACAGTGTTGATAACCAGGTAACAGCGCAGTATCTGTGCTTTCGTGCACCTCGCAGGCGGCGCCTTCATCACGTGGTTGCATGCAATGTAAGACACAGCAACATATATATGTTGTGTTTGGGGTTTTCACGCGTAGACGCTGTGGGAACTTGAACCATGTTGTTCGTAGACATGATATACGTGCGATGGCGACATGGCGGGAAAAACGGGCGCATCATGGTGCGGGGTACCGACAACATTCTCCTCTTCACCTGCAGTCCACTGCCCCCCCTCTCCCACAAGAAGGCCCCAGAAGGGGAGGGGTCACAGCAGACGCCCGTGTCTCGGTTGCCTTCTTCGCATGATGTCGAGGATGACAGCCTGTCATGCTACTACCACGCCTATTATGATAGGAAACCCACGCTGGGCCCTCTGGGGGGCGCAACACCTCCACAAGAGCAACACACCACACTGCATGCGATTTCAGTGGGACTGGACGCAAAGCAGCACCCAAATGTCACAGTGCTCTACCAGGAGGTTTTTTCCAAACACGAGGACATGGTTGCGACGGTTGATATTTCTTACAACACTTGTTGATTTAAAAACGGCTTCTTCGCCATGCAAAAACACGGTTATGGCGTGCTGCTACTCTGCCATGCAAGCCCCGAGGCCGAGGCCGGTCCCTCGAACATTGCGCTCACCCACCCACCCGTGCACTTTGTCAACTGGCGGCAATGCCGCTGTTTGATCAAAAGCCACATCCGAAGTGCGGAGCGCGAAGCAGGGCCTGAGATGATAGACACCGCTGCCGCTGCTGACGGCACAGCTGATACAGCACCACCACTCACCGCACAAGCACACGAGAGGGCCCACAACACAGCAGACCACGACAAGGAGCACACAGCCCCCCTGGCCGTGGATCCCCAGAGGGATTCGAGTCTCTACCGGTCCTTGAAACAAACAGTCTGTTCCACGTTTAATATTTTTTAGTTTCAGGCACTGGTGGCAATGGTGTAGGGTTTAGGGGGCGCTCTTGTGGGCGGACCGCTCCCCGCCATGACTATATAAATCGTTGGTGTACTCGTCATGGAAGCACTGCTATTTCTGGGCTATCATGCAAGGATACCCCAAGCATGGCACGCATGCGACGCTGTGTGGCCTGGGGGGTGTGCTGTACTATCTGTTACAGTTGTCGCTGGTAATCCCAATCGGTGGCGTGCACACGTTTGTTGACACATCACATTGTACGGATCTCCAGGGGTTGCTGGATGTGTCTGGTGGGACAGACGTACCATTGAGTACGACGACGTTGCAACGGTGGCAGCGGCGCACCACAGCAACACCCCGAACCTGCACATCCTGCAGCCGGGACTTTTTTTCTCATCACACATAGAAAGTCCCTCGGACAACAGAGAAACCATCATACGGGCTGCACGTGTCATGCGCAAGTACAGGCTGGAAGAGATGGCAATGAACTCGCGCGTTGTGGCTATGCTCACGAATGTTGTGCAAGTGAATGATACCAACAACACGAGCATGCGACACGAAGTAGGGCAGGTGATTCAAAACACCAACCTGGGCGACATGTTTATTGACCAGTACACCACCCGCGCCATCGTCAAGGAATGCTTTTGGTACATGCGCACCCCAAAAAGGCCCGACGGTTGGCCACAAGGGGGGGAAACGCTTGTGCACGCATGCATTCTTGTCCTACAGCACGACTCGTGTGTCTACCTGTCGGACCGCTCGATGGGTGCGCGCCCCACCACCCACCCGGGGCTCCCTGCCTTTGACAGAGGCAATTGGGTCTGGTTGTTAATTTCTACCATGTCTGGGATGGGAGTGATGAAGTTCCGCCGGCGCGTCGACTGGGACGAGACGGAGCTGTCGGGTAGTGTGACGTCCTGTGAGTCAGAGCTCTTCCGCAAGACGATGCTGGTGCGTGGGTTTCCTTTCCAGCAATGCACCAAAACGATCGTACTGACCTGTTTTCTCAACGGGGCGGTCTGTTCGGCTGAGCAATTTGCCCAAGAGTTGGCGAGATTCTGGCGGGTGTTCACCATATACGCTGGGTCGGACCTGCAACACATTTCGGTCCATCCACTGGCGCTGACACACCAGACTGTGGGGGCATACACGGTGCAGTACGACACCACCCGAATAGTCGAGCACAATGGCGGTCACACACAGGAGGACAGGTACTTTTTGGGGGAAATCGCGCGAGAATGCCTACCAGGAACCGTGCCACAAGAGCTGATCATCAAGGAGTTTGGGTTCTTCTACGTGGCAAAATGCAAGCCCTGTCCCTTCAACTACTACTACTACGAGGGTCCCACACTGCGCACTGCACTTACCAAGGACAACACAAAAGAACGCACGCTCTTTGTGTCGCTAGTGGGCAATGTGTACGTGCTGGCAAACGGCAGTGTGGCAAACGGCAGTGTGGCAAACAGCAGTGTCGCTGCAGTAGATGTGGGCACCACTGTGACCATCAACATCGAGCCCATACTGCAATTCAGAGGCATACGAGGGCCCACCGCTGCCACGTGGTCTGTGTTTGGCGGGGTGGGACAAATCGTGGTGGTTTCAATCGCAAACATCTACGGAGAAGACGACAAGCACGCTGACGATGCTATTTTTATCGATGTGGAAGTCGCCCCGTCCTGGGGGCATGCTCCCGTGACAGACTCTCGCTCACCAGCCATCTTGCCAATACGCCACACGCTCGAGCAAAAGTGCGTGCAGTGTCCTGCAGGCACCGTCTCTGAAAGCTATGCGAGCAAGGGCAGGTCAGAGTGCCTCGTCTTTGAGGGTTTGCGTACTTCGGTTGCCGACAGCATTGCCCCGAGCCAGATCGGTCGCGACAGCAACAACGCGGTGTTTGACACCATCGCAGGCTTCCAGCTGCGGCAAGTCCGCTACGACGGAAATCGCCACAAAATGCAGCTCTACCTGGAAATGGAGGCGTGGTTTGCCAAGGAGCACACACATGCGATCATGGCAAGTGCCAAGATATTTTTTGGCGTGGCCGCCGCCGATAAGACCACATTCGAGGTCATTGGCGTCACTACGCTGGCGCCGAATCCGGATGCGCCCACTGACAACAGGCGGCACCGTCTGCTTGACGACACCGGGCACCCTGAGACAAACAGCAAGGCTGCCGACTCTGGTGCTCTTGCGAGTATCACAATCAGGGTCCGTGGCCAAGATTCAGAAGCATCAGATATTGCTGGCACGCCGGCACTAGATGCACGCATAATCGTTTTTGTCATCATACCGTGTGTTGTAATCGTCATCATTTTGCTGCTCTTCACTGGCTGCATGTTGCTGCACCGCACACACACACTGCATGCAGCATGATGTGCACACCACCTCGTCAGCCACACGTTGCCCGAAATAGCATTGGGAGGCAAGCGTTTTTTTTTAAAAAAAAGCAAGTGCACCCGCTGCCCGACATAGCACGCATAGCAAGTCGGGAAATAAAGGCATTTTCTTCAAAACACGAAAAAAACGTGGCCTGTGTACAACTATAAGCTGCTCTCTCTGATTTGCGGTTTCAATATAGGTGGGTGTAGTGCCCACAGTCCCGCCCACAAACATGTCTTCTGCCAGCACCTTGGCCTGTCACCCTGTCACCCTGTCACCCTGTCACCCTCACATTGCATTGCATTCCAGAAGGCAAACATATAAAGGCGGGACACTCGGTGTGGTTCACCATACAAAAACATCGTGAAAATGCAGCAAACGGCAGCATGTGCTATTTGCCAGTACGGCCTGCAGGACGGGCCCAACAAGGATGATTATGCAGAAAATTGGAAACAATGGCACGAGCACTTGCTTGCTTTGGAAGAACAATCGGAGCCTTGGCGGTTGTGGCAAAGAAAAGAACCGATTGTTACGCACAAGGTTGACGGCTGCAACATGGTGCACTGGCTTTGCCGCGAATGCGTGTATAGACACGACCCTACCACCGGCAGGTTTTGTGTTCAGAGCTGCCCCATCTGCCGAACTGATCTGAACATACATGGCAGAGAGGCAGGTGTCGAGGCGGGTATGGACGAATATGCCCACGAAAACATCATCGACACCTTCGAATTTGACAACCTCGATCTGGAGGACTACAGTGACAACAGCATGGAGGGCGAGTCGGACGGCAGTGAAGTCGTATCGTACGTTGCAGGATATAGACGATATTACTCGCGAGAATGCATATTGGCCAACGAAGTGATGACACAGAACGCCGCCCGTGCTGCGGGCCAAGACATCACCAGTCCATCCGTTTTCACGGTCTTCACGCACAACGCGCCGTACACGATATGCGGGGCCGATCGGACCAACTGGGCGCTCCAATTTTTGCAACATTCCGTTGAAATTCTGCAAATTTGGAATGACGAGGAGAGCTGGCAGCTGAACCAAGCAATGGCCCACGACGACAGCGCTGCAGCACATCAGCTGCCAGCTCACGACTGGACACAAGGTTCACTATTCGACCACGCTGCAGCGGCTGGCAGATTCATACTGGCAGAACCAAGGTACTTTGATGATGGCAGAATCGGGACCCCGCTGGTGGATTTCTCGCGCGTTGGACAATATGCTGCCCAGATCCAAATTTCAAGGATGAGTTGCGCCCCGGAAACATCGAGCACTACGTGCACAACGCAGAAATATACGCATCTGCATCTGTGTTGTTTTGGCTGACAATAATTCCCGAACTTTTTGCCGCCGACCAACGAGCAGTGGCCATTTTCAATGACGGCCAGTTGCTTCAGCTCCAAGCACAGTACCACCTCCTCCCACCCAATTCCACGAAACGAGAGTACGTGGAGCGGGTCCTGATCACGGTCGACAACATCATTCAGCAATACAACCAATTGGTGTATCCTGATTTCGTGTACAGCCATGAAAGCGTTATGCAAGAACAGGGGGGCATGATGCAGGACATACTCGCCCCAAGGCCCTGGGTGATCATGCAAATAATCCAGATGCAACAACTACAAAATCCCGGCGACGAAACCGGAGGCGACAGGCAAAATCGGTGCGTCTCGAAAACCCTGCTCTCCCGCAACACACCTGTCACGTAACTCGTCATGCATGTTTTGTTGGTATACAGTCATGGATGACCCTTAAGAAACGCCAGCATTAAGAAACATTTGCTAACATTTCTCGTGTACGTCTAGATATTTGAGTATTGTAACTCTATACACGCATAGATATATTGGCTTAAGAAACTCATGCTGGGCCGAAATCTCTGTTTTCTTAATGGTCATCCATGACTGTGTCCCGTTTGCATGTCGACTTTCAAAATCAGCCTATTACTCACTCATACCCACATGTGCACAGCAACCAGTGGCTGTCTGGAGTACGTGTTGCATATGCGGATCTATCCCTGGTCCGACGCCCATCCATCAATAGGGAGGAATGGGCTGCAAACGTCATGGCATTTTACCAGCAAATGGGCACTCTGCCATACTTTGTAGCTGCCCAGAAATCTTGTAACAGTGATCCAGCAATCTCTGATTCACCTCCTCCCACTGTCCCTGCTGGTTTCTCTGAGAAAGCAGGTTTGAAGAAGTGCTTTCCTGAAATGGGTCATTTCTGGAAATCACTTCTGTAATAAATCAAATGAATCACTTTTCATTTAGCTGCCCACTCCGCATTGGTGAAACTCACTTGCGAGCAGAGTGCCAACGCGAGTCCTTAATATTCGATTTTTGTGTCGAGTGGTGTGATTTCTTCGACCCTTTTCCATAGTAGTCCTAGCGCTCCGACTAGCTGTTGCTTCTGCATACCACATGCTTGTGTCCATCTCTTTTCTTTGATGCTTCTGGCTTCAGTCCACCATCATGATTTCATGGCCCATGATGCGAGCGCTTCTCGAAATCTGGATTCAGAGCTGCCCTTGGGAATATCTCCGCCAGGTTTGTTCAGTGCTCTCGATCGGTTCCATTGTCGGCATCGTACACACCGGGCTGGTGTGCTCATCGCCTTTTGTACAAACAACTGCTGCTCACTGATAATAATTATAAAGATTTCCTCTCACTATGTGCACTGAGACGTGATTTCGGCAGACAAGTTCCGTGGGTTGGCTACCGGCATGGAGCCAGCGTTTTTTCTCAACGTCATGTCGACAGCCGCATGAGTGCTATCACGCGAGGCTCATCCAAGTTTAGCCCAATCAGGGCTTGTACTTGACACTGAAGATAACTCGCTGCAGCTTTGCGTTCCGTCCAGCCAGGCGCTCTCCGTTTCATCGATTTCAGTACCTTTGTACACTGACCCGACCTTGTCAACCGGAGAGGTATGGTCTGGTCGTGAGAAAATGCGCCCGTGGCGGCTGGAGACTGGATGTTATGATGATGATTGCTTTTATTATCACTCTTGGAGAAATAATGTAGTAATTGCGTTTGGAACTCTCTCGAACCTAGTTACAAATCCGGTCTTGACGCCCGAGTTCATGATGGATACAAGTCTTTTTGTCGTCGCGCATTTGAAACTTGTCACGACTAACGTGCTGTCAGTATCAGAGTCAGCTCCTAGCATGACTTTCGAATGGCTTGCCAGTGTTGCTTTGTTTTATTGACCCGAGGGTGAGGAAGATTAGAAACGAGGCCTCCAGTTGCCCTGGGATCTTCTCCAGAACTCTTCGCTTTTACTATGTCGCTAGCGCCCCCGGTTCATCCCTCCCCCATCTTCTTGACGGACACTAAGACGTTGCTTCCGTGATGTTGGTGACGCCGCAGGACGTGACCCCAATTCTGTTTGTGGCGGACACCACTTGTACTCTTGGCCTGAGTCTGTGCTCATTGCAGAGTTCCAAATGGAAAACGCTAAAATTAAGCCCAAATTCTGATTTAGGCCTATTTTCATTCCTTGTCGAGTATTCGTTGCTGCAACATGTCGTGCTCATGAGTACAGCCTGTTAACTTGACCTCTTTGGTTGCAAAACTACCAGCGCATGGCTGTACTGTCCCTAGATTTCGTTGATGAGCCCATACAGCAGTGCATTTCGAGCATAACTGAATATTATGCTGCAAAAGGTCGTTAGAGATGGAGACATTCAGTGAACAATTTACGTTCAGAAGGCCTTACAGAAACGTTTAGAACTGACTTGCGTTTCACTACAGCCAACACAACAAGCACAAACTCAAGGCAGATAAAGTGAATGCAATGCAGTCTTGGACGACATGTTGAGGAGAACAGAAAGAATTGGGCGCAGAATTCGAATTTGGCAGAATTTGTAATCAACAGCAGCAAATTTGCAACAGCAGGATTTGCTCCCTTCTTCGCAAATCTCGCATGAGAGCCCAGGATGCCGAAAAATCTGGGACACCTTAAGCTGGACGTGCCAGCAGCCAAGGAAATTGCTGACGCATTGTATGCAATTGTTACAAGCACATGAGACGTAGTTGAACATATTGAGCGAAACAAGAAACAGGGACACACAAAATGGCGTCCCACAGATATTTTCCAGCCAGGAGACAAATTGCTTTTGTCGACTAAACATCTCAAGCTGAAGATTGATGAATCTGGATATGTTCGTGGGAAATTTTGAAGTGATAAGCAACCCCTCCACGTACCACAAACATAGAGCTTCCTCACTTCCAGCAAAGCTACTAGACTATTTCTTAGGAAGTAATACAAGCAACATCAATCAACTTTGAATAAGCGTGGTATGGCTCAAGGTGCCACGTGCCTTCATCATGCATATGCCGATCAATTTCAAAGACATCAAAGCTTTACATCTCGCACAACTGACTTGGGCGGAGCCGACAACAAGATGCTCAGCCCCATTACGAATGACAGACAG
>Ga0105053_10012614_pt1 | contig 10147 bp, 15 predicted proteins | sample BON01_FD_78093 | JGI IMG/M metagenome (GOLD analysis project Ga0105053, IMG submission 78093) | Freshwater microbial communities from Lake Bonney liftoff mats and glacier meltwater in Antarctica - BON-01 | ecosystem: Environmental > Aquatic > Freshwater > Ice > Glacier meltwater | place: Lake...
AGCTGCAGTGCTCCAACAGAATCTATCTGTCTAACTGCTGCAGTGACTGTGTGTGCACTGACAAAGACCCAGTAAAACAGGGTCTGCTTAACGCTCATAATAAAAAAGAGGGATTCTTTTTTTTGGTCGCGTTATTTTTTTAGAGTCTTTAGAGTTTAGATGCATTAGAAAACAACAAAATCGATTTTTTAATTAAGGCACTACAAGTAGTGGATAAAAGCCATCAAATGCAGGGCGAAAAAGGAAGAAAAAAGGAAAAAGAATTATAGAAAACACTAGATCAGGAGGTAATGCGATTAACCCCCTGTACCAAAAAAACAATAAAAAATGCGTAAATATTAACTTGATTTATTTTCAAAAATGTTTTCATGAATTCTGAGGGTTGCGATGCTTGAGAGCCACCTAATGGGTACACTCCTTCATTCCCTCTCGACCTCACTACCTCACAGCGTATACCTCATATTTCAGAAAGAAAGTTTTCTACTATTAGTGCTTCTGTTTCTTCTTCAAGCGTGTCTGCTCGTAACCAATGATTACCAAGTTCATCGCCATCTCTATCGAAATTCTCGTCATCCTCCACGTCATTTATCACACCTGATAAGTACGTCAGGTTCTCAATTTCGTCAGTACCCTGGCTAGGTGTTTGCATGCTTCAATGTTGTCTATGCTTCATGTCTTTTGATTTTGATAGATTGCTGTTTAACCGAACCTTTGAACTGTGGGGGGCTAAAATAGCACCCCAAAATTATAGGGCTTATATTAATAATCACCCGAACTTGTCGTTTATTCGATGTTACCCGCTGCAACGCATCTTCCAATACCGATACGGGCACTGGTTCTCTAGAGGCTACTAACGATCCAACAAGCAGCTGGTATACTTGAGAATTTCCATCTAGTCCTTCTTCCAGAAACCTTTGAAAGTATTGAGAAAAAACTCCATCCAAACCTTGTGGAAACTTATTGGAGTTTCGAAGGTCAGTTAGCTTCAAAGTGCCGCTTGTACGTTCCAAAATATCATCTAGAAAACGAGCATACAGAAACAAACCCTCGGAACGCAGTAGCATCATTTCTGTCGCTTCGCTCAATTCCTTCTTGTCGAAATACGATTTTAATTTCATTTGCAAATACGATCGAATATCTTCTAGATTTCGCTCATCTTCGGTGTTGACTTCAACAGGACTGAAGTCTTGAGCTTGTATGGAATGTAATCCTCAGGTCGTGTTGAAACCAAGATACCTAGCCACTCAGGAGTTTCATTAATCCAGCACTGTTGGATAATATCAAGAAGTTCCTTTCGTTGATTTGGATTGCATTCATCCAGTGCATCCAGCACCACAACCACCCGGGATTTCATATTTAATCCCGAACACGGTTCAATGATAATATGTCGAAAAAGCGTTTTGAGGTTCTCTTTTTCTAGCTCCGATCGTTCAAGTGACTCCAGTCTCTCACCTAGTCCAGGCACCAAATTGGCTAGTTGATTGGCTATTGAATAAATGCACAATCGCGCGTCACTTAATCGTTGATCATCGTGCTTGAAAAAGTGCAACGCGCCCACTGTCAAGTCTTTAGACTTTCTATTTCGCATCTATGTATATCGTTTCTTTCGAGTTGCCTCATCGCCGATCGCTTCACCGAGTTGACACAAGCGAGCTAGTAAAACGCTTTTGCCGATACCAGCACAACCCATGAAAACAAATACCCGCTGGGTCCAAGTAGGGCTTGAAATCCATTCCAGAATCCGGTTTATCGCCCACACCCGTGTTTTGGGCACATACTCTCGCGCTTTTTGACGACATATTGCAAAAGGATCAAAGTTCACCTTCAAAGCATTCCCTTTAATCACAGATACATCTATATTCTTTCTATTTTCGGTCTTGCGTCTTAGAGCTTGCAACACGTTAGCAACCTTTACTTTGTAATTTTCATCGTCTGAAAAGTCAACATACAACTCAGACACCATCTCCATAAGAAAAGCACCGGTCCATTCTTTCGTATTCTTCATTCGCGGTTCCTTTACTATCGGCAGTAGTTTACTCTTACCTTTTCGAAACGAGGCGTACCTGAACTCTTTCATGCAATTATCTTGATCACCTATTTTGGATATGTTATAGATTTTAACGTTCATTTCCGGGAACTTACCATTGGACCCATTTACTTTGTTCATGAATGCCTTGGTTACGAATACAAGTACCACCTCCGACTGGTCGATTCCGGCACACATACCGTCCACGAGGTTGGCTTGCAGTTGCTCTTCATCAAGCCAAAACTTCAATCCACTCATTTCCTTCAAACCCATGAAAATAGATTTCACACGGGAATGATTGTCGCGTCGTAGTTCATCTTTTCCCCAATCATGGCTTAAAAAACCTGCGAACATTGCAAACACACACCTCTTCAAATCTGACACCAATAGAGTAGACCCTGCATTTGTAGCTGCTTGTCGATTTCAAAAATAGATTTTTGAATGTTTGAAGTTTTTGCATAGTATCAACTTTAAACTTGAGATTTGAACCGCGTTTCAAAAGGAGGAAAAAAATAAAATTTCGACCACATTCCAATTTGGAAGGTGTTTGAACTTGAGTTTTGAACCGTAGATCGATATATGGGGCTTCAAGGAGAGATAAGGGTATCTCGTCGCGTGAAAGAGTCACATGGGTATATGCCTCGCTGCCTCCGTATTGCAGTGGCTGTGGCATTCATTGAAAGCCTTCGTGAACAAGCCCCATATCCGCTTCCCATTATCAAACACATGGAAAAACATCCATCGGCACGAGTCCATGCTCACTTTGAAAACATACATCAAACAAAGCTGATGATGCTAATACACTGCGGGAGGATAGGCTCTTACACTCCCACCTTAGAAGGTATGGATAAGATTGGAAAGGAGTTCAGACAATCTCTTCTGTCCTTGGATGGTATGAAAGTATTTAGACTGACTAAAACTGTGTCCAAGTCGATCTTAAGAGACGAAGCTGTGTCAGAACGCGCAATGTTTTTACTGCCATGCTTAGCTGGTGAGTTCTCTTATGTGGCAATACTGGGACTCGTCGAGGGATTTAGGGAGTGCGTCGAAAACCAATGCTGGGACGCAGCAGTATCTTATTTTATCCTCAGGATAATGGAAGTGATGTTGCTAGCAAGGTAAGATATCATCAGTTATATATATATGAATATCTAAAACCACCCACAGAATGGATCATGTGTTTCACGACGTTCAACTACACCAACTTCAAATATCTCTTTCTAAACTACAAGAGAGTCTACCAGATGAAGTAGCGAATAAGCTAGTCAGAGAATACATTGATCATTTATTCTACATTATTGGAAATCTGGCCAACGTCACTTTTCAAAGCAGTCCTGATTTGATGGTCGTGCCGCCCGCAGATTTCCAAATTAAATAACTACTTTTTCAGTTTTCAATCGCTTTTTAGTCAATTTGGGTTCATCCATATTTCCTTCCATGAAAAGTCTCGACACGCGCTTTCTCGACCCTTTAGGCTCTGCAACTAAACTTAACAAATTTTGAGCATCTCTTTCAGGATGCTCGCCAGCAAAACCTTGGAAATTAATGTGCCAAAGTTGAAGCTGACCTTTTGGATAATTCAGCGGCTTGTCGAAGTTTCGAGCTTGGTCTGCTTTCCACGCATATGTTTTGGTGCAATCGTATGTCTGATCGGTGGTGAGTAAAATTACTTTCAAACCCGAAACAAACGTACCTGGATAAAGAAGTCATTAACTACTTCATCGGAACTACAGAGAACTTCACCGTCCACGAAATGCGCTATACCGATCAAACTCTTTTGTTCCTGTAACAACATTTCATTACTAGGACACTCTATCAAAAGTGAATATTCACCAACAATTATTATAGGGTTTTACTAACCAGGCCAATGCTCCCTCACGCGTTTCATTAGATCATCGTTCTTCAAATGCTGGCTGTTAGAGCCCACATGGACCTATTCGATTAAATTTCGACATCATTCCTCCGAGTGAAGAACTTACTGCGATCCATTCGCCTTCTCCAAAAGAGGTCGTTGGTTTGCCTCGCCTAGTGAATAATCCTGCACCGTGCACCATAGCTGAAGCAAAAGGCTGCTGCATTGTGACCGCCCGAACTCCAACTCTCGCTTTCATGACCCGTTTTGGGCAAAGGAATTTTTTTTAGAAGAGGAAAAAAAGGTGAAATAAATGGTGTAAATATAAAGTTGAGCAATAATTGTGTGGTCATCAGTTATCAACCATTGGATTTCATTCATTTACTGAGATATATTAGAACATTCAAGTATCATGGCGGCTCTTTCTCAGGTTAAGCTCTTCAACAAATGGTACGTACGAAATAAATAAAAGCGAGGGAGGGAGAACTAACTGTTACTCAGGTCGTTTGATGAAGTATCTTCTAGCGATGTGTGTCTCATGGACTACATGGCTGCGTTCCAACACGATGCGGTATACTTGCCTCACACTGCAGGACGCTACCAGATGAAGCGCTTCAGGAAGGCACGATGCCCGCTCACCGAGCGCCTCGCAGATTGCCTCATGTTTCACGGTAGAAATGCTGGTAAGAAATTGATGGCTGTTCGCATCATCAAGCACACGCTTGAAATCATCCACTTGCTAACTGACCAAAACCCAATGCAAGTTCTTGTTCTTGCCGTAACCAATGCAGGCCCTCGCGAAGACTCCACCCGTGTTGGATCGGCTGGTATTGTTCGACGACAAGCTGTAGATGTTTCTCCATTCCGAAGAGTAAATCAAGCACTATACCTTATGGCTCTAGGTGCTCGTGAAGCTTCTTTCAGAAACATCAAGTCCATTGCTGAGTGCCTTGCTGATGAAATTATCAATGCTTCCAAGGGATCTTCCAACAGTTACGCTATCAAGAAAAAAGACGAAATCGAGCGTGTAGCAAAGGCTAATAGGTAAACATCTTTTTTCGTATCTTTCACAGTTTATTTTTAAAAAGTTTATTTAGAATTGATGCCGGCCAAATCCTGTGTTTGAGTATGTGGATTGCGCCGCACTAGTGGTCGATGTTTTTGGATATGAATTCGAAGCAGTGGAGGGTTGAAACGATCTTCCTTGATACGTCCCTGTACTCGATTGAAAACTGTTTCCTCCAGCCCTAGCTAATGAGCTGCTACGATTTCTTAACCCATCCGTTTGGTGGTCTTCTGAGGGAGGTTTCGATTGTCTGTACTGACCGAACGTAGAACCAGGTAGTTTAGCTAGTTGCTTTGGCGATCCGAATTTATTCGAGTATAAACTGGGAGCACTGAACCCAAAAGACTGTGCTGGCTGCTGTGTTTCTTTTGATGCATCACTTCGACCAAATCCGGCTCCATTGTAAGCAGATTTCAATGGAGCAGCTCTCGTTGTTGTTGTAGCTTGAACGCTAGGAGCAAATGTTTTAATTGGTTTTATCGCAAAGTTTGAAGTTGGCGATATCGTCCCAAAAGTAACAGGAGTAATTAGTTTTGGAGTGGTTGAGATGATGTCAGGAAACAATCCATTCAAAGCGGAGTTTTTCTCTGATAGATTCTGGTTTTCGATTTGAACATTTTCCTTTGTGTTTTCTTGCGCACTATCCAGTCGAGGAATTATTCCAAGAGGCATCGGAACGAAGTTTGAAAAAAATGGATGTTGCAAAGCTTGAGAAGCCGTCGGCCTCGCTTTTGGGTCATACCGTAACAACTCTGTCATTAGATTGATCGCTTCTCCACTTGCTTGCGGAATAATTTGACCTAACGGAGTGGAAATGAATTGTGGGAATTTAAAATTCATAGTTGTTGCCAATTTGATTCCGTCTGGCCAGTTGGATGGAGTGGGAGATCCCAAAACACTGCATATTTTATATATCTCATCAGGTTCGCTGCTACCCGGAAATAACGGTCGTAACGTAAACAATTCAGCCATGATACATCCACAAGCCCACATGTCAATAGGTGAATTATATGTAGGAGATCGAAGTAAGATTTCAGGAGCACGATACCAGCGTGTTGATACATAGTCAGTGTAAGGAGGTCTCGACCGCACTTCCCTTGCAAGTCCGAAATCGGCGATTTTAATAATTTCTCCTTTACATAACAGATTCTCCGGCTTTATATCCCTATGAAAAAATCCGTGCTTGTGCATAAACGCCATTCCTTGGAATATTTGATATATCAAATTCCGGATCGTCTCTTCAGGCATCGCTTTCGTTCTGGACTTCATCATCTCATACAAATTTTCTGACATATATTCAAACACGAAGAACAATTCGTCGTTTTCTCTGATCACCTCCTTAAGTTTAACAATATTCGGATGATTCAACTTTTTCAAAGAGGTAATCTCTCGGAGACTCATGCATTCTTCCCACGTTTTGAAAGCTTTCTTCATTTTCTTGATAGCTACTACCTCCCCAGTAGAGTTATTTACGGCTTTCAATACACATCCATAAGTACCGTCGCCTAGTTGATTCGTTACCTTGTATCTGTTCATCACCAGCACAGAGTAGTTACACTTTCCAATATGGTCTACAGTTACGGGTTCCTACTCCTACCTACCACAATCATTAGTAGTTTTCAACGGTAATTATTTATCAATTTGTTAGAATGTGTTAAGGTAGACAATAAACAATTGGTGTCATGGTGACGATATTCCTGCTGGATAATACCAGCAGGTACCTAGATGTCACTTTTAATACGACTACCTCGGTAGGTTACATCGTATAGTTAAATCGCTTATCTTTTCTAATTGATTTGTTTTGAAGGATGTGTGTATGAAAATGGCAACCAATCTTGGATTGCAAGACCCCAAAGGCATGAAACAGCTATTCGGTCTGTACACTTCAGATGACGGCAAACATCGTAAGTTTAGTATATGCTTTCAAAGTAAGCAATTTATTAATTATTTGAATAGTTTCTATTGAATCTCTTCCTGAGTCCGAATGCATTCTGAATGCAACCAAGAGATGCTGCAAGATATTTTTCAAAATTAAATACCTGGTGGATGTTTGTCTTAAATCAGATGATCCCGGTATTCTGTTTCTTAGATACGTGCAAGCTAAGCATGATATTATAAGTGGTACATGTCCTTGCAATTTGGCCATTCTCGATAAGCTAGCGGCAACATCCCTACGAAAACGATACGGGGTCTTTAATAAAATACTGCATGGCAACAGGTTTATTTCCGACATGCTTTTGGAACTTGTTCCTAAATCTGAAATATGTCGCAAAAAAATATCCAGATGGCAAACTGATATTCTGAAGTGTTTCAAGGATATCAGCGCGAAATCGTTTGACCCTCTAGTAGAGTATTTGCGACTTGTGGAGACATTAGACCTATACGGATCTGTTTGTTACCAAGCTAAATGTAACAATATTGATGTGGTTCTTGCTGTAAATTGCAAAGGCATTTTGAAATGTGAGAATAACTCGCTTCGAGTACTCGAAATGATAATGTGGGAAGAAATGTGCAGTTGGGGTGTTCATTCAAATTCACACCAACAGGTATTTTTTATCAAGCGAAGTCACTCTCCCATGTTGGCGATTCCTCACGATGAACTGGAGCAATTAGATTTCGTTCTACATCAACCAAAAGTACTCTGTCGGTTTGTTACCGCCCTAGCTCAATTGATAGTTCGGAATTTGCAGATCGAAAACGCCGAGCAAAAAGCATTCCAAGCCGCGGCATTACTTCAAGCATGTGCTAGAGGTATATTAACTAGAAATAAACTGGACCAGGAGTTTTGGGTAGTTCGAATTCAAGCCCTATGGCGCGCTTTCAAAGTAAGAAATGTCGACAGGTGCACGGAAGAAAAGGTGGCTATCAAGTTACAATCTCTTTTTCGAGCCTTCGCTGCTCGTAAGCAACTGTATTCCGTGCAAGAAGTTCTCTCTGCTGTTTATATCCAAGCAATGCTTCGAGGTTTTCTCGTCCGTATAAAACCTCCAAAACAAAACAGCACTAACGGTTTTCTAGTTTCAAAACAGCAGAGATTCAATATAGAAACTACCAATCAACACAACCCGCGATGGAATTCGAAGCAATTCGAGCAGATTTCTAAGCAACAGAGATCATTTAGTGAGACAATCAATCAAAATAGCCCTCGGTCGAACGTAAGGCAATATCGGCACTCGTTGCCACCTGCCATTCCTCCGCCTCCTTCAATTCCGCCTCCTGGTTTTGATGACGACTTTTATTCTCCGCCTCCACCAGATTCGCCTCCGCCTAGAAATTTAAAAACATTCATTCTACCTCAAGCACCACCCAGTCCGGCATTTAGTGAATTCGATGAAAGTGATGATTATTCAGTCTAGTCAAAATTTATATTTGATTTTATATTTGATTCAATGGCTACAATTGATCAGCAATTTACTGTAAAGGAAGTCAATGCTTTATTTAATTTAAAAGTCGGATATATATTGTTTATGAAAGCTTCGAGTCTTCTTGGCGCTTCCAATTTTGATAATCTGGGTCATAACTAAAGGTCCCCTCAGTCAGGAACATATAGTCAACGATCAATAGCAACACCAGAAACCCGATAATCGTCAACTTCAAAATTCAAAAGTTAATGACGGTATCAAAAAACAAATCACCACTTACATAATACAGCATGAAGTCAAAATCAACTGAGAAACACAATACAATGAAAATGATGATCAGGCATATCAAGACATATCTTCTGAGATTAAGACCATAGGCGTAAACTAATGCTACCATGTTCTCTCACGCAATTTGTTTAGCAGTCGTTCTGTGGCTTCTCAACAAAAGGTCAGTGTCTACCACGCTGTGTTTTCAAAAGGATTTTAATTAAGAACGAAAGTTTCATTTGAAAACATGGCAATCGCCAATCGATGATGGTTTGTTTGTGAGCATCTTTCTTTTCAAAAGAGTTTTTAAATTAATAAATGATGCAGAAATTCTCTTTTCATTTGTCTAATAAAGGTTTGATTGGCTCCTCAGATACTTGAAATCAAATTTGGTGACGGTAGTAAAAAACAATTTGATTGCAAACAACTTGAAGAAAGACCTGGAATATTCCCTAGACAAGCACAAGTTTAATGTTTATTTGATAAATTCTGAAGATTGAATACTGAATAAAATACGAAGTATGCTTTCAGTCATCAAGTGATGAAAGTTAAAGGTCAACAATTACTTAAAATCTCAAAATATTACAGGACGAGTATGCTGTTGGAAGAAACAAGCTATAAGATTATCAGCAAGAAAATAGATACTACAGCTGTATGACAAATAAATACTCTCATTTTCCGTTCCTGAATAACTTGAATCCGACCATTCACCTGCACAATATTTCCACGTCCTAGCCACAAATGCATTTAACAGAACTCCGTCCTCGCAAAATTCTAGTTTGAACTAAATAAATTTGAAGTTAGTAAATCCACGTATCTATAGCTTTATCCCAATTATGGAGTTCTTCAGGTGAGAACCACGTTTGAATTTCGTGCTTTGCAGCATCAGGAGAGTCACTTCCATGAGTAACACTCTAGGACCTAAACACACAGTAATCTCCTCTAATAGAACCCGGAGCGCTCTAATAGAACGACGGATCAAACGAAACTATGTATAAAACGGTAAAACTTACGTCTTGAGGATTTGAAGCTCCCAGCATGGCTCTCCCTTGTTTGATGACGTCTAGACCTTCGAAACAATAGCAAACAATAGGACCAGAAGAAGAAAAAAAGGTCAACCTTGGAAAGAAAGGCCTTGAACTCAAATCTGCATAATGTTCTTCGGCCATCTTTTTTGTTGGCCAAACCATCTTAATGCCTACCACCTTATAGCCTCTTTTCTCGAACCTGGCAAGAATGTCACCAATCAAACCACGCTGCACACCATCGGGCTTGACGGCAATGAAATTTCGTTCTTGATTGGTTCCGGCAACTCCCTCGTGTGGTGTTGGTCCCGCCTTGCAAGTGGAGATATTATTCACCATTGAAGCATTCAATACTGCGAGAGATGCAAACGCCACACCAACTGCTACTTTCGGTGATAGTGAACGGGTCGCAACAGATGCGAGATGAAATCGTGAAGCACTTCTTCTACTGAAGAGTAGGGCCTGCCGGACAAAACGGTGTTGCTGCATTTTTTTCGAGTGAAGAGATTTTGGTCTAGGTGAAACTACCACGTATGTATTTAGAGACTA
>Ga0105053_10012615_pt1 | contig 10147 bp, 5 predicted proteins | sample BON01_FD_78093 | JGI IMG/M metagenome (GOLD analysis project Ga0105053, IMG submission 78093) | Freshwater microbial communities from Lake Bonney liftoff mats and glacier meltwater in Antarctica - BON-01 | ecosystem: Environmental > Aquatic > Freshwater > Ice > Glacier meltwater | place: Lake...
AAAAGAGCCTGATGGCAATCCGTGAGGTAATCAGAAGCAAGAACATTATGTGGAATCACTGAATTCGCATTATATTTCTCCTGATGTAATTTAATTGCATCCCTCGACTTGACAGCTATGTTTCAAAGGTGGTGATTGATAGAAGAATTTGTTCAAATACTTAGTCTGCTTTATTCTTTATTATAATATATATTAATCTACATTACTTTTTGCTTGGTTTGAGGGATCCAGAAAGCATCTGCTTCCACTTTTCCGTCTTGCGCATCTGAATCAGGCAACCAAAACGGCTCTGCTATATACACAGCACTGTATACAAGACAGTACGTACACCACTTAGAACCAAAATCCATTCGATGCTCCGTCACCCAAAGTGTAGTAACAACAGCAGCAAGTGGAAGTAGATGAGCCCAGAGGACCCTGCCCCGCATGCCAATGAGCTTGAAGCCATAGGCAACAATACCTGAATGAAAGGTAGCTCCCATTTGAATAACCATGAATGGCCAGTCACCAAAATCACCGCCCCAGAACATAGTCGCGTGTTCCGACGGGAATTTCGCTGTGGTTAAGGTGGAGCACGCGAAGCAAAAGCTCATGATGAGACATGGAACCAAATGAAGCCCCATGATTTCATAACGTTGACTTTTGTATGCATTCGATGGATACGACAGTTGCATACAATGTTGTGAAAATACAACTGCAGGAATTACATACTTGGAAACAAAAAAATTACCAGCTAGGCCTTCCACAGCAGGCGCCCTTCCAAACTGCATTTGATATGATTTACAAGCAGTGATGCTACCAGGAGAGTTGTCATGAAGCGACCACAGGTACATATCGACAAGCTGGGTAAAAGTAAAAGTGAGTAGGTACCTTGCATAAAAGTCATCTCGTGGCGATCTCTGTCGAATTTTCAGATAAACGCAAGTGATCCATCCGACGATAGCACTCGCGAAACTAACTTGCACGTTCCAACACATGAACTCTTTTTCAAAAAATACAACGAACTGCCGTTTTGATTGAAAAGGAAGGACAATTTCAAGATACGACGAAAGCGCAATCCAGAAAATACAGGGGGGCTATCCATATGATGATTTCGTCGATGACACGATTGCTCACATTGGTGAGAAGAAGAGGAGTACACAAAGGTATTATTACTTGCAATCCATTCCTGGCAGCAATTGAATCAAACCATCTTTTAGTATTGAAGCAACATAAACAACCGCGAAGAAATTTCTCGACTGATAGTAACCACAACTGTTGGGATTGTGGGAAATCAATAGGGTGTCGTAAACCTCATTTCTTTTGCCCAGCATGTTCTGTTATTCAGCCTGCTACTCTCCATACGGAGCTTTCATATTTTGACACTTTTTCACTCGACGAGGAGTTTAAGGTTGATTTGAGAAAGCTGGAGAGAAAATTCTGGGATCTCCAGAAAGATCTTCATCCTGATAAATTCGGCAGTAAGTCAGAGAGCGAGAAAATTCATTCTGCAGATCAATCTGCGCATGTTAATCAGGGTTATCAAATCCTCAAATGTCCGTTACGAAGAGCCCAGTACATGCTAGAAAGAAAAGGGATCGATGCTCTGAGTGAAGGAGGAAAGACTGAAACTGATCCGATGGTTCTAATGGAGGCGATGGAGGCCCGAGAATTGCTAGACGAGTGCTTGGATATTGAAGGTCTTGAATCAATGAAGAACGAAACTCGTAATCAGATACATGCCATTAACGCAGAACTCGGCGAGCGATTCCATAAGAACGATTTAAAAGGAGCAACGAATTTAGCCATCAAGCTACGTTACAAGATGACGCTCATCCAAGAAATAGAAAAGAAACTATTTGAAATCATATCATAATTCGAATTTGATTCGTGGTCGACTAATAAATGGTAAATTATTAATGAAATTTTTTGTAATAGGATGTAAACTAAACTTTACACTATGGCTGGTATTTGTCAGTTTATTTCTTGTCCTTCTTCTCTTCAAAATCGGCATCTTTCACGTCCTCCTCTGATTTCTTCTCCTCCGCGTTGGCGGTCTGGCCCTGGCCGTAAATAGCTTGCCCAATCTTTTGAGCCTCCTTCTGAAGTTTTTCCTTTGCGGCTTGCAACGAATCTACGGATTTAGTATCTTTTTCTAATTCCTCTCGCATCTCCTTGATAGCATCCTCCACAGCGGTTTTGTCTTCTGCAGAAAGTTTATCTTTGTGCTCAGTCACGGATTTTTCAGTGGAATACACGAGAGCTTCCGAGTCGTTAGTCAATTCAATAACTTTCTTGCGTTCTTTGTCAGCAGTTGCATTTGCTTCTGCATCTTGAACCATCTTTTCAATCTCAGCATCAGATAGTCCTCCGGAACTTTGAATTGAAATGGAATGCTCTTTTCCGGTTGCTTTGTCCTTCCCTGATACATTCACAATTCCATTCGCGTCAATATCAAAGGTAACTTCAATTTGAGGAACTCCGCGAGGAGCTGGAGGAATTCCAACGAGATCGAAGTTTCCTAGCAATTTGTTGTCGGCAGCCATCTCGCGCTCGCCTTGCAACACCTTGATTCCAACTTGACTCTGGTTGTCAGCAGCAGTAGAAAAAACCTGCGACTTCTTAGTTGGGATCGTAGTATTGCGGTTGATCAATCGCGTAAATACTCCTCCTAGTGTTTCAATTCCTAACGAAAGTGGAGTCACATCAAGAAGAAGAATATCTTTTACATCTCCTCGAAGAACTCCTCCTTGAATTGCAGCTCCCATAGCAACAACTTCATCGGGGTTTACGTTTCGAGAAGGAGTTTTCTTAAAGATAGGTTCAACCGTCTCTTGGACCTTTGGCATTCGAGACATACCTCCCACCAAAATCACTTCGTCGATTTCGCTTGCGGATAACCCAGCATCACTCATGCATTTCTTGCAAGGGCCAACAGTTCGCTCAATGAGAGGCTGAACCAAGCTTTCAAATTGAGATCGGCTAATCTTGACATTTAGATGTTTTGGGCCACTGGCATCAGCAGTAATAAATGGAAGATTGACGTCTGTTTGCTTAAGAGCATCCAATTCACGTTTCGCCTTCTCAGCTGCTTCACGAAGACGCTGTGTAGCAAGCCCATCAGATCCCAGATCAATTCCTTGATCTTTCTTGAACTGTCCAGCCAAATGTTTCATCAAGTACTCATCGAAATCCTCTCCTCCAAGAACGGTATCTCCATTAGTGGCTTTAACTTCAAAAACCCCACCTGCAATTTCAAGAATAGAAACATCAAAAGTACCTCCTCCCAGATCGTATACTGCAATCACCTTGTCATCAGATTTATCCAAACCATATGCAAGAGCTGCAGCAGTGGGTTCATTGATGATCCGAAGAACGTCAAGTCCAGCAATCTTTCCCGCATCCTTGGTTGCTTGACGTTGAGAATCATTGAAGTATGCAGGAACGGTGATGACTGCCTGTCTTGCAGGTTTGCCAAGAAAAGACTCGGCAGTCTCTTTCATCTTGCCTAAAACCTTACTTCCAATTTGAGATGGCGAATACTGTTTACCATCCTTAGCCTGAACCCATGCATCTCCTCCGTTGGCCTTGACAATCTTGTAAGGAACCATGCCGGTTACCTTTTGAACCTCAGGACTGTCAAACGCCTGCCCAATTAGTCGTTTTGTTGCATAAAAAGTATTCTCGGAATTGGTCACCGCTTGACGTTTTGCTGGCATACCGACAAGTTCTTCGCCATCTTCCAGAATTGCAACAACGGATGGAGTGGTTCGGGCACCTTCAGCGTTCTCCAACACACGTGGTGCTTTACCATCCATAACTGCAACACAACTATTGGTGGTACCTAGATCGATACCAATGACTTCACCGGTAACTTGACTAGCAAGACCACGGACGTGTCTTGTTGCCATTCGCAACTGAGGAGTTAATCTTGTAGAAAGCATTGTTCCTTGTACGATGTTCTTTGTTTGTTCGATTAAAATTCAATGGACAACATCGACGTTTGGGTTCGAAAATATCAGTTACAAATTTTATCGTAAATTGCATCGCTACGTGGCGAAGTGAAATCCGTGTCATGGTGAAAAATAACGATCCTTGGATTTCAAACGTTCTAGAAGTTTTCCAGGGAACTTTTTTTATGTTCACATGTTCTTTGAAATTCAAATTAGAAAACATGGCAAGGGATTGCAGGTGGGCGACAAGTATTTCCGTATACCAGTCTGTCCTGAAACAATGAAGATATGTCTGGAATGGTGCTGCTCAGTATGGCTATTCAGGTGACCTATCAACTCCAAAGATTGTGCGGGTTTGATGACCTGGATGGCCGACCAGTGGTGGAAGAGACACAAACGGTAAAGAAGGAATTGATTTTTTATATTTCTATGGATAAAACCTCGATTCTTCGCATGTTTAGTTTTAATAGCCTTCGTCGCTTGTTGTTACTGTAAAGTTAGGATAATCTCGTTTCAATACCTCTGATGATAAATCGTGACGAAAATGGTCATGTTCCCATGGAAAACCATAAGAGTGGCCAAAAACATGTATAGTTTGGTTTTCCGAGCTATGAATAATCCTGCCGCCTCCAAGCACTCTTTCTTAATGTCATCTATTGATGTTGTGCAGATACGGCACTTACTTATATTCAATGTCACATTCTTGGAGCTCGTTGATCGTAGGCTCAGCCACATTCATGTGATAAGGTGCGTATTGGTTGCCTCTTACTGGAATACAAATGAGATACTTCAACTCTTCCTTTCACGAAGGATCTTACCTAGACGTTCTATTCGGTCGCCATTTTGAATTTCGATGAGTACGTATTTTTGGCGGGCATTTTCAGCTATGGAGCAAGGCTTTATTCTAATCTTGGTGTTTTTATTAGAGGCTTTATGATCCCTGAAACGTATGGCCGCGGCGAGCCTACGTTCCTCTTCATTTGTATCATCCATCGAACTTTTTTTTTTTCAGGTGGTGCACTTTCTTATCGTCAAGGGAATGGATTCGAGTGATGTGAATGGACTTGAAGGCGATGCTTACGCGATGGACCGATACAGTCGGCAAATAGGTGCATATGGCGTTGAGGCTATGGCAAAACTGGTCAAGATGAAGGTTCTTGTCGTTGGGTTGAACGGCGTGGGCATCGAATCAGCCAAGAACCTTGTACTCGCTGGTCCGGGAGCCATAACCTTGGTTGATGATACCATTGTTGCTCCAAGACATTTAGGAACCAATTTTTACCTTAGTGAAAAGGACATTGGAAACACCACAAGAGCATCTGCCTGTGCCCCTCATTTGCAGGCGTTGAATAGGCTCGTTGTTGTGAGTGTCTGTCCTGGAGAGGTCAACGAAGGACTCGTACTGAAGCATACTGTGATGGTATGCTGTGGAATGAATCGGGACGAAGCTATCGAGTGGAATTCCTTTTGTAGAGCTCATTCCATCGGTTTCATTTTGTCAGATGTTTGCGGTCTTTTCGGATATTGCTTTGTTGACCTTGGAGACAATTTTCAAGTCCGAGACAAAAACGGAGAGCAACCTGTTTCGAGGATTATCGATGGGATTGAAAATGTGAATGATAATCAGTTGATTGTTCATTTGATACCTTCTCCAGATGGACGACGTCACAACATGGAAGATAGTAATCACGATGGTTGGATTGAATTTGATGAAGTTGAGGGAGATCTTGGAATATTTTTGAAAGAGAATGGTCCATTCAGAGTCTCTCATGTTTACAATGATCGAATTGATCCGAAAACGAGCAAGTCGAAGAAAGTGTTCGATGCGTATTCCCTTGGGATTCAACATAATTCTGTTTTCCCCAAGTACTCGGGGGGCGGAGGAACCATTACTCAGGTGAAGAAACCCGAGCATGTGGCATTCCGATCTCTCGAAAAGAATCTGATTCAACCGATTTCTCCTGGTGATTTCCAACTCATGTTCACCGATGGCACCAAGTTTGGCCGCGGTGAACAACTGCATTGTGCTCTTCAAGGATTGTGGGAATTCCAATGTCAGCATAATGGCGGAAATTTTCCAGAAACTAAAATGGAAGTGGACCAGGTGATACTTCTAGCTAAGAAACGCAATGAGTTGCTGTCAAAAGAGAAGAACTCAAATGAAGAAGCGTTGACTTTGGATGCACTTGATGATGATGTGTTGCGAATGGCAGTTACATTTTCCGCCTGTGATTTTCAGCCTCTCGCTTGTTTCTTTGGGGGTATTGTTGCCCAAGAAGTGATCAAGATGACTGGAAAGTTTTCACCCTTAAACCAATGGCTGCATCTGGACTGCTTTGAGGTCTTACCTGAGGTCCTGGTTGATACTAGCAATCCGGAAGCAATCATTCCTACGGAAGCTGAGCGTAAACGAATCGGATCACGTTACGATGATTTGATCGTTATATTCGGACGGAAGTTCCATACAAAGTTGACCCAAATGAGTACCTTCATGGTTGGGTGTGGAGCCCTTGGCTGTGAGCTTTTGAAGAATTTTGCGATGATAGGAATCGCATGTGATCCTGATGGTATTGGGACCATCACGGTCACTGACAACGACACTATTGAAGTGTCTAATCTGTCGAGGCAGTTCTTATTCCGGGAACATAATGTTGGCCAGTCGAAATCAATAGCTGCCTCGGAAGCCGCCGTTCAAATGAACCCACATATCCATATTCGAGCTCTAGAGCATCTGGTTGCCCCGCATACAGAGAAGATATTCAACGATATGTTTTGGGAGAGCCAAGACTTTGTCACGAATGCCTTGGACAATGTGAAGGCTCGAATGTATGTGGATGGCCAATGTGTGTTTCACCAAAAACCATTGCTGGAGAGTGGTACATTGGGTACTAAATGCAATGTTCAAGTGGTTGTTCCGTTCTTGACTCAAAGTTACTCTGATGGTCCCAAGGATAATGACGATGGAGATTCCATTCCTATGTGTACGCTGCGTAACTTTCCATCGCAGATCGAGCATTGCATCGAATGGGCACGTGCCAGATTCAATGACCTTTTTACCACGGCAGCAACTGAAGCCAGTAACTTTAGTGAACGACCACAACATTGGCTCGATGAACTGCGAAAGAAGACACTTGATCTGCCGCAAGAGAGTCGAATGCGGAGTGCAGTTGAAACTGAGTTAGGACCATTAAGAGAAATAGTGGAGATGTTGAACCAGTGTACAAGCCCTGATAATACATTTGCAGCCTGCTTACGTGAGGCGTATTTGTTGTTTCACAGGATGTACCGTGATAAAACCGACAGTCTGATATCCACCTATCCCCAAGATGCGAAAGACAATCAAGGAAATCCTTTCTGGAGTGGAACCAAACGATTTCCTCAAAGTGCTCATTTTAACGCTGAAGAACCGGTGCATCTGGAATTTGTCATGTCCACTGCGAATTTATTGGCAGTGAATTTCGGTTTACAGCCTGTCGATCAGCCTGTTGGACCTAGCCACCCTTGGCGATCTGCACTCCATGTAAAAGAGCTGCTTTCCACTTTAACCCCACCTGAGGCCCATAAAGAGACGGTAGATATGTCTGGTGGCGGGGAAGAGGATGCGTCGGTAGCGAGCATGGAGGTGGATGACGATGCAGCCATTCGAGAATTCGAAGCTCTGCTGCAGGAATTAACAGAAATGATACCACACATGCACAAGCTCACTGTAGAACCGGCAGAGTTCGAAAAAGACGCAGATTGGAACTTCCATATTGATTTCATTACTGCTGCGAGTAACTTGCGAGCATGGAACTACAGACTCAAGCCGGTTACTCGTCACAAGTGCAAAATGATCGCTGGAAAAATCATTCCTGCTGTTGCGACTACTACTGCAAGTGTCACAGGACTGGTGATGATCGAAATGCTTAAAGTGCTTCAAGGCGGGAAGAAGTTGGGCGCTTTCAAAGATTCATCCAACAACCTCGGAGTTAACGCCTATTTTTTTTCCGAGCCAAGTGAGCCAGTTAAGGCGAAGGATGAATACGACCCCATTGAGATGAGTGAAGTGATTTGCAGACCTCCTAAGTTTACGAAATGGGACCAGACGAAGGTGGATAGTGGTTCCCTCACGCTCTTCGAATTTCTTGCTGTTCTCAATGAGCAAGTGGGGTTAGTATGCACTGGGGTAAGTCATGCGAGTGCGAACCAAGAAGATGCTCAAGGCAAGGGGAAGTTTGCGTATGAAAGAGATGCGTGGCCTAAAAGCATGATGGAGACATACAAAAAAAGAATGTCCGATCGCTTGGAAGACATCGTGTTTCAAGTATATGGAGATGCCGCAATAACCGACGTGAAGAAACGTGTGGTTCTAGATGTTTCCATGGAAGATGAGGACGGGAACGCTTTCAAGATTCCGGAGGTTGTTTACATATTTAAAAAGTAAATTCAAACTTTGAAGCCACATAAATTAAACTTTTAGATTGCCTTCTTCGTAAGAGCTCAATACGGCAGCGTTGGTTTCTAGGATCGGAAGAATTTCATCTCTTAGGAATTCTGTTACCTGCTCTGGCGCCCTTCCTACAAAATTTTTAGGGTCTATCAAGTCATCGAGATGCGCATGAACGGCCTCGAAGTTTGGATCGTTCTTGATTCGTTCCAACAAATCATTGTGAGCTCCTTCCGATTTCACACGGTGCCCTGCGGCCATTGAATGCTCTCGTATCAACTCGTGAAGATTCTGTCTGTCACCACCAGCTTTAACGCAATCCATGAGGATGTTCTCAGTTGCCATAAAGGGCAGTTCGGCCATTACCCTCGATCGAATCACTTGCGGCCACACATGCAGCCCGGTAACGACGTTGATGGAGATATTCAGAACCGAGTCAATTCCTAGGAATGCCTCTGCAAGAACAAGACGTCGGTTCGCGGAATCATCCAAAGTGCGTTCAAGCCACTGAGTGGAATGAGTCATGGACGCATTGTCGAGAAGGCTCATCACAAACCTCGCCAGCGAACAAATTCGTTCGGATCGCATCGGATTACGTTTGTATGCCATCGCACTTGAACCAACCTGATTTTTCTCAAACGGTTCCTCAATTTCTTTCATATTGGCAAGCAACCGGATATCAGTGGCCATCTTGTGAGCACTTTGGGCAATACCAGATATTACCGAGAGAACAAAAAAGTCTAATTTGCGAGTGTACGTCTGTCCTGATACACCGATGAATTTTTTGAAACCCAAGTGGTCCAACACCAATTTGTTTAACTTGAGAACTTTTTCGTGATCACCTTCAAACAACTCCAAGAAACTGGCTTGTGTACCAGTGGTTCCTTTCACTCCTCGAAGTGGAATGTCATCTATTTCACGATTCAGTCGGTGAAAGTCCAACATGAAGTCTTGAAGCCATAGACAAGCTCGCTTGCCTACAGTCACAAGTTGTGCCGGCTGGAAATGGGTGAATCCTAAAGTCGGCATATCCTTGTATTCTTGAGCAAATTGACTCAGCCGACTCATCAGGACCACCATCTTAGTTCGAACTACTTTCATAGCTTGAACCATTTGAATTTGTTCAGTATTATCCACAACGAAACAACTAGTGGCCCCTAGATGAATGACTGGCCTTGCCTTCGGGCACAATTCTCCGAAAGCATGAATGTGAGCCATGACATCATGGCGGAGTTTCTTCTCCATCATATCAGCGTATTCATAGTTTATATTGTGGAGATTTGCACGCATCTCTTCCAGCTGCCTTCAAACAAATCAGTTAGACTTCGAAGCGATGACATATTTTCTACTCACTCATTCGTGATATCCAAGCCGAGTTCTTGTTGGGACTCAGCCAGTGCTAGCCACATCCTTCGCCATGTGCTGAACTTGTTAGATTCAGACCAGACCTTGCTCATTTCTTCGGACGCATATCTTCGCGTCAGAGGGCTCTCGTACAGCTCCTTGCTAGCCATTCGTGAAATTAGCGCTTTAGTTTTTAATTCTCTTTTTTATTGGGTCTCGAAGCGTCCTACATGGTAGATAGGTTCACAGAAATATCGCCATTCTCCGCAATGATCTGATTAGTTTTTTTGTTCTTGTTCTTCCAGAATGCTAGAGTGAAGCTTTCAGGGCGCTCCAAACCTTCCATCCTAGCAATGTAGATTGAGCGGATATTGAACGCACCAACAAAATCCCGGTTCCACGTACTTCTACATTTTTGGCAAATGAGAATTCCGTGAATATGCTT
>Ga0105053_10012618_pt1 | contig 10145 bp, 5 predicted proteins | sample BON01_FD_78093 | JGI IMG/M metagenome (GOLD analysis project Ga0105053, IMG submission 78093) | Freshwater microbial communities from Lake Bonney liftoff mats and glacier meltwater in Antarctica - BON-01 | ecosystem: Environmental > Aquatic > Freshwater > Ice > Glacier meltwater | place: Lake...
GGGGGCCCTGGCTCCGTCCCCCCTTTGTCCGTCCCCGCACCGCCACCCGCCTCTCGCAGGGGCCCCGGGGCCCCCCGCCCCTCGGTCCCCCCCCCCTTCCCCCCCCCCGCCCCCCCCCGCGCCCCTTTTTTATGTTGCGTTTTGTTTTTTCTCCCGCTTTCGGCGCCTGTCGCGCCCCCCCCCCCAACCCCAACGCCCGTGCCGCGACACGGAGCGACTGCGAAAAGCGCCGTGTCTCGCTTACCTTCGCGGTCCGCTCCCCTCTCCGCCTGTGCGTTCCCTTAAAAACCCAACTCAACCCCCGCCGCGCGGCGTGCAGGCCCGGCGCCCCGCGCTGCGCGTGCCCCCGCGCTCCCCCCCCCCTTGTGGTTTTTTCTGATCTCTCTCTCCTGTCGCCCCGCGCCGCCGTTCGATGCGTGGCGCGCCCGTCGCCCGTCGCTTTGCGTGCGTGTGACTCGCGTGGTTAGACCGACGCAACCCTCATCTGTGTCATGGACGCGAGTTTAGCACGAAATTTTCAAACAACAAGCAGCTTGTGTTCTCTCTCGCTCGCAACGCGCAAAAAAAAATCAACCGGCCGCGGGGGGTCGCCTGCGCCACGCTCCGCGCCTTGCGTCCGCGCCGCCGCCGCTCGCGCTATTTCCCGCGCCGTCGTCGTCCTCCTCCGCCTCCTCGTCGCCCTCCGCACCATCGCCGGCGAGGGGCGCCATCCAGTCGACCGCCGCCACGGCCGCCGCGGCCACGTCGGCCCCGCCGCCGCCTCGCCGCCTGCCCCTCCTGGCCCCGCCCGCGGCCTCCCCCCGCTGTCCGCCCGCCGCCGCCGCCAGAGGCGCCGCTGCCGCCGCCGCCGCCCCGTCCCCCTCTTGCCCGCACCCTCCCCTGCCTTCCCCGGCGCCCAGGCACGGCACGCGCGCCGCCCCGTTGCCCCCGAAAAAGTGCCGCGCCATCCAGTGCGCCGACAGCTTGGGCGTCCGCTCCATCGTCCGCCGGTCCACCCGCACCAAGCCGAAGCGCGGGCGGTACCCCTCTTGGCCCTCGAACCCGTCGAGGAAGGACCAGGCGAAATAAGCGGCCAGCCGCACTCCGTCCAGGGCGCTGGCCTCGCACGCCGCCTGCAGGTGCGCCCGGTGGTAGGCCAGGCGGCCCACGTCCGCTAGGGCCTCGTGGGGCGCGCGCTCGCCCTCGCCCGGCTCGCAGTAGCCGTTCTCGGCGACCCAGACCTCGGGGCGGCCGTAGCGCGCGCTCACCCAACCGAGCATGGCGCGCAGGCCGCGCGGCGTCGAAAAGAGCCAAGACACGTCCGAGGGCGGGCCCGGCAGCCTGCCCCGCGCGTCCTTGAGGTGCTCCTCGAACAGCTGGGCGCGCGGGCCGCCCGGGCGCGGGGCCGCGACAAAGTGCGACGCGTAGTAGGTGAGCGCGAAAAAGTCGGCGCTGCCGTTGAGTAAGGCGGCGTCCGCGGGCGAAAACGACGGCAGCAGCGCGCCTTGCGACGCCCTCATGGCGGGAGGGTAGTCGCCGGTGTATAAGGGGTCGGCCATCCAGCCGACCGTGTGCTCGAGGTAGGCGCGGGCGGCGGTGGCGTCAGCCAGGGAGGCCGGGTCGCGCGGCAGGGGCCAGTGGCCCGAGATCGCGAGGCCGATGCGGCCGGCCCCGCCGCTGCCGCCGCTGTTGCCGCTGTTGCCGCCGCCGCCGCCGTTTGTCCCGCCGCCCGCCGCCGTCCCGCCGCCGTACCGCTGCCTGAGCAGCTGCGCCGCCCGCGCGTGCGCCAGTAGGAGGTTGTGCCCGCACGCGTACTGCCCCGCCGCCCCCCGCGCCTCCCCCGGCGCCGCCGCCCCGACGCCGTACCCGAGCTGGCAGATCGACAGCGGCTCGGAGAAACTGATCCACCGCCGGACGCCGAGCGGCGCCAGCGCTCCGAAGGCGACGTCGGCGTAGCGCGCGAAGTCGTCGGCGAACTGGGGGTCGAGGAAGCCGCCGTAGGCGTCCTGGAGCGGCTCGGGCATGTCCCAGTGGTACAAGGTGACGACGGGCTCGACCCCGGCGCGCGCGAGCTCAGAGACGAGGCGGCGGTAGTGGTCGAGGCCGCGGCGGCTGACCGAGGCGCCGCGGCCGCCGGCCGGCAGCACGCGCGGCCAAGACACCGACAGGCGGTAGTGGCGCACGCCCAGGCGGCGCAGCAGGTCGACGTCCTCGCGCCAGCGGGCGTAGTGGTCGGCGCCGACGTCGCCGGTCTCGCCCAGGTGGACGCGCGGCGGCGGCGGCGGCGGCGGGCGGGGCGGGGCAGCGGCGGCGGCGGCGTTTGCGGCGGCGGCGGCGGGTTGCGAGTTGTCGTCGGGGTCGCCCTCTTCGCCCTCGTCGCCGCTCTCGCCGCCGCTCCTCTCGCCGCCGCTCCTCTCGCCGCCGCCGCCCCTTGCCCCCCCCGCCAGCGCCGGGTCGTCGTGCACGAACGCGTCCCAGATAGACGGGCCCTTGCCGTCCGCCCGCCACGCCCCCTCGATCTGGTAGGCGCTCGACGCCACGCCAAACGCCACCCGGCGGCGCAGCGCGGCCGAGCAGGCGGGCGGCGCGGGCGGCAGCATGTCATCTGTGATGAGGGCGGCGGCGGCGGCGGAAGCCCTCCCTCCTCGTCCCGCGAACGCGGGGCCGCGCCCGGGCGAGGCGAGGGCCAGGTAGGCGCCCGCCCGGCGGGAGGCGCGGCGCACGGCGCCGTCGACGGCCGAGGCGAACGACGCGCCGCCGCCGCCGCCGCCGCCGCCGCCGCCGCCGCCGCCGACGCCGCCGCCGCCGCTGTGCGTAGCGCTGAATCCGTAGCCGATGGCGGCGAGCACCAGGGAGACGGCGGCGGCGAGGCAGAGGGCGCCCAGGGCCGGGGTGGAGAGGCGCGGGAGGCGGAGGCAGGGGGGCGGGGCGGGCGGGGGCGCGCGCTTGCCGAGGCGGGCGTGGGGGTGGTGGTGGGTCGGGTGGTGGCGGCTCAGGGCGTGCGCGCCGCCGCCGCCGCCGCCGCCGCCGCCGCTCCCGCCGCCGACGCCGGCGCCCGCCTCGATGCCGCCGCCGCCGGCACTGCTGCGCGGCGAGCTGCCGACGACGAGGACGCGCGGCGAGCCCCCTCCGCCATCGCTCGAGATCCGCCGGCGCGGCTGCTTCGACGGCGCCACCTTGTTGGTGTCTGGCGTGTGTCGAAAAAAAGAGGAGGAGGGGAGGGAGGAGGAGGAGAGGAGGTAGGGAGCAAAAAGAAAGTGGAGTCCGGGTCAAGTTTGGTTGTGTGTAGTGTGATATGGTGGAGGGTCGGGTCGTTGTCAGGTCGCGCGTGATCGATCGTCGGCAAGTGGGGGTGGGCGCGCTTTCAGCCAAAACTGGATGCCTGGCCTGTTGTTGCCTTCGAAGAGGGGGGTTCAAACGCGCGGTGTTTTAAGCGCACATCCCCCTTTCCCCGCGCCAATCCAACAATAGCGTCGACAGCTCGTGCCCGAGACCCCGTTGCGCGACTAGCGACACATCGAGCAGCGACAAGCGACAGGCGCTTCTACAAATTCCCGAAACGAGGTCGTTGGCCCACCCGCGACATGGCCCCCCCCCATGCCCCTCCCCCGCCGCTCGTCGTGCTCATCACGGGCGCGGGCCCGGGAGGCATCGGCGACGCCCTCGTGCGCGCCCTGGCCGCCTCGGGCCAGTGCCGCGTGATCGCCACCGCCCGCAGCGCAAAACAGCTCAAGGCGCTGGCAGCGCTGCCGGCCGTCCTGGCGACGCTCGACCTCGACGTCGTCTCGGCGAAATCGATCGAAAGCTGCAAGCGCGCGGTGTTCAAGCTGACCGACGGCCGCGGCCTGGACGTCCTGATCAATAACGCTGGACTCAACGTCAAGGGGACCCTCCTCGATTCGGATTGTGCGGCGATCGAGCGCTGCTTCGCCGTCAACGTGCTCGGCGCCCTCGCCGTGACGAAAGCCTTCGCCCCGGCCATGGCCGCCCGGCGCATGGGCCTAGTTTGCAACGTGGGATCCGCCGCGGGTTATGTTTACGGTCCGATCGAGGCGGCCTACTCGGCGACGAAAAACGCCGTTCGCGCGCTGACCGACGGCCTGCGGGTGGAGCTGGCGCCGCTCGGCGTTCGGGTGATGCTCGTGGCGCCCGGGTTTGTCAAGACGCGCATAGACGACGAGCGCGAGGGAGCCGAGCGCAAGATGTGGTTCCCGCCGCGGGGGGGGGTCGGGCGCGGGTCGGGCGGCGGGGGGTCGGGCGGCGGCGGCGGCGGCGCGGCGTCCGACGGCGGCGGCAGCGGCAGCAGCGGCCTGTCCTCGTCGTCGTCGCACGCGTCCTCCTCCTTCTCCGCCTCGGCCTCGGCCTCCGCCTTGGCCGCCTCGTGCTCCCCCTACGCCCTCTACGCCTACATGTCGCGCGTCGTGCGCACGTCCATCTTCGAGCTGGGCCCGGGCGTGGTGCACGACTCGCCCGAGGCCTTTGCGGCGCGCCTGGCCAAGGCCATAATCGCAGAGGCGCCGCGGCGGCCGCGCCCCGTCCCGCGGTCCGCGCTGCCGCCGCCGCGCCCGGCGGCCGCCTCCGCCGCCGACAAGGCCGCCGCCGCTGCCCTGCCGCCGCGCAAAGGGGGAAACGCCGCGGCCCTTCCCGCCGCCCCCGCTGCCCCCGCCCTCGCTGCCCCCGCGCCCGCGCCCTACCCCGCGCCCCCACCCGCCCTTGTGGATATGCTCCTCGAATGGCAGTGGTGGGCGCCGCACGCGCTCGGCGGCCCGCGCCGCCACTTCCGCGCGGCGCCGTTCGCCGGCCTGACGTGGCTGGTGGGCGCGCTGGCGCCGATGTGGGCGGTCGATTTGGTGCTCGGGCTGTATCTGGGCCTCTGGACCCTGACGTGACGAGAGGACGCGGGCCGCCCGCCGCCCGCCGGCCCGTTTCGCCCGCCGCCGCCCGCCCGTTCCTCTCTTGTCGCCGCGCGCCGCCTGAGCGAGCCACACGCTCTTCTTCCTTTGCTCCCCCCGCCCCCCGCCTGCCCATTTCTGACCCGTCCTCGACACGTGAGCAGCTTACACCCTACGCGATTTTGCGACGCCCCCCCCTTTGACCGGTGCAATTCATACGCTAAAGTTGCGTTCTCCGCGCGCCCCCGCACTCTCGTCGCCTCGTCGTCCTGGCCGTCGTCGTCCTCGTCTCGTCGGCAAGACGCGACCATCGCAAACGGATGTGATTCCATCGTCTCCGCGCCGCCCCGTCCCGTCTCGATCCCACAAAACCACCTAGGCACATGATTCTGACATCGTTATCCTCCCTTGACCCTTTGATTGACCCCCACACTGCTGCTCGACGCGCGCGCGTGCACCTCCTCTTGTCGTTCATCGTCCGAGCCTGGAATTTCAGTCGCCGATCCGCCAACCCCTTCCTCTCTATTTCTGAGGCGGCCTCAGTGAGGCCTACGTGAATCCCCATCCGATCCAGTCCACGCGCTGTGAGATGGTTCCGCCGCCCTAAGCGCCTCGGCCAGTCATCATGGCGCCGCGCCGCGCCCCTGCGGCAGCCGGGGGCAGCGTCGGCGCTGGCGGGAGCAGCGGCGGCGGCGGCAGGACGAGCGGTGGCGGCGGCGGGACGAGCGGCGGTGGCGCCGACGGGAGCGGCGGCGGCGGCCGAGACGCCGCCGCGACCGCGCGCAGCAGCGGCAGCGGCAGCGAGTCGGCCGGCGCCGCCCTCCGCGACTTGCCCTCCGACGAGCTTGCCGAGCTGCTCTCGGCGTGCCCGTCCTTACTCGACGAGCTCGAGGCGCAGGCGGCAGGCAGGCGCGAGCGGCGGCGCCTGCGATCGCAGTGTGTCGGCGACGCGCGCGAGGCGCTCCGCATCCACGTCGTGCAGGGCCTGAGGCTGGGCGTGGGCGTGGGCGTGGGCGTGGGCGGGGGCGGGGGCGGGCGAGGCGCGGCGTCATGGGCGCCGACCGCGGCGGACGTGGCCGTCGTGCGGCCGGGGCTGTCGTACGCGGCGGCGGCGGCGGCTGCGGCTGCAGCGGCGGCCGATGTGCTGCCGCCGATGCCGGCGGCGGCGGGGGTGGGCGGCGGCGGCGGGCGGGGCGGCAATGAAGACGACAGCGACGAGGCGGGGCCGTGGTGCCCTCCCTGGATGTCGTCGTCGTCGTCGCCGCCTCAGCCGACGCGCCGCGCCCCAGCCGCCTCCGTCCCGCCCCGGCCCCGACCGCCGCCGCCGCCGCCGCCAGCGATGGACGCAGAGGAGGAGCAGGAGGACGCTTGGGCGCGGGGCCTCGCAGAAGGTCGAGGAGGAGAAAGAGCAGGACTCGGAGGGACAGCGGCGAGAACAGCAGCAGCATCACAGCGGCAAGCGGCGATCCTGCTGGCCTACGACGCCAGCGAAGACGAGGAAGGCGAGCAAGGCGACGACTGCAGCAGCGGCGGCGGCGGCGGCGGGGGCGCCTCCTGGCCAGCCCAGGTCTTTCGACCGCCGCCGCCGCCGCAGCAGCAGCCGTCACGGCTCGTCGAAGACGAGGCGTTCCCGACGCTGCCGCGGCCCGCCGCTCCCGGGCGCGTGCTCGCGCCCGCGCCGCGGCCCTGGACGAGGGTTGGCGCGCGCGCAGGCACAGGGGCGCTGCGCGGCGGCGCCTCCTCTTTCTCCTCCGCCTCTGCCGCCTCTGCCGCCTCCGCCGCCGCCGCCCCGAGGGTCCTCCACCGCTCTTGCGACGTGCGCGCCTCCACGCAGCGCCAGACCATGGCCACGGGCGTCGACCTGGCCTGGGAGCTCGAGCTGAGCGGCCTGCGCCCCCTCAAGGACGGCCTGCCCTCGTCGCGGCTGTCGCTCGAGCGCGAGGTGGGCGCGGAGCAGGCGGCCGCGCTCCGCGAGCGCTCGTTTGCGGCGGCGGGCGGCGGCGGCGGCGACGGCGGCAGCGGCAGCGGCGGCGACGGCGACGGCGAAGGAGGGGGGGGCGGCGGCGGTGGGCGCAACAACCACCCCGGCAGCCGCGCTCCGGGCTCGCGCTCGCCGCGCGCCCTGCGCGACATGATGGCGCGGGCAGCAAAGGCGCAGGCGGCCCGGCGGGCGGGCGGCGGCGAGGGCGGCGGCGGCGGCGAGGGCGGCGGCGGCGTCCCCGCCCCCCCCCGCCCGTCCCCCTTTGCGGGCGGCGGCACGGGCGGCAGCTCCTCCTACGGCCACAACTGGCGCCAGCTCGAGCGCAGCATGGCGCGCGGCGGCTGGCGCGAGGCAGGAGGCGCCGACGGCGGCGGCGGCGGCCACCGCAAATTTAGGCGGGCGCTCGGGCACTCTGGCGTGGTGCAGACGATCGTAATGTCGTCGACGCCGGGCGACGCGTACCGGGCGGTGCGCAACGTCGCGGCGCAGCTGTACAAGCTCGATCGGGAGGCGGAGGCGCTCGAGGCGGGGGATGTGGGTGGCGTCGGCTCCGGCGGCGGGGGCGAGGTAGCGAGACGGTGAGCGCTCGCTAGTTTTTCTGCTGCTGGTCTTTTTCCTTCTTTTTCCCTTCCTCTCGTGTTCATATGACTCGCCTCTGCCCCCAACAACAACAACAAGCGCTAGCAGCCGAACGACCACAACAACATCATGCTCGAGACCCTCGACGCGCTGCAGGGGCTCTTGGCGGGCGGGTGGGCGCCCGCCTTGTCCTCCGCGACCTCCTCCTCACGACTCGGCGAAGACCTGGTTCAGACCCTCCTCGTCTGCACGTTGACGAGGACGACGACGACGACCAGCAGCGCAGGTCCCCTCCCGCCGTGGAGGTCACTACCACCGTGCGTGTCCCTCGAAGCCGCGCGCGCCGCGCTGTCGGCGACGTTTGGCCCGGCGTTTCCGAGCGCGCAGGTCGCGGCGGCGCTGAGCGCGTGCCCGGCGCCGACGCCGACGCCGACGATAGGCCCGCCGGTCGTCCCGCTCGACGCCCTGGTCCTGTTCGCGGCGTGCGCCTGCCGCGGCTGCCCGGCGAACGAGCGCCTGCGCCTGGGCTTGTGGGCGCTCGGCGCGGAGGACGCCGTCGCCGACGCGCCGGGGCTGGCCCTCGTGGAGGCGCGCCTGCCCGCGCTCTTGGTGGCGGCGGCGTCTGCGGCGTCGGCGTCGGCGGCGGTGGCAGCAACAGCAGCAGCAGCAGCGACGGGCGGCGACCCCAAGGCCGCCTTCAAACTCGCGCCGCGTCGCGACGACCCGGCCGCCACGGCGCGCTTGCTGTCCGTCGTGCTGCGGCGAGCGGCCGCGGACGTGCTGCGGCCGGCCGCCGCGCCGCCCAGGGCGCTGCTGCGCGAGGCGGCGCCCGAGCTGCTGCAGGCGGCGTCGGCGCACCTGGCGAGCGCCGTCATGGCCGGCGGGCTGACGGGAAGCGCGTCGGCGGCGCCTTGGGAGCAGCAGAAGAAGAAGCAGCAGCCGTCTGTGCGCGTGAGCGCGTCGCTGGACCTGATTGGCGCGGGCGCGACGGCGGCAGAGGGGGAGGAGGAGGGGGCGGCGGCGGGGCTCGGCGGCAGCGGCGGCGGCCGGGGTGGCAGCTGCAGCGACGAGGACAACCAGGCGGCCGCAACAGGGCGCATGAGCAGCAGCAGCGGCGGCGTCGACTACCGCAGCGACAGCAGCAGCAGAAGCACCAGCGCTTTGGGCGACTATGACGACGGCGATCCGCGTGCAACAACAGCGGCGGCAGCGGCAGCGGCGTGGCCGTCGGCGACGGGGTCGCTACGGCCAATGGCCTCGCCCTCGCCCGCCAACCTCCAGCAGCAGCAACCGTTCGCGCGGGCCCCAGGCGTCCCTGTCAACGGCGGCGGCGCCACCAACCCGCTCGACCCGCTCCTGCCGCTCAGGCGCGTGCTGATGCCACTGGTGACGATGGGCGCCGGGGGACTCGGCGGCCCCGCGGGCCAGGCCGTGCAGCGGTCGGCCTCCGCGCTCGGGTTTGGCGCCGCCGCCCACTTCGTCGGCGCAGCGGGAGCAGGGGCGGCGGCCGACTCTTTTGGCACGGCCGCGGGCGGCGCCGGCGCCGCGGCCGCCCCGCCCGTGCCAACCGACGTGCAGGCGCTGCAGGCCTCTGTCGCCGCCGCCTCGGCCGCCTTTGTGCAGGGCGCGCGGCGCGAGGTCGCGCACGCGGGCGCGGCCGCAGGCGTCGTGTGCGGCGCTTTTTTTTTGGCGCTGCTGGCGATCGCCGCGGGCAACGCGGCCGTCGTCGCCGCGCTCAATCTGATGGCCGGTCTCGGCCTCGCGCAGAGCCTGGCCGCCGCCGCTGCGGTGAGCGCGGCGATGGCGGCCGTTCTGCTGGCCGGCGTCAAGGTGGCGAGGTGCCTGCGGCGGCGGCACGCGCGGCGGGCGGGCGGCGGCGGCGGCGGCAGCGGGGGCGGCGTCGGGGGCGGCGTTGCCGGAGTCGGCGGGGGCGCGAGCGGAGGCGACGGCCCCGGCGCGCTGGCTGCGACTGCCTCGGTTGCCGGCTGCCCCGCGGGCGGCGCCGGCAAGACGGCCGGCGCGGGCGCGGCGGCGCCGGCCGCCTCGCCCGGCGTCGAGGGCCCGTGCGGGGCGGCGGCGGCGGCGGCGGCGGCAGGAGCGGCCCCCAGCCCCCTCCTCCCTCCCCCTCCACCCGGGCACGTGCGACAGGTGCTCTCCGCGCTGCGCGGCGTCGTCGCCGCCGGCGCAGGGGGCGCGGGGGCCGCGGCCGGCGGCACTGGCGGCGCCGGCGACCAGGCCGCGAGCGGCGGCTCCGTCCCCGCGCTAGCGGGCCTGGCGGCCCGCTCGTTCCGCGCCGCGCTGCACCGGACGACGGCGAGCTTTTGAATAGAGAGGCGGAGAGGGGGGAGCGCGCTGCCGTTTCAAGGGGCGTCTTTGTCTTTTCGCCGTTCTGCCACGACGAGCGAGCGTTGCCCGCGCACGCGAGCCGTGTTTTGCGCGATGCCGCTTTTGCATCTCAAAGACCGCCCTCGATGTCATACGCGCACTGTGCGCTTCTCAAACGACTCGACTCCATCATAACCTCTATTTCTATCGCGCACAGAGAGAGGACAAAGGAGCCCCCCCCCCCCCCCCCCCCCCCCCCCCCCCCCCCTCCATCCCCCCCCCCCCCCCCACCCCCCCCCCCCCCCCCCCCCCCAACATAGCCCATACCACCTCCTCCTCTACCTGTTTCATCAATACGTCCCAAAACAACAACATGATCGAAATTAAAC
>Ga0105053_10012620_pt1 | contig 10145 bp, 9 predicted proteins | sample BON01_FD_78093 | JGI IMG/M metagenome (GOLD analysis project Ga0105053, IMG submission 78093) | Freshwater microbial communities from Lake Bonney liftoff mats and glacier meltwater in Antarctica - BON-01 | ecosystem: Environmental > Aquatic > Freshwater > Ice > Glacier meltwater | place: Lake...
GCGTAAGATGGCTTCGGTAAACATGTTTGCTCCTTTTTAGTTCGCTCTGAATTCGATAAGATGCAAACTCTTTAGTTTACCCGAAAAGGCTTTCTTTGCCTAATCCTTATTCTGAATAAACTCTAGTGTATTCTTCGGCCGCGGCGGCCATGAGTTCTTCGTAGATCAGCAAATTAGGTAATTTAGAGGTGACGCCGGGCGCAGCGTTAAAGACGACAAAATGCTGAACGCCCTGCACCTGGTTCGCTATTTTTTCGAACAAGGGCAACAGCGGCCCATCAATAAAAACTACCTTGTCTTCGGCGTGATTGATGATATAGGCCAATTGATCTGGCGCAAGGCGTATATTCAGGGTATGGCAAACCGCGCCGGCGCCGGGAATGGCGAAATAGAGCTCCATATGCTGGTAGTTGTTAAAGGCAAACGTACCCACGCGGTCGCCAATCGCTACGCCTAGCGTTTCCAACACGTTGGCCAGACGCTTGACTCGTTTGTAGAAATCGGCGTAGGTGTACTGGTGAAACGTGCCATTGGGTAGCTTAGTGGTGATGCCTTTGCGCGGATAGAAGCGGTTGGCGCGTTCGACAATGCGATCTAATGTGAGCTGATAATCCATCATCAGGCCGTGCATGGTAATTTCCTCCTGGTTGAACGAAAGATTGGACATAGGGAATTAGGAAACGAGGCTGGGCAAAAAGACCTAATCCCGCCGTTGGCTGATCACATAATAGCTGCGTAATGTGCTCAATCACCAGACCAGAATATGTTCAACTACAGTTCAATTGACCAGGCACGGGTGGGGTCTGGGCAGGGGAGCGAGTAGATGGAGTATAGCCGACGCGCTGCTTTGCGTCAAACAGACTGGGTGAAATGGGTGTCCCAAATTTTTGGCGATTTTTCCGCAGAGATAAATCCCGCGGCTGGCAATAGCAAATGCCCGCAGGCACTGGGATTTTAGTGCCTGCGGGCACTTGCTATTGTCAGAAGCCAATTTTAATTGTGCCAAAAATTGGGGACACGCCGGCTAGGTTGAGATGACTTGACTTTAACTAAAACTGGGGTAGCCACTCTGCAAACGAGACCAAAAAATCGTCTAAAATGGCCTTGGCGCGGTCAATGTCGTTGATCATCGGGTCCATAAGCAGCGCTTGTAGCGCCAAATTGCGATCACCACTAACCGCAGCGTCGATGACGAGGGCAGCTAATGCCACTTCACGCCGGCAAATCTCCGTGATGGCGGGTGGCAGCGCAGGCACGCTGACCGGGTGGACGCCGATCCGGTTGACAATTGCTGGCGTTTCGACAATTGCCCAATCTGGCAGGCCGGGTAGCGCCCCGCAATTAGCCAAGTTGAGCGCGGGCATATAGGCGTTCGCATCTGCCTGGCGCGCCTCGATGATTTCGACTGCGCCTTCGCTGTGGACATGTAAGAGTGGTTCAATCGACTCTTCGCCGGCGGCCATGCGTTCGGCACGGGCGCGCACCCGCTTGCGCCGATCCAGATTGCCGGTCCAACTTTGCAACTTCAAATCATACTTTGCCCAGGGTTTGGTGATCGGGTCGTGGGTCCAGGCCAAATACTCAACCATATGCGTGTCGCCCGCCGTGGGGCAGAGACCAAAGATTTCGAATAATTCACGCGTCATCGGCTCAAAGTTGCCGCGAAAGTGGCGTAGATAGCGTTCGCGAAAGAGCGGATAGAGGTCTTCGCCTGTGCGTCGGTCGGTGAGGCTGAGCATCCAGGCGAAATGGTTGAGACCGGCCGACATAATCTGCACGCGTTCTTCGCCGGCTGCGATCATTTGGAGCAAGGGTGGGATATTTTCGGCGTCGGTATGCACGTGAAAATGGTCGCCATTGGGTGTCGCAATCCCAAAATGATCGGCTAAGACCGCAGCGACAATGGCATACGCCCAGCGGTATTGATGACACAATCCAATACACGTAATCTTGCTGTAGCGGTTGATGGCCATACCCAGCCGGCTGAGCGGATTGGTAAAATTGAGCAGCCAGGCCTGGGGACAAAGTTCTGCCATGTCGTGGGCAATTGCCAGCATCTCTGGCACATTGCGACAGGTGTGGGCAAAGCCGCCGGGACCGCTATTTTCGGCATAGGGCTGGCGCACACCGTGGCGCAGCGGGATCTCCCAATCTTGCCGCCAGACCGTTTCGCGTGGACCTACCTGAATGCAGACGATCACATAATCGGCCTTCGCCAGCAGTTGGCGACGATCTGTACTTGCGCTGATTGTCATGCCAGCCAGCCACTCACGGTTCATGCGTTCGGCCAACTGATGCATGGTGGCCAGCGTTTGCGCGTTGATATCACACAAAGCAAGGGTCGCGCCGTGGAGTTTGGAGGAACGGATTAGAGTTGCCAACGCACCGGTGCCAAAAACGGCGCTGCCCGCGCCAATGACGACGATTTTGGGCATCGATCACCGTCCTCCAAACCCGCTAAACGTAACGCCTTCGACAAAGTAGCGCTGGGCGGCAAAAAAGATGATGACCAGCGGCGCGAGCATAAAAGTGCCGGTGGCGAAGACCAATTCCCACGTCGTGGCGTAAGCAGCATCGTTCATAGCGCGAATGCCCACGGCTAAGGTCCAGGTAGCTGGCTTCAGGTAGATCAGCGCTTCTAGAAATTCGTTATAAAACTGAATAAAGGTCAGGATTACGACTGTGATAATCACCGGCTGACTGAGCGGAATAAAAATCTGCCACAGAATGCGGAACGTGCTAGCGCCATCGATGCGGGCGGCATCTTCCAGTTCGACCGGGATACTCATAAAGAATTGGCGTAGGAGAAAGACGTAGATACCATGCACCGCAAAGAAAGTCGGGACGATCAGTGGCAAAAAGGTGCCGATCCACGGATAGGGCCAGTGAAAGAGTTTGCTGAACATCAAAAAGCGTGGCACAAGCAGAATAATGGCGGGCAACATCATGGTGGCCAGCACCAGACTAAAGAAAAAATTGCGCCCTGGCCAACGCAGCCGGCTAAAACTAAACGCTACGAGGGCTGCCGATAGCACCGTGCCAATCACTGCAAAGACGCAGACGATCATCGTGTTCCAAAAGTAGAGCCAGATCGGCGCGCGGGCAAAGGCCGTGGCATAGTTGCCCCAGCGCGGTGTGGTGGGAATCCACTGGATCGGCGTGACAAAGATTTCGGTCGAGGCCTTCAGTGAGGACGAGATCATCCACAAGACGGGCACCAGCGCCATCAGTGACAACATGATCAACACGGCGTGCATCAAAATGCGGTTGGCCGCTTCTGCCCACATGCGTTGTCGCTTCTGCGCCGCGGCCTGCTCTTGGTTGATTCTCGATTGTGAGCGGTCTAAAGTTGTCTGCATAGTTTCTTTGCAAAGCGAGAAAATTTTTAGTAGACACGGATAGGGGAAACACGGATATTTTTAATTGTTTCTATCCGTGTTCTCCTATCCGTGTCTACGGATTGTGGGCTTCGACGTACAGCCGAACGTTTGATGCGCAACTTGGCTGGCCATTTAATCCGTTTCGTAATAAACCCAACGTCCCGATAACCGGAATTGTAACCCAGTCAGGATAATGACAATGATGAAGAGCAGCCAGGAGAGCGCGGCGGCGTAACCTAGCTTGCTGTATTCAAAGGCATTGCGGTAGATGTAGAGCACCATAAATAAAGTTGCATCTTGCGGCCCACCTTGCGTCATAATCAGGGCCGGAGCAAAGACTTGAAAATTGCCGATTAAGCCGACGATCAAGTTAAAGAAGATAATTGGCGTCATGAGCGGGACGGTAACGTTCCAAAATTTGCGCCAAGGGCCGGCGCCATCCAGCGCGGCGGCTTCCAACAAAGCGGCGGGCACATTTTGCAGCCCGGCCAGGAAGATCACCATCTGTGTGCCCATGACCCAGATGCGCATAAAAACAAACGCGGGAATGGCCAACGCCGGCTCGAACAGCCAGGCGCGCGGTCCAATCCCAAACCAGCGTAACACTTCGTTGATAATGCCAAAATCGGGATGGTAGGCGCGTTGCCAGATAAAGGCGCTCACTACAATTGGCACGATGACGGGGATGTAGAGTGCGGTGCGGTAAAAGTTGCGCCCGCGCAATGGTTGGTTGAGCAAGACGGCGCAGGCAAAGGCTAGCGCCAACTGCAAAGGTACGCTGGTGAAGGCAAAATAGGCGGTGCTCCACAGCGATTTACCCACCTTGGGATCGGCAAAAATCTGCTGCACATTTGCCAGCCCGACAAAGCTGGCTGGCGCTAGTAAATTATACTTCTGGAAGGTGAGCAACAGCGCCCAACCCATCGGAAAGGCGATAAAGACCAAAAAACCAATGATGAATGGCGCAGCAAAAAGGTAACCTTCCAATATTTCGCGGCGACGAAAAGAGTTTGCAGCCATATCACTCTTACCCTCTATACTGATCCAGTAGGCCCTATACAGTCACCTGTGGATTGACCTCTGATAATTCCACAAACAAGGTTGACGGCAAGTCAAAAAATGCGGCCAGCCGATTAGCCTGTTCCGCATACAATGGCTGCTCCTCATCCAGGGCTGCGATCACTGCTGCTTTTGTTTTAAACACGGGCAGCAAATCGTCCTCGGTTAATCCGGCTTCTGTCATCATGGTTCGGAGCAACGCAACACCGCGCAATTCGAACTGTGCATCTGGATAATATTCGTCTTCGTATGCCATAACCAACGTACCAAGCAATGTCAGCAAGTCCTGTTCATCAACCGTTAAATTACCTTTGTCAATCAGTTGATTGATTTGCGCTACAGTGGCGTCATATGCTGCTTGATTTGCAATGAGTCGGGGCCGAAACACTTGTAGCAAGCTATCATAATCAAGCATTCCATTCGTCATCTTTCCATTCTCCTCGGTCATACACCGCATGCGTCAATCCATGGCGAATATAAACCCGCTGCAACCGATATTCTATACGAGCGATGAGCCGGTAGTTTCCGCCGCCAATATTAAACACGGTTAAGCGTCCGACCAGGTCCGCTGCAGGATAATCACGCCGCAGATCTGCAAAGTGACTCTACTGGGCGTTTTTTACACGAGTAAACTAGTTGCGCAATGGGTTCTCGGCCGGCGGATATTCTTCCCAGAACCATTGCAGCGTTTTTCTCGTGATAATATGCATTTCTGCAACCTTTTTGATTCAACAGTATTATTGTACCAGAAAAATGGGAGATTGACGGCCAATGTCAATCTCCCATTCTATCATTTACTCGCCCAATACTCATCCAACAATTTCTGCACGCCCTCATCCACCAACGGCAGCACGTCGGCAGCGCTGGCAGTGCCGGCCATCAATGGATCCCAGCCCACAGGCTTGACCACTTCGTTCCAATACTGGGAACGCGGCAGACCACTGATGATGTCGGCTTCGCCCGTGTTAAAGGCGGTGATAAAGGCAGCCGTATTAGTCAAACCGTGATTCTTCTGCACGATGGGTGCCCAGAAGCTCTCGACCAGATCCACATTGTTGGGAATGCGCCCTGTAATCGCAGAGAAGATCTTCTGGCCGTCTTCGCCGCTGGCAAACTTGATAAATTCCCAGGCCGCATCGACCGGCGCATTGGAGAACGCTACCAACCCTTCGGCCCAGCCACGATGGGGGCGTTCTGCATCCTCTTGCTTGGGCATAAGCACGACATCAAAATCGACGGCGGCCCCTTGATCGCGCTTTTCCTGCGTCACCATTTGGGGGAACCACCACGGCCCTTCGTACTTCATGGCCGACTGGCCGGCCTCGATGCCGCCCGAACCAGCCGACAGATCGGCGGGCGCAGGGCTGATGCCCATCGTGTGGTAGAAATCGCTCGCCACCATCTGCACAATGTCGATGATCGGTTGTTGGGTGAATTGCGACGTTTTCGGGTCGATCAGCGCATCAAATTCCTGGGCGCCCGTGCCGCGGATCCAGTGAATGTCGCGGAACCAGTTGCCATTGGTCTGATAGCCCCACTGCTTTTTGTCGCCATCGGTCTTGGTCAATTGTTCGGCAATCGTCACGAATTCTTCGAAGGTCCAATCGTCGGTGGGGTAGGCGATGCCCGCTTCATCGAACGGTTTCTTCGCATAGAACATCACCATTGTCGCCAACTGCATTGGCACCAGGTAGGTATCGCCGTTGCGTTCGGTGTAATCTTTGATCACTTGTGCATCGGCCCATGCATAGTTGAAATCGTCGCGCGCGCGCAACGCATTTAACCCGGCTAATACCCCATATTCGGCAAAGAGTTGGTAGCCCCAGCCCTGCATCGAAGCCAGGCTGGGATTGCTGCCACCGGCGTATTGGGTCTGCAAGGTAGCATAATAGGTTTCGTCATTGGGCAAGAAGAGCGCTTCCACGGTTACTTCAGGGTTGCGCTTGACATACTCATCGGCCAGGGCTTGAAAGGCGGGCTGATCGGCCTGACCAAAGGCCATCACTGTCAAGCTGGCGGCTTCGGCGGCCGGCGCGCCGGCCTGATCACCACCGGCTGCGGCCGGCTGATTGGATGTAGCAACCGGTGCACAGGCCACCAGCATCAATGTCGCGGCGCCGGAACCGCTGACGCGCAAGAATGCACGGCGTGAGAGCGTTTGTGACAAGACTTTATTCTTTTCGTTCATCTGTTCCTCCTTGAAAATAAAGAATTTAAAATTGTATGGGATGATCTATGGGGATTTGTAAACTATAACTGCAAGCTGCGGACAATTATGTGGCACAAGCGTAACCGCCGCTTTTTCTCTTCGTTTCCTCGCCGCAAAGGTGCCAGGGCTGCGCCCCCGGAACAGCGCGTTTGCTGGCAAGCACGCTTTTGGCTGATGAGACTTCTATTTTATGTCTGCTCGCGCATAACGGCACGAATTTCACGGAAGCCAATCGGTGTAATACGTTCTGCGGCCAAGAAATCCCGCAAACGCTTGGATTGAAAATACTCGTGCTCAAAGGTGCGCCAATAGGCTCGGTCAGGTTCCATGGCTTCAATCTCGCCTGGCGCGTTGGGATGCAGACTAAAATAGGTGACGCCCGGTGCCAAATTGTGCAAAATTTCTTCGTAGATAACCGCGCGTCCCTGTTCCCAATCTTGCACATGATAGCCAGGTGTGATGCGAAAATAATCGACGAGCGGCATCCCGCGTGCCTCGACTTGCGCGACGAGCGCCGCCCATTCGTCTGGATCGCGAGGTCCTAAACCCAATGTGCGCATGTAGTCGTCAATTTGCCTTGTTAGCAGCACGGGTACGCCATACTGAAAACCGAATTCAATATAACTGGGCAAAAGTTCATCTAAAAGGGCGACGCCCATGTGCGTATCAAGATGAGTAAAATCTACACCCGCCGTTCGCGTTCGCTCAATCTGAGCTTGCATCTCTTGGCGTGCAGCCGCAACGTTCAAATGTTCTTGCACGGCTGGCACGCGCCGCCAGAAGTAGCCTTCATCGTCGATCAGTCCGCTGTCTGCCGCGCGGGTGGTGATGGGCCCCCAGCGGTAGCTTGACCATTCGCTGGTCAAGGTTAGATGGACGCCTACATCCAGCGCCGCATTGTAGGCACAATGGCCCAAAATCTCCGGCGCCCAAGGACAAGGCACCATGATCGAACCAGTTTTGACGATGTTGGCCGCCTGCAAGGCCAAGAATGCCCGGTTGCTGCCATGACACATGCCCACATCGTCGGCATGAAAGATGACCAGGCGGTCTTCGGGTCCGTAACCGAGCTTTGTAACAAGTGGATTCAACACAAAAATGTATCCCCAGTGCGCTAGGCGTAAGGCCAGATTAACAGATGTTGGTAACGATGATGGTAATAGGCTGGTAACAAAAAGGTAACATGCTCGCCAAGGCTAACCCCAAGTTCGTTGCGCTTAATTTTGGCTCATCGGTCAAACTGTACAAATCCATGTTGTGCCGCTTCGCAAAATAGTGCACTTTAACACTTTCAGCCGCTGAGCGTTGCTTTTACTGCCAGATGAAAGTGCGTGTCTCACTGGGAGGGCTGGCCGCTTCAAGGACGGTTTGTCCGTTAGGGGCTATTTTGACGCGTACAACTGTTACCTGCCATGTGTAGGTAACAGACTGACCTTGGGCCGGGGCTGCATCGGTTTCCAAACGGTGGCTGGTGGCTTTGGTCCAGACACTGGGGATGGATTGCCCATTATCTGACTGAATCAAGACTACGTACCATTCATTCGGTGCCAAAACATCCACGCTGATCCAACGTAAGAGCACTGCTTCATCGCGTGCCATCGTAGCTGCATCAGCTGGACCAATGGAGCGGGGTTCAATATAGATTGTATTGGCGTTTTCTGACGTTGTATTTGCTGCGCCAGTGGGCGATTGGGTTGTACTCTCCAGCGCTGCTTGCGCCAGTTGCGAGACCGGAATAATTAGAACATCGCCGGGCCGGATCAGGGCATCTTGGGCTAGATTATTGGCTTGCAGAATGGCACTACTCGTGCTGCCAAAAGTTAAAGCTATCGAAATGATCGTATCACCAGGACGTACGGTATATTGGGGCTGTTCGGTAACGGTCGAGGGCGTCGGCGCGGTTTCTGCTCGCGCCACGGGAATAATCAGTTCTTGGTCGATCTGGATAAATTCATCCGTCAATCCATTGGCTGCTTGTAATTCCTCGACACTGATGTCATAAATGCCAGCAATTTCCAATAAGGTTTCGCCCGCTTGGACAGCGTGGGTGATGTACGTTGGCGCCGCCTTCGTCGGTTCTGCTGCAACAGTGGGTGTAATTGTAACCGTCGGCATAATCGTCGCCCCCAGCAGAGGTACGTCACCGGGTAAAATACCTTGCGCGGCGGCGTCATCTGGGTTTTGTTGGGGTTGGCTGCCCAGGCGCCACCACAATGCCAATACAGCAACGACAGCCAGCACCAAAACGACATCCATCCAGGCAATGCGTTGTGCGCGCCGAGGCTGGATGCGCAGATTATGCCCGCACATAAAACAACTGTCGGCGTCGCGAGCTACACGCGTGCCACAATTGGGGCAGCGCCGCTCGACGCTAATGGGGGAAGCCTGTTCGCGTGTCATAATAACCGCATTATAGCATTAGCTTCAGTGCAAAGCGAAAGTTGATATGGGGCGAACTAATGACTTACAAAAAATAGCAAGGTGAATTGGTGTTTCCAATCCGCCTTGCTATTTCCATTCCTTTTGTGTCTACAGCAAATCTACTGCGTTGCCGTGCGTTCGTTCTACACCGGCTGCTATTGTCCGTTGAGCGTCAGTAAGTAAGCGACGACGTCGGCAATATCCTGCTGGCTCATTCGTTGAGCAAAATCCTTGGGCATGATACCACTGGGGAAATTGGGCACTTCATAGGCCGCAGGATCAGTGATACTGAGATAAAGGTAGAGGGCTGGGCTTTCACCTGGGACGCGGTTCGTTGCCGTATCAGCGACGTTATGCCAGGTGGGGCCGGTCAAGACGATGGCTGGATCTGGATTGTGGCAACCGGCGCAACCATTGACCAGCGACAGCGTTTCCGCATTGGCCGGGTTCGCTGCTGCCAATGCTGTCGCAAAATCTGCCGGCAGACCCAGCGTTACGGAAACAGGCGTTAAGTCCGCCAAGGCCAGCGGTTCTGGCGTCGGCTCCACTTTGATCTCGCCATCGGCCTCAATCTGTGCTAGTACGGCGCCCAAGCGGGGCGAAATAAGCGGCGTATCAGCTTCCGGCACACAGCTTGTGATCAGGAAAACTGCTACGATCAACAACATGGGCATTACAACTGCAACACGTCGATAGTGCAACAGAGACTTCATTACGTCCTCCGAAGATGCTCTGAATCGGTAAATGGGTGAGCGTTAGTACGCCAAATAGTGTAACATAGATGATCACTCAGAGCAATTTAGCCAACTATCTGCGCAATAATTCACAAATGTTGCTGTCCAATAGTGATAAACAGAGGACCAGTCCTCAATGATTGAACCGCGCAGCCAATAGGATTATGGCAACTTGTTGGTAACATCAACAATGTTAGAAAAATCTTAGCAATTTGGTGTATAATCAGCAGGAGCGAACGGATTACTTAGTGGTGCGGGGTGGTTATCATGCCAACAAAACTCTACGATGTAGACTTCTCGCAGTGGGCGGTAGCCCAAGCCGAACACCTGCGCAATGAAGAA
>Ga0105053_10012622_pt1 | contig 10143 bp, 9 predicted proteins | sample BON01_FD_78093 | JGI IMG/M metagenome (GOLD analysis project Ga0105053, IMG submission 78093) | Freshwater microbial communities from Lake Bonney liftoff mats and glacier meltwater in Antarctica - BON-01 | ecosystem: Environmental > Aquatic > Freshwater > Ice > Glacier meltwater | place: Lake...
AGGCGAGTGTACCTTGTCTGTCCAGCCATCAACATCGGTAGGTTCGCCTTCTACGATCAGGTTACGGATGGCAACTTCCGCATCAGTACGCGGAATGAAGGCATAGAGACCGATGCGACCCGGATCTGTTAGCCCTTCAGCTGTAGCACTAAATATCCCATGCCGTCCGACGCGTACCTGCAACTGATTGGCTTGGAGCGTGATCTCTGCTGGCAACCATAATCCACTGTTGCTGGGCACGCGTCGGACCATCTCCAGCTTGAGATGTCGCAGATAGCCGCTCTTGTCCATCTGCGACAAGGCCACCCAGAAGTGTTGGGCACGACTGCCTTGGCCGCAGTTGGGAAAGTGCAGCAGATAGAATTCTGTTTCATTGCGGGCGCGCAAGATGATCCCGACATCGGCATGGTTGCCGAGCTGAAACTCAAAGCGGAGCCGGACATTGGTATAGCTGTGCGTGCGCAGGAAGGCGTAGTGATTGCCCTGAATGCTAGGCCCGTCCTGACGTCGCAGATCCGGCGTGACCGTCATGCCCTGATCGGCGATATCCTCCCAAGTGCCGTTTACGAAATGCCAATCACTGCCGTCGCCAATACGCAGTGTCATCGTTTTTATTTCCTCCCTGATCGACCAATAAAAGATATTGTCCAGACTTGGCCGCAGACTGCTACTGGGTCGCGATGCCGAGTTCTTCCACCTTGGCCTGACAGGCTTCTGAGATTTGCGGTGTGTAGTTCGGATAGTGTGGCCCAGGAAACCAACTGGGGATGGTACACCAAATGTTGATCAGTGCGGCATCCTGTTCGGTGGCATTGTTTACCCAATCATCCAGGAATGGCTGTGCCTGCTGACCAAGCTGTTCGGCAAATTGCTCGCCATTGATTTCGTTTGCCAGTAATTGGTCGATCAGCGGTCCCCAGACTTGTTGGCTGATCAGGCTATTGGCGGGATGGCCGAGTTGCGGAATGGATTTGCCACGCGCCAGCATGTAGTCGATGTCGGCTAAGCGTGCGGGATCGGTTAGGATGGCCGAGCGCACCGATTCGCGTGCTGGCAGCGGACAGGGTGCTTTGGAAAGTTCCTTGCACAAGTGGATCTGCGTTTCGGTGCTAATAAACCACTTGGCGAAGTTGACCACATTCTCCGTGTGCTTGTCGCCCTTGTACGGTTCTTGGCTCATCATCTGTAGATAAATGGGGCGAATCGAATAAACCTCGGACTGCATATTGGCCGCGTTGTAGGGTGTGGGCAACGGCCAGAGTCTAGCTTCTAATTTTTCGCCAGCAATTTCGCCGTTATCAATCGCCTGATTGTACATCGCTACCCCGCCCAGGCAGGTCGCGCCACCGAAAGAGTTCATCGCCCCGCGGCCATCGATCAAATATTGGAAACTCTGCATAAACTGGGGATCGCCCCAGGCGCGCGTCGCGGGGTCAGCGATATGGTATTTGTACAACCAATCCTGAACGAACTGGGCAGACTCGGCTGCGAGCGGGCCAGTGAGATCCCATTGGCTGCCGACGCTAGCCGTACCAGGGCCAGTGAATTGGGCTAGACCGTTGTTCATCATCGTGATCCCAACCTGCCAAGCTAGACCATCGCGGACGTCCACCCACGCCCAGCGCGCAATATTCTCTGGATCAAAGTCGGCTTCATTGGCGTGCTTGCCGTTCGCATCAATTGTCATCTTCTGGGCTGCTTCAATGAATTCGTCCCAAGTCCAGCCTTCGGCGCGGATCTTTTGCCAGTCGATCCCGGCTTCCTCAAAGAGATCCAGGTTGGCACAAATCTCTGGTTCGGGTCGTAGTTCGACGGGAAAGCCCAGAATGTGGTCAGGGTCAGCGGGATGGCGCAGGTTGTTGAAGAGGGGGCCGAAGTCTGCAATATCCTCTTCTGTGAGATAGGGCGCGACATTGACCGCATAGGGCATCTGTGGCACGGCACTGAAGATGCCGGCCATCGAGACATGCATAAGATCGGGGGCATTGCCGGCCAGGATCATGGTGCCCAACGCATCCCACCCTAACCCGGCGACGACAACGACCTCCACCTCGGGGTGGGCGGCGTTATACTCTTCGACAAGTTGCGACCAGGGGTGCTCGGCCATGGCATTGGGATCCCCCAGCGCAGAAAAAATGATCTCGTCCTTTTCACCGGCGGGTGCTGCGCCGTCCTGCCCAGATGGTGCTACACAGGCGACCAGCAAACCCAGCATGCTCCCAATCAACCAAATGGATAACATCACTCGTCTCATAACATAATTTCCTTTCGATATACGCTTGGACTGTAACAATAGTTCGATATACGCTTGGACTGTAACAATAGGAAGTGAAGGAATCGGAGCAAGAATACAATAAGCCCCTATCCTTTGAGCGCGCCGATCGTCAAGCCTTCAAGAAAGTAGCGTTGAAAGAGGATAAAGATCAGAATCATCGGGATCGCGGTAAAGGCCGCTGCTGCCATCAGCAACTGCATGTTGCCCATCGATGACCTCATACTTGCTAGTCCGACTTGCAGTGTATACATATCGTTGTGACGCAGCATCAGAAGTGGCCAGAGAAAACTGTTCCAGTGGCCGACAAAGGTAAAGATAGTTAGCACCGCCAAGCCTGGCCGGGCGAGCGGCAGCACAATGCGCCAAAAGATCTTCCATTCGGAAGAACCGTCCATGCGCGCGGCGTCGATCAGGCTGGAGGGCAGTGTCTGCATAAATTGTTTCATGAGGAAGACTGCAAAGGCATCCCCAAACGAGGGGATAATTAGCGGCCAAAAGGTGTCGAGCCAGCCCAGGCGCAACATAAGGGCATACATGGGGACAATCGTGGCCTGCCCCGGCAACATCAATGTTAGCAGCACGAGCCAGAAGAGGGGGCGCTTGCCTGGGAATTCCATTTTGGCAAAGACATAACCAGCCAAGGAACTAACCGCCACGACGCCGATGGTGGCCGCCACAGAAACGATCATGCTGTTGATAAACCAGGGGCCAATGAGCGGATGCGCAAAGATCCGCTGCCAAGAGAGAAAGCTCAGGCGGTCCGGGAGCAAATCTGGCGTCAATTCGTAGAGACTGTCGGGAAACTTGATGCTGGTGACGAAGAGCCAATACATCGGCAATAGATAGATCAGCGCCAACACACTGACGATGACAATCAGCGATCCCTTCACGAGCGAATCCATGAGCAGATCGCGTCGACCCAGCCATTCGCGCCGCGGGCTTTGCGGTATGCCTGTCTCTAATCCTTCTTCGACTGCCTTGGCTTGATCCAGCTGCATAGTTCGATCCTTCATCTCTATGGGTTGTCAGAATGAGATCGCGTGATTCGTAGCGTGAAAATATGGCTCGCAGATTAATACTCGACATCCGTGGACATATAACGAAACTGAATGATCGCGACGGCCATCACAATGATCGTCAGAATCATCGACATTGCCGCGCCGCGCCCCAGATGCAAGATCTCAAACGCCGTCGTCCAGATGTGGTAGACAAAGGTAGTCGTTGCCAACTGGGGCCCGCCGCTCGTGGCAATGTAGGCCGATTGGAAGACCTGAAAGGAGCCAATCGTGGTGGTGACCAACAGAAAAAGGGTCGTTGGTTTTACCAGCGGCCAGGTGATATGACGAAACTTGCCGAGCGCCGAGGTGCAATCTAGGTCGGCGGCCTCGTAAAGGCTTTGGGGAATATTGTTCATGGCCGCTGAGTAGAGCACCACACCGCCGCCCCAGCCTGTCAGCCAACTCATAAAGATGAGCGAAGGCAGGGCCTGTTTGGCATCCCCAAACCAGAGTTGCGGCTTGATGCCAAAGAGATTGAGCAGGCCGTTGGCCAGCCCCCCCGCCATCGGGTAGAAGATCCAGACCCAGACCAACGTCATCACCACGCCGGAGGTAACGCCCGGCAAATAGAAGGCACTGCGGTAGAAAGCACGCAGACGCGGATGCAGCTGCTGAATGATCACGGCCAGAAAAAAGGGCCAAAGAATGCCTACCGGCACCGTTGCCACCGTATAGAGCGCCGAAATGCGGAGTGAGTGCCATGTCACAGGATCGCGCAGCGCGGCAGCGTAGTTATTCAGCCCGATAAAGCGATGTTCCGCCCGAAAGGCAGTAAAGTCCTGGAAACTAATCACGACCCCCCAGACGAGGGTATAGATAGTGAAAACACCAAAGATCAGGATAAAAGGCGCGAGGAAAATGTAGGCCCAAAGATACTCGTTATAGGCCCGGTGTTCGAGCATGCGTTGCGGCCAACGGACAAGCTGGCGTAAATCCATAGACATGGCAGCTATCCTCTAAAGTTCAGTGGAGTAGATAACTATTTACGATCAGCCAGCGTGTAATGCCTGATTCGTTGTCCGGTCAAAGAGTTGGATGCGGTTCGTGTTGAAGGCTAGCTGACCAGCACCAAAGGCTGACAGCGGTGCATCTTCGGGCATCTTAGCCACCAGACGTTGTGCGCCCAGCGTGAAATAGACGAGTTTTTCAGAACCCAAATGTTCGGTGATCAAGAGATGAACATCCGCTGGCATCCACCCCGGTTCAGTCATGGTTAGACTGTTCAGCGCCGCGATATGTTCAGGCCGAATCCCTACTGTTACTTCACGGTGCGCAAAAGATTGGTACCGGCGGCTCAATTCAGCCGTGAGCGGGAGACGAAGCTCGTCCTGCACCACAAGGAGCCGCTCCCTTTCCGCTTCCAGCCGTGCTGGGAATAGATTCATCGGCGGCGATCCGAGAAAGGATGCGACAAAGGTGTTGGCCGGCTGCTCATACAGCTCTGTACCACGCCCCACCTGCTGAATCACACCGTCGTTCATCACAAAGATGCGCTCACCGAGCGTCATCGCCTCCACCTGATCATGCGTGACATAAAGCGCGGTGGCAGCCAAGCGGCGGTGCAACTCGGCCAGCTCCACGCGCATTTGCACGCGCAGTTTGGCATCCAAGTTCGAGAGTGGTTCATCAAACAGAAAGGCAGCAGGTTGGCGAACGATCGCTCGGCCTACCGCAACCCGCTGCCGCTGGCCACCGCTTAACTCGCGCGGGCGGCGCTCCAATAATGCGCGGATTTGAAGCATGTCAGCCGCCTGATTCACGCGTTGTTCGATTTCATGACGTGGATGTTTGAGATTTTCTAGGGCAAAGGCCATGTTCTGGCGGACGGTCATGTGGGGATAGAGAGCATAATCTTGAAAGACCATCGCGATCCCCCGTGCGCGTGGATGGACTGTCGTCACGTCGCGATCGCCAATCCAGATCTGGCCGCTGGTGGGCAATTCTAGGCCAGCCACCAAGCGCAGAAAGGTCGTCTTGCCACTGCCCGACGGTCCGACAAAGACGGCAAATTCACCCTCGCCAATATCCACATCGACATGCTTCACTGCTTCGACCATGGTGCCTTTGGCGCGAAAGGTCTTGCTGACGTTACGTGCTCGTATTTTCGCCATCGTGTCTTCTTTCTACAAACGACGGTTGGCTCTCGCTAGTTTCTGCAATCGGACAAAATGGAAAGGTAAAGATTGGGAAAGATCTAATTCACTACATAACTATGGTAGTTTACTAATTTAATTTGGTGATAATAGCTGCTCAAATAGCCTCATGAAATCAATGTAACATGGAGAACTTATTCCTGTCAAATAGACCTTATATCGATTAGATTACAGCCCAATAGGGTCATCAAAGTTTATCCTAAAGCCCAGCATTGCAAAGGGAAGAGGAGAAACACGATGAGCAAATATCATAAATATCACAAGAAACCGAAGCGCTTTCTCGCCTTGACGGGTTTTACGCCGGAAGAATTCGATGCATTGTTGCCAGGTTTTGAAAAGAATTTCTAGCAACGTATGGAAAAATACACGTTAGCAGGGGAAAAACGCCAGCAACGGTCGTATGTTGAATATTGCAACAGTTCCTTACCCAGGAGTCATGAGAAACTTTTCTTTATCTTGAGCTATTGCAAGAGTTATCCACTGCAGGAAGTGCAAGCCGCTTTGTTCGGCATCAGTCAACCCAAAGCGAATCAGTGGATTCACGGGTTACTGCCTGTTCTACGCACCACTTTGGCGCTGCGGAATGAACTGCCGGCACGCACACTGCTTAATTTATCCGTCCAACTCAAGGGCCAAAGTCTCTTTTTTCACGATGGGACGGAGCGTCCGATTCTACGCCCGCTTGATCCAGAGCAGCAACGCTTGTATTACAGTGGCAAAGCGCACGCGCACACCGTCAAAAATAATCTACTCATCGATACGGATTGTCGAGTGCTCTTCTTGACGGCCACCGTTGAAGGCAAAAGGCATGATAAGAAACTCGCCGATCAAGCCGACTACCGCTTGCCTAAGGGCAGTCGTTTGAGCCAAGATTGCGGTTTTCAAGGCTTTTCACTTGAAGGGGTTGCCATTCTGCAACCCAAGAAAAAGCCAAAAGGCAAAGCGCTTTCCGATCTCGATAAAGCCGTCAATCAATCAATGGCAGGCTTCGCTTCGTATCCGCATTGAACATGCTATCGTCGGCGTCCAACGCCTGCGCATCGTGAAAGATAAGCTGCGCAATTGGAAAGCGGGCTTCCGCGACTCGATTATGGAACTCTGTTGCGGTCTGCATAATTTCAGGCTAAAATTCCGCCCTTGGCACTACGGCCTACTTCAATTGCATCTTTTTGTCGACTTTTAAATCGATATAATGTCTAATGATATTTTTAGGCTTGTACAAGTTAAAACTATATCTTTTCTGCCGGCATTCCCATCAATGTAGTGGAGGCTTCTAATTTTAACGATAGCGAGGATACAGCTTTGTCAGCTGAACAGGACTATCTTGGCAAATCATACTTAGCGTGCTCTAGCGTGTTAATCGTATTACAGGCATACTATCGATACCCATTAGAAAAGATCAGAGGAACGGCAGGCGTTATTGTCACCAAACTTCTACTTGCAAATCTTTTTCACTTTGGCTAGAGTAGAGAAGAAGTACCCTCTGGCTATATGGCCGGGCAGAAACAGCATTTTATTTCGCCATGTGCGCGGTTGACTCCCGTCGTTTCCGCACGTGTACCACTCTGATCGCGGTGAAATAGTCTGGAGAAATGGGTCAACGGCTTATACCGTTGACCCATTTTTATTTCCCCATCACCCCATGATAGCTTGAATGTTACGTCATTGCAACGACCTGCTCTTCTTCCACCATACACACGTTACGCATCAGACTGGTAAAGCGGCGCATGATGGTGCTCTTGCCTGTGCCTTGATCGCCCACAATCAAACCGACGCCTTCCCGGTTTTGGATCAAGCGACCACACATGCTAATCGCCTCTTGATGGCTGACCGTCAGATATAGTGAGCGAGTTGGCGCCATAGAAGATATACGGTGGCCTACCTCTGCCGAGAACACTTCCGCGCATCTTTGTTAGCTTAAATTCTGGCTGTTCGATGTACTTGGACTACGTGCTTCCGTATAGAAAAAGCTCGTGGGATTCCTAGCCTTAACGATCTTGAGTAGTAAAAGTTAAGTGGTTGCTCCACGCGTTGCGAATCCTTCTATGGGGTTGTATGAGGCGCGCTGCCTGAGCCAGCCCCGATGTTTAGCCGGGTCACTCCACGCCTTGAGCCAGCGCATGGCGGTGGGTGGTGTCCCTTCCTGCAAGCGCTGCTTGATCTGTAAAGCGCATTCCAGCGGGCTGAGAAGAGAGGTGTCTACTTCTAGGTCATAGACGCCGGGGGTATGCACCGCGGTAACATGGGCTTGGGCCTGATCCAGGGTACATTGGTGGCTCGTGATTAGAATCTCCAATGGACAGCGCACGCCCACCAACCACACCGGCAGATCAGCAAACAACCGCGCACACTCGCGTACCCAGGAGGGCTTGATCAACAGATGGTCGGCAATCACATGGTGGCCAGCCTGGGCCGTAGCCGCAATGGTATGGTGCATTGCAGAGATGAGTTGACACCCGCGCCCGTGGGGCTGGTCTAGCGTTTCTGCCGATGTTGTGTACCCCAAGCCTTCATCCCACAGCGGGCGTTCTTGATCAGCGGCGGGCAGGGTGCTGATGAACTTGTCGATACCCAGATTGAGATAAGGCGCATCCAGCACGTCTTGTAAAGCCTGTAGAATGCTCGTTTTGCCGGCGCTTGATGCACCATTGAGCAGGATAATATTACCAGATGTCATGGGGTCCTATTCCTTTATGAAAACTGTGTTATTGGCGCTCACGACTTCACCTCGAACGGCAGCATCATGCCCAATTCCGAATGCGCCTTGCCGGTAGCCGAGTCCGGCACATGACAGATGGCGATGTACGAGCCAGGCGTTAGATCCAGTTCCATCCACCCAGTTTGCTTGGGGTCAATGCCGTTGAAACCACCCGCATTGGCGAAGGGCGGTGGGCCTTCTGGCTTGCTCATCCAGGCCATCAGATCGTCCATCGTCTTGCCCTCGGCCAGCTTCATCAGGTTAATCTCATGGACTTGCTCGCCTTCATTGACCACCTTCCAGGTTTGTTTACCCGCTTTGATATCGCTGGGCAGAACAAAGGAGAAGTCGAGAAGTTTGACGGTCGCTTGCGCGATTGGCTCACTGTGGCGAGTCGTGCCGGCGACAACAGTCAAGGGGGAGATCATGCCTTTGGCCATGTGCGGCACGCCATCGGCACTGGGGATGAAACAGAGTACAATATAATTGCCCGGCGTCAGGTTGACGATCACCGAGCTGCTGGCGCCTGGGTCGATCGGTGCTGTGCCGCCGGGCAGGGTGATCATCCCCAGCGCAGCACCTGGATCCGTTTGCAATGCCCCCATAAACTGCTCCATCGTCGCCCCCTCGTTGAGGCGAGCGAGTTGGGCGTGGTGGGGTTCCTTGCCCTCAGCCATCATCGTCACCTTAACCAGACCCCCTTCGATCTGCTTGGGTAGATCAAATGAGTAGTCGTGGGCATGGATCAGCAGTTCGGGAATGGCAGCCGTTGCTGTTTCGCTGGTGGTGCCAGTTGTGGGTGCCACAATCGGCTGGCAGGCATTGAGCGCCAGGGTCAGCAACGCACTGGCAGTCATGAGCTTGAAGTAATTTTTCATCTGAATATCTCCTTAAAGATGGGGTAGAAATTGAAAAAAAGCTTGGGTTAAGCCGTCGGAAAGGCAGCAATCTAGCATAGCGCCTCCTTGGGGCTAATGAGATTGATTGATTGACGTACGGCCTTCTATATTCCAGTTTACTTGACGAACGTCCAGAGATCGTCTAGAGATGACTTTATCGGTACCAACCATGAACCCTAGACGCTCAATCCCCTCCTCTGCGCCTGTCGTCATGTTCGCTAACGTAGAGCAAGGCGACCCTGTTCTAACCAGCGAGCGCAGTCTGGCGTCAAGACTCTGGATTTAGCCTGCTCATACAGGAGCAACTCTGCCTCAGTCAGCACCTCTTTCCAGCGCCCGTTTGTGCCTTTGAAAAAAAATGTGTCAAGACCTTGCTTCCAGATGATTTGCGCAGCTTCTGCGGGCGTTGGACCCATCATTGTTCTATTTTGCTTTACCGCAGCGAAGGTGACCGACTGGGCGATGGTGGAGAGTGCCTCATCTGGGAGGTTAATCTTTAAATAGTCGGCAATCCGTCTTATTTCCTCCGTCAAGTTACCCAATAAGTCGTTGAAGTGGACAAAGAGAATATTTTCCAGGTGACGGAAGTTCCACCAGGATTGGGTATGATACAGATTACCCGAATGCGGATAGCCCTCACTCTCCCACTCGAACCGACCCCGGTTCATCCAAGTAGTCCAATATTCATGAATATCTTGCGGGCAAGGCGGCAGCGGATCGCCCACACGCCCATCGGGGTCATTCAGGAAGGCATACATGGTATCCGTATAATTCGAGTAATGATTCCACCACGACATAAACACATCGCGGGCGTCACGTCCAACCACAATGTATTTTACTTGCGGGTAGTAAGGCAAAGCATCCAAGGGTAAATGGCTTTTGATAAACCGCCGATGGGTTTGGGCAGTTAGCTTCTCAATCCTTTCTTCAATTGACCCGGAGCGGAAATCAAACCAAGGCGAGGTTTCTGCAAGCGCGGGCTTTGGCTGTCCCAAAAATATAAGTTGAAGTACGATATTTTGGACCCAGGTCGTGCCTGATTTGTAGGATGTTGAGATAA
>Ga0105053_10012623_pt1 | contig 10143 bp, 3 predicted proteins | sample BON01_FD_78093 | JGI IMG/M metagenome (GOLD analysis project Ga0105053, IMG submission 78093) | Freshwater microbial communities from Lake Bonney liftoff mats and glacier meltwater in Antarctica - BON-01 | ecosystem: Environmental > Aquatic > Freshwater > Ice > Glacier meltwater | place: Lake...
GACATTAAACTATAGTAAGTACAGGAAAGACAAAAGATCTAGGACAGAGCACTTATTTATCATTTCTATTTCTAGGGATCAAACGAATAAGAGCTTCCTAACTCCATTAGTACCTCAAGTAACAATAGATAATGGAAAAGAAGATCCTGTAGTACCTAAGTAGTAATAAATCTTTGATTATCAGGATGGAAGAGGGATTAATTGAAGTGAATTAACTTTGTTTCATGGGATGGGTACAGGAATGTAGGTGAAGAATAATGGTTTCTACCAGGAAGTGACAGAAGTAGTAGTTATCTTCCATTCTTTGTGTTCACTTAGTAATAGAAAGAGGTTACGAGACATCAAGATTATATAATATCTATTACTACCGTTCTTACTTCCATACTCACTACAACAAAGATAAGTGTAATGTCATTCACTGTCCAGCTGGTGCTCTACAGCACATCTTCTAATACATATTTAGTTTATTAACTTTATTTTCATCAGTTTAACTTCTGTAAATCCATAAAACATGATTGAGATAGTAAGAGCAGGAATGGCACCGTCCATAAGATCCAAGAAATAGACAAAGTAAGACAAATAAAGAAGGACACAGAGTGATACTAGGAATAGAAATAACTTATCTTTGCAGTAACTCGTTTATCCTTGCTATCCCTAAAATGAATAAGTAATAAGTTATAGAAATTAAATCCAGTGAACAAAAGAGAGTTAGATAATAGTAACTAGATCTTTATAGCAGCGCAGCGATCTCTCTATTCTTATCTGTAGTATCATGTAGTATGGAAGTGAAGAGAATCATTTATTTCCTCTTTTCGCTAGAAATATTTAGATTTCCTCCATTCATAAAGTAAAATATAAGATACTATAGATAAGAGAATGAATTAAGTGAACTAGGTGAAACTAAATATAGGAATATGAGAGATACTACAGGAATATAAATTAAGTAATCTTGTACAATGGTCCCCAAAGAAAGAGATTATATTACTACCTTATCACTAATTCTCTACATTCTTTATTCTATATCTTCTCTGTAAATTAGAAATAAGAGAAATAAATATAATATGTATAAGCTTCCTGTACATCCTGTACCACTCCTTCTTCTTTCTTGTTTATCAGTTACTTTAGGATCTAGGGAATGAAACCTTTTCTTTGTGAGACCTACGATTGTTTATTCTTTTTGGTTACTAGGATCTATGGTTTCAGTACAGTAATAAATAACTATTCACTTAGGATATCTTCAGTTTCTTATATTCTATAATTCATTTGTCTATTGTCACTTTCAGGATATCAAACCATGTATAACTTCTTTCCTAGCTCTACCTAGTAACATAGAGAATAAGAAGAGACAGAGACAAATAGTGTATGATAGTGATATCTTTTCTATCCAAAACTATGCAAATAACTGTAAAGAAAAGGATAACCCATTATTAAGAAAGTAATGTAAGATATACAAAAGGATGGAAGAATGAATCATACAGGAGAAGAAGTAATTATTAGTTATCTATTCCATTCATACCTTTTCCTAGCTCTTCATCCAGCACTGCTGTCTTCTATTACTCGTTTATATCTGTCACTTATTTATTTGGTTTGTTCATCAAGTACATGCTCTATCTCTCTTCTGTCTTTTTCTTAGGGATAACTTATAGAAACGAAAAGTGAAGTAACTATTTCAATATTTCAGTAATGTAGGATGGACCTTAGTTTGTATTTCCAGTAGCTCACTTTTATATATCTTAAGTATCTCTATTTCTTGGATAATTTATAAATGGAAGAGATATAAGTTTAAGTGAGTTAACAAACGAGTGGAAACGAGGGATCTAACTTATTATATTACGATCTATGGTTTCAGTACAAGTACCATGGTTAACTATCTATCACTAAGAAATAGAAAGAGAATTATACAGCATAGCTGGAGTATGGGAGTGATAGATACAAGAGGTAGTGAGTAAGGAAAAGATGTATAAAGTTGTTCATGATCTCCTGAAGATACTATGGATTACTAATAATGTATCTGAGTGGTACCTAGACATATAAAGCTGTACCTGAAGTACCTGAGAGATCCTAAGAAATGATAGAAAGAGAGGTAGTAATAAGTAAATTAATATAGGAATATGAAGAGAATTAATCATTTTGTAACTTCCAACAAGAGTTCTAAATAAAACTAAAATAAATAAGTGATGTTTATCTGTAGCTTACTTTTACTCCAGCAAAGCTGTCTCAAATTCCTATATTCCAGCATAGCTGTCACTCACTTTATCAATTATTGTAGAGGAAGTACCATGGAGAGATCACTAATAATGAACAAGAGAATGGTACCTGTCTGATAATCTCTTATGTGTTTATTCTCCATTCTTAAGACCCATGAAACTAGATGAGTGATCCATGTTCTAGAACATTAATTCCATGTCCACAGAAACAAGAACAAAGGATACATAGATCTATAAATCCATGATAGTGAGAAGAATAAATTATTACCTTGGTCTCTTCTATTTCTTAGTCTCTTAGTTTCTTCATTATCACTTCCTCTTATGACTCACTTTAAACCATTGTATTTCTGTCTCTTCTTTGGAGTGATATATGATCTAGGAAATAAACAATAAACGATGAATGGAATGAAGAGGAAGTCCAGGAGGGCAAAGAAGGTAACTCACTTGTATTTCTCTATCGTTTATTTATTCTCTTCAGGTACTCCATTCTATTAACTTATCACTCCTATTAATATTCACTGGATCACTCTTATTTCCTAAAATGAACTATAGGATGTAGATAATTCTCTTGCCAATACTAGTGTGACTTTCTCTGTCCAATTAACTCACTCTAAGAAAGAGAAAAGAATGAGCAGCGATATTCACAAAACCATGGACTAGATGAACTTAGATAATTCTATATCTTTCCTAAATTTCTATAAATAAGTAAATATCTCCTATCCCTTTTTATTAGTATTGTTATGTTCCATCCTGTAGGTCCGTAAATTATCCACAAACGAATGTCAAATATAAAGAATTCCTCAGGTACTCAAAAGAAGATCTCTTGTTATAAGTGACCTGTGCTACTAGAAACTTATTTGATGTATGTTACTAAGAAATAGAAAGAGAGCTCTCTCCATCCATTAATTAAAATAAACTAACAGTAATCCTACTTCTTCACTCCTTTATTACTTCTTTCTTAATGATGTAGGTAAAGTACAGTGAGTATGGATGTGAAAAGTGAGAAGAGACCGGTACATCAAAGAAAGAAGGAGAAGACCGGTACTTCAGGTAAGTAAATAATTACTGTAATACTAAGAAAATGTCATTAACTCCAATAATAGAAGAGATCAAACTAATATCACTATCATACCTTTCTCTAATCACCATATTCCTGAAAGTTTGATCCAAGATAGTGAAATAGATAAGATGTATAAGAACATGAAACCAAGCACAGCGAGGGATTCAACTACTAAACATAACATACAATATATTCACTTATTATAAATGGTAGTAATAACACAGGATTATGAGAACTAAAGATAAGTAAATAAGTACTACAAACAAGAGATAGAGATTTATTGGTTCACCCTTGTTACCTTTTCTTTGGGTACTTAATGTATAAAACGAGGTAACGAGTAAGATAGAGATTAATCAGAGAAGAGCCTTACTTTGGGAAGAGACACTAAGATATATAAGTGAAATATTCTATCAGTTACTTCTTAATTATCTCCTAGGAGCGATAATGGACTTTCTTAGTTATTAGTAGCTGAAGAAGGTTGTAGATTCCTAGATGAAGTGATAAATTATAAAATCTTTAAAATAACAATAACAACATAATATCGAAAGTAAGATAGATAATAGACTTCCTTTCCAAATCTATCTTAGAAAAACCATTAATAGAAGAGCCATGGAAAATGAGAGATAAGTGATAAATTAGAAATAAAGTAATAAAATATGAGTTCTACAAAGATAAAATCGATAAGTGAGTAAGAGATTATTAGAAGATGTCGTAAGACAGCAGTGCTCCCAATATAATCATCTTTTACTTAACTAAATTCCGGAAAAGATCACTATTACTTATATTCCACTAATAATCCATTCTTTTATTAACAGGAGCAAACTTACGCTACTTATGAATGAGTAACATAGAACCTTTTCTTGATATCTTAGTATCACTTGTATTCGTTTGTGCTACCTAGGACCCATTTGTTTTATATCAGGAATTCAGCCAATGCTCCGATTATCTGTCACTAATAATGCACTTCCTGTACTTAACTTTCTTTGTATATTGTTTCCTAAGAGAAGTAAGAATTTAGAATAGAGAGATAGCCAAAGAATGTTTCCAAGCCTGTTTTATTTCTTAATAGCTTGGGCATAAATACAATAATAGAAAGGCAGCTGCTGAATATCATTAATAGTAATCTCTCAATTTCATAAAATAAGTCCAGCTGCAGATACATAAAATATTATATCTATCCATAAAAAGAGTAAGAGAAGACAGCTTTGCTGGCCATATAGAAAGACAATACTTTTCTCTTAGGTTTAATAGGAATTAATTCTCTTTTATATCTTCTATTGACTATTTGTTGTACTTGATTACTACCTCTCATATTCCTATGTTCCTTTATTTATCTTAGGATGATTGTTTTTCATTAGTTTGATCCCTGCGGTATCCTCCTTCATTCCTATCTCTCACTAAATGATATAAGTGATATTCCTTTATTTATTTCTAGGAGATAGTTTTCTGTGTATCTTTAATATTTTCATTCAGGTAGAGCTATGGAGGGAGTTATGAATGATAGAGATAGTAAGTATCAAAGTAATATAGCTTACTCATATTTACTAGATTACTTTCTTTGTATATCCTACAGAAATAAGATGAATGGAATGAAACTAGGAAATACAAAGGATCTAAAATAAGGTGTATCACTCTCTATCTTATATCTTATAGTAATGTTACTTTCTTCAATATTTGAGTACTACAAAGACAATCATTTTGAGAAAAGAAAGAGATATCTCGTTTGTAGGGACCAAGAGTACCACTAGGATATATAAGAAGTAGCAAAGACGATAAGTCACTATCATACAGGATCTAATTCTTTTTTATCTTTCTCTAGGATATGACAAGTATGGATTCATAGAGCCATGGATGGAGGAATGTAAATAAGGGATACTAATATAATCAATAAACATATGTAATAGAAGATCCCATTGTGGAGAGATAGTAAGTGATAGTGAACTATAGTTACTGTAAACCAAGAATTATATTATTTCTCATAATCCCTCCTTTAAACCATTCTTATGTCCTTTCTTAGGGATATCTCACAGAAACTAATGATGAATGGGATCTGAATTATTCACTTATAAACATTTTTTCGGTCTAGAAGTGAATTAATAAAATGATCTTCCATAGTCCTGAATCCTGAGATCTTTGTTAGTAAATGAATACTCAAACTACTAGAAACGTGGATAAAAGATGTATCTAAGAAACAAATAACTTCACTCCATCCATAGGTTTCCTAAGATTGTTAATTTACTTGAGTACTTCACTTAGGTATCAAAAGAATAAAACTTATGTACAGTGAATAGAGCAAGATATAATAGTAAGTGATAACAAAATAAAGACTTGACAGAGGAAAGGATGTATGTTAGTATGGTCCGTTTCACGGAGATCTCTCAGATATAAACGATTTCTATTCCTGTAAATAATTACTAGATCAAATATATTAGGTTTCATGTTGGATGGAAAGGATCTAAAACATATAAAAGAGACAGAGCAAGGAGTGATACTAGTAACTTCAAATGTTTAATAGTTAACCTTTCTCAAGCTACATCTAGGATTCTATCTCCTAAAAACAAGGCTCTTCTTAGTCTATTAAACCTTTTCATATTTGATATAGTAAGTACAAAAGAGTTCACTGCTCCAAAGATAGTAATATCACTCATTTATTTCATGTTCTGGTGTTCTAGTCGTTTAATTCACTTTCTTTCTGGTGAAACTATTATCACACCTGGTAAGAACTATCTTAGGAACATGGAGGAGGTACAAAAGGATGACAGAGAATAAGTTACTGTAGATCAAACAAGATAACGGATCATATAAACAAAGTATTTCTGTCTCATGTTACTTATCTCTGGAAAGAAGTAGGATAAATAAAGGTTCTGTAAGTCGCTCAAAGGAATAGTAAGATAGCTGGCTATAAATAGAACTAAGAGAACATTAGCTAAGAAAAGATAATTAAGCCAGCTGGAAATATTGAATAAGTAATATATGTAAGAGAAGATCCCTTCGGGAAAGAGTGAGAACGAGAGACCAAGGTAGTAATAGCTATTATATGTTACTCATCTATAATCCTCTATTAATCATTTAATTTTATTATCTTTGTAGTATCCTGATAGAATACCCATAGAACTAACATACTGCTCCCATGAAACACAAGTAACAACAAATGATAGTAAGAAGACCCGTGAAACGGATAAGAAATAAGTTACTAACATACTTCAGGATAGATAGTTCTCTTGGTTTCATCTATGGACACTAGGATATACTTCTATTTCAATTTAGTGGATTAAACAAGTACTAGAGAAAAAGTAAATAAAGAGTTTGGGAAGGAACAGATCTCTTCTTTGATACTGTCAACTCCTAGAACCATTCAATTATCTTTATTTGAGTACTTCTATGTAGCATAAATAAAACTATAAGAGAGACCGAAGTACAGTAAGATTTTATGTAGCTTGAATGCTCCTTTTCTCCATTTCTTAGACCGAAAGTAATCCTATAAATTATATTTGTGATACAAAGAATACTAATAGTTACTATTCCTCTTTAGGGAAATGAATGATAATTAACTGTTGAATTCTAGAAGGATCCATAGAGCATGTAAACATGGAAGGAGGATGTACTGTTCACTATCTCTTTAGCCTCTTACTTATTTCTAAGGACCTGGTACAATTTGTATAATTCACTATGGAATAAAAGGAATTAAGTATGTAAGATCCATAGACAATCTTAAGAACTTTATACATCTTTTCCTTCCTATAACATCACTACATTTACTACTTAATTCATCAGATATGAGTCTTGTTCTTTTGTTAGTACTCCAGCTATGCTGTAGATCTTTTCATATTCCTATATTCTATTTCTTTATAGTTTTATGTTACTTTTGGGAATCGCTCAGGTAGGAATGTAAGTGAGTTATTATCGATGTTATGGGTCTTCACAAAAGAAATAAGAGCTTTACTTAGGATAGATAGTTCTCTTTTACTTATTCTCTATCTTTTCTATCCTTTCCTTTAAATACTGTCACTTTTGGGGATCAAGGGCTTGAAAGTTTCCTGTATCCCAATAACAATAATTAATGAAACAACAATTAAGGGAGTGAAACGAGAGATAAAACTAAGTAACTCCTATCTCTAAGATAAGAAAGATATTTGTTGTTTGTAGTAGTCATTTATTTAATCCCTGAACCGCTAGAAACTCACTTGATGCTCTGTTGTAAATTATTAGTAACACTTTCACCAAAATAAATTAATTATTTCTATCACTTATCTTTCTTTTCATAGCCATAGAACCAACATTGTAATATTCAAAAATAAAGAAGAAATCAAGGAAATGAATTATATTACTTATTACTACCATATTATTATCTTCTTTCCTAAGAGACTTATTTAGTTGGGTAAGAAATGTTCAAAAGAGGTTTCCTAAGAATTATATCCATTTCACTTAGTTATGTTTGATGTATCACTTTCTATCTGTCTTGTGCTGTAGGTCCCTTCCCATTTACTAGATCTAACTATTTAAAAAAGGTATGGAAGTGATAAGTATGGACATAGAAATAAAAGAATGTATTATAAGTGATAAGTATGATGTCCATGGTCCTAAATTAAACTCATATCCTACCTCTGCCATGCTCTCTGTCTTACGACATCTTCTCATACTCGTGTATTATTTAGTTATTAGTAATTCCTACCTGTAGTTAGATCCTTTGCTTGTCTTAAGAATGTTACTATTACTTTATTTATTGTATGTTAGTTCCAAAGAGATAGAAATAGTGAGAAGTGAAGGGTTCCTAGGAAACCAAGAAACGTTACTAGAAAAGAAGTATCTGAGTAATAAAATCCATTTCCTCTAAAACCATCAAGAAAAGGTATGAATTCTACAAGATCTTTTATGTCTCATTCTTGAACAATACTCCAGCTAGGCTGGAAAAGATATCATTTGTTCCATTAAACCATAGAATACTATAAATGACAAAACGAATGATACAGGAACCGTAGGATGATCTTTGCTAACTTTCTTAAGATCTATAAATGAATAATATCAATAACTCATAAGTGAACTAAGTGAACAAACAAGATCCCTATTAAACATATGTTCTAGGTCTTGAAGGGAATTAATTCTTTGTTAGTAGGATTGGAAGGTTCAGTTGTAGAAATAAAGGTAATGAACTAAGTTATAGAAGGATCCCTAAGATAGAAACTCTTTTCATGTAAATAAGTAAATGATAGATCACTTATCCATTTTATGTACAGTGAACCTGGAAATAGCATGGTCTATAAACAAAGAGAACTCACTTACTGTATCATATTCTCTAACTCGTTTTCTGTTAATCTTTTCCTTTTTGAATATCACTCCAAACAATATATAAATGAACAGCTGTAGTACCTGATATAAACTACTATAAACATACAAAAGATTACTACCATTCATATTCATTTACTTCATTCATCTGGTATCTTCACTCATTTAATTTCTGGGAAGAGATAGTAAGTCTATCAATGGTTAACCTTTACTCTATCTCAAGACAATAGAGGATATTATAAGTGACATAGAACTAGAAATGAAGTTAATAAGATACATTAAACATATGTAATAGAAGACAGCCTAGCTGGAATAGAAGTAATTGATCTCTCACTTATCTATCTTTGTATATCCCTTTTTCATTTTATGAATTGAACATACAGCAGAGCTACTTCATTATTAGTAAGATAGAAGAATTAACAAAGAGATAGAAATCAAGAATAAAAGTAATTATTGTTCTAGGTAGTAATATATAAGTAACATTTACAAGAGAAGACAGCAGAGCTGGCCATGGACTATACATCACTTCTATATCTTTTGTTACCTTTGTCTTAGTATTCTCTTGTTTCCTAATTTATCCAATATTGAGAATGACAAGGTACTAATATAGAAATGTTCAAAATATAAAGAAGAAGAAATTATAAGTACCTTAGCTCATCTAGCATAATCTGTACCTCACTGTCCTTTATTTAGGTGCTACAAAAGTGATGAGAAGTAATTAATCTTGTTTAATGTAGTATGGATAGATATAGTAAGTGACAGGAAGTGAGAATGATCTTATGTATTTGATGGAGAATGCTCTTTTCTTTCATATTTTAGAAGTTAGAAGTAAACAAAAGTAGTATCAAAGTAATATAGAAAAGGTTGTAACGGTGCATAAATATGGTAGTAATAGTTAATTATTCAGTTTCTGGTAGAGGGATACAAGCACCGTGTTGTGGGAAAGTGATAAATTACTAGAAATACAATTATTGGTAGCCTAAACTTACTTACATCAGATCATTATCTCCTAGAAACTAACTAACAAAGACAAGGAAAGAGAGGAAGTGAGTGAAACGAGGGACACTAAGAAATGGATTTCATGTACCTAAAACAAAGAAAATAAGTCTTGTATGAATGGAATTTCTCTAGCTTTCCTATAAATCATTTAATGTTATAAGTGATATCTTTTGGATCTTCTCCTATTTCTATTACTACCGTTCATCCTCTCGTTTGTGCTACAGCACACCTTTTCTTTCTTAGTATAGTTTTGACCATGGAATATAGGAATAGATATAAATTAAAGGAAGAGCTATGATCCCCAAATATTAACTGTAGCTTCCTACATTTCAAATTCCTATATTATATATGTTCTATATCGTTTATTCACTATTATATAACTTTCTACCAGTACCTTTTCTATGTTTATAGTACCTTTCATTAATAGTGACCATTCATATTACTAGAATTAACTACCTTCCATTCCCGCCGGGGCTTTATCTCTTATGTTTCGCTGCTTTTCTATTAGCAGCGGGATTCCTTGGGAGAATCCATTATATATATTTGTGTAGCACCGGAATAAAATAGTGAATACCAGAAAGAAATTGTTTACGA
>Ga0105053_10012624_pt1 | contig 10141 bp, 8 predicted proteins | sample BON01_FD_78093 | JGI IMG/M metagenome (GOLD analysis project Ga0105053, IMG submission 78093) | Freshwater microbial communities from Lake Bonney liftoff mats and glacier meltwater in Antarctica - BON-01 | ecosystem: Environmental > Aquatic > Freshwater > Ice > Glacier meltwater | place: Lake...
CCCATGCTCCCTTGACTCAGACCGATCAAGTTTCACCAAACAATGCGCTTCAGACAAAGCGAGGCCGCGCATTTACAAGAATACATATTATGCCCTATTGTGGCCATGCAAGGAACATGACGGGGGTGGCATTTAAGCCACACAACCTCCCCACCCTCTCTCGAGCCCCTCGCCTAAATCGTGCACCCGTCACGTTCCACAGCCACTGTGGCCCCGAGACCAAATGTCAATGTCTGACCTTGAACACAAAACCTACCCCCCTCCTTCTTCAGAAACCCCTACATTCTTAGCTAGATTTTCGGCGCGCAGCCTGGAATGCACGCGGGCGTGACATTTGGCCCCGGCAAGAAAGAGGTCGAAAAGCAAATGTGTTCGCGAGGCAAGAGGTCAAGACGATGAAAATACTGATGCATGATTGATTACTGCCGAATGTCGAGCTTGACGCGCGGTTTCCGAAACACTGCCTTGCACAGCCGGATTCGCTCGTGGGGTCACCAAATAGCCCAGGGACCGAGTCTCCCAGCTCGGACACGAAAAACAGCAGCAGCTCGATCGAGCTTGTCCGATTTTGTACCGGCGTGCTCAAACGCTCGGTCCTAGATACAATTGCGTGCCAGGCTCCACGAGATGCAGGCAAACAAGCACGTTCCCATGCACAGCATACTTTGTTACACAATCGGCACTAAGCGCACGTGCCACGAGGAGTTTCCCGTCGCAAGGCCTCGCAAAAACGCCGCTGCTTCAACTCGCCTGTTCGTCGTTTGGCATAGCCCCCCCTTTGCATACAAGACGCAGAGGAGAGGCCTCGGACGCTCAGGCTGCTGTGTAGAAGAGCAACCACTGAGTACATTCCTGCATTGCCGTTGTGACCTGCATGCTTCACAGCATGAGCAATCGACCGCCTGCGGAGAGGAAAAGGGTGCCCAAATCCCCTTTTGCAAGGCCAGAAACTCGGCCAACCTCAGTCCCCAAGCCATGCGCGTCAAACCTTCCTAAGAAATGTGGCATCAAGGTATTCGGCAAGGTGTATATCATGTCATTATGTGGCTGTGCAAGGGACGAGCCGGAAGTGGCATTTAGGCAACCTCCCCACCCACCCCCTCCTAAATCGAGCCCCTCGCCTAAAATCGTGCATCCGTCACCTTCCACAACCACTTGACACCACTTTGTGGCCCCGAGACGGAAAACCAGTTTTGGCCCTTCGAACACAGGTTACGCCTCCTCTTCTTCAGACGCCCCTACTTTCTTAGCAAGAGTTTCGTCCCGCGGCCTGGAATGGAGTCTCTCGCCTCTTTATCGCGTGCACCCGTCGATCCGTTCTTGAAATCGATCTTGTGGAACGAGCGAATTCAACGTGGAAGAATTTATCGTGTGAAAGCACTCATTTCTTCATTGAAGTGACCGGATTTGTTAGCATGCTTCCTTGTTTCTTTTTGAGTTGGCGCGCGTTTGCTATTTTAGCTCCTGTGGAGCATGACCTCTTTGATTCATTCTGCCTTTTACTCTTTCCCTACCTAATTGTGCTGTGGAATGAAGGAAGGACGTTGGCGACGAGTGAGGCAGTTGACCGCGTTATGATAAGCGGAACCATCTTCCGTACCCTACGTATCGTATCTCCTTCTTCTTTCCCTGTGACCAGAAGTCGATTGCAAAACCCCACTGCACCCGTTACCCTTTAGCAAACCTACTCGTACACACACACAACACACACACAAACGTTGCGTTTCCTTCTCTCTCACTACCATACAGTGTTCCGCTCCTTCATTTTCCACTCAACCAACCTCCACTATCGCACACACATTCAACCGTGCTTAAGAGGAGGTGTCCATTGCCGTCGCTGCTCCCCCCTCGCCCCCCGTCACCCCCACAACCTCCACTTCTTCCTCCTCCGCAGAAGCCTTGGCGTCTTTCTTCGAAGAGGGCGAGGACGAGGACGCAGAAGCTTGTGACGACGAAGCCGCGCCGGCATTAGCTCCTTGGCTGTTCTCGTCCGTCGCGCCTCCACCGCCCTTGGAGAAAAACTTGGTCAAACTTGGCGTTCCCTTGAGCACATCCTTTCCCGCCTTGCCCGGGAGACTATTCCGCGCCTTCTTCGCAGGGGGACCCTTGGCTCCACCCTCCGCCTCTTCTGCCCCACCCACAGCAGAAGCAGCTGCCGCTCCTTCCGTTGTGGTTGTCGCTGCCGCTGCCGCCGCGGCCTTGACAGCCGTCGGCGCTGTGGCCGGAGGCGGAACGGGCGCTGCTGCGGCAGTAGCAGTAGTGGAAGGAGCGGTGGGTACAGAAGCGGCAGGAGTAGCAGCGGTGCCAGCTGGGGTAGCGGTGGCGGCCTTGGCCTTCTTAGGCGCGGCCTTGCGCTTCTTGGTTGCTGGAGCGGTAGCAGCAGCTGTCCCTGCACCACCAGCAGCAGGAGTAGCAGCAGCCGCCGCCGCTGCGTCTGCGGGAGGGGCGGGGGAAGGGGTGGGAGGCTGGTAGCGCTGGAGGTTGTGCTGGTCCAGGAGCATCTGCTTGACCACCCAGAGCATCTTCCCAGTGGTGCTGCCAACGGTGCCCTTCTGCTTCTCTGCGCTGCTTTCAATCAGGGCCTTGATCTGGAGCTTGGAGGCTGCCCCCGGGTGGGTCGTCAAGAAGGCATCGATTAGCTTATCCTTCCCCAGCCGGCTCCCCTCCACCAGCTTCAGCAGCTCCGGGACCAATGTCGCGTCCACTACCTTGGGACCACGGCCTGCCTTGGCGCCTGCCGCGTCTCCATCCCCCCCCTCCGCACCAGCAGCAGTCCCCCCACCACCCTCCCCATCAGCAGCAGCCGCCTTCTTCTTCCCCTTTCGAGAAGGACTCGACTTGGGCGAAGCTGCCGGCGTGGCAGCATCCCCGTTCTTGGCCTTGACCGCGCTCTCCTCCACCGGCGCGCCAAAGTAAGGCAGCTTAATAGGAAATCCACCGGGCTGGGTGCAAACGACACGATACCCCGCAAGGGCAGGACGGATGCGCTCATCCACAATCGGCCGCTCCGCTTCAAAATCGACATCGAAAAAATGCAACCCCAAACGGACAAACCCCCTATCCTCCGCTGGCCCCGCCGCCTGTCGCCCCCCCCCGCCCTCCTCCCCGCCCTCCTGCCCCTCCTCCTCGTCCTCCCGATCCACCTCATCATCCCTCGCCAGCCACCCATCCGTATAATCGAAGCCATCCTGAGGGTCCTGATCCTCCTCTCTGTCATTCTCAGCCGTCACCGACAAGTTCTCCCCATCCCCGTCCTCCTCCCCCTCCTCCCAGTCCTCCTCCGAATCATAGTCATAATCCAACAACTTCGACTTCCCCCAGAACCGCCTCGGCTGCACCTCACGGCTCCGTCGGGACCAAGTCCCATAATAAGGCGGACGCACATCCTCAGTAAACGACAAAAACTTCATCGCGTTCCACAACCGCTTCTCCTCCAACACCGCGAATTCCGGCTGAGCCCACATCCCTCCCTCGGCCGCCTTGTGCGTCACCGTCACATGCACAGTCTGGAAACGATGCGGCTTATACTTAGGATTGCGCGGCGCGCTCAAACTCGCCTTCCCCCACACCCGCAAGTCCTTCAGGAGCTTCTCCCTATCCATGGGGCCCGCCTTAAACACCGCATCCATCGCAGCGACCTTCGCCGCAATCGCAGCCTCCAAAGGACTGACTCCCGCCGCCGCCCCCCCACCCTCCTCACCAGCACCACCGCCCGAGCCTGCCAGAGCAGCCGCAGCAGCAGCAGCAGCGCCGGCACCCAGTCCGGTTAGAGACAAGAAGGACCCTCCCACCCCCATCATCAACCCCCCGGCCGCCTTCTGCGCGCTCTCGGGCACGGGGGCCTTGGCCTTGCTAAAGAACGCAGAGATGGCAGGCTGCTTCACGTCCAGGACAACAGCACCCTTCTTCTTCCCACCACCACCACCCCCCTCGCTCCCATCATCCCCCGCCGCCGCTGCTGCGGCCGCCGCCTCTTCCTTCCGCCGCTTCTCCTCCTGCCGTTCCTTCTCCTTCTGCTCCCGCTCCTCCTTCTTCTTGTTCTTCTCCTCCTCGCGCTGGCGAAGCTTTTCGGCCTTCTCCGCCACGGCCCGCAATTTCTCCTCCTCCTTCTTCTGCGCCAAAGCCCTGCGTTGCTTCACCACCTCGGCCTGTCGCTCCAACCCCAGCACCTTCTCCTCCGCTTGGCTGATCGCCGCTGAATCCGCCGGGTCCTTCCGAATAGTCTTGATCAAATGCGACAGCGCCTTCACATGCTTCCCCAAATTACTCCTCTCGCTCCTCGCCTCCTTCACGGCATTCTTCCCCTCCATGCAGCTCGACAACAATTCGCCCTGCACTACCTCCCACCTCCAGACCGCCTCGCCCTCCATGTCTTCCGACACGATCGCCGCCCGCGGCTTGTTCCCATACGGCTTCCTCTCGGCCAACAATCGGATTTTCGTCTTCAACACGTCCTCAGGCAACTCCCCCACGCACGACACCTTCTCCGTGGTCAAGAACTCGACAATGTCACGCGTCAGCTGCGAGAGCGGCAATGGGCTACCCTGCACTAAGCGTGCCAAGAGTGGGACCAGCCCCTCGGGCACTGTTGTCGTCTCCTCCTCCATCGGCGCAGCGGCGGCGGTGGTGGTGGTGGTGGTGGCTGCTGCTGCTGCTGCTGTCTCAGTAGAGGCCTCGGCGTCGGCCGCCTCCTTTTTATCACCATCCTGTTCTTGCCTCTCTCCTTCTACCGCCCCAGCAGGAGCTACTGCAGCAACAGCAGCAGCAGTAGTAGTAGTAGCCTCCCCCGCCTTCTTGACCATCACCTGACATGCCCTTGCCGCCTCCAGCACCTCCTCCACATCCAACCGATAATCCGCTTCCGCCGTGCCCTTATGCGCAAACGCCACCAGCAACTTCTCCAACTTATCCTGACAGGAGGCCTCCAACGGACTGACGGGCTTCTTGCTCTCCGCTGCTGCGGTTGCTGCAGCCGCTGCTCCACCCGCACCAGCCTTGGCAGCAGCCGTTGCCTTGCCCTTCCTCTTCGCACCAGCGCCCCGGTTGGCCGGTGCCTTTTTCGCTGCGGGTTTGGTGGTGGCGGTCGTGGCAGCAGCAAAGGTGGTGCTGTCGGCTGGAGCAGCAAAAGCAGCAGCAGTAGCTGCAGTAGCTGCAGCGGGGACCCCATCCTCCGCCTTGGCTGCCTCGTCGTCGTCGCTGTCCGCAATGATCATCACGTCCGAGTCTCGCTCCTTCTTCTTCCCCTCGCCTCCTCCTTCTCCACCCTCAGCCGCCGCGCCCCCCTCCCCGTCCACCACCACAACCTCCATGTCCTCCCCCCCCTCCTCCTCCTCCCTCCCCTCCGCCTTTTTCTTCTGCTGAGACGACGCCGTCCCTCCTCCATTCTCCTTCTCCGCACGACCGCCAAACTTGCTTGCAGTCCTGCTAGCCCGCGGTATTAGCGTCGACGTTGGTGTAGCAGCAGAAGCACCGGTAGCAGCAGCAGCAGCAGCAGCAGCTGCGGCAGCGTTCCTGGCCGCGGTAGCAGCAGCCTTGGACGCACCCCGCTTCTTGGCTAAGGGCTTGCCTCGAGAGGTGCTGCTGGGTGCGCGCGCGCTCGGAGCAGGCGTCGTCTGCGGCTGCGACTGCTGCTGCTGTTGCTGGTCTAACACGGCGGCGTCCTCCCCCTGCTCCTCCTGCTCCTCACCCTCCGCGGAGGGCTTGGCTTGCTCCTTCGCTGTTTCATTCCCAGCAGCGGCCGCTTCCTCCTCCTGCTGCTCCTCCTTCTCTTCCACTTCAGAATCCTTCTCCTTTCCCGCGGCCTTGGTCGCCGAGGCCGTCGTCCCAATAGGCGACATCAGCATGCCCCCACCGTCGCCCGCCCGCACGTTGGCACTGGGCGTCGCAGCCTCCTTCAAACTGCTACTGCTGCCACCACCGCCGCCGCCATCCTCACCACCCTTTTCGGGCTTCTTGGCGCTGCCGAAGAAGGAGGTCAAGGCCACCTGTCCCTTGGCCTGGTTTGGTTGTGAGGGTGGGGGGGGGCGAAAGGGAGGGGAGGAAGGGAATGTGAGTGTGCCGCGGGCCTGAGGAACGAGAGAAAGGAGGACATGAGACACACAGCCCTAGGCCTAAATAAGCCCTGCCCCCCCAATTTATACACAGCCATCGGAAGCGAGGCCCCGCCACCTTTCCCTCCTCTCCCCTTTTTCCGTGGCGAAGGAGGAACACAGCACATTGACGAATAGACCCTGCCTCCCTCACCCCCACCAAACCACTTACCGGTCCCTTGGCCTTGGCCTTGCCTCCCTTGTCCTTGGCGACGGCCACGGTCGCCCCTCCTGGTCCTCCCGTCATGGCTGCCTGGCCAAGCTTGGTGGTGGCTTGCCGTTGCTTCCAGACCTGTGCAAATTGTGTAGGGCGGGAGATGGGGGAGGGAGGGAGGGGTTCGATGAGGCGATGGAGCAAGGACAAGCAGAAAGAGTCCAGGACGCGGGATTCGATGGGTCGCGACACGAAGGACAAGGTCAGGCACGTTTGTTGCCTGTGTTGCGCGCGTCTCCGCAAGGGAGGGTGGCCAAACGCGGCGCCACAAAGGCAGAGAAAACCCCAAAAGCGGCGAAGGCAGCGAGGCGTTCTGCAGGCGGGAACGTTCCTCCAAAAGCACGCGACCGCGCTCAAACCATGGAACCAACAGGCACGTAACAACAAGGAGGACGTGCAGAGCTGGTGACCGCCTTTGCGAAGCGTGCTACAGTGGGGAAGTGGAATAAAAAGCACCGGCGCTGTGGCACAATGCTTGGCAAGCATCATCGTCGTCATGAAGAATCGCTTCCTTCGCGCCTCCTCCTCCTTCCCTCTTCCCTCCCTCCTTCCTCCTTCCTCCTTAGTCGTGTGACCAGTGCATGAAGCAGTCACGTGCGCGCGCCACAAGCACACAGTATTGTTTGTTAATCGACATCTAAATGTCCTCCCTCCCTCCTCTCTCGCCCTTCACAGCCCCCTCCTCCCCACCACCATCATCGTCATCATCAGATGGAGAAGACGACGCCCACCCCCGCGGCCACGGCCAGCATGAAGCACCTGCGCAAGCTCTTTGTGGACAAGCTCCTCGAGAGCACGGTCAAGCACCTGTGCACCACGGACGTGCCGGTAAGTCAAGGGCGGCGCGGGAGGGAGAGGGGTTGGTGTGGCTTGTGTGCAGACGGTCGCCGAACGAGGAGGGAGTGAAGGGTAAAGGAGACGTGTGCGATGCGCGGAGGAAGGCCTGATGCTCTGGCGGCAACGAGACGTCATTGAGCTAGCGTGCTGGTGGTCAAGGGATGCGGGGAGGGGTTGCAGGCGGCTCGCGAGTGCCGTCACTCCATGGGTGTGAATGGGTGTAGGGGTGCGTGTGCGTGTTGGTGGGAGCTCCTTCCCTTCATACTTGCATTCGTGCCATTCGCTTGGTCGAGCGGCGGCACCACGCCATGGTCCGCCACCTTCTCTCCTCACCCTTTTTCCCTTCTCATCCGCATTCCAAAGCATCTGTCACACGCGCCTTCCCTTTTGCTCCTTATCACCTCACGCCTCCCTCCCTCCCTCCTTTTCCCCCCTCTTCTCAATCCAGATAACCTTCGGTGAGCTCAAGGGGCAACTCGACGGCCCGTCCTTCAACATCCTCATGACACTGGTCAAGGAGAAGATGCAGGCCTTGGGGCCCTTTGCCCAGAACGAATTTGAAGAGCTGTGTGCCGAGTTGAGGTTGGAGGATAAATTCCGACAAGTCGAGACCCAGGAAGCTGCGACGGTCGCGGCCGCCCAAGCAGTGATCAATGCGGCTGAGAAGAAGAAGGCTGCTGCGGTTGCTGCTGCACTGGCTGCTGCGGCGGCGGTGGTTAGGAAGAAGGCGGCGAAGGCGGGGGGGAAGGGCAGCAGTGGTGATGGGCTAAATAGCATGACTCCTGAGGACTTGGCTCGGCATCGACGTATGGTGATCAAGCGCAACGAGCTGGCGGAGCTGCAGGGGATGCAAGAGAGGGTACGTCATTGTTTTTGAGAAGATGGATGGTGGGGGGATGTGCGTGATGCCTTGGGGCGGAGTTCTGAGAGAGGTGTTAGTGTAAGAGATGAAATTCCGGATCATAGAGGTAGATATGCGGCGGTTGAATAATCAACGTCTTCCCCCTCTCACAATTTTTCTACCACCATTCCCCCCTTTTCGCACATGACAGGAAGCAGCGTTGTACTCAGAAGCGGAGGAGAACCTGAAGGTGACCAAGAACAAGATGAAGGAGGTGTACAACGACTTGAGCACCCTAGCGCCCGAGGCCCAGAAGCTCTTGCAACGCTGTGTCGAGAACTGAAGAAGGACGATCACCTGACTGTGATTGAGATGTGTGTGTGGCTTGGTGCGAATGAGTGAAGTAAAGGGAAATGGAAGGGGGGGCGCAATCGTTGTGTGTGTACGTGGGTTACGGGAAACAAGAAAAGTATGAAAAGGCAAAGAGGAACGAAGGAGGAGAGGATCGGACGATGAGTGATTTAGTAACAGTAAAGGACGCCGCATCTTCCCAACATGTGTATAGTGGATAAGAGCCAGCAACTAAAAGAAAGAAGAGAAAGAAAAGTACGCAGAAGCCACAAACAAACAATAAGAAACACGGCGATTTTCGGCTTTCGTTTTTGATTTTTACCGTCTGATTTTTAAAACATTTGTCTTCACATACACGACTAATACCCCTACGCTGTACTTCTATATGTTGTGTCTCTCAAACAAAATGAAAGCGCGGCTTTTTAAAACAATTGTCTACACATACACGACTAATACCCCTACGCTGTAGTTCTATATGTTGTGTCTCAAACAAAATGAAAGCGCGGCCTCACCCAGGCCTTATCTAACACTATTCCTCCCTCCTCCTCCCGTCCGCCTCCAACTCTCTATCTCACCAGTCTTCTCAAGGCAAGCGCTCCGCCAAAGCTCGCAGCTCGCCCCGCATCTCCTGAACCTCCATCCGCAGCGCTACTAGTTCCGCCACAACGTCTTTCCACTGCCTTGCCGTCAACGCAGGAGGCATTCCCGTCTCCACCCCCACTCCTCCCCCTGGACCAATATGATACGCAGAGGGCAGCACCGCATTGAGCACAAGGCGAAGAAAGTAAAAGAGGCAGGTGAAGACAAGGACCGCAAGCACAAAACGATCCCATTTGATCCGCTTCAGCAGGTCGAGTATCGGCTCCAAAGCCATCGACAAAGCCCCTTCCCCCGCACCCGCTACGCGCGCATGCCCTCTTCCTCCTCCCGCTGCTACCGCTCCCCCTCCTCTTCCTCCTGCACCTCCTGCTACTTTTCCTCCACCAGCAGCAGCAGCGCCGACAGCCCTTCGCGGCGCGTGGGTAGGCCGGCGGGCGTGCGCGTGCGGCCGTGAAGGCGCGCGCTCATGGTGCTTGCGGGCGGCCCGCTTCTCAATCATCTCAAACCACCGTCGGTGATACTGCAGCGTATCCGACCGCGAGCGACTCTCGATGACTTTTCGAAAGAACGTGCTCTTGACGAATTTGACCTCCAACGACGTCTCGATCGAAAGCCCTCCTCCGTCTCCTCCCTCGCCGGCGGGCAAGGGCCGGACGATCCACCGGTCTTCTAGGGTAAAGCAATCCCCGGCAGGGACTTTTTCCATGGAGGAAGACGTTTCAAGGATCATCCCGTGCTGGCCAAAGACACGGACACGCTGCATCTGCATGACGAGCGCTGTAGGGGGGCCGACCGGTAGACCCTGAGAGGAAGTGGAAAAGGGGAGGGAAAAGGGGAAGTGAGTGGGTGTTGGGAGAGAAGTGGGGTAGAATAAATGCAACCGGGTGTGAGAAAGCACAAACCAAGCCTGTCCTCCGAAAGCCATAATATGAATAAAACAGAAGAATTCAAGCACGCCGCATGCATGCCCACACCCTCTGCTCAAACGTACCTCTATACTGGTCACAAAGTGGATGGTGCGCGTGGCCCCCACCCCCTGATTTACCTCCTGCCAGGGTGTCACTTCTATCTCCGAGTCGCCTTCCCACTCTGTGTGTAACAAGCGGAGAGAATGGGGGGGGGGGGGGGGGGGAAAGTCACCCCAAATGCCCCCCCCACATTACCCTTAAAAACACACCCCCCCCCCCACACTCTTCTCCGCCTCCCCCC
>Ga0105053_10012627_pt1 | contig 10139 bp, 9 predicted proteins | sample BON01_FD_78093 | JGI IMG/M metagenome (GOLD analysis project Ga0105053, IMG submission 78093) | Freshwater microbial communities from Lake Bonney liftoff mats and glacier meltwater in Antarctica - BON-01 | ecosystem: Environmental > Aquatic > Freshwater > Ice > Glacier meltwater | place: Lake...
ATCATCGAGACCGAAATCCCTAGTGGCCGATATGTGAAAAATCTAAACGCCGTAACGCCCAAATCCCCCACATGTCTCTTCCAATTCATCAGTTTTAAAGAGCGTGAGACAACAATAAACCGGAACGCTATTTCTAGCGTCTACCCGCTTATCAACCTCATAATTTTTTTCTTTACCGGCGAGCCACTATGTCGCTGCCTGTGGAGGGTTATCTAGGGTGTTGATCTGAGTCGCGCAAGCGCTTTCTGCAATTAATGTGAAAGTTTTTTTATGGCCCTGCCTTTGATGCGCTGATTTAGGCCGAATTGATCTGGCGCAATAGGCAATATCGATAAATCTGCTATGTTTGACCGAATTATTGAAAGGAACGGCCATGCAACTACGCTCAATCATGATTCTTCTCTGCGTGCTTCCCGGCCTTGCAACTGCTGGCCCCGCGATGATGCGCAGCGTTCAAGGTGCATATGATGATGTCACCTTTGATTTGGAAAATGCCATCGTCAATCAGGGGCTTGTTGTAGATTGGGTTAGTCATATCGGTGTTATGCTCGCGCGCACTGGCGAGGTTATTGAGGGTGCAGAGCCTATTTACACCAACGCCGCCGTTTATAACTTCTGTTCGGCTGAGCTTTCGCGGGCCGCAATGCAGCTAAGCCCTGAAAACATCCAGAACTGCCCTTACGGTATATTTGTTTATGAAACTGCGGCTGAACCGGGCACCATCATCATTGGGCATCGGGTATACGAAGATGACGGCATGCAGGATGTTAACGCGCTGCTAGATGTGATTGTAAACGACGTTATGGGGGATTAACCCGGCACGTCGCACAGTTGATTATAGTTGTCTTTAGGTGGGGTTGGGGGGCTGTATTGCCCCAACCCCTAACAAATTTGCCAATTTGGCGCGCATGGATCGCGGCGATTATCAACGGACTATTGCGTGCAATGCGGCCTTGGGTCGTTAACCGCTTCAGCCCGGCCTAGGCGAGTTTCGATGGTAGGCTGGATTGGTTGGTATCGCAGATGCCGCTTTACAACGCGACCGTGCCGCTAAAATCTGGCTGGCCGCATGGGCGTTCATCGTGATTGCGCAAAGTCTTAACTGCGCGCTCCACCCTAATTTTGAATTCGGAGACGGTGAGCTGCTGCAGCGCCGGGCGCATGCATACTAAAAACCTCTTCAAAGCGTGGCTCTGCCTCATCATCATCCGCGCTGTTGCGTTGAATGAGCAATCCTTCAACCACCGGGGCATCCTGCCTATAAAAGTGCAGACAGGTCACAACACCTTCAAGGCCCTGCGCAATTTCATTCAGCACCATTTCCAGCATAACCTCTCGGTAAGCATCGCTCAATTCTGCATGCGCATCGCCTAGGCCATAGGCTTGCGTCGATACGAATGCCATATCCGCATTTGCAAAAGCTTGGGCAACATCCGACAGGCATAAACCCCTATCGCCCAGAATAAACCGCCCATGCGCCGTAACGCGAAGACGTTCATCCGCGCGGAACATAAATAGCCCATCCAGCGTAAACGCCCCTTGCCTGTCCTCAATACTATGAAGCCGAATAATCCCCCCGCATTCAGCGCCAACCGGGCCAAGGCATTCAATCGGGTATTCGTGAATAAACGCCACCAAACCATCGCCCACAAGCTCGTCTTGAGCCATCAGGACAGATGGTGCCGCCAACGCGACCGCAACCACAAATGGCCGTAAAAACCGCGCTGCTTGTTTTGGCATTTACACCTCAAAGATTATGGCCTGCTACTTATCGTCCAATATAATATCAATGCCGCCCGCTTGTGTAAAATCAAGCGCGCCTTCCATTACACTCAGGAATTAAATCACAGAAGGCACCTATACATAACTCGCGTCATGGCTAAGCCCTCAAATATATCGTTGTGCCAAGCGACTTTCGACCGGTAGCATCGCATAGCGGCAAATGTTCACGCGAAAGCTGATCTCACTGTTATTGATCAACCAATCTATCAAAACAAAAATTCAATGGAGGATAAAAATGACTTCGCTCAATCAAAAGCTAAGGTTAAGTTGTGGTGCGACAATCCTATGTTTCGCTCCATTAGCCACGGCCGCCCAAACGGCAAGCAGCGGCTGCGGCAGCGACCCCCTGATGAGCGGGGTCTACCAGTTAGAGTCTGGCGGCGTCACACGCGTCTACCAGCTTCATATACCTGAAGGCTATAGTCGTGATACGCCGATGCCCATGGTAACACTTTTTCATGGGTGGGGCGGCGATGAAACCGCCTTTCTTGGCGAAAGCAGCGTTGTCGCTTTGGCCGATGAGCGTGGTTATATCCTTGTCGCACCGCGCGGCCTTGGCGCTGAGGGTGGTGATGATAGTTATGCCTCCTTCACATTCAATGGCTCATCGACGGGGGTTGATGGCGACGGCAACGCAATCTGTGATTTCGACATTACCGGTGATTACAGCTATGCATCTTGCAAGGTTGAAGGGGCTGAAGTTGCGCAAAACACTTGTTCTTGGACCCAGTGCCAAGCGGACGACTTTGACGGCGTTGTTGCGCTAATCGAAAAGGTCTCAGCCGAGGTTTGTATTGATTCTGACCGGGTTTACGCCATGGGCGGATCAAATGGGGGGATGTTTACATGGGGGCTGGGGCAGGATGCCCGCACAGCACCTTTACTACGCGCAATTGCGCCATTGATGGGATTGCCGCATCGCGGCTACCTTGATGGGCCAGCACGTGACGGCCTGCCCGTAATGGTGATCACTGGAACCCTTGATCCAACTGTGCCGCCGGGTGAATGGGAAGATCCATCGTATAGCACGACTTCAGACGGTGATGTTTACTACTATACAGGTGCAACGGCCATTACGCGGGTCTGGGCCGAGGGAATGGCGTGCAACACTGAACAGCCTGCCCAAAGCGTAGCATCCGGATCAGAGGAAATTGACTGCCGCAGCTATTGTGATGCAGGCGGTCCCAGCATGCCGCCCGTGATGGATTGCCGCATCGAGATGGATCATTCCGATTATCGCGTGGATATCACCTGGCCCTTGATGCTCGACTTCTTCGATGCACATTCAAGCCGATAAGCAGCCAATGCCCGACTAATCTATCCACTGCGCCGCCCAGCTTTTAGGCGCGGTGGGACTTGAGGACGCAATCATCATATCGGCGACCCCCACTAACAATGTATTCCTGTGCGCGCCGCACTTCGAGCAATTCGTGATGGACCTCAGTCAATTCTTCATTGTCGCCACCAAAGTTCCTGGCTGGTATCGCTGCTAGCACGATATCCTAATCGATAAGATGAACCAGCAACCCTCCCTTATTCAAATCTTCAAATCTGTCCCACAGGCGCTGACGTCAGACATACAAACCAGCCCATTTATGGTCCGTTTCACCCGCATTCCAAATTTCCCACAACTCAAATGGGCGATTGAAATGAAAATTGTATCAGCAGATCAATTTTCAGCCGCAACTACGCGCTTTTCTGTTCACATTCTAACACAGAAACGTGAATGGCCTTTCTAAATCCCTGAGGCTTAGCGCGGTAATTTCCAAAATCAAGGTCTTAAAGCCAAAAATTAACCTCATCCAATAGCGCTAAGCCGCCGTAATTGTTTTAACGCAACACCGCGTTAACGCAACAATGAGGTCATTCATGAAACGTCGTATTTTTCTTGCCACTGCAGCCGCTGTAACTTTGGCGGTAAGCCAGCCGGTATTCGCTGGCGGTCACGGTATGGATATCGTTGACACAGCTATCAATGCTGGCAGCTTCACCACCTTGGTTGCCGCCGTTCAGGCCGCAGGTTTGGTTGATGTGTTGAAGGGCGAAGGTCCGTTCACCGTGTTCGCACCAACCGACGAAGCGTTCGCTGCACTGCCTGCTGGTACGGTTGAAAGCCTGCTTCTGCCTGAAAACATTGACCAGTTGGTGGCGATTCTCACCTACCACGTCATTCCGGGCAAAGTAATGTCGGCTGATATTGCTGGGCAAATGCTTTCCGTCGTCACTGTAAACGGTGCCGAAGTTGAAATTGATGCCAGCATGGGCGTCATGGTTGGTGGCGCCAATGTCATCACTGCCGATATTGAGGCCTCCAACGGCGTGATCCATGTGATCGACGCTGTATTGCTGCCGCAGTAACCCAAAACCCAAACCAATGGCGCGGCCAACTGGCTGCGCCATTACACATATTCCAACGAGGAGACATAATATGAACCGTCGTAGTTTTTTCAAAGGTGCGCTGCTTGGCGCCTCAGTTCTAGCCGTATCTGCCTGTGCCGATATGGGCATGATGGCAGATTCGGGCGGCAATACGATCGTTGATGTGGCTGCATCCAATGGCAGTTTTACCACGCTTGTTGCCGCCGTTCAGGCTGCTGGCTTGGTTGAAACCCTATCCGGCCCTGGCCCGTTCACCGTATTCGCCCCAACCGACGCAGCCTTCGCCGCCTTGCCCGCGGGCACTGTGGAAAGCCTGCTTCTGCCCGAAAACAAAGATCAGCTTATCGCCATTTTGACCTACCATGTTGTGCCAGGCCAAATCATGGCCGCTGATGTTGTCGGTGCAAATGTGCGCGTGGCCACAGTAAACGGTGCGATGATCCATGTTGATGGCCGCAACGGCGTGCGTATCAATAACGCCAATGTCACCGCCGCCGACGTGATGGCCTCCAACGGCGTCATCCATGTCATCGACACGGTGCTATTGCCCTAACCCGGCCAAACGAACGTAAAACCGTAGGGTGCGCATTGATTGCGCACCTTTACGCGCATTGATTGCGGACCGTTTTACAAAGCACAAAATGTGCGACTTGAACGTTCATGAAACAATATATCCGGTTTAAGGTGCGCAATAAATGCGCGCCCTACCGATAATAAAAATATAAGCCCGCCAACAAAACGACTGGCCATGCCAAAAATGCCAGTCGCAGGCACCATCGAATTATAAACCCTATCAACCAAACCAGCACGCGCGGTCATCCCAATAATTTACAAACACCGTAGGGTGCGCATTCATTGCGCACCTTGACGCGCATTGAGTGCTCACCCCACGTTTAATGCACGGTTGCGGGCCGTTCGGCCCCCGCCGCATGGCCATCAATAATCAACCCGCCCGGCCCTGCGCTTATGGGCACAGTGGCACCATCAAGCAGCTTGCCGCTCAGCATAAGCTCGGCCAATGGGTTTTGCAGGGCCCGCTGAATGATCCGCTTCAATGGCCGTGCCCCATATACCGGGTCATAGCCCTGATCGGCCAACCAGTTGCGTGCATCCTTATCCAGATCCAGCACAATCTTGCGTCCCTCCAGCCGCTTGGCCAGTTGGTCGAGTTGAATATCAACAATTGCACCCATGTTCGCGCGGCTTAACCGCTCAAACAGCACAATTTCATCCAGTCGATTCAAAAATTCCGGCCGAAAATGCGCCTTAACTGCCTCCATCACTTGGCCGCGTGCCGCATCGGTATCCGCGCCATCTGCCAAATGGCTCAACGCTTGGCTGCCAAGGTTGCTGGTCAGAATAATCAGCGTGTTTTTAAAATCCACAACACGCCCCTGCCCGTCGGTCAAACGGCCATCATCCAGCACCTGCAACAGCACGTTAAACACATCCGGATGCGCCTTTTCCACTTCGTCAAACAGCACCACTTGGTAGGGTCTGCGCCGCACAGCCTCGGTCAAAACGCCACCTTCGTCATAGCCAACATAGCCGGGAGGCGCCCCGATCAGCCGCGCTACAGAATGTTTTTCCATAAACTCTGACATATCAACCCGCACCATGGCGGTATCATCGTCAAACAAAAACGCAGCCAAGGCTTTGGTCAGCTCAGTTTTACCCACACCCGTTGGCCCAAGGAACAAAAAGCTGCCCTGTGGCCGGTTCGGGTCACTCAGCCCAGCGCGCGACCGCCGCACAGCATTGGCAACGGCGGAAACCGCTTCGGCTTGTCCAATCACCCGGCGGCCCAGCGCTTCTTCCATGCGCAACAGCTTGTCGCGTTCGCCTTCCAACATCCGGTCTACCGGAATGCCCGTCCAGCGCTCAACCACGCTTGCCACATGTTCGGCCGTCACGGCTTCTTCGACCATCACATCCGGCTGTTCGGCGTTTTCACTCTCGGCCAATTGTTTTTCCAGCTTCGGAATCACGCCATAGGCCAGTTCCCCAGCTTTGGCGAGGTTACCTTCCCGCTTGGCGCTATCCAGTTGCGCGCGCGCATGGTCCAGCTTTTCCTTAACATCCCGCGCGCCCGCTAACTTGTCGCGTTCCGCCTGCCAGCGCGCGGTCAGCTCGGCAGATTTTCCACTCAACTCGGCCAATTCCCGCACCAGCTTGTCCAGCCGGTCAACCGAGGCCGCGTCTTTTTCTTTTTTCAACGCCTCCGCTTCAATTTGCTTTTGCAAAATATCGCGGTCCAGCGCGTCTAGCTCCTCAGGCTTGCTATCCACCTCCATGCGCAAGCGGCTGGCCGCCTCGTCCATCAGGTCTATCGCCTTATCCGGTAAAAACCGGTCGGTAATATAGCGGTTTGAAAGCGTCGCCGCCGCCACAAGTGCCGCATCCGCAATCCGAATGCCGTGGTGCATTTCGTATTTGTCTTTGATACCGCGCAGAATGGAAATCGTATCCTCAACCGTCGGCTCATCCACCATAACGGGTTGGAACCGCCGCGCCAAAGCCGCGTCCTTTTCCACATATTTGCGGTATTCATCCAGCGTTGTCGCGCCAATGCAATGCAACTCGCCCCGCGCCAGCGCCGGTTTTAACAGGTTAGACGCATCCATCGCCCCATCCGATTTGCCTGCGCCAACCAGCGTATGCATCTCATCAATGAACAAAATGATCTCGCCATTGGCATGGGTCACCTCATTCAGCACGGCCTTCAGCCGCTCTTCAAAATCGCCACGATATTTCGCGCCCGCAATTAGCGCGCCCATGTCCAAGGCCATCAGCTTTTTACCGGCGATCGAATCCGGCACATCACCGTTTACAATGCGCAGCGCCAAACCCTCGGCAATCGCCGTTTTCCCAACACCGGGTTCACCAATCAATACCGGATTGTTCTTGGTGCGCCGCGTCAGCACCTGCATGGTGCGCCGAATTTCCTCATCACGGCCAATAATCGGGTCAATCTTACCCTCGGCCGCAGCTTCCGTCAGGTCACGCGCATATTTCTTAAGCGCATCATAACTGCCCTCGGCACTGGCCGAATCTGCCGTGCGGCCCTTGCGCACATCATTAATGGCTGCGTTCAGCGCTTGCGCCGTAACCCCAGCTGCCTTTAACGCATCCGCAGCACCGGATTTGACAATCGCCAGCGCGGTCAACATCCGCTCAGCTGGCACAAAACTGTCGCCCGCTTTTTTGGCAAGCGCCTCAGCCTCAGCCAAAACTTTGTTCGTGACGCCATCCAAATATAGCTGGTCCTGCCCCTGCACCTTAGGCTGCTTGGCCAATGCCCCATTAACCTCAGTTAATGCGCGCTTGGCGTCGCCACCGGCCGCATTGATCAGGTTGGCCGCTAACCCTTCTTCATCATCCAACAGGGCTTTTAATAAATGTTCAGGCAAAAACCGTTGATGGCTTTCGCGCTGTGCAATGGTTTGGGCGGCCTGCACAAACCCACGCGCCCGCTCGGTGAACTTATCAAAGTTCATAACTCTCTCCTATGTCTAGCACCCGCGCTGCGCCCATATGCGGCACGCAACAAAGGCCTTCCTCTCAACATGGGTTTGCGCCGCACAGGTTGCAAGCGACGCGCGGCCTTTGGCGCAATTTTCCCACGCTTGTTTTCAATCCTACCCAAGTCCTATAACCTCTAAAACCAAGGAGCCCGCATGACCAATCCAAAAGACCGCCTGATCGTCGCCCTCGATGTCCCCAACGCGCTCGAAGGCCTGCGCCTCGTCGAAAAGCTTGGCGATACCGTCACCTTTTATAAAATTGGCCTAGGTATGCTTACCGGCGGCGGTTTGGCCTTGGCGGATGAGATTAAAAACCTCGGTAAACGCGTTTTCCTTGATATGAAGCTGTTCGACATCCCCGCCACAATCCAAGCGGCCGTTCACGGCCTTGCGCAGTATAACCTCGACTTTCTCACCGTGCAGGGTGACCCGCATGTCGTGCGCGCTGCTGTCGCGGGCCGGGGCAAAAAGCCAACCAAAATCCTCGCCGTCACGGTGCTCACATCGCTGGATCGGGTTGATCTCGATCTCAACCGCATTCGGCCCGGCACCGTCGCCGAAATCGTAACCGAACGCGCCCGGCTGGCCTTTGCCGCCGGGGCCGATGGCGTCATCGCCTCCCCGCATGAAGCCGCGGCTATCCGCGCCTTGCCTGAGGCGGAGGGCCGGCTCATCGTCACACCCGGCGTGCGCCCCTTCGGGGCCGATAAGGGCGACCAAAAGCGAATCGCCACCCCCGCCCAAGCCATAGCAGAAGGGGCTGACCATATAGTCATAGGGCGCCCCATCTGGCGCACCGATGATCCCCGCGCCGCCGCCGAAGCCATCCAAGCCGAGCTGCTGCGCGCCCATCACAGCATTTCGCGCCCCTAATCCATCTTTTGTTCGTAAATATCCCAAGATAGGCCTAGGTGTTTCACCCTACCTAAGCTCGCCTGGCCGCCCTAAACTGCCTTTATGCCCGAATCACTCTGCCGCGATTGTTGCACCCTGCTAAACGGCGCGCCCCCGCGCTGCCCGCATTGCCGTTCGCCCCGGCTGATGCGCCATCCCGAACTCACCCAACTCGATATCGCCCATGTCGATTGTGATGCCTTTTATGCCAGCGTTGAAAAGCGCGACAATCCAGACCTGCGCGACAAACCTCTTATTGTCGGCGGCGGCCAGCGCGGCGTTGTTACAACAGCCTGCTATCTGGCCCGCATCAAAGGCGTGCGCTCGGCCATGCCCATGTTCCAAGCCCGCAAACTCTGCCCTGAAGCAACCATCGTGCCCCCACGTATGGCCGCCTATGTTGAAGTGAGCCGCCAAATTCGCGCTTTGATGGATAGGCTCACCCCCATCGTTGAACCGCTATCGCTAGATGAGGCATTTCTTGATCTGCGCGGTACCCAACGCCTGCACCACGCCCCACCCGTGCTTATGCTCGCCCGGTTCGCGCAGCAGGTCGAAGCTGAAATTGGCGTCTCGATTTCTGTCGGGCTCAGCCATAACAAATTCCTCGCCAAAATCGCCTCCGATCTCGATAAACCCCGCGGCATGGCGCTCATCGGCAAGCTTGAAACCGAATCGCTGCTCGCAACCTTGCCTATCAGCAAAATCTGGGGCGTTGGCCCGGTCACCCAAGCCCAGCTTGAACGTGACGGTATTCGCAAAATCGCTGATATCCTGCGCTATGATGAAGCCGATTTGGCCAAGAAATATGGCGCCATTGGCCTGCGCCTTTATGCCTTGGCGCGCGGGCGCGATTCCCGGCGCGTCTCAGCCCGTGAAACCGTCAAATCCATCTCCAACGAAACCACTTTTTTTGAAGATACATCTGACGCCGCGCTGCTTGATGGTCATATTTGGCGGTTGGCCCTCCAAGTATCAGACCGCGCAAAGGCGCGTAACTATGATGGCATGACCGTCAACCTCAAACTTAAAACCGCCGGTTTCCAATCTGTCAGCCGCCGCCGCACCCTGCGCGGGCCTACAAATCTGGCCGATGATATTTACCGCATCGCCGCCGAACTCTTGCAGCCCTGCCTCATCCAAGGCCCATTTCGCCTTATTGGTGTTGGCATTTCTGATCTGGGCGCGGTAGGCCGCCAAGCCACAACCGCCGATTTACTTGACCCCGATGCCCCGAAGCGCCACGCGGTTGAGGCCGCAAGCGATAAAATTCGTGAGAAATTTGGCAAGGATGCCATCAAAAAGGGCCGGGCCCTGCGCTAACTGTTGCAAATTCACCACATACAGCCCCAAATGCAACACTCTTCGCAGCTGCACAATTTACTTTGTGCGTCGCACAATGGATAGTCACTCCATCGGTCTTCGGATCGTTGCCCGATTTTCGGGCACTCCTCCCTGAACTTGAGCCGTGCGATCTTCGTACGGCTTCCTTTTTTGGGAAACCGGTTATTCAGCCGCCAGCGTCTGCGTGCCACCATCCAGCGCCACCAATTGCACAAT
>Ga0105053_10012637_pt1 | contig 10133 bp, 9 predicted proteins | sample BON01_FD_78093 | JGI IMG/M metagenome (GOLD analysis project Ga0105053, IMG submission 78093) | Freshwater microbial communities from Lake Bonney liftoff mats and glacier meltwater in Antarctica - BON-01 | ecosystem: Environmental > Aquatic > Freshwater > Ice > Glacier meltwater | place: Lake...
CCACCGGCGTTGTTGATCAGCCCGTGCAGCCCGCCCAATTTTTCCGCCGCCTCATCGACAGCAGCGGCCAAGGCGGCCGAATCGCAGACATCGGCCTGCACCAGAACCGCGGTGCCGCCAAACGCCGCAATTTCGTGGGCCAGGGTTTCGGCGGCCTCATGGCTGGAATTGTAATGCAGCCCGACCTTGACGCCCTGGGCCGCAAACGCGCGCGCCAGCGCCGCGCCGATACCGGTTGAGGCGCCGGTGATCAGAACCGCCTTGCCGGAAAATTCGGGGAATGTGAATGTGGGTGCGGGCATCTTGGGGTCCGATCTGGGCTGGTACAGTTGGGGCGGCGCCCCGCAGAGGGGCATTTCATCTTGCAATGTCATGAAACTAGACAGGTGCATCGCGGAAATGCAACATGCGTTCACAATGGACGTTCAAAGAACGAAGTGCCGGACACACCGGCCCATGTATGGGAGGAGACATCATGAAAATCACAAGAACTCTGGCTTCCGGACTCGGTCTGCTGGCCTGCACCGCGCTGCCGTCGTTTGCGACGGAACTCGTGGGTGCGGTGCAGTTCAACGAGGATCACGCCTTTACAAAGGCCCTGCGCGAGTTTGAACGTGTGGCAGGCGAATGTTCGGGCGGTTCGCTGACGTTCGATCTGCACATGAATTCGGAACTGGGTCTTGAAAAGGACTATTTCGAGAACATGAGCCAGGGCATCGCCATCGACTATGGCATCGTCAGCCCGTCGCACATGTCGACCTTCAGCCAGAAGGCGCCGCTGATGGATATGCCTTTCCTGTTCCGCGATCTTGACCACTGGAATGCGGTGATGGAGCAGGACGCGCTGGCTCCCTTGGCGCAGGACGTGCTGGAAAAGGCCAATGTGCGGCTGATCGGTTACGCCGGTGGCGGCACCCGCAACCTGATCGTGAACAAGCCGGTAACCAACATGGCCGAGCTTTCAGGGCTTGCGATGCGGGTCATGGGCGCACCGATCCAGACCCGGATCTTCGAGGCGATCCAGGCGGCACCATCGGTCATCGCCTATGACGAAATCTATAACGCGATCCAGACCGGCGTGATCGACGCCGCCGAAAACGAAGCGGCGGGCATCGAGCAGATGAAGTTCTATGAGGTCGGCCCCGACATCGCGTTGACCCGGCATGCGATTACCGTGCGCCCCATCGCATTTGCCAACGCCACGTTCGAGCGGCTGACCCCGGCCGAACAGGACTGTGTTCTGACGGCGGGCATGGCCGGCGGCAAGCTGGGCCGCGATGTCGAAAGCGGCCAGGACAGCCAGAAACTGAAGGCGATGGAAGACGCGGGTCTGCTCAAGACCCACGAATTCACCGAGCGCGACAAGCTTCTTGAACTGGCCGGCCCGGTCAAGCGCGCCTATGCCGAAGAACTGGGCGCGACCGATGTGCTTGACTCGATCGAAGCCGTAAACTGAACGACGGGGGGCTGCGGCACGTCGCAGCCCCCGACACGACCAATACTGCACAGTGAGGTTCCATGCGATTTGCGCTAGATGGCTATTATCGCCTGTTGAAGGTGCTGCTTACTGTTCTGATGACGGTGCTCATCGTTCCGGTCACCATGCAGATCCTCAGCCGCTATACCGGGCTGATCCCGCGCTATATCTGGACCGAGGAAATCGCCCGCTTCTGTTTCGTCTGGCTGATCATGATCGGCGCGATGATTGCCGTGCGCGATGGAACGCATTTCGATGTCGACGTCCTGCCGCACACCGACAACCCGACCATCGAGTTCGGGTTTCGCACATTTGTGAACCTTGCCATCATGGCCATGGCCATGGCGTTTGTCTGGTGGGGTTGGGATTTTTACAAACTGGGGGCGCGTCAACAGTCCGAGATTTCCGGGCTGCCGATGCTGGCCATGTATATCGCCTGGCCAATCGCCGGGGTCACCTGGGCCGTCTTCACCATGGAACGGATCTGGGATGACATGACAAATCTGCGCAAGGGAGCGTCTTATGGGGCCCGGTGAAGTTGCTGCCATCCTGTTTGGCACGTTTGGCGTTCTGGTTTTTCTGCGGGTTCCTGTCGCATTCGCACTGGGCCTTGCGGTGGTGCCGGTGTTTTTCATCGAGGACCGGCTGACCCCGATCCTACTGCTGCGCGAGATGTTCAAAAGCTATAATTCCTTCATTCTGCTGGCGGTGCCGTTCTTTCTGCTGGCGGCGAACCTGATGAATTCGTCCGGCATCACCGACCGGCTGATCCGCCTGGCGCGCGCCATGGTGGGGCACCTGCCCGGCGGGCTGGGCCATGTCAACGTGATGGTTTCGATGCTGTTTGCGGGCATTTCGGGGTCGTCAACCGCCGATGCGGCGGGCATCGGTTCACTGCTGATCCCGCAGATGCGCAAGGAAGGCTATGACGCGCCCTTTGCCGTTGCCATCACCGCCTGTTCCAGCGTGATGGGCGTGATTATTCCACCCTCGATCCTGATGGTGGTCTGGGGCGGGCTGATGTCGGTGTCTATCGGTGGGCTGTTTCTGGCGGGCGTTGTGCCGGGAATCCTGATTGCCGGGTCACAGATGATCACCGTCTATATCTATGCCAAACGGCGCGGCTATCCGGTGCACGACCGCTCGACCCTGCTTGAATTGCTGCGCGCTGCCGCCTCGGCGGGCCTCGCGCTGATGACGCCGGTGATCATCGTCGGCGGGATCGTCGGCGGCTTTTTCACCCCGACCGAGGCGTCGGTGGTTGCGGTGCTGTATTCCCTGATCCTGGGTGTTTTCGTCTATCGCTCCATCGCGGTGCGCGATTTGCCAAAGGTGCTGTACGACAGCGCCCGTTTCGCCGCGATCACGCTGTTCTGCATTGGCACGGCCTCGGCCTTTGGCTGGTGTCTGGCCTATTTCAAAATCCCGGCTGCCCTGGTCACGCAGATCGACCAGATGGGCCTGGGCCTGATCGGCATCGGCATCATGAGCGCGCTTGCCTTCCTGTTGATCGGCATGTTTATCGACGCAATCCCGGCGATCATCATTCTGGGCACCGTGCTGTCCCCCGTGGCCGAACATGTCGGCATGCACCCGATCCACTTTGCCATCATCGGCGTGATGAGCCTGGCCTTTGGCCTGGTGACGCCGCCCTATGGATTGTGCCTGCTGATTGCCGCGCGAATAGGCCACGTCCGGCTGATCGACGCCCTGCGCGACGTGGCCGTGATCCTGTTCCCGATGCTGCTTGTGCTGCTGGTCATCATCATTGTGCCCGATATCATCCTGGCCCTGCCCCGCTGGATCATGCCCGCCTTCATCGACTGAGGGATGTGGCCAAATGACGGGGTTCCGGGCTGTCGCGCACCGGGGCCCCCCGTTGTGCAGCCATCCGGGCTGAACACGAGGCTCTTTCAGGGGGCTATCCGTCGGCTCTGTTGACACAGGCCACCGCGTTCTGCGCGAGCGTCACCAGACGCTTCGCCGCAGGCTGCGCCGGAATGGAAACACCATGGACCATCCGGGGCTTCGGGGAACCGCCGCCCTAAACCTGCGCCATCCCTAAAAAATCCCAGATTGCAGGCACCTGACCGTCCAGCATGTGACGTCCTTCGTGCACCGGATGTCCCCGGCGCACCGCGTCGCGCAACAGCGACGTCATGGCGGGCGTCATGATGACCTCGGCCACAAGGGCACCGGGGGCGAGCCTGTCCAGGTCGAACGGCAACCGGGTGTCGCCCGCCATGCCGACCGGGGTGGCGTTGACCACGATATCGTGGCCACAGTCCGGGGGCGCGGCGCTTATGTCACCGATGCCCGACAGCCGCCGGATCGCGTCGTCGGCGCGGGCCGGGTCCAGATCCGAGATCGACACCCGCACCCCGCCGGCCAACAGCGTTTGCGCGATGGCCAGACCCGCGCCCCCCGCGCCGACGACGGCCACCGCCCGGCTCGCGATGTCGTGACCGGCCTGCCGCAACCCTTCGACGAAACCGATCCCGTCCGACAGATCGGCCGCCCACCCGCCATCAACGGGTCGCAGCAGGTTCGCCGCACCGACGATATCCACCCGGTCCGACCGGACATGGGCCAGCGTTGCCGCGTGCAGCTTGTGCGGCACCGTCACTACCAGCCCGCCAAAGTTGGCGATGCCGCGCAGACCCACCAGCACCTCTGCGAAAGTGTCTGGCGTCACGTCCAGTGCCACCATCCGCCCATCGTGCCCACCACGTTCCAGCAGGGCGTTGAACACCTCGGGGGACCGGGCCTGAGCGATAGGATGGCCGATGATGGCGAACAGCTGTTGAGTCATGGCGCGGTCGATCCGTGCGTCGGAGCCATGACGACCCGTCCTGGCGGCGGGACCATGAATACCTGTTCCCGTCCCTTGGCGCATACCGCGCGTTCGGTGACGTACCCCACGCGCCGGTTCCGGCAGATCGCTTCGGGGCCGCTGAAGGTGACACCCTCGACACGGGGGACCATATTGGCGATGTCGCCATGCCGGTCGATCCGCATCGCACCGTCCTCCATCGAACACCGCCCGCCCTTCGCGTCGAACGACCCGCAGAAAATAACACGATGTGCGCCTTGGATGATGTCGATGAACACGCCCGGCCCGCTGACCTGACCGCCGAAATGCGACACGTTCACCGACCTTGCGCCGTCCATTTCCGCCATGCCAAGGAACGTCTGATCCAGCAACCCGCCGCCCGCGCCACTGATGGCGACACTTGTGCAATCGCGCAGGTCCGCGACAAGATCGCAAAGGGTGGTGTCGTCGATGATCTTCATATCGCTCTCCCGGCCTGTGCTGTCTGCATCAGCCCTGATCGACGCCGTGAAGGGCCAGCAGCGCGCGCATCCGGGTTTCGGCCAGATCGGGGCGGCCCAGAAGGCGGGCGCGGTCAGCCAGACGGAACACCTCGGCGTAATGCACGATACCCCGGCTGGCCTGAAATCCGCCTGGCATGGTGAAATTCGGCTGGGTGCCGTTCAGCCACGACAGGAACGCGATCCCGGCCTTGTAGAATTGGGTGGGGGCGCAGAATATCTCGTGGCTCAGCGGGACCGTGGGGGCCAGCAGCGCATCATATGTCGCACGGTCGCCGTCGGCCAATGCCTCAAGCGCCTGCGCGGCAGCAGGGGCGATGGCGGCGAAGATCCCCAGCAGCGCGTCGGAATGATGCGTGCCGTCGCCTGCGATCAGATCGGAATAGTTGAAATCGTCCCCGGTATAGAGTTTGACACCTGCTGGCAGACGTTTGCGGAATGCTTCTTCATGGGCGCGGTTCAGCAGCGAAATCTTGATACCGTCGATCTTTGCGGGGTTGGCAGCGATGATCGACAGCAAAGTGTCGGAAGCGACGTCGACGTTGCGGTCGCCCCAATACCCCGCCAGTGCGGCATCGAACATGGGGCCAAGCCAGTGCAGGATCACCGGCGCGGCGGCCTCTTCGATCAGCTTGCCATAGACCCGTACATAGGTGTCGCGATCCGCGTTCAGCGCGGGCAAGGCGCGGGTCGCCATTAGTATGACTTGGCCGCCTGCCGCCTCGACCACCTCCATCTGATCGCGCCAGGCGTTCAGAATCGCGGCTTCGGTATTCAGCCGGTCCGGCGTGACGTGATCGGTTCCGGCCCCACAGGCGACGCGGGGTCCTGTCGGATGCGCCTTCGCCTCGGCCATTGTCCGCGCGATCAGCTCCCGCGCTGTGGCCCAATCCACACCCATGCCACGCTGGGCTGTGTCCATCGCCTCGGCCAGATGCAGCCCCTGATCCCAGAGGGTGCGGCGCAGCCCCAGCGTCGCGTCCCAGTCGATGGCGGGCCGTCCATCCCACGGGGTATGGTCGGCCAGCGGATCGGACACCAGATGGGCGGCGGCAAAGGCGGTGCGCGTGAAGGCGCGGCGCGGCGCGCGGGGGATAAGCGGATCGCCCGTCTGGCGATAGCGGGCCAGCGTTCCGTCAGGTTGGGGCAGCAGCATGGGACACCTCACAAGGTCGGAATGGACAGTCCGCCATCCACGGGGATCACGGCACCGGTGGAAAACCCCATGCGCCCGTCGATCAGGGTCAGGACCACTTTGGCGACGTCGTCGGGCAGGCCCCAGCGGCGGGCGGGCACCAGACCGTCGGCGATCCGGGTATCGTAGCGGTCGCGCACCGGCGCGGTCATCGGCGTGTCGATGATACCGGGGCGGATTTCGAAAACGCCGATGCCGTCGATCGCCAGACGGCGCGCGAACAGCGGCACCATCATCGCCGCGCCTGCCTTCGACATGCAGTATTCCGCCCGCTCTTCTGACACCATACGCGCGCTGACCGAGGTGACGAAGACCATCGAACGATAGGGGTCAGCGGGGGCGGCGATCAGACGGCGCGCGACCGCCTGGGCCAGGAAGAACGTCCCGCGCAGGTTGATGCCGCAGACCGTATCGAAGGCATCGGGGGAAATATTCAGCATGTCACCGCGTTTCGGCGCCCCCACCCCGGCGTTCGACACCAGCGCGCGAACCGGTCCCACGCGCGCTTCGATATCGTTCAGCAGCGCCGGAATCCGGTCGATGTTGCGCAGATCGTGGTGGAAATGTGCGGCGCGCGGCCCGATATCGGACAAAGCCGTTTCAATCACGTCCGCGTCATCGCATTCCGACACAATGGCCACGTCATGGCCCGCTGTGTGCAGGGCGCGTGCGATGCCCAGACCGATGCCGCGCTGTCCACCGGTGACGATGATGCATCCCATGCCTAATCCTGCGTGAACTGCGGCGGGCGCTTGGCGCGGAAGGCGGCGACACCTTCGACCTTGTCCGCCGTTGCCGCGATCATTCCCCCGGCCAGCGTTTCGATCATCGCGTCGCGATCTTCGCCCCGCGCGGCGTGCAGCATGTATTTTATCACCTCAATGGCCTGTCCCGACGCGGGCAGCATACCTTTTGCGATCTGCATCGCACAGGCAGTCGGATCACCGGCGATTTCGGCCACGAACCCGATGGCATGGGCGCGAGCCGCGTCGATGTGGCGTCCGAATAACGCCATTTCTTTAAGCACCGGTTCGGGCAGTAACCGGGCCAGCCGCTGGGTGCCCGACCATCCCGGCACCACGCCCACCTTGGGTTCGGGCAGCGCAAAGGTCACGCCGGGGGCCACCACGCGGATATCGCAGGCGGCGGCCAGTTCAAGACCACCACCAAAGGCTCCGCCGTCCAGCGCGGCGATGGTTGGCAGGCGAAGCCGCGCCAGCAGGTCGAACACCCGGTGCCCGCCACGCACCCAGTGGCGCGCGAAATCCGCCGGGGGCAGATCGCCCCATGCGTTGATGTCGGCCCCCGCACAGAATGCCTTGGCCGGGCTGGCCCGGACGATCACGCAGCGCAGGCCGGTTGTGGTGTCGATCTGCACGCAATGATGTTCCAACTGGCGCAGCATGTCGGGTGTGAAGGCGTTCAGTTTGCCGGGATTGTCCAGTGTCAGGACTGCAACCGGCCCGTCGGTGTCCAGATGAACCATGTTCATGGTGCCAACCCCATGGGCATGTCGCGCAGCAACGCGCGGTCCATCGTGCGGGCGTCCGGCGCGACGGTGACGCGGCCCTGCGACGCATCTACGATATCCTTTTCCGGGTCGATCCCCGGCATGATTTCCGTCGCGATCAGCCCTGCGCCCGTCAACCGGATCACGCAGCGTTCGGTGACATAGATCACGTCCTGCCCCGTTTCGACGGCGCGTTTGCCTGAAAAAGTGACGTGTTCTACCCGCTCCACCATCTTGGGGAACTTGCCGGGGGATACGACGGTGATGCCGTCATCGCTCAGACGCAATTCCGCGCCCGCCTCGAAGAACCCCGAAAAAATGATCCTGCGGGCGTTGGCGGTGATGTCGACGAAACCGCCGCAGCCTGCGGTCAGCCACGGCTTCCTGGCCAGCCGCGACACGTTGACGTTGCCCTCCACGTCGACCTCCATGAACGACAGGAACGACCGGTCGAACCCGCCCCCCTGAAAGAAGGTGAATTGGTTCGGCGCAGGCACGAAGGCGTCGGCGTTGGATGCACAACCGAAGGCGAAGCCGGTCAGCGGCATCCCCCCGACAGCCCCCTGTTCGATGGCCCATGTGACTGCGCGTTCCTGCCCTTCCTCAAGCAAAATGCGCGGGATCAGGGCTGAGATGCCGAAGCCGAGGTTGGCGGTATCGCCACATTTCAACTCCATCGCGGCGCGCCGGGCGATGACTTTGTCGATGCCATGGGCGGCCAGATCGAAACTGTCCCATGGGCGCATGATTTCGCCCGATATGGCGGGATCGTGCGGCGTCTGGGTGGTCTGCATCTGATTGGGGGCGACGACGATCGCGTCGATCAGATGGCCCGGCACCCGCACGTCGTGAGGGCGCAGCGATCCGCGTGCCGTCACCCGCTTGACCTGTGCAATGACAATGCCGCCGTGATTTCGCACGGCGATCGCCTGATCCAGATTGCCCAGGGTCGCGCCCTCGTGTTCATAGGTCAGGTTGCCGTGGGTGTCGGCGGTGGTGGCGCGCAGGATCGCCACATCCGGCACGATGTTCGGAAAATGCAGCCACGTCTGACCGCCGAATTTGACCCGCGCCACGATGGGATCTTCCGCCGCCCGCGCGTTCATCGCGCAGCCGTCGCGCACCGGATCGACGAAGGTGTCCAGCCCGATCCGGGTCAGCACACCGGGGCGGCGCGCGGCGACATCGCGGTGCATGTCGAACAGGATGCCCGACGGCACATTGTAAGCGGCGATGCGGTTGTCTTCGATCATTTGCCAGATCGCGGGCATCGGCAGCGACGATGGCCCGGACGGATACGACCCCGCGATGACCCGCGACAACAAACCGTCCTGGGCGATATGGTCGATGCCCTTTACCCCATACATGTCGCCTGCCGCGATGGGGTGCAGGGTGGTCAGGTTGCGCGGATGGCCGTGGGCGGCGAACCGTGCGCCGATGGCCGCCAGCACCGCGTCAGGGCAGCCCAAACCCGAAGACGACGATACGGTGACGACCGCGCCGTCGGGGATGCGCGCGGCGGCCTGTTCGGCGGTGATTACTTTGTCCGTCATCGTATACCTGTCCTGCCGTTGCCAGTCATGGATAATCGGGCGGTCGCGTGTCACCCGAACGCTTTGCAGGACCGTAGCATGCATTTTGGAACGTTCCATAAGTTTGTCGAACGGGCACGGAGCGGTGTGACGAAAGATCAGCCGCGAAAGGCGGCGCTGCTGCTTTGCCGTGCGATCAGGGTCACGCCGGTAAGCAGTTCAGGCGCGGGGCGGGTGCCGGTCTCCATCCAGTCCAGCAGTTGCGCCGCGCTCTGGCGGCCGAAGGCGGCAATGTCGCATCCGACCGACGACAGCGGCGGCCAGACCTCGGAACATTCCTGAATGTCGTCGAAACCGACCAGCTTGAAGCCGGACCCAAGGGCGCGACCATGCCGCGCGAATCCCGCCATCATGCCAAGCGCGACCTGATCGTTGAAACAGACCGCCGCGTCGATATCGGTGTGTCGGGTGCACAGCAGACCGGCGACATCGCGCCCGAAGGCCCGTGTCGCATTGCCGGTGAACAGCGTCGGCGCGATGCCGTTTTTGGACAGAACCGCCAAATAGCCGGCCATCCGCTCGGCGGTGACCTCGCGTCCCTGCAGGCCACCGACGAAGGCGATCCGCTGCGCGCCCTGATCCAACAGGTGGCGCGCGGCCTGTGCGCCGCCAACGGTGCAATCAAAACCGGCGAAGGGAAAGCGGTCGATGCGCGGATCGCCCCGGCGCAGCACCTGCAGGGTGGGGATGTTCGCCTTCTCCAGCAGATCGAAGGTTGCGGCGGTATCGCCGTAAGCGGGCGATACGATCACGCCGCGCACGCCGTGTTCGATCATTGAGCCGACCATGCGGTGCTGGGTCGCCGCGTCCTCGTCCGTGTTGGCGATAACGGCGGCATAGCCGTGCCCGCCAAGGGCCATCTGCACCGAGGTGGCCAGTTCCGTGAAGAATGGATTGCGCAGGTCGTTGATGACCAGACCGACCAGATTGACCGTGCTGCCCCGAAGGATCGCTGCCGCGCGGTTATAGATGTATCCGACCTCGGCCATGGCGGTGCGCACCGTACGGGCGGTTTTGGCGTGCACC
>Ga0105053_10012638_pt1 | contig 10132 bp, 10 predicted proteins | sample BON01_FD_78093 | JGI IMG/M metagenome (GOLD analysis project Ga0105053, IMG submission 78093) | Freshwater microbial communities from Lake Bonney liftoff mats and glacier meltwater in Antarctica - BON-01 | ecosystem: Environmental > Aquatic > Freshwater > Ice > Glacier meltwater | place: Lake...
ACATCAAGTTTTTGCCCGAAGTCAGGCTCCGGAACAATTTTTTCGTGGGCGTTGCTGTTATCATCGATGCGTTCAGCAAATTACTGTTCGCTTTCCCTGTTTCTCCGACGTCTGTCGCTGAAACCACACGGGTGCTTGGCCTGTGGATAGGGGAATTGAGCCCACTCGCCGATCGCATCCGGGTTGTGCACACAGATAATGGGCCCGAGTTCAGAGGCGGTTTTGAGAGATACCTGGAAGAGCGGGGCATCAAGCACGTGGGGGGCGCCCCATACACGCCCGCGTCACAGGGTGCAGCAGCGGAGCGTGCAAATCAAACCCTCGGTAGCTACCTCACGTCGTCTGCCGAGGAACAGTACGGTACGCCCCGGACCTGGATCAAGGCTCACTCGTGGGACTAGACGGCCTTACCAACAATTCGTTCACCCGCATGCTCGGAAGCTTGACCCCACGTCAGGTACTGGAGGGCGAGGGGCAGGAGCAGACGAAACAACGAATTCCCGCAGAGGCAAACAAACGGCGCAACACCGTGTTGTACGATAAACAGCGGCTTGAAGCAGGTGACAAGGTCAGGTTGAGCCTCCGCATCGTGGGGGATCGTGTGACGAGAGCCTCTATCAAGCAGAACACAAGGAAAGGCTACCTCGCGCAATGGGATGTAAGCAAATTGTACACTGTGAAAGGGAAACGGGGCCAGAAATGCCTGTTGGAGGAGCTCGCCGGCATGTTTGATAGAGCAGATTTGCTCAAAGTGCCTGCATTGAGTGTGCCGTACGAGGCCAGGCGGCCAGTAGAAGATGAGATAAGGGCACCATTGGCAAGCCGGCGGGCGAGGAGGGATCTTCGGGAAAGTACAGTGGCCGAACCAGTTGTGACGGAGCCACGCGTACGGCGGCCAAGAACGCGTCTTAATTTGTAATCCGTAATGCTATGCACACACATACTGACTGCCTTTTTACTATCCCCTCTCCCATTCTCACAGGAAAATGTACTCTCTTGGATACCAGCTCGTCGACATGCTAGGGGGGAAAGGACTCAACGTGGACTTGGACAAGGAGGTCTTCTCCTTCTCCCCATCCAACCCCGAGTCGTATCCTAAAGCGCTGCGCCGATGCCTCGTTGAATACCTTCCAATCTTTTACATCGCTGTCATGTGCCCGCTTGGAGAAGAAAAGAAATTTGATGAGTTTTGCGGTGTGCACTCAAGGAAGCAACTCGGCGTGATGTACACGGATGGTGAGGCAGGCCTATTCGTCATCTTCGACAATGGCAGCGTGTCCAGGGTCCTACTCTCCAAAAGTTGGGATACCGATATGAACAGCTTCCATCACCCCATCTTCGGAGATTATTCTGTGACAGTTGATGACTTTGATGGCGAGACGTGCCTCGATAAATTTGGGACTCCGTACCCTGCACTCATCTTCAGGAACCATGATGGGGGATGGGGGGGGGAGGGAAGGGCCTTCCCTGGGTCATCGCCGCCCAGAAGATGATGGCTAACTTCAAGGAGTTGCAGGCCAAAATGAACCAAAGTCTCTTTTTAGTGACCAGGGCCTTGCGGGACTATTGTGTAGTCAACAAAGCTGCAAACCAACCCACCGTGCCTCGTTCAGGGCGTCGCCCCCCCCGAGCTGACCCCCCACACCGTCATCGCTCTTCGCCAGGATTACATGGGCGACTTCTCCGAGCGGCTGCGCATTATCTCCACTCTGACCGAGAACGACACCCAAGCTTTCCTTGCAGGTGAGTTGACCTTCTACGGCGCCAAGCGCAGCGTCGATGCTGCTGCCCTGCGCCCCTTGCCTTGCAAAGACAGAAAATTGCGTGCACTCACGGGCAAGGTGCTTGATCTGGAGGTCGGGGGAATTGTCCGCAGCCTTTCGATGGTGTATCCGAAGCATGCCATGGTCCCTCTTCTGGCCTTTGAGCGTGATTTGGAGAGAGCCATGACTCGGCTGCGTTCTATCGAACTTCCAGTGGCAGTTTCCGGGCCGACTACCTCGGGCAAGTCCACGATGATCTCTTCGCTTGCCACCTTGATTGCGAGCAAGACGATGGCGCTCTCGCCTCTTCCAGAGGACGAGACCGACGCTTTTTTGGAACTCTTCAATTCAATGGCGCCAAAGACAAAGCAGCTCTCCCGTGATCGCCTTTACAATTTGTTAGAAACCTTCGGTACCAGCTTAGAGAAGCGCATGGACCATTCCAAGAACCTTGAGATTCTGTTCGGAAAGCCGTTCGCACAAGGGTCCACCGAGAGCCTGCTGTCCGTTCTCCGCTTTCTGACCTTCGGGAATGTCGCTGGTACGACGAGCCACGTCTCGACCATTCTGCATACTACGTCGGATCTTCCCACGAGCTGCATCAAGCTCTGCTTCCATGACCGGGACCATCTTCTGGGCATCTCCAAGATCGACAAGGCCTTCGGCAAGTGGGTACAACACCACGAGTCGATGCTGTCCCAGGTTGCGGGCAAGAGCATGGTCGTCCGGGTACCTGGTGGGGCGGGCGCCGTCGGATTACGGGGACAGGTCGAGGGCTTTCTGAACATGCTTCATGGCGTAAGCAAGGGCGGTCCGTTGGGCGAGAATGTCCGCTTCCGCTTTAGATGTCTCCTGCACTCCATTGAGCTTGCGCGACCCATGACGAGTGTTGTACCTGCATTGGAAGATCGTATTGGGACCGGGGAAATCGACGCAACCCTCTTCTCCTCTGAAGGCGGCGCCCGGGGCGTGACGCTGGTGCCCGTGACTCATCCGAATGCGTTTTTTGACGCCACGATTAAGAACGCACTGGACGTGACGAATCCCGCGTCCACGCCCCAAGTGGTCCTTGTCTACAATTTCCCCAAAAATCCCAATCGTGGCGGCGAGTACCTCCTGCCTCTGACGGCCATGGCGGAGACGATTACGAGTGTGTCGCAGGTGGTGCAGACTCTCCAAGAAACATACGCGCCTTTCCTGGGGAGTCAGCTTTCAATTGTGGCGGTGGATCCCGTCTCGTGTGCTGCTCTGGCGTACTACCTCGGGGAGAAGGAGCATATGACCTTGGACCATCTCTGGACGCTGCCCATGACGCTGCGCCTTAGCGGGCTGGGCGAATTCCTGTACGAGGTGCACCACGCCTACGTCGTGTGCGCAATGGGTGTAGTGGACGACGACGCGCATATTCGATCGTCCATGCAGGACATCGCTGGGCATTGGCGCATTGGGAGCTCTTTTCCGGCGACCCTCTGCGTCTTTGCGGCCGCCCTTTGCGAGCTGCCTGTTCCCGACATTGCTCAGGCGGCGCTCCTACTTGGGTTCCGGGGGGGTGTCGGTAAAAAGGCGTCGTTCAAAACACTGCCAGACACGGTGGTGGCGTCGCTACTCGAGATACGTTATACCAGAGTGGCGCTCGCGGACCTGGTGCCCTTCTGTGTGGAGTCTCTGTCGGAGATTATGGCGGACTTTGAAGAGCGGGCGCGCGCCATTATAGACCTTGACGCGTTTCTACCGCAGGTCACGACGCGGAACGACGCGGACCACCCCCTCCGGGCCTTGCGGTGCGTGTTGTCTATCCTGGAACACGAGCATTTCGTCGACGAGAGTACCATGGACGCGTACACTCGGGTCAAGCAGGCGTGTGGGAACTTGGAGCGGGACCTGACCTACGCACTTGTGCATCGCTGCGTCTCGAGCAGTGCTGGGCAACCTTACGACCGTCTTGCCGGGCATTTGCGTGCGCTCGCGGTGGATGTTGGTCTGCATTTCCTCGAGATCAGCTGCGCGTGTTTTTCTGACGTAACGGTCGACATGGCCGCGTTGCCTCTCTCTCTCCACGACCAGGACCTGACGCTGGACGACGCGCTGAAGAGGAGGGTGTGTATTCTTGGTATCAGCATTGGCGAGGAGGCGTCGGACGGGCAGGCGTTCGTGGACCATTCGAGGGTCCTTGTTGAAATGGCCAAGTACGTGACGCATCGCGTGGCCGATCAGATGTGCACCTCCGCGCTCAAGGTCGGTGCCTACATGGAGCCTACGTCGAATGTCATTTCCGCTGGATTGCTGCACTATGTCCGCACGACGCGCACAAAATTTGCGGAGGCCATCCATCGTATGACGCACGAAGGGGACGTCGTTCACATCGTGACATGGTTGCGGCGTCACTTTGGGCGCGCCTTTGAGATCTTTCCAATGGAGTCTGCTGGTTTCTACTTGACGGGGGACGGCCATCCCGGGGCGTATGTGACGAACGATGGCTCGCAGCGGACGGACGACCAGCAGCGGATTGCCACTCGCATGCAGGCCAAGTGTGACGCGATTCTGGAGATGCAGCGGGAATTTGTGCAGAACGCCTGGGCCTCGCCGGCCTTGCTGGAGTCGCTCATGGATCTTGCCCGAGGCATCTTGAACGAGAACCGGCCGGGTATTTCCCTGTCGCACCATCGGGGCTTCGAGAGCTACCTCCTGGCAGGAGATGAGCTGGAGTTTGCAGAGTTTGTCGAGGTGTTTGGGGATGCGCTTGCGCGTCCCGCGCAGGTCGTGCGCTTGGAGGAGGTCTCCGTCTTTCAGACTGTGATTGAGCAGCGCCACGGTCTCTGTATTGATCAGTTCAGGCCCTTCGCTACGTACCGCCACGCGCTCGCTTACGTGAACGGCATCGCGGGCGCATGCACGATTTCGGAGGAAGACTTCGATGCGCAGATCAAGGAACAAGACTGTCCGCCCGACATCAAGGCGCTGCAATGGGACTATATGAAGGCGGCGGCAGCCATTGGGGAGGAAGCTGCCCTTGTTCAAGCGTACAGACTTTACGCCGGCACACACCGCGTTGATTCCGCTGACATTCTCAAGGCCATGGGCATGTCTGTTTCGCATATCATTCCAGAGGACCTGGCGTATAGTTGCCCTGGTGGAATCCACGCGTCTCGCCGGTACAACCCCACGCTGAAGAAGAAAACGCTGACTCCACAGTGCTGCATCGACGACCAAATGCAGGTGCTCAAGACCCAAGAGGAGCTTGGTGTGCCGGACGATTTCTACGCGTACCTTACGGGGGGTGGCACCGGGACTCCTACATTGGCGGATTTACGCCATCGATTGCAGACCTATGCGGCGACCGGAGAGGACCTCGTGCATTGCCTCGCCTTTGAGACGAAGATGGTGGCCATCAAGAGACGCGGTGCGATTTCAGTGGTGGTGGCTGAGGATGGTTTGGCGGTGAAGGAGCATCTCTTCTTGCCCGAGCTTCCTATAATGTATCCGAAAAGTGTCAGAGTATGCTACAAGAAGCCGGCCTTTACCAGGAGATGGCGGGCTCGACGGTCATGCATCGGATGGCGTATGACCCCCTGCCGCTTGACGTGATTGTGTGTTACAACGGCGGTTTTTATGTGCTCGCAGGTACCACCGCGTTGCTTGGTAAGCACGTGCGAGATGACTTGGAACTCGACTGCGAGGAGGATTCCTGTGATATTGATTTTTCGACGATTTTTGAAGACACGAATTGATATAGTAAAGTGAGCGTTTGAAACAACACGGCAAAGAAACAAATGAGACGGAGACGGTTCTTTTTCTAGGTTCTTTTTCGCTGAATCGCAATGAGCGTGCCCGCAATGACGACTCCAAGTCCGCCTATGACTACTACGCCCGAGATGGCGCCATTTGGCGCATCCGTTAAAACTGTTTTGTCCGACGCTCCGTCGTTCATCGACGGAGACAGGGGTGCCAACTGATCACCCGCGGGGGCTGGGACGGTGGACGGGGTAGACGTAGACGGTGCGGGCTGAACGGAAGGGGTGGTAAAAGTGTCCTGGCATTTGGGAGCCATGGACCTCTTGAATCGAGTTGCCAACTGACCGTTTGATTTTTTTCCGGAGCACATTAACCCTAGATCGGTCCATCCTTGTGGACAATTCTCAAAGCACGTCCCCCCTACATTCTTCCATCCACTATTGCACAGAGGCATGCATGGCGCCGTGGCGCTTATCGGGACAGGAAGTAAGATTGGCATCTCCATCGGGGGGCCCACCGTGATACTAGAGCACTCGGCCGTGCTTAGGGTTTTGATCGCCGCTGCCCAGTCGGCGTTCCATGCATTTGCTACGACCGGGTTAGGATAATGCCGGAGCATGCCGCTCGTGTACCTATATACCTTCCCATCGCCTTGGCATGACACCGACATTCCCTCCACTAACCCCTGAATGGAAGAATTCGCCACTGGCATTTCCATTACAGGGCCCGTAGGAATGCTAGCGCATTCAGAGGTGGATAGAGTCCTGATTTCCGCTGACCAGAGAGGGTTCCAAGCATTTGCCACAACTGGATCGGGGTAGTGCCTTAGCATACCGCTCGTGTACCTATATACCCTCCCATCGCCTTGGCATGACACGGACATTCCCTCCACTAATCCCCGAATGGAAGAATTCGCCACTGGCATTTCCATTACAGGGCCCGTAGGAATGCTAGCGCATTCAGAGGTGGATAGGGTCCTGATTTCCGCTGACCAGGAAGGGTTCCAAGCATTTGCCACAACTGGATCGGGGTAGTGCTTTAGCATACCGCCAGTGTACCTGTACACTCTCCTATCGCCCTGGCACGCCACCGACATACCCTCCGACAAGACTTCTGATGACGAGGGTGCCGTTGTCACGTCCATCGGGCACTGGGGCTTCATGGCTTTCTTCGGTCTCGTCGTCCACTGGTTGTTGCTATTTCTTCCTCGACAAAACAGTCCCTGGTCGGTCCATCGAGAGGCGCAATTTTCAAAGCAGTTGCCACCAATGTCCTTCCACCCGCTTCTACAAACTGGAACACAACCGACGCGGCGATACGGAGAATATTTCGTGGCTAGGGCCAGCAGGGCGATGAATACGACCAGGAGTAATAACATCATTATATTCTTATTCTTTCTTTCCATCTGCATTCTTTTGTCTGTTATGACACATTTTATTTCGTCAGGCGCGAGTGGTCGCAATATGGGCCTATGGGCCAGTGCAGCAAGCCACAGACGGGAGACGCGCGAAAGGATACCCACTTTGGATTTACAAATGACCTCCATGACCACTGCTCATCCACCGACTCTTTTCTACCTTCCCATCCCCCCACAATGCCTGTGTGCAGGAGGTAGTATACCTACCTCCCCTCCCTCCCCCCATCTACGCCAATCTTTCTTTTTGGTGGGCCTCCCTTCCCTTCTTCCGCCGCTGTCATCGTCGCCGCTACCTCCCTTTTTTCTTCCTCCTCCCTCCCTCCCTTCTCTTCTTCCGCCGCTGTCATCGTCGCCGCTACCTCCCTTTTTTCTTCCTCCTCCCTCCCTCCCTTCTCTTCTTCCGCCGAAAATCGAATTGGGGGGGAGGTTGGGGAGGTTGGGATGCTGTCCAATACACACGCGGAGGGCCACAGGGTGGGTCTACCGCTCCAGATCGTGGAGACGGGACCATGCCACGCCCGTTCCTGGCGCGGGGGGCGGGGGGGTGTGGGAGAGCATGAGCGCAGTTGGTCTGGGGTGGAGGGGTTATGATGGCAGGCAGGGCCAGCACCGGCCTGGCTGAAGGAGGGCACAGCGCATCACAGCGCATCACAGCGCATCACAGGCGGGGGGGCAGGCATCAGGCAGGGCAACACGTGGGACCCCGCGGCAGCCTCGGTGCGTCAGGAAGGGGGGGGGAGGCGGCAAGCAGAGCAGCAGGGAGGGCGATGTGGGGGGTGGTGCTAGGGGAGGGGGGGTGCAGCAACTTGGTTCGCCGGTCATCGCTCGAATCAATTCATACAAGCGTCGTCGTCTCAAGGAGGCCCAACCACGAGAATGTGCCTATTGCGGCCGAGCGTGGGTTGGGGTGAGTGAGTGAGTGAATCGATGATGATGACGGCTTGGAGGGCGCCCGAGTCAGCCAGGGGAGACGCGTCAGCAAAACCCCCAATGCCGAGGGGTCATCGGTTCATTTTTCTCCGGTTGATGAACCGGTTTGTCCCTCAATGGGAGCGGATGTCCCTCAAGTGGGAGAGTGCGTTTCATAGCTGCGTTACGAGCCTACGACTAATAGCGGCCGACAACTGCTCCTAGTGCATTGGTTGGGGTGAGTGAGTGAGTGAATCGATGATGGTGACGGCTTGGAGGGCGCCCGAGTCAGCCAGGGGAGACGCGTCAGCAAAACCCCTTCGGTCTTTGACCGACCGGGGGTATCGGTTCATGAAAGTCCTCAATGGGAGCGGAGGTCCCTCAAGTGGGGGAGTGCGTTTCATAGCTGCGTTACGAGCCTACGACTAATATACACCCCCATAACGCACACTACGTTTTAGGTGGCACCTGTATCATGAGTCTCTTCATTGCTGCGTCGCTCGGCACCCTATCCGACGAAAGTGACACGGAAAGCTACATGGAGATTGACTCGGACCAAGAAGACTCCTCCTCCTCTCCCGCTCCAGCGCCCATCCGTCGTATTCCTTCGCTGGAGACGATGTGGTGTGCACCTCCTCCCCGGACGACGACGACTACGACGACTGCAAGGACGACGATGCAGTGGTGAGGGATGGAGAGGCGTGCGGTGGGCTGCCGTCCTGGGAGGCGATTCTGTCTCTTGATTACTACGATGGCAACGGCGACGACGATCTCTTTGGTAGCGCATTGCCCGACGTTTTCGCCCACAACGACGGGTGTCTGCTGGATGATCTCGACGTCAGCGACGACCGTCTCAGGGGCTTTCTGATAGAGGCACGCGCGGTACGTGGGGAGGCAGCGAGGGCGCTTGTGTATGCTGAGAGTATGTGTCAAGAGGGAGGGGAACGGGTCGCGGCGGCGTACGAGAGGGAATGTGCGGAGATCCGCGTGGCCCCCTACACCTCGATAGCAGCGACAGCTAGCCTTGTGGAATGCCGGGCCTGGCAAACAAGGGAGGCAGAGAGTTCTAAGTTGCTAGTTCGAGGCTCGGAGGCCTTGGGGTTACTGATCAAGAACGCGGCGGGGGAGCGTTTCCGTGACGACGAGGCGGAGAACGCGATGAGGGTCTCTCGATTAGGACTCGGCCAGGACCGCGAGGAGGCCGTCGAGGCCAGGAACAAGGAACAAGACGCCCGCATCAATCGCGCGCGGTCGCTGTTGCAGCAAGTCAATACCGGGGAAGGCGGTGGAAGCCTGGACCTGGACCTGGTGGAAGCCCGGGCCAAACGCGCGGAGGCAGATCTGCGTCACCAAGAGAAGGTGACGCTGGTCAGAGCGGCAAGGGCGCGGGTCGACGACGCGGCGGCGCACGGGACGGCTCAGCAGACGCTCCTGGATGCGTTGCAAGACGCCGAATGTATGCGAGACGCCGTGGAGAGCATCTATCGTGAACATTTTCGTTTCGCTGAACATGCGGTGGATTCGGCGGCACAGGGGTTTTATCCTCGATGCAGCATACGCGTGAAGGGGGGAGGGATGACTTCGAAGACGGCACAGGGGTTTTATCCTCGATGCAGCATACGCGTGAATGGGGGGGTGCTGCAGCGGTGCAAGGGGGTGTCGAAGTCGGGGAATCGTTGTGCGATGCGGCAAGTGGTGGAATACTGTCACCACCACTCTCTTTAGTACGTGGGTCCTACATGTAGCATGTAGGTGTGTTGGTGATGTGATGATGGTGATGTATATAAATAGAGTCTTCGATAGAGTAGGTAATAGCATTGGGTATATAGCCAACTACTGTCCGTAAATCGGGTCTTCTGTGATAGGGAAAAATGTCGTTGTGACAGGGACCAGATTCGTTGTCAGAAAAGAAATTAATTATTGTATAATGTGTCAAACTCTTCCGACGACACACGTCCTCAACTACGCTACTACGCCCGAGATGCGGTCACTAGTGCCAAAAATATTGTTGCGACAATGCCTACGAGGATACTGGCTGCAAAAACACCCCCCATCTTCATACGATTGGCGTGAGACGAGACCGTCTCTGTCTCTATCATGAATGAAATCAATGGCTGTTTGCCACGCGGATCAATGGAGAACAGTTCCGTATTATTTACCGCCTTGTTCAGCGGAGAGGTGGGATCGGTCCACTGTTGGACAAGCATCTGGGCCGCTTCGAATGCGGCGCGACTGGCCAGACTGTTGGTCGGCCGTATACGGGCACTGACAAGATCGCGGACACCATTTGTTTTCGCAATATCCACGATGA
>Ga0105053_10012651_pt1 | contig 10122 bp, 12 predicted proteins | sample BON01_FD_78093 | JGI IMG/M metagenome (GOLD analysis project Ga0105053, IMG submission 78093) | Freshwater microbial communities from Lake Bonney liftoff mats and glacier meltwater in Antarctica - BON-01 | ecosystem: Environmental > Aquatic > Freshwater > Ice > Glacier meltwater | place: Lake...
CATAAATATATATATATATATACATATATATATATATCCATGTATGTAGATATTTGTATATATATATATATATGTATATGTATAAATTCATTGTTTTATACATTTATATATATACATACATATATATTTATACATGTATATATGTATACCCTTGATTGCTCTTGGTTGTTTTTTGCATATCGTCAGAGTCCTCATCATCATTGAAGCCTAATGAGGGATCCCAATTTTGGGTGCGGCGAAACGAAAACAGCTCCAGGGCATCCATGGCACAGCGACGATGACCTGTCCAGAGTAAGAAGGCCGCTATCATCACTCCTGTCCTGCCCTTGCCGCCTTTACAGTGTACAGCAATCATATTCTGGTCATGGAGGTTGTTCCAACGAGCGGCTTGCGTGCAGAAATGGAACATTTCAACAAGGAGTGGAGGCCCATGGTCTTCAAAAGGGATGCGCTGGCATTGTCTACAGAACACGTCAGAAGCGTAGTTGCCCAGGACTCCGTCGGAGGAAATGTATGTGTCACACAGATTAAAGATCAAGAAGTGTGAATAGTGGCGCTCTACGAAAAAACGAGACACAACATGGATATCGTTGCGGTATGCCGAATGGCCGCCAAACGCTGGTACTGACATGGCAATCACACGATCTGTGATGTAGGTGAGATCAAGATCGAAGCCACAACACTTGAAGCGTCGTTTGTTCTGCGACACGATTCCTCTCATCTCAGATTTAATATCCAAGTGGTGTGCTTTGCGCAAGGTGAGCATAATGCGCATAATCCGTAGTGCGGTGGCAAAGCGTGAAGCCAGTCGCAGTGAAGTGGTAGAAGTTTTGGCGCCACTTAGCTCCTCGCCTCCACTTCCATACGCCACTATCACCAAGAAAATAATCACGGAGCTCAAAATAACCAAGAGGTCAAAGATATTCCACAAACTCCGCCAGAAGCGCTCTTGCTTTGCGACATATCGGAGCAGTAGTTCAAAGACAAAGCCAGCGAGGATGAAGCTCTGAATCACGAGGACTGCAGGCGGAGTCACGGCATCTTGTTTGGCCGAGAAGTGAAACGCTATAGCTAGGACCATATCAATCAAAACCAAAATGATGACGGCAGCGTTGATCCAGAGCGAATCTGTCACCTGTTCCAAGCGCTCTCTCCAGTGCCTTTCCTCACCACCTGCGTCGTTGTCTAATTCGTCGTTGGCAAACTGGCAATGGGATGGTGTGTGGAATGGTGTGTGGGATAGTGCGTGACAAGGTGGAGGAGCCTGCGTGCTAGTACCGTGTGGCTCATTCACAGTCTGAAGAAAGTCGTCGAGGCTTAAAGGTGCCCACGTCAATGTCGATGTTGCTGTTGCTGCCGGGACCCATGCTGACAATCCAAATTCTGCCACGTTGAAATAAATGGAGGCTTTCTGCATGCGACCCTGGGCATCTGGACAGCACACTGGGTTGCTGGAGGCGTCGAGCAGATGTGCCACGGTATCGCTCTTGGTGTGTGACGGCGGATTTGTGGCCAGATGCAACAAAGCCTTTAGATCCAAGTTGACTCTACCAATGACACACTTGTTGCCAGATGGTTGGACGAGGGCACAGGATATGGCCAAGACACAGTTGCGTCGCTTCCGTTCTCGGCGGATCCTTGCCTGCTGCTTGCCTTTCTGGTCTTGCATGTCGTGCGTGTCTTGTGTGTCTTGCTTGTTTCCGTCTTCACCCAATGGACTGGAGAGGAGTTGGAGCTGATTGATGTCGAGCGCAAACACACACACCGTGCATTCATTCCAGATACCTTGCGCTCCCAATGGCGCTGCAAGCGTCTGGAAAGACTGGCTGCCCAACGAGACAGTGCAAACCACTTTCTCGACACACGTTGAAGAAGCAGCACGCACATGGTTGCCACCGTTGAGTGAGAGGACAAGACATGGATTGCGGGCCGCTCGCGACACACGCATATTCGGTGGCGTGCCATCCTGACGGCAATCCGTGAGGTCTACACTGGTGGCACACGAAAGGGGATACTGCCGTGAGGCAAGCGCTTCAAGGGTCTCCAACAAAACGCTCTTCGAGCCTTGTGTACCTTCTGCACGTGCCAACTGGCCTTGCCTCGACACTTGCAGGATCTGTCCTTGGGCAATGGCGAGAAGATTCGTTGGTGGGCACGCACTTGTCACGGATTCTCCCAAGACTGACCCAACGTGTGACGGGGCTCTAGAGCTGGTGACGCTACTAGATAGCGGCAGTAGCTCTTGTGACACGAACCACATGTCTTGTCTAGAATCGCGTCGAATGTTGTTGCGTCCAATCTTGTTATCGTTGGATCCGTTGGGGTGTGGAAGCATTGGTGGCACTGAGGTTGCCTCTAGACGTGCGGCAAGTTGCACCTGTGCTGCATCAGCTGTAGGACTGAGAAAGCCATTCATTTGTTGAATCGTCCTGGCATATCTTTGAAAAAGTCACGAGTCATGAATCAGTCTCAAATGTCAGTCACCGTCGTATGTTAAGCAAAAGGGCCCAGTTTGCAGAAAGGCTCGCTCACCTGTCCTCTGAAAGTGAGAAAGCCGTATCTCATCGTAAGATGCCATCACGCACCTGCATCTCACCATAAGATGCCATCATAACATGCAATCACGTGCATGGTATGCCATCGTAACGTGCAATCACGACCGCCACCATTGACAGCCGCACGGCAGCGAGGTTTTTGAACCTGCGTTCAAACCGTGTGTTCCTATTCTTCTGGCTGCGCCTCGCCGCCGCGCGTCATCCGGGTAGGTCCCAACCCAGGACGAAACCAATGGGGCCAATCCAAGGGAGTTTATCTAGGGCTTTCCATATCCCCCAGCCCGCGCGCACAACCACGCCCTCCCACACCCCTAAACATAACCAGCAGACTCAAACCCAAACAACAGTGTCCCGCTCACAACCACACAAAAGTGTCCTCCTTTCCCAAAATTCAGTTCTGTTCCAATATTACACAAAAATATTCGGGTTGCAAGTCTTATTTCAAATTAGAAGCTGAATTTCGTTGAAACGTGATCAATTGAAAAATGAATGCGTACCGTGAAGATGTGTCGTGATGTTCAATAGCAGCTGGATGCACATGCCGAGACGATGCATGCGGCGCAACAAATGAGGTGCTCCTTCTGCTGTCCTGGACAGGACGCCCATTGGCACGTCCCACAATTGATACAGAGTCTAAAACTTGAGCATTTGATAGCGCAGAAACGGATTCTGTGATCGTCATGCCATTGAATGGATTCCTACGGCTGGCAGGTGTTGGAGACAATGTCTTGGCGCTACGTGTCGTGTCTCTCTGTGGGGTGTGGTGGTGTGGAGTGAAATAGACATGGTCGTGAGCAGTCTCATGCTGCACGTGTTGAACAGTCTCATCTTGTCCCCCACCACGGACTGATTTTGTAGAATTCGAAACCCACTGTGGAAGCAGACTGCGCGATGAGCCCGCCAAGCCATCCCCCTGTGCGCGCGCAGGCGCCGCAAACGAGTGGGGCACATGTCCAAGACGCAGCGGCTCTTGGAGGTGGTCGGCTTCGTCCACATCAGTCATGCTGCTTGGCATTGGAGCCCTGAAGTCAGGTTGGGCTGAAGCGTCTGCTATCGTGGCTTCAGTGGAAGAGTCTTGTTGTATACGTGATAGCGGTGAAATTGGTGGCCAGATTCCTGCTCAATTACAGCACACTCTAAACAGAGCTTCTGGACAGAAATTTGAAACAATATGATGACAAGAAGTAGAGCACACTCTGAATAGACGTGCGCCAGCCAGGGCACGACGCACGGACACTTTCCAATGCTTTCGAACGCTTTCAAAGGCACGCTTAAAACCCTCCACCGTGCGCCACTTAGATTGGACTGCACTTCGGATCTTCTTTGTTTGGAGGGGGGGGGTTGTTTGTCGCGCAGACACCATACAGTCCAAATACAAGTGACTACTTTGTATTTGTGCGACAGATCGTTGCAAGATCCCCCCCCCCCCCCCCCCCCCCCCCCCCCCCCCCCCCACCCCCCCCCCCCCGGACCAACACAGAGGGCGAGAGAGAGCGGGAGAAAATATTTCATATTTTTATTTTTGGGAAAAATCGTTTCAAAATTCCCCCCCCCCCTCCCCAAAAAGCGCGATCCTAACCAAGTGGCACTCGGAGGTAAGATAAAGTCGCGCGATTACTGGTGAAAATACACTTTTTTTTGTTGAATCGATATTTGCAAAATCTTGGTGTCAAATTCCTATCTTGCATCTCTGTAGCCAAAACAGGGGACAAGAGGGGAAAAAAACAGTTGAGGCTCGCCGACAAAGAAAAAAGATCGATTCTGACAAAGGTAATCTTGCCCTGCCCTGGATATATGCAATATGCACTGCCCAAATTTCTGGGCTCTTAATGGTCCTCTCCGGGTGGGCGCGCCAAGTTTGCCGACCCTTCACCCGCAAACCAGTTTTCCGCTTCCATTTCCGGAAACTACAGTTGAGTCCCCACACAGGTGACACATGTATGTGTAGGGTGTCAGAGGGTCTCGTGTGTGTTCGACCCGCAGCGCCGCAGGTCGGATCTTTCACAGTTGTTTTTCGATTGTTGTTTTGTGACACCTTGATCAGTATTTCGATTTCCAACATGTTGAGTTTTTTTCGACCTGTGGCCGCAGGTCCCGATTTTTTTCCCCTTGTCGATTTTCCCTTTTTTGACTCTCTGATTATTCCTCATTTTGTGTCCTTTTTCCACTTTTGCGACCTGCACCAGCCGCAGGTCGAAATTCTCAATTTTTTCTTCTTTGATTTTTCCTCTGTGACATTCAGTTTTTCCTATTTTTCGTATGATTTTTTTGGTGAAACAACAGGAAAAGTATCCTGCACTTGTCGCAGGTCGGCGAAAAGGCCAACCTGCGATGCCGCAGGTCGAGGCAAAAAAAATGAAATTCTCCAGGTTTGGTCGTGACCTTGTTGCGCGCGGCAGCTCGGGGTTAAGGCCCCTTTGTCGCCGCACGCCCAGATAGTCTGTATTGACTGCAAAAGTAGCTGCTGGTCCTCACCGCCGCGCGCCTCACATGGTTCGAATCGAGCGGTGTGCAGCAGTATGGAAACGATGTATTCTCACCTTTGGCATGTGTACTGGCAGGTAGACCGACAAAGGATACAAACGAGTCAACCGGGTATGTTTCCGACCCTCCTCTTTTTGCGTTATTTGCTCTTCGGGCGGGGCTAATAGTCTTGTTCGCAACCGTCTCTGCAACGCTACTGTTTGCCGTGTTGGAAGCTGTACTTTGCGTAGGCTGCGCTTGATTGGGTGTGTCACGAGCTGCAACCATACCGAAGGTTGCCCCAAACCCCTGTGTTCCAACACGGTGTAACTCAGCTTGACGGCAGCCAGGCAATTGGGGTTTGCGGTCTCGTTGCCGCAGTCACTCTCAACAACAGCCCTTTCCTTTTCCCAAAGTTCTGACATCCTCCAACTCTTATGGGTGATTAGAAAAAAGGAGAAATGAAAATAACTGCCCAAATTGCGAATTTTGGTCTTTTCCCCCCGGGTTGACTTGCGCTTCGCAAGTCAGATTTTTCAAGCCATATTTTCCTGCGTTTGGGCGCGCCCCCAAACACCCCACAAAAACGCTGTTTGGGCGATACAGACATGATAAAATAGTCCGCAACTCGACAAAAAATTAAAAACCGAAAATCTCCCGTGTCCAAAAATGGGGATAAGTCTCTGGGGTTTGGTCGTAACCCTATGGCGAGCAGCAGCATCGGGGCTAAAGTCCTTTCGTCGCCGCGCGCCCAGGGATTTGATCGTGACTGTGTTGGCGCCTGCCAGCTTCGTGGCCAAAAAAACCTCTCGGGCCCCAGCGAAGGAAGACCCCTCGCCGCAGCGCACCCACTCGATGGCATGCACACATGTCAACTCTCCACGCACCTGTAAAACAGTTGAAAACGTTTGAAAGGGTGCTTCAGCGGGAGGGCCTGACGACACTTCGATGGCAGTGCTTCCATCGTCCGTTTGCATACGCGAACTTTGAATGTTTGGAATGACGGGCACATACATTCGCCGTGGAGCAATTGGTTTTTGTAAATTGACCTGTGCCAAAAGCATGATGCCTCGTTCTTTTCAGATTCTCTTAAGCCCTCGCTTCTTGTCCAAGGGTGGGGAACGGACAAGTCCACACACGCTTTGTTCCAAAAATACCACCAAAATACCACGAAATTAAGCAGCTGCCGGTGGAAATTGGCAAAAGATTGACAAATAAATTGCCCAGGTGCACTATGCAGAACCCGCAGTGCGCACAAGTCTCACGCACCTGTAAAACGGTTTGGGCTGGGCCTCGTGGTCTCAATTCGCCGCCCACAGTATCTGCCCACAGCTGTGGATTGTGCATCTGCTGTGGTGAAGTAATTGCAGCGGCTACCCCAGCATCCCCGCCGGGTCGTCGTGTGCCAATTCGTTGGACCTGCATGCCAACCAGACCCTGGGCACGCGTGTGTGTGTGTTTGTATGTGTACGTGTGAATGATAGAGCAAGTGTTTGCGTTTCTGTTTGCGTGGATCTGTTCGAAAGCGGCAAGAGAGTCAGAATAATAAGGTCTGCAAGTTCAAAATAAAGGAACTGCGGACACGATCGCAAACGACGCCAGCTAACCTCTGGAATTGAGGTAACATCCTGCCTTGGGGAGAGCCAGTTGCGGGTGTGGTGTGGCACCGACTCTTCGCGCTTGAGGATTCCTATTGGCGTGTGTCCGCCAGCCGCTGGCTCTGATCGAACGGTCTCCTGGCTGATGAGCCCGAAAAGACGCATTGCCTTTTGCAGTTTATTTTGTCCCATAAATATCTATCTAGGTGGGACTCCAGCATAGACATATTTGGACAAACACGATTTTCGACCTGACCTTCTGACTCCGAGTAACGCGAGTTCTGAGAGATATGACTCTGCCAGAGGAGCACAAGTACAGATGGTATTGAGAGTGGTCGACTCGTTACCGCCTCTTTTATGATCCAGGCCCGCGCCTTGTATCCTCGTGGTAGTGACTGAATGTGTTTGTGTTGGGTGCAGCTCGCTGCAGTTGAACTATCCGACAGAGGAAAATGCACAGTGCGTCTGCAATGGTGAGCCCCGCCTGCTTCCTGCGCTTGCTCCTGGCAGCCAGGCTTCACATGATTGCTGCGTGTGGGCAGACCCCTGCCCACCGCATCATCTTTGGTGCCCAGGTATTCCGTTGCTCGTGCTTGTCTGAAACCACCGACGAGTGACGAGGTGTTTGTGCAGCGCTGATCGTGGATGAAGAGCTACATGCAGAAAAGGTGACCAAGATTCTCAGCACCGAAGGCTGCCAGCTCAAGGTGGAGTTTGCTGCTTGCGACGCTCGCATGCTTCGCGTCTCGGTCAATTCTTTTTTCGACATGACAGCCCTTGCCACAAAGACGCTCGACGCCTTTTAGACCGATGTAGACTTGCCATTCTAGCATCTTTTGCTACCAAACTGCCGATGTGGAATTTCGTACATAGATACTCTTGCAAGCACACATTACATACGAACACACACACATACATACGCACGCACGCACGCACACGCACAAGCACAAACACAAACACGCACACACACACACGCACACACACGCACACGTGCATGGGCGTGCACACACGCGCACGCCCACAAGCAGCCTTATAGATGTGTAAGGGCTGCGCCGCAGGCGATTATTGAGCGAAAAGCCTGGCGCGTGGGCACTCGATAACACTCGACCGTGACCATGTAATAAACATGTTCTTTACTAGCAGAATGTCAGTCGCACAAGACACCTGGGTCGCTGTGGCGGGGTGTACGGCGGCGGAGGGCTGTAGCACGACGATGCCGCGCGCCACCCGACTCACCACAAGTTTCATAACAAGAATTACAAGTTCGGCTGGCTCAACACGAATAGTGTGGAAAATGTGACAAAACAGATGAAGGCGGGTGTAGTGAAAAAATCAAAACATCAGATTCAAACGGTGAATATGTTCAAAAGAAAGGGCGCCGGATTGCATGAAAAACGAGACCTCAGATTAAGATGGCAGGTGTGCTCACCACAAAAAATCGACTGGAGACAACGGAATTTAAATGTTATGTGTAAGGATTATGTGTCTGGGTATGGTGGCGTACCTGGGTGCTGTGTATACCCTGTATGTGGGTACCAGATATTGTCATCATAGTATTATGTGTCACAAGTATCACGTCAAACATATATCGAAACAATGCAGCCTAGACCGTTTGAAAAGTGGATCGACAAGGGACACCAACGAGACGCCAACCTATGCGGTGTTTATGCACGCCTCACAGACGAACGCTCTTTTGGGAGGGGAGGAGAGAGGTATAACCAAGGCTCTTGTGTATACTTTGCCAAGGCGTGTGGGGATTCACACTCCAGAGTGAAAACTTTACCTCCGACATGTAATGCCATCAGTGTTGTAAGCACAGCTCTGAGAGGAATCTTTTTTGGGAGACAAGTGAATAAATATAAGTTATGGAGTCAAGTGTGAAGTGTGGTCGCATACAAGGGTGTTGTGAGTGTGCGAGGTCGGGTATGCGGTCTTGGTGGCGCATGTTGCAGGTAGCGGTGAGCACAAAGACACACAAATTCGGCGCTGCCGCGCGCCACTCGCAGGTTTCGCCTCCGCGCACCCATTATGATCGAGGGTGGGAGTCCCACCCAGTGGTCGTCACTGGGATAGAGGACACAGGGGATGTTGGTCCGAGAGTAGTAGGGATGGGTATGGAATACCACTCAAAAAAAATCACGTGAAACGACTCGATTTTTAGATGCAAAGTCATCACGTGTTTCGTGGCAAAGAGCCCCTCCCCTTTTGAGACACAAAGCGCAAGAAATGCTCGATCCTGGACCGCCTGTGCTCCGCTGGCAGGCGCTCAAAATGCCCCGAACCCACCGTGCGGTCACATTTGCCGGTCTCAACCCCCTCATATCGCCAACAAATAGACTGGCGCATCAGTTTTTTTATATTTTTCTATATTTGTATATATAAAAATATATTTGTATCGATAAATATCCATATACATACATATATATACACACACACACCGTTTTAAGACAGCCTATAGGTCTTCGCCTCTCTACAGTGGCCTCGAGTCAATCGCATAAATTCGCACACCAATACACAAAAATCGTCCTTTTTAATCACAAGCAATTCGTTTCTTTTTTTTCATCCACCCTCGTCCGAGCGAATACCTTTGATGCGAGCGAATGGCATTTGCCTGTTGAACTACCCCAGCATCATTATGGCGCGACTCTCGAGACCTGGTCATCGCCCATAAATCGTGACTGTCAAAAAATAGAGAGAGGCTTTTTCCAAATTGCGTTTATTGTACAGGAGAAGACTTGTGGCTTTCTGCCAAAGAGTCCTTACCAATTGTGTGGCTAGTCTTGTGTGCGTATGAGCCCCTTGTGTGTGTATGGGCCCTTTGTGTGTGTATGGGCCCTTTGTGTGTGTATGGGCCATTTGTGTGTGTATGGGCCCTTTGTGTGTATGGGCCCTTTGTGTGTGTATGGGCCCTTTGTGTGTGTATGGGCCCTTTGTGTGTGTATGGGCCCTTTGTGTGTGTATGGGCCCTTTGAGTAATGCGCGCCTTGTCTCTGTAGGAGGTTTCTAGTGTCTTTGTGGGCGGCGATTTGGACGTGTAGAGCGAGATAAATACGGAAAGACCATATAGGCCCGCCTAGATCAGACTATGACCCCCTCCCACGATGCATTTCCTTTGGCTCGTTTCCACCTCCTCCTCCATTGTTACACCCTACCGACTGCCTATGAGGCATTTCCTTTGGCTCGTTTCCCTTAGTTCAGGTGATATCCTGGAAGATTGACTCGTCTGCCTATGTGTGTGTCAGTAGGCAAGAGGGAGATAGAACGTGGTGCGGTTAAGAGACTGTATGTTTACAGGGCGAAGGCACAGACGCTGCTACTGACTCTGCTAGGAATAGGAAGAGGAAGGCAGATAGATAAAGACAGAAAAAACACAGATGGAGAGAGAGGAGAACGAGAGAGAGCGTTGGGAGAGAGGAAGAGAGAGAGGGAGAGGGAGAGGGAGAGAGAGAGGGAGAGAGAGAGAGAGAGAGAGAGAGAGAGAGAGAGAGAGAGAGAGAGAGAGAGAG
>Ga0105053_10012655_pt1 | contig 10120 bp, 3 predicted proteins | sample BON01_FD_78093 | JGI IMG/M metagenome (GOLD analysis project Ga0105053, IMG submission 78093) | Freshwater microbial communities from Lake Bonney liftoff mats and glacier meltwater in Antarctica - BON-01 | ecosystem: Environmental > Aquatic > Freshwater > Ice > Glacier meltwater | place: Lake...
CATACGTATATATGTGTGTATATATATACATATATATATATACATATATATATGTACTCACATATATATATATATATATACATATACATGTATATATATACATATGTATATATATACATCTATATGTGTATATATCTATACCTATATATCTATATACGTATGTATCTATGTATTTATGTATCTATCTATATCGTAAATATGTATATGCATATATATACATATAAATAAATAACCTGCAGTGAGCAGCAGTGCAGTGTGGCGCAAAGCTAGAAAGCCACCAGGTAGGCACGGTGTCCAAGGGGGAACCCAAGACAGAGCGAGACGAGTGAGAGAGCACGTGTGCTTGAGCGCGAGCGCGCTCAGAGTCAGAGGCAAAGACAAGGTCGCCTGCAAGATAGCCCCCAGGCCCGCTCAATTGAATGGGCGTTGCTGGCCACAGGACATGAGCCACCTGCCCTCGCCTAGTTGCAGCATCACCCCCTGTCGGTTGTGTCCGCCACTCAAGTCAGTCCTGCCTCAAGTTAGTCTCACGAGGCACACCGATCTACACATTAGTCTGGCCAGACACACCAAACTACACATGCACCAATCTTTACAAACACATGCATGCACAACGACACAAGTACACTTGCAAGCTCCAACTATAGCATTCTGAATCATTGGCGCGCGGCACACGCGCGGCACACGCGCATTCGCTTACCTTGCCACTAATACACAATTTGTACACTTGCCCTGATGAAAATGGGTATAGTGCCTTTGATGGGTATTGTGCCTTTGATGCATACAGTGCCTTTGAAGAGTATAGTATCGTTCATGAGTATGATGCCTTTGATGCGTATAGTCCCTTTGATACCATACCTTTCCTTCCATGCCTTTCATACCAGACATATATATGTCATGACTTTGACCCTATTACAAGTCATGACATTTGAGACACATGTGTATCAGCTTGGAGCTGGATGGTAGATAGCCGAACCTGTGGGGTATACACACCTGTGGGGTATAGACACCTGTGGGGTATACACACCTGTGGGGTATAGACACCTGTGGGGTATAGACACCTGTGGGGTATACACACCTGTGGGGTATAGCGTTGGCTCTGCAAGCAAAGTGCCTTGCTTGCGCATGACCTGGCCTCCCATTCGGCCGCGCGCAGCTTCATCAGCATCCCGCAGCGCTGCAATGTCGTGGGCCGCCTGCTGCACACTCGCCGAGCGCACGGGAAAGGCGGTGCCTGAGCCCAAGACCACCTCACCCTCCAGCTGCACAGAGCCAGAGATGTTGGCGTGCTCGAGCGCCAGGTGGGTGATATCGTGCAGATTGCCTGTCGTCACAATCGTGCCAGATGCCACTGCAGGAAATTCGAAGCTGGATTCCCTCATCTCGTGAGTGCTTGCCTTCCCGAAGCCCAGGTGGGTGGCGCTGGCTGCACAGCCCTCCTTGTGATATAAACCGTCGCATGTTTCAAAGTGTGTGGTGTGCGTCATGGAAGCGAGCGGCATGTCAGGGCGTTGGCATACGAACGGCAGCGTATCCTGGCAATCATGTGCGTTCCATCCCGAGTCCTGGTCCATAGCTGCGCACTGCTTGGAGTTGTGCTGATGACGTACCGTCAGCTCATGCTCACTATCTCCATAGGTACCCTCTTGCTCAAAGTCTGGATGCGCATACGGAGGCAGTGTGCCAAGATGCTTGCCACCGAGAGCATCTTCTGAATGCCATATCCAAACTGTGGGATATTGGAAGCTTGTGAGGCCTACCCAGGCACTCGCGACAGGTGCCGCTCCACACTGCCCATCCTTCAGTTCCCAGGACGTTTGATACACGCAGGGCCGCCGCCGCACGTGGGTGTCCACAAATGTCTGCACTGCCACTTGGTGCAGCACTGCCAGGTGCCCCCCCCAGCGGTTACATTGGGCCTGCGCATCATCCCACGTGCGTGGTGTGACAAATTGCTTGAAACAAAGGCCCTCGGCAATGCCTCCGGCGGCATCTGACGACGATGCTTCTTTTGCTTCTTTTGCTTCTTTTGCTTCTTTTGTCATGCGCACACCATCACACACGGACATGTTTGGCTGAAGCACATGCATCTGAGCCATGCCTGAATGCCCATGCCCAGTGGAGATAGTTTCTTTGAACCATGATTCCTCTTGCACATTCAGACTGGTTAGGGTGCCAGCACCGGCAGAGATGTCTTGCAGGTTAGCTGTCGTCAACAACACACCGCTCACACCTCGAATCTGCATCACCGCCAAGTTGTCACCACCATGCAGCTGGTCTTTATACTGTCGGGCGCCACTCCAGTCACGCAGGCCCTTTTGAAACTGCTCCATGCCTAGCACCAGGCGCTTCGAGGATAAGGAGAAGGGCTGCCCTCCACCTCCTGTTGCAAAAGGCTGGGTAGACGCATTCGACGTCACGTTGAATGCGAGCTTACCTGTTTGTGCTACACCATCAGGCAGCAGACGGATACCAGAACTGTATTGTGACTGACCAAACCGCAAGACCCATTTGTTCAGCTCCTCTAGCGACCCAAATGAACGAGTGTCTGCGCGTGCACCATGAGCTCGGCGGAGTAGGGCCTCAGTCACGAGTTTGCCTTCTTCAAGGGTCAGCCCTTGCAATTGAAAGGCCTCCTCCAGCACTACTCTCGCGCTCGCCATGCTTTGTGGAGTCTCTTTGTGGTTGAGGAGCATGGAAGGTGTCAGAAGTGTGCCGGCCTTTGCCAGCGCGTCAGTTATGAGCTTGTCGTTGAGCTTGGAGTGGATGGCGTGCATGTCAACGTGTGAGACGACACATGCGTCAGCAGCCGATGCGGTGTGGCACACGGATGGATGCAAGTCCTCAGCCACCTCGGCTAGATCGTGCGCAGGCCCAGGATAATTGATGGGGTTGGCACGGCGGGTGTGTTGCGAGGGGTATGTCCACCCTGAATTGAGATGCCCAAACTGGAGGTAGCCGCCAACTCGCATCGCCGTGCGGGGCTGACGCACGCGGCGTGCATTGATGGCAAGACTGGTCATGCGCGCTGATGACACCTTGATATCGTTCAAGTTTTGGTTGGACAATATGATGCCATCTGCCGAACTCGGTATGTGGATGGTGTTGTTATGCACCACCTGCCCACCACGACCAGCCTCAAAGCCACGCATAAATGTGGGCCCTGTCACGACTGACACCTCCAACCCACTGCTGTTGCGCACTCTTTCTCTCTGGCCATAATCAACGTGCGGCAGGCTAGGATCGTAAGGCCCAAAGTCGAGTGAGACTGACGAGTTGTGCGAGCCACCATCATAGTGCTGCGGGTGGGGTAGGTTCAGGACCTCAAGTAGTGATTGTGCAGAAAGGGGGAGGAGCTTGTCACGACTCAAGAACTCGGGCGCAAAGCTCACTCGAACGTGGTCAAGCAGGTGGGCCTGGCCTGTCGTATTGCTCACGCCAGCCTGGAGCACCACGTATTCGCTCCGCAAGTCACAAAAGAAGTCATCCGAATCACGCGACGATGCACCATCCCCTGCCTCCATATCCACCTCTGCGCATGCACCGTACCCGAAAAGAGGCTCGGGAGGGGGGAGATGACTGGCCTGTGCCTCTTGGCGTTGTTCTAGAGTGGGCATTGGCAGTGATTTGCCTTTGGTGTGCTTGCTCCAGCCACTCCCAGACCTCTCAAGCTCAAAGCGCAAGAGGACCGGTCGAGATTGAATCTGCGAAGCTACCCCTGCATTCAGCTCAGAAAGCACCTCACTGACCGGTTGCTGACCAAGCTTTGCCTGGTACGACAGTATGCTTTGGACCACCGCCTCACCTTGCCCCAAGTTGCGCAGCTGCTCCAGTGTGGTCAAGGCATAAGAGGCATCAAATGAAGCATCAGAGGCATGAGATGAGGCATCAGAGGCATCCGATGAGGCATCAGATGCCTCAGTTAAGACAAGCTCATGCATCGTCGTCGCCGACAGGTAGGTAGTGACACGCAAAGGCATTTTCACTGCAGGCTTGTGGATGTCTGCCACACGCATGCCTTTGAATTGATAGGCGTAGGGATTGGTGGTATTCGAGACAGTCACCACACGCGTCACTCGTGCCCACCTCCGCACCACCCCAGGCAGTGAAGTGTTGCCATAGCCGTTGGAGGCAAGACGTGGGGTACCAATCTCCACTTGGTCTCCCACCCGCGGAATATTGCTGGTATCCCTGATGCGTGCCGGTAAGAATCGCGGCACGCACACCGGCTGGGTCAGCAAGACGTCAACGGAGCACTCGGAAGCCACTGCAAGATTGTCTTGAATGTGTGGAGGATTAGCACGGCAGGTGATGCTTTCGATATCGTCCTTCTCTGCCAGACAATCACCTTCATTGTGAAGCAGCGCATGCGTCGCCGCATCACCATATGAGGACAGCGAATACTCGATGGGTCTGCATACCCTTGCGCCATTAAGCTCCTTCGCACTTTGGCAAACACCCTCCCCACTCCAAGGCCCAGACACCGCAAAGTAGAGGAGGGTGCCTGCGTGTTGCAGGTTGCTGCCCAGAAAAGGTTCTGTCTCGCCTACTGCAGGGCCTTCTATAATGATACCATCAACAGAATACTTGCCGGCGGCGGAGGCATTGACGTGCAGACCCGCAGAACAATTTGCCAAAACGCTTCGCGGTAGCGGTAAGACACAGCTGTACTTTCGGCATGACTCGCCCTGAGGGCTGTCATACATGACACCCTGCAGAAAGTCTTGGTCACAGAGAGCAAAGCATGTGGACCTTGGCACAAAGCAGTACCGGAACCCGCCAAGTTGAATCTGGGCATGAAACCTTTTTGATGTTTCAGTCACGTTAACAGTTTCCCAAGCGACGCCCATTTGCACACGCGACAAGCGCTCTTTGCCGCTCTGCGCCATGATGGGCGCTACCAGTGTGCCAACGCGATGCATGTCTTGCGCGTTGCCTGACGAGATGAGCACCCCATCTGCGTCTGGCAACGACATTCTAGAGTCCCGAGTCCCGTCTTCAAACCCCACTGTGGTGGTCCAGTTGCGGATGCGCTGCCCCGCCGTGCCCCAGAAGGGAATCGCTTTATGATGCTCCTCGCTGGCTGCTGGAGAACACACTACCTTGATGGGAATTAGGTGCGCGTTGGCCATACCACTCTTGATTGATGTGTTGACACTGGTGTCGGCGTTGTAGGTGCGATTGTAAAGAGTGTAGGGGTCAGCGATGCGCAGATAGGCCGATCCATTCCACTCATGCCAATAATTTCCAACAACTTGGTGCGGAGAGTCTGTAGCCGCCCATACGAGAAGGCGAGCTGCGTCACGGCCAAGGGTCTCAGAAACGATCCATCCAGGGCCGTGGCGTGGACAAACGGCCTGCCCTTGATGCGTGCACACACGTGGCAGAAAGAAGAGATATAGAAGGCCCGAAGTGTGCTTGTAAACAGGCCGACCCTGCGAGGAAGGATCATGCCTCATGTCCATTTTCTGGTAGAATCCGTTGACAGACACCTGGATATCAGCCCCCGTGATTTCGATCCACTCGCACGCTTCTTGCCAGGCGTTGGGGCTAGGGGCCAGCGCGTCTCGACTGGCGTCGCTACCCAGATAACAGCAGGTGAAGCACTTCTCGACATCTGTCACATTCCACACTGCCTCGCCTCCTGCCTCTGCTTGGAACAGTTCATGATAGGTAGTGGTAGAGGAGGCTGGGGACGAAGACGACGAGATACTTCGAAAGCGCGCTGCTCCATGCATGTGCAAGTACTCAGTCAAAAGTGAAGGAGCCTCTTTGCCAGATGACGTGAAAGTTGCCGAGCGCTCCGCATCTTGTGTGCTACCCTGTCTTCCCAGCTCCTCCGATGCACATTGCCAACACAAGAGGCGGGTGGTGTTAGTGTGATCTAGGCTGGTAGGACGAGGGCAGCACGTCAGCCCTGACGATGCACCGTATGCAGGTTCTAGCAAGTTGAAGATCCAATCCGGAGTTGCCGCAGCAACATTCGTAATGCCAGGCAGCCGATGGTGTGACAGTGCATCTCCCGCGCCTCTCAGCCAGGCACCCCACTGGGAGTGGTCGGAAGCATCTGTAGATAGCAAGCCAGTACGACCTACATCCGAAATGTTGGTGCGTTTGTGTGCACGATTGTAGGCGCCCTCTCGGTAGAAGATGCGGAGCCAGTCTAGAGCATGCGCGCCCGTTGAACCTCCGCCACATCTACAGCACGCCACAGCTTCGCTGATGTTATTGGGATTGCCTTGTTGCTCGGCATCACCAGCTGCAGCAGCACCTTGCCTTCCACCCATGCACCTGTCGTGGGGGGGCATATCGCACACCTTTGGGTTGTAGACGCCGGTGAGATTCAAGTCGTGACACACGCCTTGTGCACGTCGCTGCTGCAGTTGTAACGGCAGCGCCATTTCCGAGATTTGCGCAGCACAAGTGGCGCCTGCGATGTCGCGACGTTGTGAAGGATTTAGGCCGCCTTCAAACCCGTGCCGTTTCTGGCGCACCAGCACCACACCTTGTGTAGTGCAGTAACAGGAAAGAAAAAAATGCAGAATCTTTGTCAGTGAAACAAATCAGAGAGAATAGCAAAGTGGTTGCAGGGAGTTGCAGGGAGTTGCAGGGAGTTGCAGATGTTGCAACACAGTGCCGTTTTCTGTATACTATTGTACCACGTGCACTAGAGTCGGTATACCGACATGCACACATACCGACATGCACACATACCGACATGCACACATACCGACATGCACACATACCGACATGCACACATACTGACATGCACACATACCGACATGCACACATACCGACATGCACAATCTGTATATACATCAATCTATATACATACATGCGAGAATCTGTGCTTGCGTGTGAGAGAGGGTTAATATTGGTGTAGAGGCTATGCTTGCACACACCTGAAGATGTGGAGGTATCGGCAGGCGACAGCAACCAGTGTGTCCCCAGCTCCAATTGGCCGGGGTTGTCAGCGTACTCGTTGGGTGACGGAATTTGCCAATTTCCATTGAGGTTTGGCCATGGAGAAGATGAAACATCGTAGCCATCCTGCCTCTGCCAGGAAAAGGGTGGTTTTGTCTTTTGGAATGAAACGCCAAACTGCGCGCGTATGGTACCCATGTGCTGAATGATGTCGCAGGTAGGATCGTTGTGCGGACACACAAAGCTGAAGTACGCCGGGAGTTTTGGCAACCACACGCCTCCCGCCTGGCGCAACACCGCGAGATCCACAGCGTGCCACACATAACTAGCATACTCAAACTCAAACGTCGTCCTGGAACGCGAAGCTCCAGCGCCTTGACTGCAGTTTTGAGTGGAACAATCCAAGCGCGGTTGCGGTGGACGTGGCCCCAGCAACGAGCGCGTGCTGTATTTCCACTGCTGGCTGTGTGAATGGGCTTCACCTGTGTATTGCATCGTGCGGTTTCCACGCAAGCCAACAAGCGATGAAATATCCGCCAAATTAGCCGTTGTGATGAGCATTCCACTGGTGTCTGGCAGCAGCAACAAGCGCTCGTCTGTGGGCGCATCGAGGCAAACAGTAGTATGATGACTCTCACTCCCTCCCGATAATTGTAAGGGACAAGCGCCCTGAATGGGCGCATCCATGTGCACGTGCGACAGCGCTTGTAGTTCGAGGTGCCAACCGCACTTGCGTATACTATCTGCCCCTTGATGCATCAGCCCACCATGGGTTGACACGCAGGTGGTCACGTTGACGTGCCTCGACTGGCCCAGTCGCATGTACTCGCCTAGAAATTCGGACCATGAACTGATGCGTAGGGTTGTGGAAAAGCGAACATCAGCACACTGCTGCACTGATGCACAGTGTGGACTTGCGAACTCGAAGCCGTGCAGACCGGTGGCAACACTCGCATCATGAGCGCCCAGTGGAACAATCTTGAAGAGGTCGCGCTGCGACATGTGAAGACGAGACCACACCTCTTTTTCGGCAACACGCCGCCGCGCCTCCAGCTCAGCGTGCACAACTTCCATTTCGCTCCGATCTAAATAGCCCGACTCATCGCGGTCAAAGATGTCAAAGAGTCCAGGCTGACCAGGGCGTGTCCGAAAGTTAATGTCGATGTCTGCGCATGCCGTTGAAGCTCGCTGGCTCTGCATGCTAAAGTCTGAACATGACGGCCACGCCGTGTGGCCCACCTGATACGCTGTCAACCAGCCTTGTGGCAGCTGCTTTTCGATATCACCGCATCGCGGGGGATGCTCTTGGCACTTGTTCCAAGCAGTGTCTTTCAACCAACTACCTGTTAGCAATTTGAGGATCATTTGGTAGGACTTGGAATCACTTTGCAGACGGGCTTCGAAAGCAAACCTGGTAAATGTCTCGAGGACTGTGTCTCCTCCGTCCACCACCATGAGCGGATGGCTGAATCCAACAAGCACCTCTTGTGACACACCTGCGCGTGTCACGTCTTGATGCGAAAGGTAAAGAGCATTGTCAGGCAACTTGTCTGAGCGCACGCGACCTACTCCCAACGCGAATGAGCTTGATGCTGCCAGTCCGGTGCTTCCGATGCGCACAGAGCCTAATGCCACTGCAGTTTCTGTGCACTTGTGCTGGCCTCTGATGCCACAATCGTTGTTGCATTCGTCGACGACTGGTTGTCCGCACCTTGTTTTCAGAGTGCGTGTAATGCACTGCAGCCTGTTGAGCCCTGTGCCCTGAACCTCGCACGACACCTCACAGGAGCTGTTTACGAGCATGCCACAAGGCACAGCCTGTGCTAAAGTGTTGGCCATCACAATGCGACGCTGACTATCAATGAAGCTGTAGAGCGAAAGATCAGGTGACTCCAAATCGTAGGCGAAGCGACGCGCATCATTAATCGCGCCAGCAGGCCGCAGAATCTGCCACTCAGGCGCAAATTCGTCGCTGGCACCATCGTCATCCCACCATTGCTTGCCTTCCCGATCGCCTTCAGACTGCGCCCAGCCTGCCTGCCAGGAAAAAGCATCGCCCACCAGCGTCACCTCCAGGCCTGCAGGTAGCATAGCACGTGTCGGCTGCTCTGCCAGCGCCACCGAGGGGTCATGGTCACCCAAGGCGCCCCAATCGTCAATGTGCCCGATGGTGTGCGCCAGCGGTGCTTTAAAGGCACCAGGCGGGAAGCGCGACACGTAAGCGGTACGCACAAAGTGCTCTGGAGTGTAACCCATGTACCGCACTGCAGAAGGAATTTCAGAGATCAAGACCTCTGTGGCAAGATCACTGCCCACAAACTCGTCACGTCCAACCTGCTCTTTTGGAGGGCGTCGATGCCAGAGAGGTAGATTGGTAGGATCCTCGTGCACACGTTGGAGCTGCTGGAAGTAAGGGATGAGACCCGAGCAGGACATGAAGCAGCGCTCCGCCATCGACACTGGGCCTAGCACTCCGTTGCCCGACTCAAAGAGCTCCTCCGTATTGCGCGTTGCCGATAATGCGCCCACGTCTGCCATCTGAAACTCGAGGAATCCAATTGCATATTGATTGTTGGTGAAGGCGGTGTCAGACACTATCATGTCGGCCAGGCGCGGCAGCATGACAAAGGTCGAGTCAAAGCCAGCACCTCGCGAATCCAACATGCTATCACCGTTGCCTCCCTGGGTGTTCATGACAAGGAGCAGGCGGCCTCCGAACTTGCTTCGATAGTTTCTCGACACAGCAGCGTGCGCATCTGATCCCACAGCCGACGAGTTGCCACTGAGAACTGCCAAGGCACTTCGATCTGTGCGCGGTGCAGTGATGGAGTCAAAGGAGGCGCTCTGCGTGTCGAGATCCGACGCATCGTAGATGTAGAGGTGGTCCGAGTCGCCCAGATCCATCATCTGAATCTGCAGCATGACCTGCTGTCCCTGCGGGGCCTGTATTTCCCATGCACAACGCGTTCCCGTGTAGTTTCCCTGTGTTGTGCATAGAGTATCGTATTTATGCAAATGGTATTATGAGCTAGCACATCCAAGGTGTGGCACCCTCAAACAGATCAAGGGCTTGGGGTTCCAGCACTGAGATTGTCAGTGTGTAGACAGGACTGGATTCCAGTCTGTACATATGACACACACGTACACACATCCGCACGCACACAAACACACACACACACACACACACACACACACA
>Ga0105053_10012656_pt1 | contig 10120 bp, 10 predicted proteins | sample BON01_FD_78093 | JGI IMG/M metagenome (GOLD analysis project Ga0105053, IMG submission 78093) | Freshwater microbial communities from Lake Bonney liftoff mats and glacier meltwater in Antarctica - BON-01 | ecosystem: Environmental > Aquatic > Freshwater > Ice > Glacier meltwater | place: Lake...
GAGAAAATAGTATGGCACTACAAATCACTTTGGGACTGGAACCAAGCATCCATGCGGGTTGGCGGGCGGTTCGGGCCAAAAATGGGCTAAAAGTTGACAAACTTGGGCTAACACGTGACACCGCTCAGGGCCTTTGAGTCGTACGGCGCGAAGTGCGCGCTGCGCAATGACGAGGATGCTGCTTTGCACCGCCACCTGCATGAACTTACCAGCGCCGCCCGAACCATGATCGAGGCATCGCTTGCGCGGTTGATGGAGCAAGGAGGGCTGGTGATTTAGCGGGCCAGTGTGGGGTTTGAGGCCATGCAATGCGATGGCTATCTCCTGCACTGGGTTGGCCAAGGCCTGTATCCCGACCACCCCAGGTCAGACCCAAAAATGCTTCTTTTTCACAGCAGCTAGCGCTTATGGATAAAGCGCCAGCGGCCATCTGGACTGTTATTTTTAGCCCGCAGCACCAAACCCACCGCCTCCTGGCGTGTGAATCTCAAACACATCGCCCGGCTGCATTTCGACCTGGCCGATGTGGTCGAGCATCTCCGTGGTGCCGTTGCTGCGCACCACCTTGTTGATGCCTACCGCGCCAGCGCCGCCACCCGCCATGCCGAACGCGCCATGGTGGCGGCCGTTTGAGAGGATGCTGGCCGTCATGGGCTCTAAAAAGCGCATGCGGCGGATACCGCCATCGCCCCCCTTGTACTGCCCTGTCCCGCCCGAGCCTTTGCGGATGGCGTAACCGTCAAGCCGCACCGGGAAGCGAAACTCCAGCACCTCGGGGTCGGTCAGGCGCGAGTTGGTCATGTGGCACTGCACCACGCTGGTGCCGTCAAAGCCGCCGGTCAATGTGCCTTGCGCATCCCACACGCCGCCCGCACCGCTGCCGCCCGAGATTGTTTCGTAGTACTGGTAGCGCGAATTGCCAAAGGTGAAGTTGTTCATTGAGCATTGGCCCGACGCCATCAGCCCCAGCGCGCCATAGAGCGCATTGGTGATGCATGTCGAGGTCTCCACATTGCCCGCCACCACCGACGCGGGCGGGTTGGGGTTGAGCATGCTGCCCGCTGGGATGATGACGTTGAGCGGCTTCAAGCACCCGGCGTTGAGTGGGATGTCGTCATCCACCAGCGTGCGAAACACGTACAGCACCGCCGCCATGCACACCGCTGTGGGCGCATTGAAGTTGATGGTCTGCTGCGGGCTGGTGCCGGTGAAATCGATGGTGGCGCTGCGGTTAGCGGCGTCTACCTTGACCGCCACGCTGATGTGCGCGCCGTTGTCCAGTGGCAACGTAAAGCGGCCATCTTTGAGACGCGTGATGACGCGGCGCACCGATTCTTCGGCGTTGTCTTGCACATGGCGCATGTAGGCTTGCACCACGTCAATACCAAACTCGGCCACCATGCGGCGCAGCTCTTGCTGACCTTTTTCGTTGGCCGCAATTTGGGCGCGCAGATCTGCCATGTTTTGCTGCGGGTTGCGCGACGGGTACTCACCACTCTCAAGCAGCGCAAGCATCTCGGCCTCGCGCAGCACGCCGCGCGCTACCAACTTGACGTTGTTGATTTGCACGCCCTCTTGCTCAATGCGGGTGGAAAACGGCGGCATGGAACCCGGCGTGATGCCGCCCACATCGGCGTGGTGGCCGCGGCTGCCCACATAAAAGGTGGGCTCAGCCTCGTCGGCGATGTAGACGGGCGTAATGACGGTGATGTCGGGCAGGTGCGTGCCACCGTGGTAGGGGTCGTTGAGCACGTACACGTCGCCCCGGTCGATCTGGCCTGCGTTTTCGCGCACCACGGTTTTGATGCTTTCGCCCATGCTGCCCAAATGCACAGGCATGTGCGGCGCGTTGGCAATCAGGTTGCCTACGGCGTCAAACAGCGCGCAACTGAAATCAAGGCGCTCTTTGATGTTGACCGAATACGCCGTGTTTTGCAGCTGCAGCCCCATCTGCTCCGCAATGTTCATGAAGAGGTTGTTGAACACCTCCAGCAGCACCGGGTCGACCGTGGTGCCCACGGCATGGCGCGTGGCGCGGGGTACGCGGCGCGTGAGCAGCAGGTGGTCTAGCTCGGTCAGCTGCGCCTCCCAGCCGGGCTCGACGATGGTGGTGGCGTTCTTCTCAGCAATGATGGCCGGGCCCGCCAGCAGGTCGCCAGCACGCATGTCCTCACGCACGACCAGTGCGGCGTCGTGCCACGCGGCCAGGCCGTCCACACCGCCGGTGTACATGCGCACCGTGCTGCGGCGGGGTACCTCGCGCACTGGGTGCACGGCGTGGCAGGGCTCATCAGGCGCAATGCCGGGCAGCACGGCCTCGACCGACACAGCCTCCACCACCAAGCCCTTGCCTGGCATCAAAAACGCAAAGCGCTGGCGGTAAGCCGCTTCAAAGCCTGCCGTGATGTGGGCCAGCGTGCCAAACGCCACGATGAGTGCCGAGTCGCTGCCCTCGTAGCGCACATGCACGCGGCGGTGCATCACCAGTGCGCCTGCGCTGGTCTGCTGGCGCTCCAGCTCGGTGCGTGCGGTGGTGGCCAGTTGGTCTAACGTGGCCTCAACACCCGCCATAGCTTCGGGCGTGAGCTTACATTCCACCGCCTGCTCGCGAATCACATTTTGGTCGGCCAAGCCCATGCCATAGGCGCTTAGCACGCCCGCCAGCGGGTGCACAAAAACGCGCACCATACCGAGCGAATCGGCCACCAGGCAGGCGTGCTGGCCGCCTGCGCCTCCAAAGCACTGCAGGGTGTAGCGCGTGACGTCGTAGCCCCGCGCAACGCTGATTTTCTTGATGGCGTTGGCCATTTGCTGCACGGCAATTTGGATGAAGCCATGCGCCACGTCTTCCGCCGCGCGGCCTGTTTGGGTGGCCAGCGCATCAAACTTTTGCGCCACCGCATCGCCATCCAGCGCTTCATTCGCGCCGTGACCAAATACCTTGGGGAACTGTGCGGGCTGCAGCTTGCCCACCATCACGTTTGCATCGGTGACGGCCAGCGGGCCACCGCGGCGGTAGCTGGCTGGGCCGGGGTTGGCACCCGCGCTTTGCGGGCCTACGCGAAAACGTGCGCCATCAAACCCCAGCACCGACCCACCCCCCGCCGCCACGGTGTGGATGCTCATCATCGGCGCGCGCATGCGCACGCCGGCCACCTGGGTTTCAAACTCGCGCTCAAACTCGCCAGCGTAGTGGCTCACATCGGTGCTGGTGCCGCCCATGTCAAAGCCAATCACCATGCCGTGCCCCGCCAGCTCTGCCGTACGCGCCATGCCCACAATGCCGCCTGCAGGGCCCGACAAAATGGCGTCTTTGCCCTGAAACCGCTGCGCATCGGTCAACCCACCCGAGGACTGCATAAAAAACAGCGGCACGCCGGGCATCTCACTGGCCACGCGGTCAACATAGCGGCGCAAGATGGGCGACAGGTAGGCATCAACCACGGTGGTGTCGCCCCGGCTCACCAGCTTCATCATGGGGCTGGTGACGTGCGAGGCACTCACTTGGGTGAAGCCTGCCTCACGGGCCAAGCGCGCGGCGGCGGCTTCGTGTGCGGTGTAGCGGTAGCCGTGCATGAACACAATGGCCACGCTGCGCAGGCCCGCGTCATAAGCGGCCCACAGGCGCTCTTTGAGGTGCGCTTCGTCCAGCGGCTCAATCACATCGCCATGCGCGCCCACGCGCTCTTGCGCCTCAATCACGCGCTCGTACAGAAGCTCGGGCAAAACAATGCGGCGGTCAAAAATGCGCGGGCGGTTTTGGTAGGCAATGCGCAGCGCATCTTTAAAGCCCTTGGTGGTGATGAGCAGCGTGGGTTCACCCTTGCGCTCTAGCAGCGCGTTGGTGGCCACGGTGGTACCCATCTTCACGCACTCCACCAAGTCTGCGGTCACTGCCTCGCTGGGCTTTAGGCCCAGCAGGTGGCGAATGCCAGCCACCGCGGCATCGTTGTATTGCTCAGGGTTGTCGGACAGCAGCTTGTGCGTGGCCAGGCTCCCGTCGGGCCGCTTGCCCACGATGTCTGTAAACGTGCCGCCCCGGTCTATCCAGAATTGCCAGCGAGAGAGCGTATTGGGTTGGTTCGACATGGTTTTTTCTGTTGGATAAATAGCTAATAGCGCTTATAAAATAAGCGATAGAGCCTTTTTTTACTTAACTTTTTAATTACAGAGATGCTGCAGAGCGCGCCGCTTGGTCGTACATGCCCGACAGCACCCGCAGCAGCCTTGCCAGCTCGCCGATGTCGCGGTTGAGCGCATCGTCAGCCTTGAGCGCATCCATCAGGCAAGACTCCCGAATTTCGCGGTATCGCTGCACATGGGCGCGACCTAAGTCGGTGGCAGCATAGGTGACTTCTTTGCCGTTTTTTTTTGATGCCACCACGCCCAGTGTTTGCAGTTTTTTCAGTGCGTAGTTCACCAAGTGGGTGTCTTCCACATTCATGATGAAGGAGATATCTGCCAAGCGCTTGTCGCGCGCGCGGTGCGTAACGTAATGCAGCACGAGCACGTCCAGCGGCGTTAAATCTTTGAGCCCTGCAGCCGCCATGCAGTGCACCACCCAGCGGTAAAACGCATTGCCCGCCACGGTGAGGCCGAACTCAAATTCGCTCATCTCAGCGCTTTGGGCGGAAACCAAATGGGCGAAAGAGACGATGGGATGCGTGTCGGGTACGGATTTGGCAGTTGTTTTCATGGCGTGAATGGTGCGCACACGCAGGGGGGCACGGGACGCACACACAGGCTCTTTGCATGGCTTTGATGATAGTTTGTCGCCAATTTGTCGACACTGTGGCAAACACTTAGACGAATGATGTGTTGCGCCTGGTACATTCTTGAATCCTTGGGCTGACCGCTCAAAAGTCTCACTTTAACTAATGAAATCAACAACTTAGAATTTATCTTCTCTTCACTCTGCGGGTGAAGAGAAGATGAAACTGAGATAAGCGAATTTGTGGTCAAACAATTGCCCCACGACTTGAGCGGCCAAGCGGGCTTGGCACGCATTTCCAAGTACCAGAAGGGAATCAACCTCAACGCCTGCGTTGATCCCGCCTTCGGTGGGCGCGCAGGCACCGCCAACAGCGACATCTTGAAGAACTACCTGGTCCTGCGGTGTCTAGGCAAGAACGACTTTGATGTCATTGAGATGCAGCGCAGCGACGCCTTCTGCGCCCGCGCATTGCTCCTGCGCGCGGTGCTGTCCTCTCCCACACTGCGCCAACACCGGGATGCCCACGCCAGTAACTGGCTCAAGCTGGCCGAGCGCATCAACGCCACCGTACTGAGTGTGAAGATCGCAGGCTGGGTATTTCAGCCCATCATGGACGGCGTTTTAGTCTGATTGTGGACGCTGTTTCAGCGAGATCGTGGACGGTAGGGGGGTAGCGCGCAAGCGATCTTGCGACCGGCATAGGTTTGCCGCTTTTTGCGGTTCAAGCCAATGCCAAAAAACAGAGTCACCGTGCGTCGTATCCGAGAGGCATTGAGCCTGCACCTGCACCTGCATCTGCATGTGCATCTGCATCTGCAGGCAGGGTTGATGTACAGCGAAGTTGGGCGCGCGCTCAGGATTTCAAACAGCGGGTCGGCAAGTGCGTCTCCCTGGCCAAGGCGGCGTAAGCGTTCCGCCAACCCATCTTCCCGCGCCTGTTTGAAGCTGCGAATCTCGACCTATTGCAACCAACCAATAGGAAGAGACGAAGATGGATCGTGCGTATTCCGTTTCATCGTGACCGCAGATTCCGGGATCGTGACCAGCGATTCCGGCCATCGTGACCGGGGGGTACATCAAAGATTCCGGCATCGTGACCGCAGATTCCGGTGATCGTGACCGATGCCTCGGTGGGCATGGTGTTGCGCATGTCAATCAACTTGGTGGGTCTGTAGCCTCTGGCAGTTTGTCCGGAGTCACATGCCCACCCCAAGGATCACCATGCGCAAACTCAAAGACGTCCTGCGTCTCAAACTCAACTCCGACCAAAGCCACCAACACATAGCCACCGCCCTCGGTATCGCCAAGGGCAGCGTCACCAAATACTGCTCCCTGGCCGCTGCGGCGGGCCTTGACTGGGGTGCCGTCCAGGCCATGAGCGAGACCGATCTGGAGCAGCGTTTGTTCGGCTCCTGCGTGCTGGCAACATACGCCCGCCCGGATTACGGGCGCATCCACCAGGAGCTGCGCCGCAAGGGCGTCACCGTCATGCTGCTGTGGCAGGAGTACAGCGCCCAAGTGGGCGATGAGCACTGCGCCGAGAACCCCCTCAAGGCCCTGCGCTACTCTCAGTTCAGCGAGAACTACCGCCAGTTTGCCAAGCGCCTCAAACGCTCCATGCGCCAGAGCCACCGCGCGGGCGAGAAGATGTTCATCGACTACGCGGGCCCCACCGTTGCGCTGATCGAGCACGGCGCGGAGGTGGGACGCGCCAACATCTTCGTGGCCACCATGGCCGCCTCGGGCTACAGCTTTGCGCTGGCCACGCCGCGCCAGACAGCAGCCGACTGGTTGCATGGCACCGCCTGTGCGTTGACTTTCTTTGGTGGAACACCACAGCTCATCATTCCCGACAACCCACGCGCCCTGGTCACCCAGGCAAACCGTTACGAGCCCCTTCTGACGGACAGCGTGCTGGACTTTGCCCGCCACTATGGCTGCTCGGTGCTGCCCGCTCGCGCCTACCACCCGCAAGACAAGGCCAAGGTCGAGTTGAGTGTGCTGCTGGTGGAGCGCTGGATCCTGGCGTGCCTGCGCCACCAGCGGTTTGCCTCGGTGCAGGCCGTCAACGACGCGATGGCACCGCTGCTCACACGGCTGAACAACAAGCTGTTTCAGAAGCTGCCGGGCAGCCGCGCCAGCGCCTTTGCCCAGATCGATGCCCCGGCCCTCTCACCCCTGCCCCTGCAGCCCTGGGAGTGGGCCAGCTTCAAGACGGTGCGCGTGCACATCGACAGCCACATCGAGTTTGAGGGCCACCGCTACAGCGTGCCCCATGCCTTGGTGGGTTCGGCGCTGGCGCTGCGCATCACCGCGCGCGCCATGGAAGTTCTGCACCGTGGCGAGCGGGTTGCCAGCCACATGCGCTGCGCCCACAAGGGCGGCTACACGACTGTGATCGAGCATTTGCCCCTGGCCCACCAAGCCCACGCCCAGTGGACGCCTGAGCGCTTGATCGACTGGGGCGCACGCATCGGCGTGGCTTGTGCTGGGGTGGTCACCAAGATGCTGGAGCGCCAGCGCCATCCCGAGCATGCCTACCGCGCCTGCCTGGGTCTGCTGTCCTTGTCCAAGCGCTATGGCGAGCCTCGACTGGAGGTGGCTTGCACCATCGCGCTGAGTCTGGGCACCAGCAAGTACACGCATATCCGCGACATGTTGGCCAATGGGCGCGACCAAGCCCAGGCCACCACACCCGAGTGGAGTGCGCCGGCCCATGCCCATGTGCGTGGCCCCAACTACTACCAATGAAACAAACAAACAAAGAAACAAAGAAACAAAGAAAAAGGATTGCACCATGATGATGAACACCACCTTGAACCAGCTGCGCAGCCTGCGCCTGGACACCATGGCCCAGGCGCTGGAGCAGCAGCTGCAGACCAGCGGCATGACCGCCATGAGCTTCGAGGAGCGGCTGGCGCTCCTGGTTGACCGCGAAGTCCATGGCCGCCAGGACCGCCGCTGTGCGCGTCTCTTGAAACTGGCCAAACTCAAATACCCGCAGGCCGCCATTGAGGATCTGGACAGCCGCACACGGGGCATAGAGCGCAGCGCGGTGATGAGCCTGGCCCTGGGCGAATGGGTGACCCAGGGGCATGCTGTGCTGATCACCGGGGCCACTGGCGCGGGCAAGTCCTGGCTGGCCTGCGCCTTGGCTCAGCACGCCTGCAGGCGCGGCCAAAGCGCGTATTACCAGCGCGTGCCGCGCCTGGGTGAGGAGCTGCGCATACGCCACGCCAACGGCACGTTCACGCGCTGGCTGGAGACACTCAAAAACACCGATGTGTTGCTGCTGGACGACTGGGGCATGACGGCCATAAACGGGCCAACCCGGGCTGATTTGCTGGAGATCATCGATGACCGCGCCAACACACGCGCCACCATCATCACCAGCCAGCTACCGATCGAGCACTGGCACGAATGGATAGGCGACGCGACGATCGCAGATGCGATGCTGGATCGGCTGATGCAAAACCACCACCGCTTCACGCTCACGGGTGAATCGATGCGCAAAAAGACAGCCACCAAGGCCAGCGCAGCTGCGAGCCACCCCGTGGGCGCATAGGGAAGCGGCACTCACCAGTGGGTAATGCATGGGTACATGCACAACCGGGGGGGGGCCTGCCGGCGGCCCTGGCAGGGGCCTCGGTTGAACAAATTCAAAACTACTAAAACCACCAAAACCGAACACGGAGAGCGGTGAAAACTGCCCAAAAAAACAGCACCCCCTACAATTTAAACCGCGCAGCACCATGCCCGGTCACGTTCACCGGAATCTGCGGTCACGTTGCCGGAATCACTGGTCACGATCACCGGAATACGCAGTATCGAGAACAAATGCAGCGCTGCTTGGATCTGGTGGCGGTGTACCGGGCCTCTGGCCACAAGGCCCGGGTGTGGGCCCAGGCCAATGGCGTATCCGAGCGTTCGTTGGCGAGCTGGTGCGCGCACGCCCGGCGCTGGCAGGCGCGGCTGGATGGTGTGGCCCACACGCTGAAGTCCCCACCCCGTGGCGTCGTGGCTGCTCCCCTCGCGCCAGTCGACGCTGGGTCGGCCACGGTCCGCATGCAGATGCCGTGTGGCGCCACGCGGCTCGATCTGCACTGGCCGCTGGTACTCACCGCCGAGCGGGCCAAGCTGATACGCAAGCTGGACCGATGATCCGCATCGACTGCATCTGGCTGGCCAGCTCAGCGGTGGGCGCCAGTGACCTGCGCGGGGGCATCGACAAATTGCTGGCCCAGGTGGTGCACGGCTTTGTGCTGGGCGCGCAGGCGCACCACGCCTACGTGTTCGCCAACCGGCGGGCCGACCGGCTCAAGGTGCTGGTGTTCGATGGGGTGGGCATGTGGCAGCGCACGCGGCGCTTGCAGTCGGGCAGCTTTGCGTGGCCGGGCGAGGACACGGGCTCAATGGTTCTCCAGCCGCGAGCAGTTCGACTGGCTGGTGGCGGGCCTACCGTGGCAGCGCCTGGGGGCGCCGGCGCCACACGCCACCACGGCGATTTGATGGACAAATCGAGCTTGGACTGACTGGCCAGATGGACCCGCTCAGAGCGATCCATTTGACCCTGCAAATTTTGCGTTTGTCCATGCGGGACGAGGCCCGCCTCGCGCGTGCGCACGCGAGGGATGACGCGAGGTAAATTTGGCCCATGCTCGAAAGCCCAAACACCACCACCAGCGATGCACCAGCACCATCTGCTGCGCTGCCAGAGGCCTCGCGCCAGACGCTGCAAGACCTGCGCGCGCTCCTGGAGCGCCTGCAAGGCGAACTCAAGTTCAAGCAGACCAGAATCGAAGCACTGAACTTTGAGATCGCGCGGCTCAAGCGCTGGCGCTTGTGGCTCCTCCAGCGAGAGCTTGGACACCACCACGCAAGCGGCGCTGTTCGATTCCCTCCTCACCGACACTGCGCTTGAGGACCGGGCCGCTGATGAGGCCAAACTGCCAGCGCCATCACAGCCGCGCGCCAAAGGCCAAGCCGTGCGGCAAGCGCTGCCCGCCAGCCTGCTCCGCGTGGAGCACCACCACGAGGTCTCTGAGACGCATTGCGCCTGCGGTCAAGCCTTCAAGCGCATCGGCAAAGAGGTCAGCGAGCAGTTGGACTGCGTGCCGGCCCAGTTCTTCGTGCTGCGCCACATCCGTGGCAAATACGCTTGGCGCGTGCTGCCAGACGATTGCAGCTGTCCCCATGCCCGCGCAGATGATCGACAAAGGCATCCCGGCCCCCGGGCTGCTGGCCCAGGTGGTGGTGGCCAAACACGACGACCACCTGCCGCTGTACCGGAAGTTGTCAAGCTAGTTGTCGCAAAAGTTTGTCAATTCAAGCCACCTTTTGGTCGGCTTGTGCCTCCTTGGTTTGAGGTATGTCCGGGTTGAGGTGAACGGCGTTGACGAACGTCCA
>Ga0105053_10012657_pt1 | contig 10119 bp, 9 predicted proteins | sample BON01_FD_78093 | JGI IMG/M metagenome (GOLD analysis project Ga0105053, IMG submission 78093) | Freshwater microbial communities from Lake Bonney liftoff mats and glacier meltwater in Antarctica - BON-01 | ecosystem: Environmental > Aquatic > Freshwater > Ice > Glacier meltwater | place: Lake...
CGCGCATCCAGAAACATACCACGCACATCGGCCCCGGAACATTCACGGGACTATCAAAAACACAGCCAGAACAACTTGAACTCTTCGACGCGCCGAGCATCGCCAAGCCCGCCTGACCCCGACTGTTGTGGCAAAAACCGCAAAGTCGGACAAGGGATATCAATCACTTAGAGGATTAACTGTCGAAGTTGGGGGCCCCGAACGGAAAACGGCGGCGCCCGTTGCCGGGCACCGCCGCCATGTTTCCCGGGCCATGTTTCCAGGGGCCAGGGGCTTGGGGCCTCGGCCCCGCAAATCCTCAGGTCGTGGGTGCGGCCTGATTTTCCCACAGCAGCTGCGGTGCAAAGCGCGGGCTGGTGACGAGGAAGTTGTAGAGCACCGTATCGGTCAGCCCCATCACGAAGGCCGAGCGGTAGTTCATCCAGGTTTCCACCACGATGATCGTGTCGCCATCGGCAGTGATCGGCAGGCGGTCGTGGATGCCACCGGCGTTGGCGGTGGTATAGGCGGCGTGCGATCCGCGCGCCTCGGACCAGATCAGATCGAACTCGTCGTCGTCGCCGTCAAACCGCAACACGGTGATGCGCACGGATTTCTCATAGGACCGGTTCACGAGGAAGGCGAACAGCCGCTCGGTGCCGTCGATGAAATTGTCGTTCACCGGCTCGGTTTCGCGTGACAGGATATCGCTGATCGTGTGGGCCGCCTTGACGTTCACATTGGCCAGGCGCAGCCCGTCGAAATAGCTGTACATCGCCAGGATGGCCCAGGCCAGCATCGGCAGCATCAGGATGGTTTCCACCGAATAGCTACCCTCGCTGTCGCGGCTGAACCGGGCGAGGATGGATTTGAGACGCAGTTTCATGGCAGGCATCCTTGCTCAGGGTTCATTCACGAAGGCGGCGGTGGACACGGCGGCATAATCGCCCGCGCCGTCCTTGGGCAGCATCAGCCCCAGCGCCGTGGTCGGAAAGATCGGCGCGACCTTGACGCAGGCGCGCACCAGCATGATCTCGCTGGGGGGGCCGGGGATGAAGCGTGTCACGGGCGCGATGGTGTCGCTGCGGTCGCTGCATTCGGCAGAGGCGGTGATTGTGGCAAAGCTGGTGCGCGGCACCGAGCGCATCTCGACGCGCAGGGTGTCCATGCAGTCGGGGATCAGCAGCGCCTGGTCGCAGATCATCTGCTTGATCTGGTCATGGGTCGGCGGCGTGTTGGGGTTGATCCGCACGGCGCGCATGGCGATGTCGGTGCCCCGCTCCAGCATCACGCTGCGCATGTTCAGCAGGCCGGCTTCGGCCCCCGACATGAACATCCAGATCACCGGCGTGATCAGGATCACGAATTCGATGGTGGGGCCGCCGTCCTCGTTGCGGGAAAACCGGCGGAACGGGCGGCAGAGGGTGCGCAGCAAACGGTTCATTGGGTCAGCCTCAGTTTGGAGATCGTGTTGGCGATCTGGTCGAACGCCGCTTCCAGATCGTCACCCACGACGCGGATGAAATAGTTGGGGGTGCTGGCGCACTGGCCCATGACGTTGGCGGAATGGTCCGTCACCTCGAACCCGATGGTAAAGATCGTGGCACCCATGTCGCGCACCTGGTTGCAAAGGTTCAGCAGGCGGCTGTCCTTCAGCGGGCCGCCGACGCCGGTCCAGACCGCATTGTAGAAGTTGTTCATCGCCATGTTCGAGTTGTTGTTGCGGGTGCGCACATAGTACCAGGCGAAGTGGCGCACCGACATCTCGTTCCACAGGTTGGCATAGTCCACCTGCACGGGCGACTGGTTGATCGGGGTCAGCGCCGCGATCAGGGCGGCCTTGAGGGTGGCCCGCGAGGCCGCCGTACCGCCCGAGAGCGTCAGCTGCGACAGGTTCTGGCCGACCGGATCGTTGGTCCAGCTCCGGGCGATGACGACGTTGCTCGACAGCCCCGAAACACTGGTCGGGATGGTGAAACCGGGCGTCCAGTAGCGTTCGTTGGCAATACCGTCGCCGTCCTGGTCGCCTACTTCGGGCGTGTTCCAGGAATAGAACGGCATCGCAATCAGCGGGTTGGGCACCCAGCGCCACACGCCCGAGGGGCCGGACGCATAGGCGGGATTGATTTCCTGCTGTTCGGTGTTGACGCCGTCGGTCAACACGATGACGAACTTTTCGGTGTTCGGGCGATCCCAGTCATAGGGACGGTCGCGGTATGCGTCATCGACCAGACCATTGTCGGCCAGCGCCTGGGTGATCCGGCGCGCGCTGGGGTCAAGGAACGCCGCGCCCCACTTCAAGCCGATCTCGATCGAGGTGTTGCCGTTGGCCACCAGCGCGTCGATCTGGTCCTTGATCTCGACCGGGTCGCTGAGGATCGGCTTGACGATCTGGTTGGGCTCGGGACGGCAGACATAGAGCTGCGGGCTCTGGTCGAAATACCACTGGTCGAAATGCATCGTGTGCATGTAGGCGTTGCCGCCGCGAATTTCGGTCTCGCCGAAGTCGGCGTTCTGGAAGGCCAGGCAGTTTGAATAGTTGTGGCGCGCCGTGACACCAAGTTCCTGCTGGATGATCGGCCCGGCATTCACATGGGTGGAATAGGGCACCAGGCTCATCGTGATGCGCTCGGGGTCGCCCGAGGTGTAGACCTTGTCGACGAACCGCTTGGCGGCGTTCTTCAGATCGTCGATCTTCGACGTGCTGCCCGGCGCCGAACTGGCCCAGTTCATCGAGTTGGACACGTCCAGCACAAGCGAAATCTCCAGATCGGTGCGCGCCTCTGTCGCTGCGGAAACCGAGCGGGGCGTCAGCGTGTCGATGCCGGTGTGATTCCAGAAGTTCAGGAACATGGTGCGCTGCACCTTCTCGGTCTCGATGCGCACCGAACGCTGGTTGATGTCTTCGATCACCTGCACATCGCGCAGGAATTCGCCCAGACCTTCCTTCTCGAAATAGCTGGCCACGACCTGGGCGGCGGGCAACTCCTGATCCAGGTCGGCGGCGGCGAGGGCGGCGCGGTCCGACAGGTTCTGCAGGCGGGTACGGTTGTTCTCGAACACCATGATGTCGATCGAGATGCCGCCGATGATCACCATGCAGATGAACAGCAAAAGCGCGAGGGCCGTCATCGAGCCTTCTTCCTCGGCGATGAAATCCGCCTTGGCGGGTTCAGGAGCGTTGGTATTTGCGTCGAATTGTGGCAGCATGATTAACCTCGATTCAGGCCGGATCTGGCAGAACAGACCGCTTGTTTTGGCGAATATGATCAGATTGGCGCCCGGATTGGGGCAGGATTGTGGCCGCCTTTGGCAAAGGAAGGGCCATACATGCGGGATCGTCACCGATCGGGGCGGGGGCCTGTTACTGTTGCCGGGGTCGTTACAATCTGACGCTTTGATATGCCGGGCCGGGGGCTGGAGGGTGGCCCAAATCGGGCAAACGGGGTTAACCTGAGCCAAACGCACCCGGCCTGGGGTAGGCCGATTCGCAGGGGGGAAGGCCATGGCACAGGATGTCGCATTTGCCTGCACCTGTGGCGGCGTCGCCGGTCTGCTTCACGGTGTCGGCCCTGGCGCGGGGTGTCATCTGGTGTGCTATTGCGCCGATTGCCGGGCCTTCGCCCATCACCTCGGGGTGGCGGATCGGCTTCAGCCGGGCGGCGGCAGCGCCCTGTTTCAGGTGCTGCCCGCGCGTCTTGAAATCACCCGGGGCGGCGACCGGCTGGCGTGCCTGCGCCTGTCGCCGCGCGGGCTGCACCGCTGGTATGCGGCCTGCTGCAACACGCCGCTGGCCAACACCGTGGGCACGTCGCGCGTGCCACTTGCGGGCATGTGGCGGGGCCTGTTCGCCGACATCGCCCCCCTCGGGCCGGTCACGACCCACGGGTTCACCAGGGCCGCCCGCCCGGGGCCGGGCGTGCCGACCCGCGACAAGGGGCTGGTGCGCATGTTCGGCGGCCTGTTGCGCCGGTCGCTGGTCGCCTATGTGGCGGGCACGGCGCGGCAGGGGCCATTCTTTGACGCAAACGGCGCGCCGGTTGTCGCCCCCGTGGTGTTGAATGGCGCAGAGCGCAAGGCAGCATATTCCACAGGTTGAGGCGTCGGATTCGCCCTCGCCACGGGCGGCGCTGCGTATTAGCGTCGGGCAACATGCCAAGGAGCCATGGATGAGCTATAACGCCCTGCGCCTTCTGAAAGAGGGGCTGACCGGCAACCGGGGCTGGAAACCGGTCTGGCGCGATCCGGTGCCCCGGGGCGAATACGACATCGTCATCGTCGGCGGCGGCGGGCATGGATTGGCGACGGCGTATTACCTGGCGCGCGAACACGGGCTGAACAACATCGCGGTGCTGGAAAAGGGCTATATCGGCGGCGGCAACATCGGGCGCAACACCACCATCGTGCGCGCCAATTACTTTCTGCCCGGCAATTCCGAGTTCTATTCCCACTCGCTCAAGCTGTGGGAGGGGCTTGAGGCCGATCTGAATTACAACGTCATGCATTCCCAGCGGGGGCTGATCAACCTGTTCCATTCCGACGGCCAGCGCGACGCGTTTGTGCGGCGCGGCAATTCCATGATCAACCAGGGCGATGACGCGGTCCTGCTGGACCGTGACGGCGTGCGCCGGCATCTGCCATACCTCGATTTCGACAACATCCGCTTTCCCGTCTATGGCGGACTTTTGCACCCGCGCGGTGGCACCGCCCGCCACGATGCCGTGGCCTGGGGGTTCGCGCGGGGCGCCGACAGCCGGGGTGTCGATCTGATCCAGCAATGCGAGGTGACGGGGATCGACGTGTCGGGTGGCCGGGTGACGGGCGTGCAGACGACGCGTGGTGCGATCCGCGCCAAGACCGTGGGCATCGTCACGGCGGGGCGCTCGGGGCAGGTGGCGGCGATGGCGGGTCTGCGGCTGCCCATCGAGAGCCATGTGTTGCAGGCGTTTGTCACCGAGGGGCTGAAACCGATCATCGATCATGTGGTCAGCTTCGGCATGGGCCATTTCTATATCTCGCAGTCCGACAAGGGCGGCCTTGTCTTCGGCGGCGACCTTGATTTCTATGCCTCCTACGCGTCGCGCGGCAACCTGCCGATGAAGGAACATGTGATGGACGCGGCGATGAGCCTGATGCCGGTGATCGGCCAGGCCAAGGTGCTGCGCAGCTGGGGCGGGATCATGGACATGACGCCGGACGGATCGCCGATCATCGACCGCACCGGCATCGACGGCCTCTATATCGATTGCGGCTGGTGTTATGGCGGGTTCAAGGCGGTGCCGGGGTCGGGCTTTGCCTTTGCCCACCTGCTGGCGAAGGACCGGCCCCACGAAACGGCGGCGCGGTTCCGGCTGGACCGGTTTCGCACCGGCGCGGGCCTGATGGACGAGGAGGGCACCGGTGCGCAACACAATCTGCACTAGGCGCGCGCGGTGGGGGAGGATGCCTGCGGCGCGGATATTCAAGGCAAGAAAGAACAGGGGGGCGGGGTCATGCGGCTGAGCTGCCCGCTGTGCGGCGAGCGCGATCTGTGCGAGTTTTCCTATACCGGGGATGCGGTACTTTGCGCGCGCCCGGCGCCCGATGCCGGGGGCGCGGCGTGGGACGATTATCTGCACCTGCGCGCCAACCCCGCCGGGGTGACGCGGGATCTGTGGTATCACGGGGCGGGCTGTTCTGCCTGGCTGGTGGTGGAGCGGGACACGGTCAGCCACGCGGTCCTGTCGGTGGCCCTGGCGGGCGGCGCATGAGGATTGCGGGGCGCGGGCTGCTCGATCCGGGGCAGGGGGTCGGGTTCACCTTCGATGGCACAGCCTATCGCGGGCTGGTGGGTGACAGCCTGGCCTCGGCGCTGCTGGCGAACGGCGTCCGGTTGATGGGGCGGTCGTTCAAATATCACCGCCCCCGGGGTGTGGTGACGGCGGGGTCGGACGAACCGAACGCCCTGGTCACGGTGGGGCGCGGCGCCGATCAGCGGCCCAATGAGCGGGCAACCATGGTCGAGATTTACGAGGGGCTGGAAGCGGTCAGCCAGAACCGCTGGCCCTCCCTCACGTTCGACGCCATGCAGGTGAACGACCTCCTGTCGCCCTTCCTGTCGGCGGGGTTCTATTACAAGACGTTCATGTGGCCGCCCGCCTTCTGGGAAAAACTGTACGAGCCGGTGATCCGCCGCGCCGCCGGTCTGGGGGCGTTGTCGGGGGTGGCGGCGCGCGATCAGTCGGACAAGGTGTTCGGGTTCTGCGATCTGCTGGTGATCGGTGCCGGGCCTGCGGGGCTGATGGCCGCGCTGACCGCCGGGCGGGCGGGGGCCGATGTGATGTTGTGCGATGAGCGCGACCGCATGGGCGGTCGGCTGCTGGACGAGGACGAAAGCGTCGGCGGGATGGCCGCGCGCGACTGGGTGGCGGGGGTTCTGGGCGAACTCGACAGCCTGCCCAATGTGCGCCGCCTGGTGCGCTGCACGGTGACGGGGGCCTATGACGGTGGCACCTATGGCGCCTTGCAGATGCCCGCCCCCGGCCAGCCCTGGCAGACGTTCTGGCGTATCGCCGCGCGCCGGGCCGTGCTGTGCGGCGGGGCGCTGGAGCGGGGCATCGCCTTTCCCGCCAATGACCGCCCCGGGGTGATGATGGCGGGTGCGGTGCGCAGTTACCTGCACCGCCATGGCGTGGCAGCGGGGCAATCGGTGCTGGTGTTCGCCAACAACGATCACGCCCACCGCACGGCGCGCGACATGGCGCAGGCGGGCGTGCGGGTGGCGGGCGTTGTCGATACCCGGCTCGAGGCGCCGGCCAGCGCCGATTGGCCGGTCTACACCCGGGGCGAGGTGGTGGGCACCTCGGGGCATCTGGGTCTGAGGAGTATCGGTATCCGCCATGCAGGCGGCCAACGCGATGTCTTTGCCGATACGCTGGCGGTGTCGGGGGGGTGGAACCCGGCGGTCCACCTGACCTGCCACATGAACGCGCGGCCCGTCTGGCGCGGTGACATCGCGGCCTTCGTGCCGCCGGAACATGCCGTGCCGGGGCTGTCGGTGGCGGGGGCTGCGGCGGGTGTTTTCACCACCCACGGGGCGCTGTCGGGGGGGATTGAAGCCGTGAAGAACGCCTTGCAAGCCCTTGGCATCCCTGTGAAACCCGCAGAAATTCCCGAGGCCGACGATACCCCTTACCGCGTCACCGCCCATTGGCAGGTGAAGGCCAAGGGCCGCGCCTGGCTGGATCTGCAGAACGACGTGACCACCAAGGATGTGGCCCTGGCCGCCCAGGAGAATTTCCGCAGCGTCGAGCACATGAAGCGCTATACGACGCAGGGCATGGCCACCGATCAGGGCAAGGGCAGCAACGTCAACGCCCTTGCCATCCTCGCCGACGCCACGGGGCGCAGCATCGAGGCGACGGGAACCACCACGTTCCGCCCGCCCTATACCCCCGTAGCGATTGCCGCCATGGGGGCCGGGGCCAGCGGTGCGGGATTCGCACCGCAACGCTTTACCACGTCCCACGCGGCCAGCGTCGTCATGGGCGCACCGATGATCGAGGCGGGGCTGTGGTATCGGCCCAGCTATTTTCCGCTCAGGGGCGAGACGACCTGGCGACAGAGTTGCGACCGCGAGGTGGGGATGGTGCGGCAGGAGGTGGGCATCTGCGATGTGTCGACCCTGGGCAAGATCGACATTCAGGGGCCGGGTGCCGCCGCCTTCCTGGATTTCGTCTATACCAACACCTTCAGCACGCTGAAACCCGGGCGCGTGCGCTATGGCCTGATGCTGCGCGAGGATGGCCATGTGATGGATGACGGCACCTGTGCCTGTCTTGCCGCGGGCCACCATGTGATGACGACGACGACAGCGGCAGCGGGCGCGGTGATGAAGCACCTTGAATTCGTGGCGCAGGTGCTGCGCCCCGATCTGGCTGTGCGGGTGATGTCGGTGACGGAACACTGGGCGCAGTTTGCCATTGCTGGGCCGCGTGCGCGCGCCTTGCTGAACCAGGTGCTGGACGGGCCCGTCGACAATGTCGCATGGCCGTTCATGTCCTGCGGGCCGGTGTCGGTGGGGGGCGCGGAGGGCCGGTTGTTCCGCATCTCGTTTTCCGGCGAACAGGGCTATGAACTGGCCGTACCCGCGCGCTTTGGCGACAGCCTGTTCCGGCTGCTGGTGTCCCAGGCCGAGGCGCTGGGCGGCGGCGCCTATGGGATGGAGGCGCTGAATGTGCTTCGGATCGAAAAGGGCCACATCACCCATGCTGAAATCCATGGCCGCACCACGGCATACGACATCGGCATGGCGCGGATGGTGTCGGACAAGAAGGATTGCATCGGCAAGGCGATGGCCGCCCGGCCGGGGCTGACAGACCCGGCGCGCGAACGTCTTGTGGGGCTGCGCCCGGTTGACCCCGAGGCACCGGTCAGCGCCGGGGCGCATCTGTTCGACGCCGGGCAACAGGCGGTCAGCGTCAATGACCAGGGCTATGTCACCTCGGTCGGCTGGTCGCCCACCCTGGGCACCAACCTGTGCCTGGGGTTCCTGAAACACGGCCCCGAACGGGTGGGCGAACGGGTGCGCCTGGTCGATCACCTGCGCGGCCACGACACAGTTTGCACCGTCACCGACCCGGTGGCGGTCGATCCGACAGGAGGGCGCGTGCGTGGTTGATCTGGCCGCCAGAACACCGGGCGCGGGCCACCTGCCGGTCCGGTTCGACGATCTGAACCTCAGAGAGGTCGTGCCCGATGCGATCACCGCCGTGATGCCGTTCGAGGGTCGGCAAGGGGCTGTGGCCAAGGACATCGGCCTGCCGTTCCCCGCCCCGGGTCGCATCACGCAAAGCGGCGAGGTGACGGCGATCTGGGCCGGATCGAACCTGGCGCTGGTGCTGAATGCGACCCCCCGCAGCGACAACGCCGCGATCAGCGATCAATCCGACGCCTGGGCGGTTTTCGACCTGACCGGCCCCGGCATCGACGCCGTCATGGCCCGGCTCTGCCCCGTCGACACGCGTGTTGGCCGCTTTCCGCCGGGCCACACCGCGCGCACCCTGCTGGGCCACATGAACGCCAGCGTCACGCGCCTGTCGCAGGACTGCCTGCGCATCATGGTGTTCCGCTCCATGGCGCAGACTGCCGTGCACGAGATCACCCGTGCCATGGAACACGCCGTGCGCCATGGCGTTTCGGAAAAGACCTGAATCGCCAATACCCTGCCGCGCTTCGCGCTTGGGGTACATTGGCGATCTGCCCTGTCGCAGGGTTTTCCCGAAACGCGCTAGATTTCCTCGACCGCCACCAGTGGCGAGTTGAATGACAGATACCCGGCGATCCCCGCCGCCTCGGCCCGGGGCGTCTCATAGCTCCAGGCGGCATCTCGGATCAGTTGGCTTTTGGTCTGCACCGAATAATAGGTGGCGTCGCCCTTGTGCGGGTCATGGGTGTGGCTGTCGGATTTCTCCAGAAGCGCCATGGCCAGATCGGAGCGCGGGATATAGAGCACCGGCGCATGGTCGCCCTCGATCAGTTCGACCGCGTCCGAAGTCTCGCCGATCACCGCGCCCCCGGCCCGGATGCTGTATGTGCCGCCCGCCGCGCGAATCCTGATATTCTGTGCCATCTGTCCATTCCCATGATGTGTGCGCGACTGTGCTTCGCGCTTGGCAACATCGCCGTGATTGCGAACCTAGCACCCCCGTCGCCCGCGTCAAAGCGGTGCCGTCGCCCGTGCCAGCCAACCGGTCACCGCACCCTCGACCAGCGGCCCGATCCGGGCGGCCACCTGCGCATGATACTCGTCGATCCACGCACGTTCCGCCGGGGCCAGCAGCGCCAGGTCGATCAGCCGCCGGTCCAGCGGCACAAAGGTCAGCGTTTCAAACGCCAGCTGGTCGCGACCATCGCCGATTTTCCCGGCCTCGCACACCGCCACCAGGTTCTCGATGCGGATGCCGAAGTCGCCCTCGCGGTAATAGCCGGGCTCGTTGCTCAGGATCATGCCCGGCTGCAACGCCACCTCGCTGGCACGCGAAATCCGCTGGGGCCCCTCGTGCACGCCCAGGTAGACGCCCACGCCATGCCCGGTGCCATGGTCGTAATCCAGCCCCGCCACCCAGAGAGGGTAGCGCGCCAGGGCGTCCAGATCGCGCC
>Ga0105053_10012662_pt1 | contig 10115 bp, 9 predicted proteins | sample BON01_FD_78093 | JGI IMG/M metagenome (GOLD analysis project Ga0105053, IMG submission 78093) | Freshwater microbial communities from Lake Bonney liftoff mats and glacier meltwater in Antarctica - BON-01 | ecosystem: Environmental > Aquatic > Freshwater > Ice > Glacier meltwater | place: Lake...
CAATCAGCATGGAAACTCCGCCGTTTTGCCGCCTTGCCTTGCGCTTGCGCGCACCGAACAATGGTCCGGCCGGCCCACTATGCCATGTCAGGAGCACGATGACCGCCCTTCGCAGCACCCGATACCTTTGCGCCTTCCTGATTCTGGCTGCGACCCTTGCGGGTTTCGCCCTGCCCGCAACGGCAGCCAATCCGCCCGCGGTCTCCGATCGGTTCATGGTCTCCACGGCCAACCCGCTGGCGACCATGGCCGCGCGCGACATCATCCTGAAGGGCGGCAGCGCGGTCGACGCCGCGATCGCGGCCCAGCTCGTGCTGACGCTGACCGAGCCGCAGTCTTCGGGCCTGGGCGGCGGCGCCTTCCTGCTGACCTATGAGTCCGCCAGCGGCGCGGTGGCCAGCTACGACGGCCGCGAGACCGCACCCGCTGCGGCAACAGCCGATCTCTTCGTGCGCCCGGACGGCACCGTGATGGACTGGACCGAAGCGGCCGAGGGCGGCATTCCGGTCGGCGTGCCGGGCGTGCTGCGCATGCTGGAACTGGCGCACGCCGACCAGGGCCGCCTGCCCTGGGCCGATCTCTTCGCGCCGGCGATCGCCTTGGCGCGGAACGGCTTCATCCTTTCGCCCCGGCTCTACGAGGTTCTGGACTGGGTCGAGGGGCCGGAGCGTTTTCCGGCCTTCTACAAGCAGTTCTACACCCTGGGCGGGGAACGCAAGCCCGTCGGCACCCGCCTGACCAATCCCGCGCTGGCCGCGACCCTGCGCGCCCTGGCCGAAGGCGGCGCCGATGCCTTCTACAGCGGCGCCATTGCAGAGGAGATCGTGGCAACGGTCGATGGCGCCACGGTCAACCCCGGCGCCATGACCCTGGAGGACCTTGCCGGCTATGAGGCGGTGCGGCGCGACCCGATCTGCAAGGCCTATCGCATCTGGACCGTCTGCGGCATGGGACCGCCCAGCAGCGGCGGCATCGCCGTCGCCCAGATCCTGGGCCTGCTCGAGCGTTTCGACATGGCCGCCGTCAAGCCGGGCAGTCTCGAGGCGGTGCACCTGATCGCCGAGGCCGAACGGCTGGCCTATGCCGACCGCGACCTCTTTGTCGCCGACAGCGATTTTGTCGCCGTGCCGATCGAGGCCCTGCTTGATCCCGACTATCTGGCCGACCGCTCCGCGCTGATCGACCCCGCCGCGGCCATGGGCACGGCAGAGCCGGGGCTTGCAGCCGGAGACCAGGCAGCCTTCGACGACGCCGGCAACCTGGGCCTTTCCACAAGCCACATCAGCATCGTCGACATGGAAGGCAATGCCGTCTCCATGACGACCAGCATCGAACGCGGTTTCGGCAGCCGCCTGATGGCCGGCGGTTTCGTGCTCAACAACGAACTCACCGATTTCGCCTTCGAGGCGCAGGTCGATGGCCTGCCGATTGTCAACCGGGTCGAGCCGGGCAAGCGGCCGCGCTCGTCGATGGCGCCCACACTGGTGCTCGACCAGGACGGCGCCGTGGTCATGGCGATCGGCACGGTGGGTGGCTCGCGCATCATCTGTTACGTCGCCAAGACCCTGATCGCCAGGCTCGACTGGGGTCTCGACATCCAGGCCGCGATCGAACTGCCGAACTTCCTCAACCGCAACGGCGCGACCGAACTGGAGGACGGCACGAACCTTGTCGACCTGGTTCCGGCGCTGGAAGCCATGGGCCACGAGGTCAGGCTGGGCGCCATGGATACCGGCCTTGCCGGCTTCTTTATCGACGGCGGCACGATCACCGGCGGGGCCGACCCCAGGCGCGAAGGCACGGCACTGGGCCGCTGAAAGAGGTGTCGCCCCGGGCGCGCCACTGGTATGTGGTGCGATCCGACGCCAACCCGAGGAACCGCCCGTGACCGAGAACCTTCCGGTCGTGACCCTGAATCAGGGCGCGGCCAAGCGTGCCGAACACGGCCACCCCTGGGTCTTTTCCAACGAGATCCGGATGGACCCGGCCGCCAAGGCCCTGACGCCGGGCACCGCCGTGCGCATCGTCAGCGACAACAGCGCGCCGCTGGGCGTGGCGATGTTCAACCCCCATTCGCTGATCGCGGCCCGTTTCCTGTCGCGCGACCCCGAGGCCGTGATCGACGGCGCCTTCCTGGAAGGGCGCATCGCCAGCGCCCTGGCCCTGCGCGAAAAGCTCTATGACACGCCCTGTTACCGCCTGATCCACGCCGAGGCCGACGGCCTGCCCGGCGTCGCCATCGACCGCTACGGCGACATCGTGGTCGCCCAGATCAACAGCGCCGGGATCGACCGCATGGCCGATGAGCTGGCCGCCGCCCTGATGGCGGTCCTGGGCGCCAAGACCGTGGTGCTGCGGGGCGACAGCCCGATCCGCAAGCTGGAAGGCCTGGAGGAGAGCGTGCGCGTCGTCGGCGCCCCCCTGCCCGACAAGGTCGAGGTCCACGAGAACGGCATCTCCTATCGCGCCGACCTGGCGCTGGGCCAGAAGACCGGCTGGTACTTCGACCAGCGCGACAACCGCGCCTTCATGGCCCGCCTGGCCGAGGGCGCGCGCGTGCTCGACGTTTACAGCCATGGCGGCGGCTTCGGCCTGGCCTGCGCCATGGCGGGCGCCAGCGACGTGACCCTGGTCGACCGTTCCGAACCCGCCCTGGCCCTGGCCACACTGGCGGCCGCGGCCAACGGCGTCGACGGCAAGGTGCGTGTCCATGTCGCCGAGGCCTTTGATGATCTGGCCAAGCGGCGCGACCGGGGCGATGTCTATGACGTCGTGATCTGCGATCCCCCGGCTTTCGTGAAGTCGAAGAAGGACGTCGCCGTCGGCGTGAAGGGCTATCGCAAGCTGGCCCGCCTGGCCGCGCGTCTGGTCGCGCCGGGCGGTTACCTGGGCATCGCGAGCTGCTCGCATCACGTCGAATCCGATGCCTTCCTGGCCCAGGTCGGTCGTGGCGTGCACGACACCGGGCGGGAAGCGGCAGTGCTGCGCCGCGCCGGCGCGGGACCGGACCACCCGGTCCACCCCCAGCTTCCCGAATCAGCCTACCTCAAGTTCCTCGCGCTGCGTCTCGATCCGGGAGCGTGACGGCAAAACGGGTGCCTGACGGCCCCGTCTGAACCAGCACCAGGTCGCCGCCATGGGCGCGCATGAGTTCGCGCGCGATGGCGAGGCCCAGGCCCGTGCCGCGTGAGCCTTCCGAGAAGGCCTCGAACAGGTGCTTCTGCACCCGCGCGGCCACACCCGGGCCCGTGTCGGTTATCTCGACCACGGTCGCGCCATCCTGGCGCAAGGCGGCAAAGCTCAGTTCGCCGCCCTTTTCCGCCATGGCCTCTGTTGCATTGCGCGCCAGATTGAGCAGCACGCGGAACATCTGGTCGCGGTCGGCGCGCACCACCACGGCGGCATCGACACCGTTGCGCCAGGCGACATCGCGGGGCAGGCCGTCGGCCAGCGCCTCGCCGACCTCGTCGATCAGCGGCGCCAGTTCGAAGCGCAGGAAGCGCAGTTCGGGTTCCTCGGCACGGGCAAACCGCAGGGTGTCCTGGCACAGCTTCACGGCGCGATCGATCGCGGCCAGAACGACCGGGGCCTGACGGCGCACCTGGGGATCGTCGGAGGAACTGAGCTGGTCGGAAACCAGCGCTGCGGTCGACAGGATGTTGCGCAGGTCGTGGCTGATCTTGCTGACCGCCGCGCCGACCGCGGCCAGCCGGGTGCGCTGGCGCAGGGCCTCGCGCAGGCCGCGCTCCATCTCGACCAGCTCGCGCTGGGCGATGCCGATCTCGTCGCTGCGCCCGGTGACCTCGATGCCGCGGGTGACGTCCTCGGGGTTTTCACGAAAGTCGATCAGGTTTTCGGTCATGCGCTGGACCGGGCGCACCATCATTCGCTGCAGCGCCAGGAAAACGAGCGCGGCGGTGAAGACCGAAATGATGACCGAGAGCAGCAGGATGCGGCCGGAATAATCGACCATGGCATTGCGCAGGGGCGTTTCATCCAGCGTCAGGTCGACGATGGTGTCGCCTTCGCCCTGCGGCTTGCCGCTGATGCGGATGACACGCCCCTCTGGGGCGCTCAGGGTCGCGAAGGCATCGGCGATCAGGCCCAGGACGCCCGCGCTGGAAAAGTCGAAGCTGGCGTCCACCCCCGGCTCGGGTTCGCCCAGCATCAGCGCCGAGACATTTTCCATCTTCAGGCCGATCGAGCGCACCCCGACGTAGTCGAGCAGTTCGCGGGCAAGTTCAGGGGCGACATTGCCGTCCGGCGCGGCCTGCACCACCAGGGTCGCCTGATAGGCCGCATCGATCTTCTGTTCGAGATAATCGAGGCGAAAGCGTGAGATCGACGGGACATAGATCAGCACCTCCGCGACCATGACGAAGGTGATGGTGAGCACGACCAGACGCGCCGAAAGGCCGCGCCAGAAGCCGGGCATCTCGATCCGGGTCCCAGCCATGACCGCTAATGTAGGGATCGCAGGCCCCGGGGCCAATCGCCCAAACCGCCCGGTTGTGCGAATCGACACCAAATCGAGGGATTCGAGCGTAGGCCCTAGCCGAAATACGCCAGAAACCGCACCAGACGTTTCATGCCCGACCCGAAGACCTTGGGCGCGAAATAGGCGCCGGCCGCACGCTTGCCGATTTCGACGAAGGTCGGGTAGGGCGCCACCGCACCCGCCATCGCGCCGATCTTGAGCCCCTGCGAGATCGCCAGCGTCCAGGGCTGCAGCAGATCGCCGGCGCGCGGGCCGACGATGGCGGCGCCCAGAATTCTGCCTTTTTTCGTGGTGACGACCTTCACCAGGCCGGGCGTATCGCGCTCGGCGATGGCGCGGTCGACCTCATGGAAGGGAAACCGCGTGACGACGATGTCGCCATGCTCCTTGCGCGCCTGTTCCTCCGACAAGCCGACATTGGCCAGTTCGGGATGGGTGTAGGTGACCCAGGGAAAGGCCGCGAGATTCACCTTGGCCGGCAGCTTCAGCAGCATGTTCCGGATGACGATGCCGGCGTGATAACTCGCCAGATGGGTGAACTGGTAGGGGCCGACGCAGTCACCGATGGCATAGACCTTGCGGTTCGAGGTGCGCAGGTGTGCATCGACCTTGATGCCGTTGCGGTCATGCGTAACCCCTGCCGCATCGAGCCCCAGATCGTCGATCGCGGCGCGTCGCCCCGTGGCGACCAGCAGGTGGCTGCCGGTGACCTCGAGGGATTTTCCCTTGTCCTCATAGGCGATGGTGATGGCGCCTGCCGTTCCCGAAACCGCCTTCACGGCGACCTTTTCGAGCAGGATAACGCCCTCGTCCAGCAGGCGCTGGCGCACGATGTCGGTCAGTTCGGGATCGTCCTTGGGCAGGATCGGGCCCATGTCGAGCACGGTGACCTTGCAGCCAAGCTGGCGATGGGCCTGGGCCATTTCGCAGCCGATCGGGCCGCCGCCGATGATCAGCAGATGCTCGGGCCGCTGCGTGAGCTCGAAAAGGGTCTCGTTGGTCATCGCCGGCACGTCGGTTAGGCCGGGGATCGGCGGCAGCACCGCGCGGCTGCCGGTGGCAACGACGAAGCGGCGTGCGCGAATCGTGCGGCCGCCGGCCTCGACCGTGTCGGGCCCGGTGAAGCGGGCACGGGCCTGGATCACATCGACGCCGAAACCCTCGTAACGGGCGACCGAGTCATGGGGCTCGATGGCCGCGATGACGCCATGGACATGGGCGTTGACCGCGGCGAAATCGACCTGGGGCTCCACCGGCGCAATGCCGAAACGCGCGGCATCGCGCATGTTCTGGGCGGCATGACCGGCCGCCAGCAGCGCCTTGGACGGCACACAGCCGAAGTTGAGGCAGTCACCGCCCATCTTGTGGCCCTCGATCAGGGCCACCTTCATGCCCATGTGGCTGGCGGCATAGGCCACAGAGAGGCCGCCCGAGCCGGCGCCGATGACGCAGATGTCGAAGTCGTCGCCGACCATGGCCGTGTGTCCCTGTTTCCGATGGCCCAAGCTATTCGACGATCAGCGGATAGTCAGGCGTGGTGTTGAGCGGGCAGGAATAGACGTAGTCCCCCGGCTCCAGCGTGATCTCGTAGTCTTGGGTGACACCCTCGTGGAGGCCGCCGCCCGACACCGACGGCAGCAGCGCCTTGTCGATCAGGCCGTCGCCGCGCAGGTAGAAACCCAGCATGTAGGGCACGTCCGCGTTGGTGACGCGGAAGATGTATTTGCCGGGTTTGAGGTGCATGGGCTCGTGCGCGGCAAGGCGCTCCTTTGCGGTCTGCGCATTGATCGCCTCGCAATCGGCCTTGGCGGCAGGCTGGTAGCCCAGATCCTGGCCATCCTCGGGTTCAAGGAACTGGCAGCCGGTCTGGGTCAGGTCGATCACCGTGACCTCCTGGGCCAGGGCCGGGGTGCAGAAGGCGGCCCCGGCCAGGGTGGCGGCAAACAAGGCGCACCGTGCGGAACGGGTACTGGACATGGTCAATCTCCCTTCAGGCAGGAATGGATGTTCTCGTGCAGGCTTCAGGCCGTCCGCCGCCCCTTGAGGCAGCGCAGCACGACCGGGGCCAGTGAAAGCAGGGCAAGGCCGGCAAGGCCGATGACGATTTCGGGCGTCACGATGCTGGCGAGCGTGAAGGCTTCGCCGCTGTCGAAGATCGAACCCAGGCCTGCGCCCACGATGTTGTAGACCGCAGTCCCCGGAATGATGCCGATGAAGGTGGTGATGACGAAGGTGCGGGTCTTCACGCCCAGGAAGGCCGGCACGATGTTGACGGCAAAAAACGGGAAGATCGGCATGAAACGCAGGAAGAGCATGTAGCTCCAGGCATTGCGGGCAAACCCGTCCTCCATCCGGCCGATGTAGGGCCGGGCACGCAGCCGCAGGGCATCGCCGAACGCCGTGCGCGCGATCAGGAACACCATCGTGGCACCCGCCGTGGCGCCGACCACGGTGAGCGCGGTGCCGCCGAGCGCGCCGAACAGGAACCCGCCGACCAGGGTGACCAGCGTCGCGATGGGAAGCGAGGCTGCCGTCAGCACGGCATAACCCACGACATAGAGGAAAACGGCCAGGATCAGATTGCGCGCGACGAAATCCTGCAGCTCGACGCGGTGGGCCTTGAGGGACTCGAAGGTGAAGTAGCGGTCGAGTCCCAGGGCGAAAAACGCGATCAGCAGACCCAGGAGCAGCGCCACGGGCGCCAGGCGACGTACCCGGCCCGCGCCTTTGCCGGTCTCCTCGCTGGTCTCGTCCATGGCTCCGCTCTCCCAATCGGCCGCCGAAACACCCGGTGAATTGCGCCATGCGCCCCGTTGCTCCTGCCATGAACACTATGGGCGGTCGCCAACGGCGCAAAAAGGGCGCATAACCCCCTTGTGATGACTGATGACGCGCTCGTGCCCGCCACGTGATCGGCGGCTCGCGGCGTTGACTCCTCCCCATGGCTTGCCTATACAGCCGCCCGCCCGCTCCGCCCCGTCGGTGCGGACATTTTCTATGGAGTAAGAACGGTGAAGCGCACTTTTCAGCCCAGCCGGCTCGTCCGGAAGCGTCGCCACGGATTTCGGTCGCGCATGAGCACTGTCGGCGGTCGTCTTGTTCTCGCGCGTCGTCGCGCGAAGGGACGCAAGCGCCTCTCTGCCTGACGTTTATGTCCGAGACGGTCGCACGTCTGAAGCGGAGGCGAGAGTTCCTCCGCGTGGCGGCGGCCCGGATCAAGGCCGTGTCTCCGGGCATGGTCGTTCAGGCGCTTGCGCGCGATGACGACGATTCGCAAATTCGCGTCGGTTTCACAGCCAGCCGCAAGGTTGGCAACGCCGTGGTGCGGAATCGTGCCCGGCGTCGGCTGAAGGCCCTGGTCCAGGAATTGCTTCCCGGCCGTGGCCAACCGTCGACCGATTATGTGCTGATCGCGCGTGGCGACACCGCGACCCGCCCCTTCGAGGCGCTGCGCAGCGACCTGCTGCAGGCCCTCTCCCGGCTGGAGCGCGATGCGCGACGGCGCACGGAGGCACAGACATGAGACGCCTCGCGGGATTTGTCCTGCTGCTGCCGATCCGGTTCTACCAGTACGTCATCTCGCCGTTCACACCGATGTCGTGCCGCTATCTGCCGACCTGTTCGGACTATGCGGCCCAGGCATTGCAACAACACGGGCCCCTGCGGGGCGGTTGGCTGGCCTTGCGCCGGCTGGCGCGCTGCCATCCGCTGGGCGGCCACGGCTACGATCCGGTGCCGCCGTGCCCCGGACATCAGGGACATCATCATGCAGGGTGAACAGAAGAACGTCTGGATCGCGATGGCGGTCATCGTGGTCATGTTCTTCGCCTGGCAGGTCTTCTACGAACTGCCCAAGGCGCGCGACAAACAGGCAGAGGTCGCCGCCCAGGCGGAGGTCGTCGCCCAGCAGCAGGCCGAAACGGGCGATGCCGTGCTGCCCAGCGCCGACGGCCTGACGCCGCAGGCCGCGACGATCCAGGAAGTCCAGGCCGGCAGCCTGAGCCGCGAGGAGGCGCTGCAGGGCAGCACCCGCGTCGCGATTTCCACGCCCGCCCTGCACGGCTCGATCGCCCTCAACGGCGCCCGCCTCGATGACCTGACCCTGGTGCACTACCACACCACGGTCGAGGATGATTCGCCCGAGGTCGTGCTGCTTTCGCCACCGGGCGCCCAATACGCCTATTTCGTCGATTTCGGCCTGCTCGCCCAGGACGAGGCCGTTGCCGTGCCCGGCCCCGATGCGCTCTGGCAGGTCAGCCAGGGCTCGACCCTTGCGGCCGACCGCCCCGTGACGCTCACCTGGGACAACGGCGCCGGCCTGGTGTTCAACCGCACCATCACGGTCGACGAGAACTACCTGTTCACGGTGACCCAGACGGTCGTCAACACGACCGGCCAGGACATCACGCTGATGCCCTACGGTCTGGTCGGACGCCATGGCGTGCCGCCGCACCAGGGCAAGACCTTCACCCTCAACGAGGGCCCCATCGGCGTCTTCAGCGACAAGCTGGAGAACCCCGCGCCTGCCGACATCGACTACCGCCTCAAGGAGCTCGATTACGCCGACCTGCTGGATGAACCCGACCCCGAGGACACCCATGGCTCGAGCGAGGGCGGCTGGCTGGGCTTCACCGACAAGTTCTGGCTGACCGCGCTGATCCCGGAGCAGTCCGAGACCTACAAGTGGTCGTTCTTTGCCAAGGATCGCGGCACCGATGCCGCGCTCTACCAGGCCGATTACCTGCGTCCGGCGATCACGGTGCCGGCCGGCGGAGAAGCCAGCGTCACCGACCGCCTGTTCGCGGGCGCCCAGGTCGTCACCCTGCTGCAGAAGTACCAGGACAATGACGGCATCCCGTTCTTTGGCCGTCTGGTGTTCTCGCGCGCCGACTACATCGGCGGCTTCTACTTCATCACCGAGCCGATGTTCCAGGCGCTGGAGTTCTTCAAGAACCTGCTCGGCAACTTCGGCCTGGCGATCCTGGCGCTGACCCTGTGCATCAAGATCCTGTTCTTCCCGCTCGCCAACAAGTCCTACAAGGCGATGAGCAAGATGCGGAACCTGGCGCCCGAGATGCAGAAGATGCGGGAGCGCTACAAGGACGACAAACCCAAGCAGCAGCAGGAGCTGATGGCCCTCTACCGCAAGGAAAAGGTCAATCCGGCTTCGGGCTGTCTCCCCATCCTGATCCAGATTCCGGTGTTCATCGCGCTTTATCAGGTACTGATCTCGACCATCGAGATGCGTCACGCGCCGTTCTTCGGCTGGATCGAGGATCTTTCGGTTCCCGACCCGACCAATATCTGGAACCTGTTCGGCCTGTTGCCCTACTCCACCGATATCCTGCCGACGATGATGTCGCACGGCTTCCTGGCGATCGGCATCTGGCCACTCCTGATGGCCGGAACCATGTTCCTGCAGCAGCGCATCAGCCCGCAGCCGCCCGATCCCGTGCAGGCCAAGGTCTTCATGTTCATGCCGCTGATCTTCCTGTTCCTGTTCGCCACCTTCCCGGCGGGCCTGGTGATCTACTGGAGCTGGAACAACCTGCTTTCGATCAGCCAGCAGTGGTTCATCATGAAGCGCAGCGCGCCCAAGAAGACCTAGGGACCGCAG
>Ga0105053_10012663_pt1 | contig 10114 bp, 13 predicted proteins | sample BON01_FD_78093 | JGI IMG/M metagenome (GOLD analysis project Ga0105053, IMG submission 78093) | Freshwater microbial communities from Lake Bonney liftoff mats and glacier meltwater in Antarctica - BON-01 | ecosystem: Environmental > Aquatic > Freshwater > Ice > Glacier meltwater | place: Lake...
AAGCGAATATGAGGTGCCATGTGCGATGACATGTGATGAGGTGCCATGTGCGATGACGTGTGAGATCGACATGTGAGATCGCATGTGCTACAGCGAATATGACATCGCATGTGCTACAGCTATGGACTGAGAGCTTGATGAAGCTCTCTTGGAGGATGATGCAAAGTGCATGATGGAAAGTGAGACTTGCAAAGTGTGACTTGCAAAGTGTGACTTGCAAAGTGTGACTTGCAAAGTGTGCAATGCAACGTGTGACTTGACGATACGCAACGTGTGAGTTGACGATACCATTGAGTTGACGATACAAGTACAAGTCATCGATACAACTACAAGTCATACCATGTAGAAGGTGCGTTGCTGGGGCCATGTGGGCGCCTTGGAGGTGACCCACCCCTCACCCTCCTCGGCGACGCCTGCAACGAGGCCTCCAAGGCATCCCGATGTGAAGCCACACACCAATGCTCCCCACACCTGACACCCCCCTCACACCACGTGATTCATGTGCGCGACATGCACGATGAGACAGATGGAGCAACGCGTTGCTACACGATGAGGCAGATGGAGCAAGGCGAGATATCCTACCCTAACCCGTGCACGCCTTGATGCGACATACCAATGAATGCCACATACCAATGCCACACGATGCGACATACCAATGAATGTGCGACATACCAATGAATGTGCGACATACCAATGAATGGCACACCATGCGACATACCAATGAATGGCACACCAGGTCAGGAGCCCTCTGTCTTGCTACCTCGCGGCGCACGCTAGGCCTTGTGTCTATGCCATCAAATCTCGTGTGTGTGCCATGAAAGCTTGTGCCGATGCCACCAAAGCTACCCAGCAAAACTATATGTATACTCTACGGCAACAGACAGTAGCGCATGCCTATGCACGTGGCAGACAGCTGCAGGTGGAGGTGTAGCAGTGCATGGTTATGCAGGTGGAGCTTGAGACACCCGTACCGAAGAGCGCATTTTGGCATGTTCGGCTGTGAGGGCCTTGTCGACACCCCATGAACTTAGTGCGTGTGCCCCACTGCTCAACCATAACCCATTTCATAACCAACACACAAAGAGAGAGAGAGAGAGAGAGAGCCAGAAAGCGAGCAAGAGAGAGCGCCGGCGAGCGCACGTGTGAGATGTACGTGTGACCTGTATTTGTCTGTGCGTGTGAGAAAGAGAGTGTGAGAAAGAGAGAGAGAGCGTACACACAAGCAAGAGAGAGGAAAAAGATCAGGCGAGGGAAAGAGAGCGAGAACGAGAGCGAGAGCGCGCGCGTGCGAAAGAGGGAAAGGAAGAGCCAGAGAGAGAACGCGAATGTGTGTGTGTGAGAGAGTGTGTGTGGGTCAGACAAAGAGGAGGGAAGAGAGAAAGCATGAAAGGGGAGTGCATTGTAGGGGAGTGCATTGCAGGGGAGCGCATTGCAGGGGAGTGCATTGCAGGGGAGTGCATTGCAGGTGAATTTGCGACAAGGAAGAGCCCACCACCCGCGACAAACCACCATCTGTAGGCCTAGAGCAAAGTCAGGAGGTAATGGAGGGTGCAGGCATGGGAGGGGGGCACCTGATAGTGGCGGTCATCTTGATGGGGGTGAGTAGTGCCGTATGAGAGAGGGCCTGAAACCACACATCGCCAGGGCTACAAAAGACAAGCCAGTAGGCGAGCAGAAAGGCTGAGAAGACATGTGTGCCTGTCATGTGTGCCACACATGAGAAGACATGTGTGCTTGTCCGCGCATGAAACATGGGTCAGAAAGAGAGAAAGAGAGACAAGACATCTGTGGGTATAGTCGTATTTGATGGTCGTCGAGTGGGGGCCTTGATACCAGACGAGGGTTGGCGCTTGCGCCCCACCCGAGCTGCCCACGGTCCATACAGACGGGCAAGGGTTTGGGGTTTAGGGTTTAGGGTTTAGGGTTTGGGGTTTACATACACATATATTCCGTATGGGTGTGAGGTGAAAATTCCGTATGAAGCCTATATATACATATGGGCTTTATATAGATGTGGGCATCGTGCGCTTGACACTCGGTGTGGTATTGGTATTGTCAGATTGTCTTCTCATCATAGCACACACACACTCTGTGCAGCTGAGGGAGCGGTAGGACGATGTGGTGTGGTGCTACTGGCACCTCAACTGTTGTGCTTCACACCTCAACTGTTGTGCTTCACAGCGACCATGAGACTCGACTCTGGAGGTGTAGACACAGGATGCAGCATACTTGAATGGATCCATTCTTGCACTCCCGCATCAATACTTGAGTGCATGCAATGGATGCAATGCATGCAAGGCATGCATTCTTGCACTCCCCTCACTGTGTTGCCCTATCAAGCCACGCCCACCTGTTGCACCACCGCGCCTGGGCCACCGCGAGACATTGAGCACGCCCTTCACATTTACCCTCCTTCTTTGCCGCCATCTCTGCCACAGCGCGCTGCACGCTTGGGCGCGCGGCACGCACGCATTCTCTTACCTTCGCACTCATACCGAAATCTTGTCTCGCACCCAGACAGAATTGGAAAAGAAGAATAGATATGTATATGTATATGTATATGCATATGCATATACATATATATACATGTATAGCTATATGTATGGGCATCCATTATACAACGCCCTTAGCTTGCCGCTGATTCGTAATCGAAAATACTCCACCGAAACCCACATTTCCAGTCGGGCATCGGGGTTCCCAGATTTCGAGATCTCGCTTGTAAAGGTCCGCCAGATGTTGGGCCGAAATGTGATACATTTGGGCCGCGCAACTCATTTGCCCTGTACCTTACCCTTTAACAAGGACGTGGTGTGAGAGTAGCTTAAGGTGTGGTGTGAGAGTAGCATAAGGTGTGGTGTGGAGGACTAGGTGTCGAGACACATTAAGCCTTGGTTGGAGGCAGAGGAGGTAGAGGAGGTAGAGGGGGGAGAGTGTTGAAAGACCTGCTAGCCAGCTGGGAGCTTGTCCCAGAATGAGCGCTGTCACCGTTGTGCCTCCAAACTGTTTGTCCACCCCCCTCCCCCCAGTAAATGATTGAGCCGCCAACATTCAGTCGCGAAATCCACACTTGACGAGACAAGAATCCACACTTGACGAGACAAGAATCCACACTTCAATCCAAAGAATCCACACTTACCTTCAAAGAATCCACACTTACCTCCAAAGAATCCACACGTGACTCGAAAACAAACGCACGGTGTCTAACAGACAGGCACGCCAGATCGGAGCACCATGACACCACAATAGCACCATGATGCCATTGCCTAGGGGGCTCTTGACCACACCCACCCAAACCCAGCCCTCAAGTGCTGGAGGAGCACAGGACCACAAACCTCTAACTGCACCATCGTCAGACCACATGCCTCTACCTCCACACACCTCTACCTCCATGCCTCATGTGGTCTGACTACCTCCACACACCTCTACCTCCATGCCTCATGTGGTCTGACTGCCTCCACACACCTCTACCTCCATGCCTCATGTGGTCTGACTACCTCCACACACCTCTACCTCCATGCCTCATGTGGTCTGACTACCTCCACACACCTCTACCTCCATGCCTCTACCTCCACCATCGCCACTCACTACCAAAAAATCGGCAGCAAGCAGCAAGGAGGACAGAGTTACGTTTCAAGACTGTGACATTTCAAGACTGTCACGTTTGAAGACAGTGACGTTTGAACTTGACTGACCTGCAGAAAGTTGCATTTGAGCATGGTTTGAGCGTAAAAGCCGAGGTTTGTGCGATACATGACGAGCAGTCTTTCGTCCCCACCCAATATCAGTCTGTTGTTGCCATACCATCAAGCATCGAGTCAGTCGAGTCAGTCGAGTCAGTGTGTATAGGCAAGGAGCCCACCACGCCGTGCCTCTCGAGGTCCCCCCTCTCGCATGACATGATAAGCACAAGCTGACCGAGCGCAGACACAATACTAGTCAATTCCAATACTCCATCCATCGTCAACACCACACACCACATGCGTCATCAACACCACACACCACACAGTTTCGAGCGAGGAGACATGCGGGCCTCAGACCGCTACATGCACCATGTCACACACACATGCACACACACACACCGCTGGGCCTCAGAGCGGTAGTTGAAACAAGTCACGGTCGAGCCGCAAAAGTCCAGCACCCTGTTGCCCCCCCATATAATCAAGGCCACAGGTGCGTCGCGCGCAAAGAGCGACTCGCAGGTGTGTCGCACGCAAAGAGTGTCTCGCAGGGTCCTCTGGCCCGATGACTGCCTCAGTCCTCAGCGCCTTGTATGCACCTTTCCTTGCCTCCAAGGACCTCTCTGCCTAACCGCCCCTCTACCCCTAGGTCGCACACGCTGTGCATGTGCTGGTGTATTGTGTGTGGTGTGGTGTGCGTATCTGCAGAGTCCTCTCATGTCTGCCTATCTCCAGAGTCCTCTCATGTCTGCCTATCTCCAGAGTCCTCTCACCATCAGAGTGTGGCGTCATATGCCTGCATCTCGGGTGCCATGCATGTATGGTGTGGTGTGTGCATCTCTGTGGTGTGTGCATCTGTGTGGTGCCCGATCCATTGGCATGCAGGTATGGTGTCATGTGTGCATTTGTGTGGTGCCCGACCCATGACCCTTATCCATCTCATTATCATCAGTAGTGTCATGCGGTCATGCTAAAAAAGAAAATTGGATCGCGGTTGAAAGCGAGTGGCGCGCGGCGGCTCCTAGGCGTGCCCATGAAAAGTGATGGCGGTGCAGTGGTTGTACAGTTTGATGTATGTATGGTTTGATGTATGACTTGTGTGAGCTGATACACGTGAGTTGATACAACCATGACAACCTGTGGCATAGATATCCGTATGCCTATCAATTTGGAGCTCATCTATCACTACCAACTTGGAGCTCATGTATCACTATCAACTTGGAGCTTCACAACCCAATAAAAGAGACGATATCCTGCAAAAGAGACCTATAATTTGGGCGCGCGGCGCATCGCGCCGAAGCTGCCGCCATGAGGGTAGGTCCAAATGAAGGGGGGGGAAATTTTGGGGTCCAAATTCTGGGAGTTTATCCGATTCCCCCGGAAATGGGTAGAAAGACTAGATAAACTCCCAAATGACCCCACCCCAATTTTTTTGCCCCCTTATTCGGACCTACCCTGACAGCGCGCGGCAGCTTCGGCGCACCAAGGAGCCTACTAATGGTAGCCAGCCCATATGGCATAGATTATTATGCTTGATCCGTATGCCTATCCACTTGCACCTTGAGATGAAACTCGTATCAGATATGTGCATATGCGCATCGACTCCTCGCTTCACAAGTCGGCGTGGGGTGTCTTTCAACAAGTCGGCGTGCATTTCAAGAGACAAGTTCATAAGCCTACCGATATGTGGCCTAGCAATCTGTGGCCTAGCGATATGTGGCATAGCGATCTCTCATGACCTCTATACGTCATGCCAGTCATGATACCTATGTCATCATACCTATGTCATGACGTGTCCGTATGGCACACATGATGACATGTCCGTATGCCACACATACCAATGTCATGACATGTCCGTATGCCACACGATGACATGTCCGTATGCCACACATGCCTTTGCCTATCCACTTGCAGCTTCATATCATGAAGGTGTGGTGTGTGTCGGTTGATACAAAAGATGCATCAAACACTGTATGCACCACATCAAACTGCTTATGCACGTCATGACATCTCCCTTTTCCTATGCATTTGGAGGTGGATGGGTATGGACTGCTCGGGTTGATCATGTGCAAGAGATGCTCGGTGCTAGCATGTGCAACACATGCTCCATCCTCAGGCTACCATCTACAACTTGTATGAAGGATCCTTCATCCTTCATCCTGAGGGTACCATCTACAAATCATCCTTGATCCTCAGCAACTATGCGTGTGACAAAGAATCCTTGTGCGTCTAAGTGTGCGTCCTGTCAGGAGCTGGCTTCATCCACACAAAAGGAGGGCAGAGGCACTCACGAAAAGAGACCGTAGCCCATTTTCAAGCTTTCTATCCACTCCATCCACACCACCGCTCCTGCGCTTCGTGTGTGTGTGCCAGAGTGTGCGAGTGTGAGTGTGTGAGCGTGAGTGTGTGAGTGTAAGTTTGAAGATGAGTGTATATGAGTGTGTGTGTGTGCGTGCGTGCGTGTATGCGTGTGTGTATGGATGTGTAAATGTCTGTGTGTATGCGGAAAAGTGAATGTTGTGTATGGGTGCGTGTGAGTGTGAGTGTGAGTGTGTGCGGATGTGCAGGTGTCTGCGTGTATACAAGAAAGAGAGTGTGAGAGAGAGAATTTCAAAGAGAGAGAAACCTTGGAAGGTCAAGACATAAAAGACAAAAAGAATCAAAAAGGTGGCGGCGGCAAGAATTTTCATGTTAGCTCCCTCTACTACGCCTGCCTGCTGATCCCTGTTGGCATGCAGAGAGTGTTTCAGTATCGCGATGCACACTGCATTGTATCAAGGCACAGAGGATTGTATGCCGACTTGCCACACTCCTCTGTAAGTCAACACCTGCCCCCCACACACCCGTAAGTCCCGTGGCACGTCCTACCTCACTGTGTCCGAGGGGGGGGGTCAGGTGAGGTACACAAGGCAGTGTTTTTACCATAAATAGAGGAGTGTATCTAATGCAAAGAGGGCTGTCACCCTACGGTGCCGCACGCCACTCGGGATACCTGCATGTGCCCTCGCATTGGGGCTCCCCACTGCATGCACCCATTGCCTTGGGCGTTTGCAGGGAGGCATGAAAGACAGGTGCGGCACGCGAGACACACGGGACAAATCAAGGTACGAGGACCTGCCAGGCTGCCAGGTGGAGATGCGAGCATGTGGCGCCGCATCCACGTAGAGCCAGGCGCTAGTATCAGAGGTTTGCGAGGAAGCGCGCCGCTTCGGCGGAAGAGTTTCTGCTTGCATAAGCTTCTGTAGAGCCCTTGCCAACCCGTCCTGTGCCCAGTGTCAAGAAAGAGCACAGAATGTCAAGTCTTGACGCTACAAAGTGTGGGTGTGCCTCTTGGTGAAGCATGCCCTCCTACTCCTCAAGAGCACACACGTCAAGCATGCCCTCCTACTCCTCAGGAGGACACACTCCGCATGAGCACTTTTTTTTTGGTTGACCTTTGCCGTGAAAAGGTTGAATTCCAACAAGCTGATGCGTCCATCGCCATCGACGTCCATTTCCTGGAGCAGGTCGCAGGAAAACAAGCGATGCACAACAACAAGCGATTAGCAGGCCGTTGGCGGCGGGATAGCATACGGCGTCCTGTAATGCACAAAGACTGCTACTTCTACAAAAAACACACAATGACAGTACATGCATGTTCCTTGATGCGGTGCATTCGCACATACATACGCATGTGATTGTACGTGTGTGCGTGCCATGTACGTGAATGCGTGCGTGTGTGTAAATGCGTGTGTGCATACAAGTCTATATCTGTATCTATATCAGTGGCTGTGGCTGTGGCTGTGGCAGGGGCTGTAGATATGGCTGTGTCTGTTGCAGTGGCTAAGCCTCTGACTCTCTCTTTCTTCTCTCTCTCTCTCTTTCTCTCTCTAATTTTCATTCTCTCTCTCGGAAAGGTGCGTGAAGATGTGTTTCAAAGCTTAGGAGGAAAAGAAGACATGTGTAAGATGTGAGATGTGGGTTGGCACAGACATGCACCAATGCACATCCGGGCCGACTGCCACGTGTAGGTACACAAAGACAGCACGTGAAATTTCTTCCTGGTTTTTGATCCGTTGTCGGTGTCAGTTTCTGTATCTGTGCCTGTTTCTATCTATGCCTCAGAGTCTATGCCGGTGCCTGGGCCTCTGCATCTGCACTGCCTCTGCTGCGGCTGCCCCTTGCCAGCTCGCTCTCTCTGTCTCTCGGAAAGGAGCGCGGACCTTTTCAATGCTCGTGATATCCGACGTAACAAGGGCAAACTCGCGCACCAATGCCGAGGAAAACTGTGGCCACAGCACTTCCTGTGCACATTGAAAATTTTCGCTCCAGAACTTGCGGGCGCAAGTTTGGGTAAGGCTGAAGTGTGGTGAGCCCTGAGAGCCTGTGCGCTTCTCGCCTGCGCCCACCTTGTTCTTCTTGCCCATCTGAGACTTTTGGAAGGGGAACAGCGGGTGAGCGCGCACACGCAGCCACACCTGCCCGACTGGACCAGATTCTATGTATTGTGAGCCCACACTCCCTCCATGTCCATGTAGACAAGCACGCGGCCAAGTCGCCAACAACACTACGTCTAAGTGAGTTCGTGTGTGGCCCACGAACTCACGGCCCCCATTATGACTGCAGCTTCTCGTTTTCAATCCTCGTAGGACTTCCTTCGTCTCGTGCGTCATGGCGCACAAGGTGAGCCCCCCAGACATGCAGTGCAACCGTGCCACAACCCGCCCCATCCGTGGCAAATCCCAATGGCCGCTGCCTGTCTTGTGGCGCTCATTTCTATCCGCTGCGAGAATCGCGTAAGCATTGCTCTTTTCATTTTTTTTGAGTCTTTCTTGGAGCTGTTGGCCCCCGCAACAGCGACGATGCTAGCGGAATTCTGGTAGGTTAGCGTGCTTCAATGTTGGTGTGCATACAGTGGCCACGTGTACTTCGCTGACAGCCCCATCGATGTAGGCGTACGCCGGTACGCCACGGCGTACGCCCTCGGAGGGCTACGCCCTCGGTACGCCGTTTCGAGTCAGGGGCTGTGGAAGTCTGCCTCGTGTCGTTGTGCGTGCCCACCGTGTACTGCTGTGCTCATCATGGCAGTGTGTATTGTGTGCTGAATAAGAAATGCTTTGTGCAGTCGAACCCATGGAAGAAATCCACCGCCAAAATGAGGTGGAAGTGGAAGAAGAAGAGGCAAAGGCGCCTTCAAAGAAAGAGGAGGAAAATGAGGGCACGCAGCAAATAGATAAAACGCCCCTCTTTCTTCAGCACACAGGTTTTCTTCCTTCCCTTGCTCGCTCCCTCTGTTTTGCGACGGTAAAGCAGACCGTTGGGTTAAAGCAGATCGTGACTGCAGGCTATGAATGTCATTGATAGATAAAACAGCTCCCTCTTCTGATTTCGAACTGAAGTTAAACGCTTTCCGGAATTTTGATACATCTGAGGCATTTGAAGTTTGTGCCCCCACTCGCATTCACTTTCACCCTGCTTCAGATTGATAATTCATCTAAATCGAACAGGTAGGCGCCCGGCGAGGTCTTCGCAGGAGAACTATTGAACACACTGTAAATTTTGAAAATAAAAGATCGTACGGCAACCATGCTGCTGCTGGATTAGCACCTTCTCTCGGCTCAATTACCCGCCATTAACCTTACCTTACCCACGAGATTTGGAACTGCTCAAGGACATACGTTCATGACATCCCCTTGCTTTTCTTCACATGCCACAGGCCTAAGTGTGAGTGAGTTTGCCAATCCACGTCCAGGCCACGTGTAGATACAAAAACAGAAGGTGACATCTCTTCAAACTCATGAATACGTGAGTATCTGTATCTGTCAGCTATGTAAGCCTCACATTCTATGCCAGTGCCTGAGCGACTCTGCTGTGCGTTGCCTCTCGTCTGCTCGCTCTCGCTTGTCTCTGAGAAATGAGCGCGGACCTTTTCAATGCTCGTGATATCCGACATCACAAGTGCAAACCAGCGCAACAAGCCCGAGGAAAACTGTTACCATAGCACCTCCTGTGAGCGATACAACATGCATCATCCACCTCATGTACTTCGTGAACGATACGTCTTCCACCGACCACCAGGCCATGAGAGACTTCGTGTCTGACCGTCTAGATGTGCTGAGCGGTAAAGGGGAGAAAAAGATAATATTTCTACACGAAGGGAGGCTGTGGAATTTCGGTGGGACACACAAAATACACAAACGCTTCCTTACTGGGAGTAATGGGTTGGAAAGGAACAGAGAGACAATGTGGAAACGGTCCACACACATCTGTTTTGATCATGGACATTAATAATTTGGAAATAAGAAGTCTATTTACAAAGTCAAGTTTGGGAATCACATGGGTTGTTTGAATTAGAGAATCTGGGAGTAACTCATATCAGGAGAAAACTAGGAGTGGGAAACACCTAGATTAAACGATAGAGGAGAAACACCTTCCGCGACTCCGACTAATTCTAAAAG
>Ga0105053_10012664_pt1 | contig 10113 bp, 8 predicted proteins | sample BON01_FD_78093 | JGI IMG/M metagenome (GOLD analysis project Ga0105053, IMG submission 78093) | Freshwater microbial communities from Lake Bonney liftoff mats and glacier meltwater in Antarctica - BON-01 | ecosystem: Environmental > Aquatic > Freshwater > Ice > Glacier meltwater | place: Lake...
AACGAGCCCTTGTTCGGTATTCGCGATATGCTCAAGCGCGGCGCGTTTTCTCCCCTCATGCCAAGGAGCTTGCTCGTCGTCAGGCAACGGGTCGCGATGGTAATTGAAGAAGACGAAGGCGTCGTATTGTCCGAGATTTTCTTTCGTGAACTCGACGGCGAATTCCTCGAGCGACTGGGTGTAAGCGTCTATTCCCTCGAGCGAACGAAGGAGCTGATTAAAGTTTACAATGTCGTAGGGGTGGCGACCGGTTATAACGGCCACTCGGAGATCGGAATTCGTCGGCATGTCAGGTGATAGGTCAGGCTTTGTCGTTTGGAGTTAAAGCAATTAATTGCTCGAATTTTTGAGCCGGTTTCCGCTGCCAAGCGTTAACTCGGCGACTCACTTCGTGAAGTTCACCCCTATTCAACTGCTCGGCCGACCAACGGTTGGTCACCGTTGTTTTCGAAGTCGATTGAAGTGGGGGCAAAGGTTCCCTGCCAGAGCTTCATCCCTTCGACCGAATCCCCCTGCGGCGTTTCGAGTGCCCCATGGCAGCGGGTTGATCATGATAACCCAAGCACGGATCTTCCAGTCTAGCTTCTCCGCCGTTTCACCCAGAGCCTTCAAAAGAGCCTGCTTCGCCCCTCACTTTTGAAAACATTGGCACGATAATTACCCCGGTTGATCTCGTGAGAGCACTCACCTTCAAATTCGATTCTGGGCTGACGGGACATGCCCAGATACAAACAGGGGAATCTCACTCCGCTCAACTACAATGCCTGCCCACTTCGGGTCGCCGAGAACCTTGAATTCCGGAACCCGGAAGCCAGAGTCAACCTGCAGGCGAACCACGACCTGGAGATTGCCCGCAAAGCTACGCTGAAACCTATCACTGAAATAGGCCAAGGCCTCGGGATACCTGAGGACATTCTTGAATGCTATGGCCGCCACAAAGCGAAGATTTCCTCCCGTTTCATCGCTGGGCTTAAGGACAAACCAGACGGCAAACTCATCCTCGTGATCGCCATGAGCCCTCCTCCCGCCGGCGGCGGCAAAACCACCACCAGCGTCACACTGAACGACGCCTTGTGCAAAATCGGCAAGCGATCAATCGTCTGCCTGCGCGAACCCTCGCTCGGCCCCTGCTTTGGCATGAAAGGCGGAGCCGCCGGCGGCGGGCGCTCCCAAGTCATCCCCATGGAGGATATCAACCTCCACTTCACCGGAGACTTTCACGCCGTCGGCGCAGCCCATAACCTACTGGCCGCGATCATCGACAACCACATCCATCACAGCAATGAGAAGTGCATCGACCTGCGCCGCGTCTCATGGCGAAGAGTCGTCGATATGAACGACCGCGCGCTGCGCTCGATCCCCCTTTCCCTCGGTGGCCCGGCCAACGGCTTCCCCCGGGAGTCCGGCTTCGATATCGTTCCCGCCAGCGAAGTCATGGCGATTTTCTGTCTGGCCGAATCCATGGCCGATCTCAAGGCCCGCTTCAACCGCATTGTCATCGGTGAAACTCGCTCCCGCGATCTAGTCCGGGCGACGGAATTAGGGGTAGCCGGAGCCATGGCGGTGCTGCTCAAAGACGCGTTTTTGCCCAACCTCGTGCAAACGGTGGAGAACAACCCCGCCATCATTCACGGCGGCCCCTTCGCCAACATCGCCCATGGTTGCAACTCCGTGGTCGCAACCAAAACCGCCTTGAAACTCGCCGACTACGTTGTCACCGAAGCCGGCTTCGACGCCGACCTGGCGGCGGAAAAATTCTGTGATATCAAGTGCCGCCAGGCCGGGCTCACCCCGTCCGCCGCGGTGGGAGTCGCCACCATGCCCGCCCTGCGCTATCACGGAGGCGCCGCCCCCACAGCCCTCGCGGAACCCCAATCCGGACGCTGTCCGTCGCGGCTTGGAGAACCTCCGCCGCCACGTTGACAATCTGCGCCCCCATTTCGGATTCCCCTGCGTCGTCGCCCTCAACCGGTTCAACAGCGCCCCCCCCCCGGGGGAACTCGCTCTGGTGACCGCAGCGGCCGAAAAATACGGCATCCAAATCGTGCCCGCCACCCATTGGGCCGATGGCGGTCAAGGGGCCGTCCCGCTGGCCGAAGCCGTCGTTGATGCCATCGAGAATTCCCCGTGCAACTTCCGCTATCTCTATCCGGACGAGATGCCGCTTTGGGAAAAAATCAGAACCATCGCGACCAAAATCTATGGTGCCGGTTCCGTCACCGGAGACGCCACGATTAAGCGCCAAATCGCAAAGCTGGAAGCCCAGGGCTTTGGTAACCTGCCGGTCTGTATCGCCAAAACCCAGTTCTCCTTCTCAACCGACGCCTCTGCCGTAGGCCTTGCCGACGGCCACACGCTCCACGTTCGTGAAGTCCGCCTCAGTGCGGGTTGCCGGCTTCGTGGTGGTCATCTGCGGTGACATCATGACGATGCCCGGCCTACCGAAGAACTCTTCCGCCTGCGGCATCGATCTCGATGAAAATGGCATGATCACCGGACTTTCCTGATCACCGCCCCCCCCCCAGCCGGGTGCTCACCCCGGAGCGGAGCCGGATAGCGGGCCAAACCGCTTCAGTCCCGGGGCTGAAACATTGGCCTGCCCCTCTTTCAGACGCCTCAAAATCAGGTCTCCACCAACGACCTCGATGCAAATAGCGCCAAAGATTCTGGAGAAATTCTGTCACCTCAACCTTTCGTTCGGGCACTCCTTTATCAAATCAACCCGGTGTTTACCTCCCTTCAAACGAAAGTAATCCCCGGACTCACCCGCCAACCTCTTAACGAAATTATCCCATGAAAACTTCCCTCATTCTTATCGCCGCCGCCACGCTCACTCCTGCGCTAATGCTCGCCGGTCTCGGCGGCACGGTCGCCTTCGGCATCTTCAGTCTCATTGGTGTCTCCGCCATGTTCACCAACGATTACGGCCCTAAACCCTCCTACCACCGAGTGCCCACCAAGGTTCGCGTTGCCCGCAACCTGCGCTACCCGCTCGCCGCCTAATCGGCCGCAATAACTCACGACCACTGGCCGGTCTCGTCGCTCCCACACCTGGTCGATTTCGTCCCCCCGATTAACCGGGTTTCGTGTCCAGATTATCGGGCGGGCTCCGGGCGCCATTGCAGTGGCCTTTCAATGACAACCCACCAAGTTTAAGTCGCTTTTGGCTCCTCGTTTTTTGTCCCTGGTCAGCGGCTGGGGGCTTGATTCTAAATTAAGCCCTGTCTTGGCCAGTCCCCTTCCGGACCTACTTTTTGACTAAAGGAGGTTTTCCCTGCCTTAGTTTCCCGTGGACTCCATTACGCAAGCCGCCCTCGGTGCCGCAGTCGGCTATGCCTGCTGGTCAAAGCCGCTAGGTCGCAGGGCGCTGCCTCTCGGGCTCGCTTTGGGCACGTTGCCCGATCTGGACATCATCGCCTATCCACTGCTCGACGAAGTGCAGCGGCTCTACTGGCATCGCGGAGAATCGCATTCGGTTTGGTTCTTAATCCTCGGCTCCTGGATCACCGCGTGGCTCTTGCGGCGACTGCCGCATACCCGGGAGCTCTCCAACCGCCAGGCTTGGTGGGGCGTTTTTGGGATCTACACGACGCACGTGCTCATCGACGTGTTCACCGTTTATGGCACCCAACTTTTGGCACCGTTCTCGCGACACGGTTTTGGCACGAACAACCTGTTCATCATCGACCCGCTCTTCACCGTCCCGCTGCTGGTGGGCATTCTCGGCGCCACTTTCCTTCGATCTGAGCGACGCAGGGTTTTCCTCAACACGCTCGGACTCGCCCTCGCGACGGCCTACGCGGGGTGGTCTTTCTTCTCGCAGGCGGTGGCCGGTAGAGCGTTTGAAGAGGCGAGCCGCGAGCAGGGCATCACGGCCACGCGCGAACTCACCTCAGCCGCGGCGTTTAACACCATTCTTTGGCGTCATCTGATCGAAACGGATGAGGGGTTTTTGATTGGTTATTGGTCGTGGTTCGATGCCGAGGATACGCCGGTCTCCTTTCGGCTGGTGCCCCGAAACGCGGCAGCGGTGCAGGCGGTGGCGGATGCGCGGTCCTTTGCCGTGGTGGACTGGTTCTCCCAAGGCTGGTGGGCCGTGGTAAAAACGGGGCCCGGCCAGGCCACCGTGGTCGACCTGCGGTTCGGCGAGATTCCGCCGGCGCCTGGTCATTTACCGCAAGATCTAGCGTGGCCTTTTGCGTGGGAGTTCGACCTCGCGGCCGGGGAAAATGCCCCCCTCGTCCAGAGTCCGCCCGAGATCGACAGTTTCAATGCGACCCTGAACCTGCTCTGGCAACGAATCTGGGGCGAGTCCACCGGCTGGGAGTCGCCTAACGGGGTAGTCCAAAGGGGAGATTACTTGAATCTTGGCTGCGTTGCCCCATCCGATCCCCTCCCCCGACCGGCCACCTCAGGCTCCTGTAATGAGTGCATTCAGGTCGTGATAGGCGAGTAGATGGAATCCCCCCTCACCTATTTCGCGGTAAATCGCTCTTTCAGGGCAAATAGTTCACCGAGCACGACCTCCCGCCCCTCCCGCCCCCTCTCGCCCCCTCTCGCCTGTCCTCAGGTTGAGACGACAGCTTGCGAGCGGTCGAGTTTGGCGTTTGGTGCTCGGGTGAATTCCCAGTGCCGCAATTTTAATGTAGTCTGGTTCAAACGTGATCTGCGGGTGGCCGATCATGAGCCATTAAGAACGGCCCTCGACGCGGGCGGGCCGGTATTGGGGCTTTATGTGATCGAGCCGCAGGTAATCGCCGCAGAGGATTTCGCCCCGCGGCATTGGGAATGCATCGCGGAGGCACTGACCGACTTGAAGGTGGCGTTGGCAGAAATCGGCGTGCCCTTGCTGATCACCCACGGAGACGTCGTTCCCGCACTCGACGCACTGCGTGATCTCGTGCGCCCCCAAGAGCGAACCCTGCGGATTTGGTCTCATCAGGAAACCGGTAACCGCATCACGTTTGAGCGAGACCGGGCCGTGACGAATTGGGTGAAGACGGTGGGCGGGGAGTGGTCCGAATTTTTGCAACACGGCGTATTCCGCCGGCTCCTACGGCGCGAGGGTTGGGCGCAGCGGTGGCAGGAGTTGATGCATCGCCCCATCGCATCCCCGCGCCTATCACAGTCGAACGAACTGAGGGAGGAGGTGGAACAAGTCATCCCGGCGGCGGAGAGCGAGGAGCTGCCGACCGCTGAGGTCCTCGGAATCGTCGGAGAATCCTGCCCCCGCCGGCAGTCGGCGAGGCGAAAGGAAGCATTGGCCACGTTGCAGTCGTTCCTCGAATACCGCGGGGCGAACTACCAGTCCGAAATGTCGAGTCCAATGTCCGCCGCGACCGCTTGCTCGCGTCTGAGTGTGCCACTGGCGTATGGCACGATCTCGATGCGCGAAGTTGTCCAAACGACCGAGGCCCGGGTGGAGGCGCTGCGAGACGCTCGTCGGGTCAAGACCCCGATCGCTTTCAAACTCGGTTCGCTGCGGGCCTTCCTCGCGCGCCTGCACTGGCATTGCCACTTCATGCAAAAACTAGAGTCTGAACCAGCGGTGGAGTTTCGGGCGTTTATCCCCGAGTTGGACCAGTTGCGCACTGCGGCGGAATCGGCATTACCCCCCCCCGAAAAAACCAAACACCTCCAAGCGTGGGCGGATGGTTTGACCGGTTATCCGTTTATCGATGCGTGTATGCGCAGTCTGCGCGAGACGGGGTGGATCAACTTCCGAATGCGGGCGATGTTGATGTCGTTTGCCAGCTACGATCTTTGGCTGCCGTGGCGAGAAAGCGGGTTGGTGCTGGCGCGGCGCTTCACCGACTACGAGCCGGGGATCCACTGGCCCCAGGTCCAGATGCAAAGCGGCACCACCGGCATCAATACCCTCCGAATGTATTCACCGGTGAAACAATCGCAGGACCAAGATCCCGCCGGAATCTTCATTCGCGAATGGGTGCCGGAGCTCGCCGAGGTGACGACCCATTTTATCCATGAGCCATGGTTGATGCCGACCGCCGCGCAGCAGGCTTCAAAGTGCCAGATTGGCCGTGATTACCCGCGGCCGGTCCTCGATCACCAAGAGGCAGTGAGAAGCGCGCGCGGACACTTCACCGAGTTGCGTCAGCGCCACAACCTGCGGGACAAAGCCAAACAAGTCTTCGTGCGTCACGGCAGTCGCAAGCGTCCCGGCACCCAAATCGTCGATCCTCGTTGGTTCGAGCAGCAGCCAAAACCCGATATTCAACTCAACCTCGACGGAGTGGATTAGGGTCGTTCTGGGTATCGCACGACTATCGGCCGACAACCATTCGAGATCGTCGCGGTAAAGACGGTGACCACTGGTGCTATCGTCGCCCGCCCCGCTTGGGGTTGCCTTCCGTCATTAAATTAAGCACTAAATAAGTTTCAGGACCCATAACTCGACCCGCTCATCTTCACGCCAGTTTTGATTCCTACGTGTTTTGGGTGAAGCTGCTTTAACGTTTGACCAAATAAGACTATCTTTCCGAAAGCGGCCACCATGCTCGACTTCTTCTTCAATCGGATTGGTTTTTGTGAGTTGAGTCACCTGCGCTAAGTTTGAAAACAATAGCACCAGCCGACCGTCAGGCTTTAAATACTTAGCCGCTTCAGCAAAAAAACGAGGAAACAATTCCTTATCATAATAGATTGCTTTATCAATGCCTTCATTATCATTGGCCAAAGGCAACCAAGGGGGATTAAACACTATTAAATCCGTCTGAAGATTACCGCCGGCAAACAAATCACCCAGCCACAACTCCACCTGCGAGGTGACGTTTTTCTTAGCTAAGGCCTCTTTCATGCCGTAAATGGCATTTGGATTTGAATCGGTCGCATAGACTTTGGCAAAGCCATGATTAAGTAGCTGATAGGTAATCACCCCACTCCCCACTCCCACATCTATGGCGGCGGCTCTACTTCCGTCATATTTTTTGAGCCATTTCTCGAAAACTTCCAAATGCTCAAACCGCGTAGGAAAATACGTTCCGTAAAACGGAAAGACTTTATCTTTCAAAACGGGTATAGAAATCCCTTTTTGAAACCATTGCCATGCACTATTCAGACCTTGAACTTGAGAAAAGGGAATTAGGAATTCATCAATATCAGTATATAAAAGCTTGAGCCAACCAATATCCGGTGCTTTTCTAACCATCAGTTTATTACCTTTTACCTGCAGTAAAAGCCTGTTGGCAAGTTCACGAAATGCGGCCCGGCTCTTTCTCTGTCCCTGATAGGAGTCATCAGGGTGGCGATTCCTGACATAATGCTTAAGTTCACCCAGCACGAGCAGTCCACTGCTGTAAAAGTCTTTTATCAAAACGTGGCGCCCCTCAACCAACTCATCAATTGCAGTTTGTAGCACCATTTTTTTGGTGAATGAAATAACTTCAATTGCAGAGACTATCGGCTCTGGACGATTTAATACCAAATTATAGTCCATATAGATTATACTAAGTTAGAGTAGAAATTGAATTTGATCTTAAGTAGCCAGCGTAGGTCAATCCTGCTATTTGATATTAACATGCCACCTCTCCCTCTGCCTGCCCAATCCTTCCGCTAAAAAATATCAACCCGTATGGCACTCACCCAGTTTCAGCTCTCACCCTCCAGTGTCTTCGCCAATCACAGATTCCACTGCGGGAACTTCAAAAAAAATCCGCCGACGTAGGTAGGAACGCTACCTCGGCGAATTGCCTCAACCCTTTCTACCGGCCGCAAAACCGACCCCTTTTTTAGTGTCCCGCCATGGTGAGTTGCACCCATTGTCCTCCATCCCGGCTCAATCATTATGCAAACAGACATCTTAATCGTTGGTGGCGGAATAAGTGGGCTCACCGCAGCCTGGCAGTTGCAGAAAGCGGGGCTAAAGGTCTGCCTGATCGAGGCTCGAGATCGCCTGGGCGGACGGATTTTGACCCAAGGGAAAGGGGCTTGTGATATGGGCCCTTCTTGGTTTTGGCCGGGACAGCCCTTAATCGCGAGTTTGCTGGATAAATTCGAGATCCCATCGTTTGAGCAGTACTCGACCGGCAAGGTGCTCTGGCAGGATGCGCAGGGTCACGTGCAGGAATCCCCCCTGGCTTCCCCCATGGCGGGAGCCCTGCGCATTCGGGGAGGCATGGGGGCACTAATCCAACGCTTAGCGACTGAAATTTCCGCCAAAAACCTCCTGCTGGGGCATGTTTTGCAGGGCTTGCAGATTCAAGCGGACGGGATACGCGCAGAGGTGCAGGGGCCTCAGGGTGAGCTGGAGGTTTTGGCTCAGCAGGTCGCGCTGGCGATTCCTCCACGCTTGGCGGGTGCCTTGGCCTATCGCCCTAAACTCCCTCCCGCAACCCAACAGCTCTTGGAGTCGACCCCGACCTGGATGGCGGGGCATGCCAAGTTCTTCGCGCTCTACGCCGAACCGTTCTGGCGGGAGCTGGGCTGGTGTGGCACCACCATGAGCCGGCGGGGGCCGTTGGCCGAGATTCATGATGCTTCGCCTCATCCGGGCGACGGCTATAGCTTGTTTGGTTTTGTCGGCTTGGATGCGAGGACAAGAGCTCAGCTCGGCGAGGCTGAATTGATCGGGATGGCGACCGAGCAACTCGTGAGTATCTATGGAGAGAAGGCCCGTCGCTATCGGGAAGCGTTTATCAGGGATTGGTCGACCGAGTCCTTCACGACTGGACCGCGGGATCAAGAACCCCCGATGCATCATCCGCCGTATGGACTAAAACCCGACTTAGGTGAGCCGTGGGCCGGACGGTTGAAATTCATTTCGAGCGAAAGTTCGCCGACGAGTGGCGGCCTGATTGAAGGCGCGCTGGATGCGGCGCAGCGTTATGCCAAAGAGATTATTGGTGCCGCGGCATTTCCGGTAGACGGCGCGCGGGTGCCCCATATCGCGAGCATGAATTGGGATTGGTTGTAGAGGGATGCGGAGTCCTCTGGGGCGAGGCTGGTTCGATGAACGGAGCGGGCGGTCAAAAGGGAACAGTGCCACTGGACGACAAAGCCTGACCCGAACGGCGCTTAGTCACGGGGTGCTTTCTTTTAGACCGGGCTCCGTAAATGTACGACTGACGTAAGATTGAATCACTCACTCACCGCCATTCCGACCTGATCCGGAGGACCGTCTCGCCGTCAACTTCCAGAGTTTAAACCCGACCCTTTTTTCGATATGGTTCATATCATCTCAACCCTGAAGAACCAACCAGTCTCGGGCCCCACAACCTGCGCCCCATAATTATATTGTTCCAAACCAGCATCCCATGCTAGGAGCTACTGCAACGCAAGTGGTTGCGGTGTAAAAGGTGAGCAGGAAGTGAAGGGATAGGCGTTCTCTGAATTTGGTGAAGCTGCGGGCTTAACGATGGCGATGAACTCAAGGGTGCTGCCCCCTGGCGAACGGGGCGATCCCCGGCAGATAGGTCTGTTCGGGCGAGGCAAGCATACGCCATCGCGCAGGAACGATTCCTGCCCTCACAGAATTGAGATGGATATAATCAGCTACCCGTGTCCCACCCCCCTTCGTTTTCGAGTAGGATAACCTGATACCGACCTTGGAACAGGTGCCCGCGCCGTGCCCGCAGACGGGTAAACCGCGTGGCGAACGTTGTCTTCAGCCAATGCATTCCCGCTGCCAGGTTTGGCGACGGGGCGCGTAGCGCCAGAGGGTAATGATTGCGCATCACCACATCGGCCCCAAATTCCCAATTATACCTTTGCACGGCCTTCCCCAACGTTTCTAGAAACGAGTTCGCCGCTCCCTGAGTCGCGAAAACATTCGATTCATAGTGACCACGATTGATTAACTGATAGCTCGCTCCTGGGTATTCGATCCGCGCTCGTTGTCGTGCCACCCCCCAAATCTGAATCAATTCATCCAGTGCCTTCCGTATAACATGTAACGACATGCCCCCGTCGAATTAAGGGCGACCGCCCCCCAGACTGGATTGAGCGAGACTGACAAGCCCCCTCCCCTCTTGGTGATGAAATTTCATAACTTTTTGTTATAATGCGGGATACCAAATATACTCGTCACATTTTCGTCGCCACCATCGACCTAAAATTGAAGATCCCTTTCTATGGCCTCTTCTGCATCCGCCGCTC
>Ga0105053_10012666_pt1 | contig 10112 bp, 9 predicted proteins | sample BON01_FD_78093 | JGI IMG/M metagenome (GOLD analysis project Ga0105053, IMG submission 78093) | Freshwater microbial communities from Lake Bonney liftoff mats and glacier meltwater in Antarctica - BON-01 | ecosystem: Environmental > Aquatic > Freshwater > Ice > Glacier meltwater | place: Lake...
GCCACCCAGCAATTTGTAGACCGGCACACCCAGCGCCTGGCCGACAATATCCCAACAGGCAGTCTCAATCAAGGCGATGCCGGTCATCACAATTTCACCGGCGCGGCCATAATCCTCGATGTACATGCGGTTGACCAGGTGTTCGATATTGAACGGGTCGGCGCCCAACACATAGCGCGGCACAGCCTCTTGCAAATAACCGTTGACGGCATCAGTGTGATTGAGCGCCCGCACATCGGCTGCACCCACTAACCCTTCGTCGGTTTCTACTTTCACAAAGGTGATGTTGCGCCATTCGGTGCCCAACACCATCGGGGTAACATTGGTAATTTTCATGGTAAAAGCATTCCTTTCCTGATCGATAAAGGTTAAACTACATAGTATGGGGTTTAAGGAGTGAGGTAAATGGCGTAGACAGGGAAACAGGTGGATAAACTTGTCTGCCTATCTTCCTGTTTCCCTGTCTACCTGTTTCCCTATCTACGGACAATTAATTTCCGCCGCATCTGGCTGGATCGCCTCATCCCAGCGGCGGCCAAATTCTTGGAGATAGAGGGTCGCAATGTCGCGGTTGTTCAGCACAATCGCATTTTCGTCATTGCTGCTATCCGCATTTTCCGAGAAATTGAACGAACCGGTCACCACAATCGCATCATCAATAATAAAGACTTTGTGATGAAAGGTGCCTGGATTGCCATCTTGGCGCACCGGCACATCTGCACAAAACAAAGCCGGCAGCTCGCTAAATTCTGTCTCGCTAGCGCGTGTTTCAAAAATGCCCTGTACATCTACGCCCGCCTCGGCACGGGCCAAAATAGCCGCGCCCAGATCATCAGCGGTAAACGAAAAAGCCATAAACCGAATCTGCTGCTGGGCATTGTCAATCAGCGGCACCAAGTGGCTGATCGTCTCATCCTCGGCACCAAAGTAGACCTGCACCGGTGTGCCATCTATGGTGGCCGTCTGCTCATCCACGGTAGACGGCGAAGTGGGCCCAAACGCACCACCCCACATTTCCGTAAATTCACGTTCATAGATCGCGGCCAGGAGGGGCGATGCCAACAAGATTGCATTGTTATTGTTGCGAAAAACATCGTTGACGGTCACATTCATCGACCCTGTCCACACCGCCTGCTGGTCAAAAATCCAGAACTTGTTGTGCATCAGCGCCCCGCGCCCGTCATCTTTCACTTCGATCCCGGCGTTTTCCAGCATCGCAAACTGGCCGTGATCTTCCTCGCCGTCCACTTCAATGCCATTCTCGTCATCCGTCACCCAACGCACAACCACGCCGCGTTCATGCGCGGCGAGCAGCGCTTCTGCGATGGGCGTCAAGTTGAATTCGAAAGCGGCAATGTCGATACTTTTTTGCGCGCCATTAATCTGATCGATCAACTTTTCGGCGACCGTCCCAGCCACATCGCGGTTGGTGCGGTCACCCGGGTCGGTAAAATAGACCTGCCACCAATCACCGCCGCCCGCAACGGGCGTAATCTGTGGTGTCACTTCTGCTACAGGCGGTGGGTTCGTGAAGATACCCAGTGGATCTTCGCCGCTGATAAAAAAATAGACGGCCAGGATCAGAAATCCAATGACCAAAATTGTTGTGAGCCGATTGTTCGCTGGTGATCTCTTTTTACGCTGTCTGCTCATGCCTGGCCTCAGGATTCTGGTGAATGTGCGACTGAACTATGATGGATTTGCGTTGCGCAAAAACCGACGGAGGTTATTGAACAGGCGCCCTGCCCACGACAAATCTGGCTGAGATACGCTTGGTGCTGGCGTCAAGTCTTCCTCTGCGGGCGCAGGCGCGGGGATCGGGCTTGATGACACGGGGTTTGCAACCGGCTTTTGCACTGTGATCGGCGGCTGGGGTGGGATGGACGTAACAGGATTGGTTGTGACCGCTTGCACCGGCGCAGGTATGTCTACAGCAGGATCGGTGGCTGGCGTAGCTCGCGCCGCGGGCAACGCATCGCCACTAGGCTCGGCAGGTTGGGCGGCTGTATGCTGATCGATAAAGCTGCGCAAACTGGCAATCAGGGCCGACGGCGTAGCCAGCGGTTGCAAGATCTGTTCAACAACACTCACCCGTTGTTCGGCTGTAGGTTGGGTAAAATGAGGCGCAAAAATGATCGCCGCCTGTTCAACTGCTTGATCCAGTAATTTGGTATTAGCCTCAGCGGTTGCCTTGTCGTTTGTTTTCAGGTCGGCAATCAACGTCGGGTCAAACCGCTTGTTCACGGCACGCAGCAAGCGGCGGATGGCCGCCAGCTTGTCGGCCATAGCCGTTTCTGCCGCAGTTTCATCCATGCCAGCGGTCGCCTGAGCAACTTGTTTGGTCAGGGCAACCCCCCAATCGAGCAGCGCCTGCCCACCTTGATCGTCCAAATTATCAGTCAGCGCCTCATTTTCCAGGATACTTTCCGCCGCCTGCTGGATGCGCGTATTCAGTTCGTCCATCTGCATTCTCCTCTTGGTTGCCCTTACGCCCATTGGTGCTGCCCAGGCACTAGCGCCCTAACCAACCGCCATCCACGGCAATTGTCGTGCCATGGACATAGTTTGCCGCCGCAGAAGCCAGAAAGATGGTGACGCCGGCCAGGTCATGCGGTTCACCCCAATGGCCGGCGGGGATGCGCGCCAGGATCGACTGGCTGCGCGTTTGATCGGCGCGCAGGGCTTCGGTGTTGTCTGTCACCATATAGCCCGGCGCAATCGCGTTGACATTGATCGCGTGCGCGGCCCACTCGTTGGCCAACGCTTTGGTCAACCCATCCAGCCCATGTTTGGCCGCGGCATAGGCGGGGACGAGGATGCCACCCTGGAAACTGAGCACCGAAGCGACGCTGATAATTTTACCGCGAAAGCCGTTCTGCACGGGCTGTTGCAACATCACACGGGCCGCCGCTTGGGCCAGAAAGAAGACACTGTCCAGATTGACCTGCATGGTTGTGCGCCAATCTTCAGCGCTGTAGTCAACAGCTGGCGTACGGCGGATGATGCCAGCGTTGTTGACAAGAATATCCAGCTGGCCAAACTCATCCTTCACCTGTTGTACCACTGCACTCAACTGCTCTGGCGTGGCGGTCGACAGATCGAGTTGGATGGGAAGGAAACGGCGGCCACGGGCGTTCACCTCGCGGCCGGTCTCTGCATAGTTCTGGTTGTAGAGGATGGCAATATCCGCGCCCGCGTCGGCCAGGGCCAACGCCATTGCCTTGCCTAGCCCGCGCCCCGCGCCGGTGATAAGGGCGACGCGATCAGAAAGATCGAAGAGATTCAGGTTGTTCACCATCTATAAACTCATTTCCTGTAAACACGGATTATGAAGAACACAGATTTTTTAAGTTTTTAATCCGTGTTCTTCATAATCCGTGTTTACAAAATTGAACCGGCCACTAAATTTAGATCGCGGCGCAAACCCGTGAAGGCGCCGCCGGCTTCTTCTTTGGGCGCGGTGTCGAACATGGCGGTGACTTCGGCATATTCAGCATCGCTCAGATTGACATCAAAAGCGGGGAAACTGGCCTCCAACTGGCGCGCCGAGCTGACCCCGACAATTGGCGTGGTGACGGCCGGCGAATAGCGCAGCCAGGCCACCGCCAACTGGGCCGGGTGTAGCCCGCGATCGGCGGCGAATTGCTGAAACTGGGTGATGCCTTCGCCATATTTTTCCAACCAGCGCGGGATGCGCACATCGGTCGCGCCGCGTGAATCTTCGGGAATGGCGACGCCCGGTTTATATTTGCCCGCCAACAGACCAAAGACCAGTGGCCGATAGATCGTAATCGCAATGTTATCGGCCAGCGCTTGGGGCAGCACTTCAACCTCGACACCGCGTTCGATTGGGTTGTAAGGAATCTGGTTGCAAACCAGGCGTGGCCAATCATTGGCCTGCGCCACACTGTTAAAGTGCGCCACCAACCAGGCCGGGAAGTTGCAGCAGCCGACAAAGCGCGCCTTGCCTGCATTGACCACATCGTTTAAGGCGCCCATCATCGCCGCCGGCTGCATACCGGCCTTGGGCCAATGCAGCAGATAGAGATCCACATAGTCAAGTTGCAAACGGGCCAGGCTTTCATCGATGCTGGTGCGGATCACCTGCGGATCGATACTGTTGACCTTGGTGGCAACGAAGAGTTGGTCGCGCCGGCCCTTAAGAATATGGCCGAGAATTTCTTCGGTGTGGCCATCGGTGTACATGGCCGCCGTGTCAATAAAGTTGACGCCATGCGCCATCGCCGTGGCCAAAATGCGGTCAGACTCGGCTTGATCACAGCGCGCGCCGAACATCATCGTGCCCAGGCAGAGTTCGGAAACTTGGACGCCGGTGGCGCCGAAGGGTACGTAGTTCATGTAGATTTCTCCTCAAGTAAATGGTTTTGATTTTTGATTTACGATTTTTGATTTACGATTTACGCGCCCAAGGGGCACCCGGCGTGGTCAACAATGATATTTCGTAAATCGTAAATCAAAAATCGTAAATTCCTTTATCCCAGCACCAGCGACTGTGCGCCGTCGATCCACATTTCTGTGCCGGTGATGCGTTCCGATTGATCTGAAACCAGAAAGAGCACCAGTTGCGCCACCTGGGCAGGGGTGGCGGGTCCATGGTTGGCCAACGGGATCGGGCCTTTGGGGAAATTCACCGGCCAGCGAACGGTATCGCGGTTACGCGGGTGCGTATTTTCGCCAATGTTGGTCGTCACCGAACCGGGGCAGATCGCGTTGATGCGGATGCCGTGGGGTGCTAGTTCGGGCGCCAACATTTTTGCCATTACCACTTGCCCCGCTTTGGCACATGAATAGGCGGTCGCCCCGCTGTTGCTAAAGACGCGCGTGCCATTCACCGACGACGTGACCACAATCGCCCCACCCTGTTTTTTTAGGTGCGGCACGGCGTACTTGATCGTTAAAAATGTGCCCTTTAAGTTCACATTCAAGGTCTGATCCCACTCTTCGGGTGAGATCTCTTCAATCGGCGCCCAGACGCCGTTGATGCCGGCGTTGGCAAAGACAATATCCAACCGCCCCCAACGCGCCACCGTACTTTCGATCGCTTGTTGCATCTGCTCGGCCTGCGCTACATCGGCGGCAATGCCGTGAGCGGCGCCACCCGCCTGCTCGATTTCGGCGGCTGTTGCTTCGGCGCGGTTGGACAAAAGATCCACCGTTGCTACTTTGGCGCCTTCAGTGCCGAAGATCAACGCGGCAGCTTTGCCGATGCCAGAGCCTGCGCCTGTAACCAGCGCAACCTTTCCTGCAAGTTTCATAATCTACTATTGCTCCTGAATGACAGTTTCCTCGCCCCAGCTAGGGCCAGAGCATTTTTCTATTGGATAGCACATGCGTTGCCTGCTTGGGGAGATCCCTGGACAGAAAGAGTGCACCTTACTTGACAGTCCCGCTAATGAACGTTAAAATAATAACACGGCTAGAAGTAATGTCAATTTCAGTGCTGCCTATCCCATTGTACTGACGGCTATCTCCCTGTTCATTGGCACACAATAAATCATTCCTGCGTCATTTGCCCGCGTTCGGCCACATTTTGGCCATCGCATTCGATTTAGGTCTTGTCTATTGAAATCAACTCGGTTGAAAATGATCGTATTCTAGATAAGCTTCTGCCAATCTTCTCATTTTCTTGCACCCCGCTTTCAATAGTGTTTTACCCTATATCCAAGCAGCAAAATCCAAGTAGCAAAATGTCAACGCACAAGGAGGAATAAAAGATGAACAAGAACAGTCTGAGTCGACGCGACTTCCTACGGATGAGCGCGATGATGGCCGCCGGTGCCACGCTGGTGGCCTGCGCGGCTCCTGTCCAACCGGCCGGCAGTAGCGACGCTCCGGCCCAAACGAAGACACTCTCATTCTGGATGTGGAACACCTTTGCTCCACCGGCGGATGAGATAATGCAGACCAAGCTCAACGAATGGGCGGGGGCCAACGGTGTAACGCTCGAAATCTCGCGCGATGCCGACAACACGATGGTGGACAAGCTTATGCCAGCGATTGAGGCCGGAACCTTGCCCGACGCGCTGTTCGTTGGCGCGGGAGAGGCACTGCGCTTGACGGATGCCCAAGCAATCGACCCCCTCACGGACCTCTTTCCCGAAATTGGTGAAGCCCACGGTGGCTGGCAGCCCCGTCTCGACACCTATGTCACGCGCGATGGCGTAGTCACCTTCCTGCCCTACTCGATTGACACGCCGATGCTACAGTTCCGCCGCGATATTTTAGAGGAAGCCGGTCTTACGGTGCCCGAAGGTCAATGGACGTGGGATCAGACCCGCGACTTGGCCCTGCAAGCTTCAAAATACACCGAGGGCGCGGGTAACAAACTCTTTGGTTGGGGTTTTGGCGTCGTCAAGCTGACCCATGACGGTTGGTGTACGGACTTGTTCCGTAACTTTGGCGCTGATCTCTGGGATGAGAGCGGTCAGAAAATTATCCTGGCGGATAAGATGGAAGAAGCGACGCGCGCCCTCAATTTTATCAAAGACGCCTGGGATCAGGGGCTTTTCCCACCCGATGCGCCCGCCTATGATTATGCCGCCAATAACAAAGCCTATCTGGAAAAGCAGGCGGTTATGGTGATCAACGCCGCGTCAGTTTACGTCAATGCCACGCAAAACGACCCCGAACTGGCCGAAGCCACCGGTCTAGCCCCCAAGCCCAAAGAGACGCGCGACACCACGGATTGTGGCCTGCGCTACACTTTGGTGATGTCTAAGGAGTCTGGCTCAAAAGAGACAGCTATCGACCTGATCAAGGCGCTTTACGACAAGGAGATCTATGCGCCTTGGTTAGAGGCAGGCTTTGTGGCCAATGTGCTCACAGAATACGACAGCCTGCCCATGTGGACAGGTACGCGCGCAGCCTTTAACCTGGCGGCCCAAATTGGCACCTATGGTGGCTTCCCTGCCCCCTATGACAATGCGGCGATGGCCGAACTGACGGGCGGCCCCGATGCGCCAGTCGGTTCGATGGTCGTGCGCGTGCTGATCGACGGCTTGAGTCCCGAAGAAGCTATCCTCGAAGCGGACGAGTTTTCTAAGCGCGTCTTCGAGAAATATTACCCGCAATAAGGGGTGCCTTTGTCACCCTGTAAGGGTCTGGTTTTCAGGCTGCAACCAGACCCTTACAGGGTGACAAAGATCGATGGGGCAGATTGAAGAACGGCTCCACGCCGAAAACGTTAGTTCAGCCATCGGTTAAAACCGGCGTCTGCCGCGGAAAACCGTGCCCTTGGGCGCGATGCTCTCAGCCACATGCAATCCGGGTGAGCCAGTTTTTTTGCATTCTTGTGCGCATTTCTGTGCTAGACACCCACGTCTGGTTGGCGTCATTGGTAACAATATTGTAGCGAGCTTCTTGCATGGCTTCTAAGTGCCGGAGACGATTGATAATGTAGTTCCATTCCTGGGGTGAAACAAGCACACCGGCCGGTTCACTGCGACGCATCAGCACGACCGGTGCCGACTCAGTCATTTTAAGGATCTTATCTTGCTGGCGCCGCAAATCGCTAATGGGAACGATTTGAGGAAGGGGATTGGGCATGGTTGTTTCCTTTTATACGAAAATAGTGCAATGATTGCGATTTTAACAGGCCAAACCATCCTCGGGCAAAACCACTGAATTGTCCATAAAGCGGAATAAAGGAGAACTATGAGCCAACAGACTCTATCTCAACCAGTTGTATCGCCGCGATCCGCGCCGAAAAAAGGGCGTTCGCTTTTTGCGGGTGACGTGGTGCTGGGGTGGCTCTTGGTCGCGCCAGCCTTAATTGTCGTGCTAGGTATGGTTGGCTATCCCTTTTTGGAAGCGATTCGGATTAGCTTTACCGACCGCATGATCGGGCGTGGGCCAGGGCGTTGGGTTGGATTGGCCAACTACGAATATATTCTCGGTTGGCCGGACTTTAGCGAAATGGTGGTGCGTACGGTCGCCTTTGCGATTATAGCGGTGATCTTAAAAACCGTTGTCGGGCTGATCTTGGCGACGGCGCTCAACCAGGGCTTCCGCGGGCGCAATTTCTTGCGCGGAGTCTTTATGCTGCCCTGGATTCTCCCCACCTATATCATTGTGTTGGTCTGGCGCTGGATCTTTGACGGGCAAACCGGTCTGCTCAACCAAATTCTGGTCAGTTGGGGGGTGCTTGGTGAAAATTACCCCTTCTTGGCACGCCCTGGCTCGGCCGTTGCCATACTGATCTTTGTGCTGGTCTGGAAAGGTTATCCGTTTTACGCCCTCACCTTCCTGGCTGGGATGCAGACTATCTCCTCCGAACTCTATGACGCCGCCAAAGTTGACGGCGCGGGTCGGCTGGGTCGCTTCCTCTATGTGACACTACCGGGGCTACGGCAGGTGATGGGCGTGGTAATCTTGTTGTCGACCATTTGGACGATGAACAGTTTGGAGATCCCCTTGCTGTTGACGGGTGGTGGACCGAGCAGCGCGACCGAAGTTTTCCCCCTCCTGACCTATCACCTGGCCATGCAGAACTTCCGCCTTGGGGAAGGGGCTGCCTTACCGATTATGATGTTGCCGCTGATTGCGCTGCTCGTTGTGGCCGTAGCCAGCTATATGGACAAGGAAGCTACCCAATGACGATCTTAGACCGCATCCCTGAATCGCTTTTTCGGCTCTTTTCCATTGTCGTCATTACCGTGCTGTTGCTGCTCATCATCTTCCCGCTATACTTTATGGCGACGACAGCCTTCAAGTTCGAAGGCGAGATTTATTCAGAGTTGACCTGGATCCCGCGCGACCCTACGTTGAGCAACTTTCGCGATGCGATTTTTAGCTTTGATATCCCGACCTATCTGCGCAACACACTGATTGTGGCATTCAGCACAACGCTGATCGTGGTTACCATCTCGATGCTGGCGGCCTATGCGCTTACCCGTTTGCGCTTTCCCGGCCGTGCACTGATGGCCCGCGGCGTGCTGTTTGTCTATCTCATCCCGGGTTCGCTGCTGCTTATCCCGATGTACCTGACCATTGTGCGCCTGGGTCTCAAAGACACCTATCCAGGGTTGATCGTCGCCAACCTGAGCTTTAGCGTTCCCTTTTGTACCTGGTTAATGATGGGCTACCTGCGCAGTATCTCGGTGGAGATCGAAGAGGCATCGCTGATCGACGGCTGCACGCGTTTGCGGTCGCTGTGGCATATTGTCATCCCGCTCTCGGTCCCTGGCCTTATCACCGCCGCGATCTTTATTTTTAATGGCGTCTGGAACGAGTATATCTTTGCCTTGATTATTGCCCAGGACACAGCGCATCGGATGATTTCGGTGGGGTTGAGCAACTTCTATCGCTCGGATTATTATATGATGGGCCCGATGATGGCCGGTGCACTGATCGCCATGACGCCGGTTGTCGTCTTATACATTCTCGCCCAGCGCTATGTAGTCTCTGGTCTGGCGGCCGGCGCGGTCAAGGGTTAAGCAAACAAGACCATCGGCACCAGGCTTGCCTATCAATGGTCTTTCGACTCTAAATTGGGGCGTGGTGATTTAATGAGCAATTTAGTGAATGGTTTTCTCATCATCAATCACCGCTGTCGTGGTCGAGGGTGTGAGACTTAATGACTGTTGCGGGGTAACATTGGCGGGAAAAAAGACACTGAATTGAGTGCCATGGCCTGGTTTGCTTTTGACCTGAATCCCCCCTTTATGGGTGCGAACAATGCCCAGGGTGGCGGCCAAACCAAGACCGCGCCCATAAGATTTGGTCGTATAAAAAGGCTCAAAAATGTGTTCAATTGTTGCCGGCGTCATACCAGCACCGGTATCGGTTACCGCCAGGCAGACATAGTCCCCGGCCGGTAGGGCTTCACCCCCGATATAGTCACCCGGCTGATAAGCGCCAGCGATCAAGGTCTGTACAAAACATTTTATCATCACTTTCCCATTCACGTCAGCCGCCGCTTCGCCAGCGTTGAGCACCAAGTTCATCAATACCTGCTGAATTTGCCCTTTATCAGCCGTAATCGTCGGCAGGTGCGTTGGCAGGTCGAGCACAATCTCGATGCTACTGGGCATTGCGGCCGCCAATAGTTCACTATTTTCCCGAATCAATTGCAGCAGATCTAACGCGCCGAC
>Ga0105053_10012667_pt1 | contig 10111 bp, 5 predicted proteins | sample BON01_FD_78093 | JGI IMG/M metagenome (GOLD analysis project Ga0105053, IMG submission 78093) | Freshwater microbial communities from Lake Bonney liftoff mats and glacier meltwater in Antarctica - BON-01 | ecosystem: Environmental > Aquatic > Freshwater > Ice > Glacier meltwater | place: Lake...
GGGTTCACGGAATCCTACACTAAATGAAACCAAGCGTAGTCTGACATCCTCCCCCTACTAGTACGATGCCCTTTCCTGCCCTAAATTGCACTATAAGCAATATATATGGTACATGAGGCCTGTTTAGCGTCCATATATGCATCATTCCGGCCCCTATTCTCAATAAGCCCCCCACCATATATGTGATCAATTGACTACATAGTGTATTGACAATGGTTTATAGCTTATTATGTTGTTTCATAATGTACATTATCAGACATTAGAGGCTGCCGTTTCGCCACTAGATAGCGCGCGCGGGCGCATGCGAGGCCAGGCCGGGGGGTCTGCCCCATCACGCGCGTACATATACCCCGCTATCCCCCCAAAAAAATCCCCCCCTCCAATTACGCGAATCCATGTCAGAATCCGAGCTACACGGCGAAAAGTAACAACTGTGCAGATTTTGGATCAATGCCTGTGACACGAAGACGGAGTTGCTCGCATCTGTGCTGTCAGAAGTGGTGAATGGACGGTTCAATTTTCACGTCTATATCCGACAAAACACTCCGAAATGTCGATTTATTCCACAAAATGGCACACGTTTCCAGATATCAAACACACCACGTCAATGGCGTCCTGCATTTTTTTTGTGCCCAGACCTGAAACCGCCAGCCATCTCCCCGCACGCCCTCAGACCTTCATGTTTGGGGCGAAGCTCGATATTGCGGGGTGAGTCGATGTAATTTTAGACTTGTTACATTGTCATGTCTCTTTTGACATCAAAAGCTAGGGATCTTTGCACACGAGATCTGACAAATTATCAAAAAACACACATGTAGCTGATCAAAAATGGACACCTTTGTGTGAAAACAGACAGACAGAAAGATAGAAATAAGGAGAGAGAGAGACAGAAAGGAAGAAAGAGCCAGAGAGAGAGTCACCCTGACAATCAAGAGAGATGGAGAGTAAGAATGAGATCGAGAGAGGAAGGGAGAGAGAGTGATTGACAAACTGCGAGTGACGAGTGGCGAATGACGATTAACAAAAATTTCAAGTTGACGGGTCACTTTATCGCATCCTACTTCAATTGATCAGTGGAGAGACTAAATCATCTTAAATCATTGTCATGCGTCGTAGTTTGTTTGTTGACAATGTGTCTTTGTATTACTTTTTTTATTAAACCCGAGGATGTGGAAAATTCAGATTGGGCCTGGGGCCTCAAGTTGCCTGGAAAGCCTTGTAGCTGGTGAACAAAGCAGTGTCTGAACAAATTGAACCTGTGACTGAACAAGATAGTGCAGTTGTGATGTGAAGGACTGACGTCAACAAGCGTCAATCTTTTCAATGACTTGGGCCCGAGTCGCTCCTCACAAATATAACTTGTCGTTCTGATCTGAGGTCCATGTAAAGAAAGATGCAATTTAAGTATATATTTAAGATGTTCTCGAATTGGGGTTGTGTGTACACTCACGCCCCAAATAGGAGCAACGACATGCTGTCGGCTCTCACTCAGCCCTTCCTTCTTTTAATCTTCACCACGTTTTGTAGATAAGTTGCGGGGGTCTACTCTGTTTTGGAAGAAAATTTTCGAGCGCGCGTATGCTCGGGCGTCTATTGGTTCAAGTTTTTGAATAAGATTAAGTTTGTGCGACGATATGTATTTTTGCAGCAGTTTGTCCAATCGTGCCATTTTTTCTGAAACTTTCTCGCCGACTGGACCGCCCGTCGTAGAAGTGCCCTGGGAGTCTGGCTGGGACTCCAGATATGCCCTCAGTTTCTCATTGTTCCGCACAGAGGGACCCGCCGATTTTATAAGGCAGTCCAGTTCGAGTCTTTCGTTGAACTTAGTTGCTACGCAGTGAGCCTCTTTCAAGGTTTTGTGCCTGTCATTCTCTGACGGCTCTGCACCACAAGCGAGGGCAGTATCAATTTCGAGTTGAGTACCTTGTTTCTGTGTGTCACTCGTTTTTGCAACGCGTTGCAGCGCCGATACCGGTAAACCCACTCCTTCTTTTTGGTGTTTGGCTACGATCTGTGCAGGCGATAAGATACCCTGATCATTCAAATTTTGATCTTTGGTCTTCTTCTGGTCAGCACACACAAGCTGCATCATTTCATGCTGCTGCACCAGTGTTGCCGATGCATATTCCTATATGCACCATGCCCTTATTGACTACTTAAAGAGACTTGATTGTTGGGACATGTTAGCTCGAGGAGGCATGCCAGCCCACAAACATTGTGAACTGCTGTTACCCACAGTGGGTGGTCCATAAACTTGGTCAGAGGCCCAGAACCGTGGCAGTTTCTTGGGTCCTAAGAGATTAATTGGGTGCTCACCACCCGCTTAGTCTAGTGCATAAGTTGGGTATTCACCACCCTTTCATCGCTCAGCATTCACCTGTCAAAAATGTCGAGGATCTATTTGCGTTGAGATTATTTCAGTCACCAAAAACACAAAAAAGTCCTGACTTGAAAATAAAAAATGTGAGAATGTTAACGAATGATGCAGCCGCCTGCCAATCTAGCAGGCTGGTGGAGGGCTACAATATCATCGGCGCAGCAAATGCGAGTGTCGTGGGTTTGCTCTTGATTGGTGGCGGCACGAACCCTCACAGAGGGAGTGTGCAGATTCAGAGAATCAGTGAAAGAAAATTGAGGAGATGCACACTCAGGCTAAAAAATAGAAAATCGAATCAGTGTAAGCAAATTGAAGAGATGTACACTCAGACAGAGAGACTACAAACTCGGTTGTGCTCCACATGCTCTTCCTACACACACACCTGCCCCCTCCTCCTTGCAGAGAAAGAACTTGAAAGACAACACCAACAGTCACCGGATGCAGCACCTCTCTCTCGCTCTCTCTCTCTCTCTCTCTCTCTCTCTCTCTGACTCTCTGTCTATCTCCCTCTCTCTCTCTCTCTCTCTCTCTCGCTCTCTGACTCTCTCCCTCTCTCTTTCTCTGTTGGCTCTCTGTCGCTCTCTCTCTTCTCTCTCTTACTTTCTCTCTTGCTCGCTCGCTCTCTATCTTTCTCTCTCTCTCTCTCTCTCTCTCTCTCTCCATTCTTCTTTCTGTCTCTCGGTCTTTCTCTCTCTTTCTCTCTCAATCTCTCTCTCTCAAATTTTTCCTCTCTCTCGTTCTGTCACTCTCTCCTTCTTTTTCTCTCTATCTCTCGCACGCACGCATCCTATTGCTTCTCCTTTATTGAAAAAAAGGTCTCAAGTTTTCCATCCGAGTCACGGGCAAGCCTGTGTCGTCTGCATACTAGGCGTGACGCGCTTTCTTTCTTCTCGCCGCGAGGCTGTAAGCTTTGCACGCTAGGGACATGTCTAATGCTATAGTAGGTGGTCTGTTTGGGGTGACAGTGTAGGCTGATGATGTGAGCTGTCTTTTCGTGAGAGAGTTCTAGAATACGCGGAATTCTCTAATTCAAGATAATCAGTGGAGAAAACAACTTCTATATATATATTTTATTGGTCTGTGTGAAGGTGGAAGATGAGAACGACAACACTCGAGCCACACACATTTGCATTAAGTGTGACAAGGCCCTGTTCAAGCGCAGTGGGTTGCGCCTCACGACAAGTCTTCCTGCCGCACCCGCCAACGCGTACGGAGATGTGTTTGGGGTGACGATTCTCGAAAAAACCCACAAATACAAGTACAGCCGTTCAAAATTTGTTGAAATCGGAGGCGAGTCTGCTCTCGAGTGGAACTACTGCGGATCTGTTTTGACCGAAATGTACAGACTGTATGAAACAACTTTTGAGATCTACGACGGCAAGACGATGATTTTCGAAATCGACATGAGGGGCACCGACGATGCCACCGAGACCAAGCATGCCAAGACACACAAAATTGTTGCCTCGAATTTGTCCAAACGCACGCAATCGATACCGACGGCCAGCACAGCTTCCAAATGCACACGTTCTGCAAAACCACTAGACCTCGAAAGGCCCCCACCCCAAGGGGGGCCCCTAGTGCGTGCGCACTAAAGGGCCCAGGTGGGCTGGTGATGGTTGGAGAGAGTGCCCTAAAAGGGCCCTACAGGAGCCCTAAAGGGGCCCGGAGGGGGGGCGATTGTGTAAACTCGATTGGGCGTCATGTTTATGAATGTCGAAAGAAAGAGTCCAAAAAACACTGGTTCCACAAATGGGTGTGTGAATTGTGGATTTGATTGAAATCATAAGGATCTGGTCTCATTTGTAGACTTTTTTGCGTCAAATCTGCCCTTTTGTGTCGCTCTCGCGACTTATTAGTATTCTGGTGTGAACAGTGCGAGGTTTTTTGATGGGTTTGGGGATTCGCTATTTATTTTCTTGAACGTTGATTGAGCCTTTGAAGCAATAAAATGCCATTACCAGCACTACTATCTGTGGGGGCCCGATGGCTGGCCCTAAAGGGCCCCTGGGGGGGGGGTAGGACCATGATCAAGATGACTGAGAGAAAACGGAAAATCTGGTCAAAGTGCATGTGTGAGATGGAAACTATGCCAATGTCGCAGGCTGCTGTGAACCAAGCCAACCGTGGCAGTATTTAATGCACAGTGTTCAGTTTGACAATCTGCATTGATACAAGCAAAGCCATTTGGAACTGGTATTTACAACTTTTCCTGTTGAATCAGGGGGTTTTCGTGGTGGATTTGGGTGTGATCAAGTCCAGTAGTCTGATTGCGAAAGCATCTTTGCAGCTTGTAATTCCTGCATTAGAGGATAGCGGGGGCTTGGTTGCTTTCTCCCCTGTGTCAGCACAGGTGTGTGCACATTTCCTGGATGTTTTGGCAGTGATCCTCACCGTCCCGATTGTGATGACGTTTGAAAGTTTCTGCCAGCTGGACAACATAAAAACAATCATCACACTCAAGTCTCTGGTTTCCATCTTGTCCATTTTCGTGGGCCTGGCTGATGGTATCGTTGCTCGAACGGTTCAGTCCTCGAAGCTAAAATATTCCAGTATACAATGTGTGCATGTTATGGCATGGTGCGGTGCTATGGTGGTTGGCGGCTTTCTGGTCGACTTGTATGGATTTTCTATTATTTTTCCACTCACGGCGGGTGCAAAAGTGCTGGGATCGTATTGCATGGCCAGACTTGCATACCTGTGTCCGCTACCAAGACTAAACACTGGCAACGTGGAAGCCACGGCATGGGTTCGTGTGAAGTAAGGCGCACAGGGAATATATAGCAATGCATTTCTGCTCAAGTTGTTGTTTCACAGAGTCATGGTAGTGTGGGGGTCAAGTTTTATGGTGCTGGAAACAATCACATTTCTGCAGATGGATCTTGAATTCAGACTCACTACCCGGATGGGGAAGCTCATGTGGGACAAGACGGACCAGCCTCCTGGAGCAATGAAGCTGTGGAGTGGGTGGTCCTGACTACTGAAGAACAGAAGGAATTGAAAAGGTTGAAACAAAAAAAATGACCTCAACTGCAATCTGAAACGGGCAAGAAACGGAAGCTGCACCAGGGTGGTCATAACCACGCTGCCAGACACGCAAGACATCTTGAGATTCTGTCACGACCATGAATTCTGCACTGTGACATACCACCAACCCTCTGGGTAATGCCATACATATACAGTAATAATATTGTTCATACATTTGTTCTGTTTGAATCTCCCTGTCCTCTCAGAGTCGTGTCCACAACAGCCTAACCATTGAACATGAGCACTTCAGAATGTGAATCCCCATCCTCCCCTTTGCAAGCTTGCAAAATGGACTTGGCTGTACCCTTCTTCCACACCCCACTGCACACGCGCTGCTCACCTCCCCCACCCCTTGCCAAAGAGAACTCGCCGAGTCTATGGGGTGTGCATTGGTACCGCACAGGTTGATGCCTCGTTGGCTGCACCCAACGAGCTGATTCCATCGTTAAACAGTCTAGTTTGCGCTCTCTCCGTGACCCCCTACGTGTGACATGATGTATCTGTCAATCTCTGCATAGGTATTGCCTATCATCTGTTAAACTATGACTACTTGACACCTGCTGGTACGAATACATACTTACCTTGTTTGGCATCCTGTATGCGAATGTGTTCATAATTCGTTCAATCTCTCTTTGTTCTTGCTTTCTTTTGTTCCTTCCACTGTCTTGTCTCAAAAAACAAGATAAATGAGAAAGGAATAAAACAAAAAAGAAAATAGAATTATGACATGTCAACATGACCCCCCATGTCAACACTGACCCCGACGCTGGTACCATAACCCTACCCACAACATATTGTGGTCATTGCTCCTTGCTTGAACTTGTATATACCTCCTCTTCCCTGATTGGGCCTCAACTACTGATTGTCGAGGTATGCCGCCCCTTCCCACCTCTTACCACGTTCCCTGCTTGCCCTTCCTGTCTTGACTGCTTCTTCTATGCATGTGTGGTCTAGGTCTCTGTCCTTTCAGTGGGTTGGTCTGTGATCTGCTGCTAAGGAGATTGCCGAAGGCTCAGCCCGAAGGCGCATTGCTAGAAGAGCATCTTGTTTCACGATCATGACATGCACTGCGTGGAGAACACCGGGGGAGTCTGGTGCCTTTCCTACCCTAGTGGGGGGGCACCATTCCTTGGGCAGTATGTTTCTTGGTAAATAGGGGGACTTGATTGTTGGAACTTGTTAGCCCGACTCGGAGGATGCATGCCAGTCCACAAACATTGTGAACCATTTTTAACCCACAGTGGGTCGGCCTCGCAGCTAGGTAGGAATGGTCTAGGACAGTCCCTTGGGTCTACGTGTTAGTCGAGTGCTCACCACCCGCTTAGTCCAGTATTAACGTGGTTATTTGCCATCCAAGAAAGAAAAAAAAGAAACCTCTTGCCAAGTTTCCTGTTTGCCCTTGCTGTCTTGCTTATCTCTGTCGTATATGTGTGGTCTAGGTCTCTATCCTTTCAGTGGGTTGGTCTGTGATCTGCTACTAAGAGGGGTCGAGGGCTTTTGCCCGATTGCGCATTGCCAGAAGAGTATCTCGGTCACAATCTTGACGAGCACTGCTTGGAGGACACCGGGGTAGTCTGGTGCCTTACCTACCCTAGTGGGGGGAACCCATTTCTTGGGTGCTACGTTCCCGGTTGGTAGTTAGGGAGGCCTTACTGTTGGGACCTGTTAGCGGGCCGAGGATGCATGCCAGTCCACAAACATTGTGAACTGTTTTTACCCACCAGCAGGTCGTCCTTGAAAAAGGTCGGAAAAGGTGCGGGAAAGTTTCTTGGGTCCTACGTGATTCATTGGGTGCTCACCACCCGTTTAGTCAGTGACTAAATTGGGTATTTGCCACCCAAGAAAGAAAGAAAGAAAGAAAGTATCTCAAATTCCAAAGTGCCTCACACAACTTGACCATCTTAATATAATATGAGTTTGTTTGGGTATTGCGATTCTCTAGTATAGTGGGAGTGTTACTTTCATTCTGACCTAAAGTCCTAAAAGTCTGTTGCCATGTGTTCATGCTGGATAGTTAGTGCATATATTTGTCAATTGTCTTTTGTTTTCCTTACATGCTGCCCCTCCGACTCTGCATAGCACCAGGGCTTAACGGAAAACAGAGAGTCAACGGCCGAGTAGAACTGAGATCTCCTTATTTCAAAGTTGTCAAGGGCGGGCCTAGAAATGAACACTGCTGCAAAGCCAAAATCTGCAAAGTGTGCTGCCGAAATGGGATTTGTTTAAGGTTCATAGAATCAGGAAATTTCTCTATTCGCTAAGCCACACTTGCCAGCCCACATGTTTCAACATAGCTCTGCTAAGGGTATGGGACTAAGTTTTTATTGATGGAAAAGTACAAATCACAGTGGAAATTTCGAAATATAAAGAAAATCGAGCAAGAGATGTAAGGCGGACCAGCAAGTGTGTAAACACAAGAGGGCATGATTACAAATATTGCCGAGCTTTGCCGTCCTGGAACCAAAAGCAATTTCTCGAAGATTATCTGATCCACTGATCACACAACATGCGCTTAGCTTGCGTTCTGATTGTTGAACGATCCTGCGCACCTCGAATAGAGAGGTCCGGTACCCTCGTTGCGGCCTCATTCCTTTTAATTTATTTTTCTTTCTCTCTGCTGTTTATGTGTACATCGTGCAGGCTCCCTCTCTATTGAGTATTTATCTCTGCTTGTGCTCTCTCTGAGTCTCTATCTCTGGCTCCCTCTCTATTGAGTCTCTATCTCTGTTTGTACTCTCTCTGAGTCTCTATCTCTGTCCTAGCCACACACACTCAGTTCATGTGTCTGTACACGTGCGTGTATACTTTGCTCCACCAAATTTCAACCTATCCATTGTGGGTGTGTCTTTGGTGGATAAATGCACATCATTCTTATCAATCAGTAGACATTCCTCTCAGGCTCTGGGGCTGCATTGCGTAAAATTTGTTCATTTTAACAAAACAAAACAACAAAACGGCTTACCGCAAAAAGAAAAATGTGTAGCTCTAACTTTGTCTTCTCCCCGGTTCCATGGACACAATTATACATCAAGGGACTACGTGTTTTGCGTCTTCTCTCGTTGATACCAAGTTTGATACTCGATGTCTTCTGTCCTCTCTACAACTGATCAAGCCATGGGTCAAGTTCCCCTGATTCCCACCGTAAAATCGTAGACTCTTGTGACTCTACTGGATAAACGCACGCGCACACACTCTGGCACACAAACTCACGCACACACATACATACGCACACACACACACCCACCCACACACCCACCCACAAACCCCAGCTCACTCTTTGCACTCGTTGCGCTCGGCGCATGTCGTGTAACGTGACGACACTGATTAGGAGTAAGTGAATTAATGTGTGTTTGTGTTTATGTTGTTTTGTTTTCAAGTTTACTAACCCAAGTGTAATTACTTCTTTTGTAAAAAAGTGCACATGCACAAAAAAACCAAATACCAATGCTCGCGCAGAGTCACGTTTTCAAAATCACAACTTCCCGGGGCCCGCAAAAAGAAAACCACGCTTCACAGCTCATTAAGCTTCGATCTGTGTGTCGGGAGTCACAAATTAGTGGGAAAACTATTTTCTATTTCAAGTAAATGTTACTCAAGACCCTTGGAAGGTATACGAAGATAATCCTGTGAGATGGAGGTGGTGAGGTCGAGGAAATATGACACGTTCTCCGAGTCGGTGAGGGTACAATCACATACATCATGAGCATTGGGCAACTCAACTGAGACTTGAACAAAGATAGACAAGTTTCAAGCCGAAAAACGCGCAAAAATGGCAGAAATGTGAATCCACCGTGACTTTCGGAACATCGTCTCTGTGGCTCGCAGCCTGAGCCGGCCATGGACCGGGTGGATTGGCTCCGCACCAGTGGCAGATGAGCGGGTGTTGTCTGGGTGGCGCGCTTTCGGCTGCTGTGGGTTTCAGTGGTTCTGCATTGACCTTTCGTTTCTCGTGAACAGTCACATCGTGCAGCCGCGGCTTCGGGCCGAGTCTCCTGCGTGCTCGCCTACTGGGGGCTCTGCTGCACCGCTGTCTTCCCTCTAATCTTTCTACAACTATGCAAGGGGCCACTATGAAGCTGCGCGGAGCTTCTCCAGAGTTGCGCACTCTGAATCCAAATCATTGTTGGGACAGTAAACTTGAACTGCGCTTGCCTGCGGTCCTCGAACTATTCTGGGGTTTGTTGGGAGGGGGGGTTGAGGGGTATTGATGTCTCGGGAAGTGGGTACAATGACGTCTTAGCGCTGGAGGTGCTAAATGTGATTGCTTGCGTTGAACAGAGGAGACGTGCAAGGCTTCCTGCATCTGCATCAGCTTCTCGCACAGTCGCTGCCGCGCCATCGTTCCAGGCATACTAGCGAGTCAGTGAGGATATGATCAAATACATCATGAGCCTTGAGCAAGACTTGAATAAAGACAGACAATGGTCATGAAAAAGGATGCAATCGAGCACGAAGCCAAGAATTTCGAACCAGCTGCGTTTGTATTGCTTTGTTTTGTTGACGCATATAACAAGTGAGAGTCGAGGGGACGTCACTTGTGACAGTCTGGGGGACGTGACACGGAGTCACGGCACTCATGACGTCAAGAGATCTTTCGGGAAGGTCCGACGGATCTGGATGAGGAAACAACGCCAAGAAGGTCAAAACCGCATAGTCATGTCTACGAGGGGTTTTTTACTACTGTTGTTTCGAATAAATAGGAATCGATCA
>Ga0105053_10012668_pt1 | contig 10110 bp, 7 predicted proteins | sample BON01_FD_78093 | JGI IMG/M metagenome (GOLD analysis project Ga0105053, IMG submission 78093) | Freshwater microbial communities from Lake Bonney liftoff mats and glacier meltwater in Antarctica - BON-01 | ecosystem: Environmental > Aquatic > Freshwater > Ice > Glacier meltwater | place: Lake...
ATTTAGTTTACAAGACAAGAGAAATAATAAGGCCTGGAAGAAATATTCCACGGCATCACAGACAAAAAAAACAGTACTCAATGAATTATAAAAAGCTTTGAGGTCTTAACTAAACGACATTGCTAAATGAGTAGTAATTTTTTAAGAACCAGTAGTGCCACTACTGGTTTAGTTTTTTTTATTTAATTGGACATATATCTACCTAATTCACCCAAGAAAGGAAGTCCAATACTATTGTATTCATATAAATCATCATTTAAGATATCGTTAGCATTTGTATAAATAACCGCGGATAGAAAGAACTTGATGTTGTTTTCATTATCCTCTATGAAGGCATTGTCTATTAAAAAGCCATATGCTCCGCCAATTTTATTATAGATTTTAATGTCTTCTGGGATACGGCCTTTCAAGTCACCAAATAAGAAAAATTTGCCCGTATTGTCTGGATAAGATGATTCTTCATACCAAGCGTTTCTGGGCATTCTACTCATATAGTCTTTGACGAATAGGAGGTCTTCTGCTCGTAAATCAAAAGTAGGGCTTGGCGAATCAGGATAAAATAAAGATAAAAGCATGTTATGCTGGTCTTGCAAATCAAATTTATTCTTATTAACAAAGTTCATAGGTTCGTTTATTAAATCTTGTCCCTTATAATAAGCTTTACCAATTAAGATTGGCTCGGTTTCCAAGAAAGTTTTTTTGGCATATTGAGCAGGCTGAATGTAATTGTTTCTCAGACTTATTTCTGGAGTATAGGCATTTTCTAAAGGACTAAGTGGGATTGATAATCGATGCGAGATTTTGGTGTTTATATAACCCTTAACTGCCATTTTTTGATTGAAATAGTCTTGACCCAAAAAGTCATGTAGTCTATTAAATGCATCATTATCACTTACTAAAAGTATTTTTTTAATGTAGCTTGAGAACGATTCTTGATGTACAGATGTATAGTTTTCAAGGTTGGAATGAGACGAATAGTCGGCATCTTTACTTATTTCTATTGCTTTTAATTTTTCTAATGCCAATAAAACGGCAGGAAGCTTAACTGTACTTGCTGGGTAAAAGTATTGCTCAGGATTATAATTATAATATAGCGTTTCCCCTTTCTTATTTCCATCAATTGGCGTATAAACTATTTGTATGCCGTAATTTTGAGCTTTCTTAAGAATTGGCTTTAACACCTTATTCTTATATAGCTTTTTTTTAAAGGACGTGCTCGTTTCTTGGGATTGACTTTTAAAAGGAGTCCGTAAAATCAAGAATAGTATAAATATAAACCTCAAATGTTTTATGATATTTAATGTAGTGAAATTAGCACTTTTTTGTTCAATGGCTTTTTTAGTTTCATGCAATAACATGGAACGCCTAGATACCACAAACCTTAAAGAACAAGTAGAGGCTCATAAGATTAAAAGGATAGCCGAGTCTGATGTTTTATTGTTTCTAAACAAAAAAGGGACTGAAATTGCGAAAAAATTAAAATGTACAGATTCATTAGAGATACATAAAGGGTATCAGCTTAATCCCATAAATCCACTTACGTTCAAAACCAAGTTTGAAAAAGAAAAACAAATTCTAGAAGCATTACAATTTGCCTCCGAAGATGCTGCGAATTTTCAAGCCATTCCACAAAGGTTAACAGAAACAGATTATGCTTTCTATTTTGTATCTCTCTGCGGGGAGGATAATACTCCCATTATCTTTAGAGCCCTCTTTAAGAAATCAGAACTGATAAGAATGATGTACAACTAGAAGATGCGAATTTTCTTGTTAAAATGGAAATATGGCACATTTCTTTAATTTTTCTATGGAAAAATTGTAGCTTTGCGGCTTCAAATGGAACAAAAACGTTACATAAATAGAGCTTTCGGCGTGTTGATGAGTATTTTTATGCTCACAGCAGTGCTTACCAAGGATTTGGTAAAAGCAACGAGATTGACCGATACTCTTGTTCAAACGGAAGATACTCAAGATGATTCAGATGATTCTCAAAGTTTTATCACGGAGTTTTCTTCAGAAGTAGTTATTCCTTCTCACGCTTTTAATTTTGGGGGTGACTTAGCCATCATACCTGTTCCTACTATAAAGATTTTGACGTTTGACGCATTGGTACTCAATATTGTCAAGCCTATTTTTAAGAATTCTTATTTTGATAAGCTCTTTGAGCATCACATAGCCATCAACGCACCCTGATTCGGGGTATTCTCACCGAAGACATTTAATTCTATAATAATATTTCGGGCACCAATGCGTCCTATTGGTAACCTTTAATAAACAAAACCGTCTATTGGACAAAGACATATAAATATATGAGAAATAAAAGTGGAATAATGACACTGGTCATGGTCTTTTTGGCTGTCAGTGTCTACTATTTGGTACGAACATATAAAGCAGTAAGTATAAGAAATGATGCGGCAGCTGCTGCCACTATGGCAGATGGAAACGTTGATCCAAAGGCGAAGCAACACTATTTGGATTCTCTGTGGAAGCAGCCTGTGTTCTTAGGGACTACTTTAGAAGACTTAACCAAACAAGAATTGGGTTTAGGGCTTGACCTTCAAGGTGGTATGCATGTTATTTTGGAGGTTTCTCCTAATGATATTGTTAAGTCTTTGGCTAGCGGTACGCGTGACCCTAGAGTAGGTCAAGCTATAGAAAGTGCTACTAAATTAGCAGTAACTAGCTCAGAGCATTTTGTCGACCTTTTTGCTAAGGAGTACAAGAAATTAGCTCCGAATGAAAAATTATCAAGAATATTCTCTAGCACCTCTAATAGAGGAGAGTTGAGCTTAAACTCAACAGATAGTGAGGTAATCAGCTTTGTTAAGGATGAAGTGGATGGAGCTTTTGATAGAGCATTTAGAATTATTGAAACACGTGTAGATAAATTTGGAGTAGCAAACGCTAATCTTCAGAGATTAACAGGAACTAACCGTATTCAGGTGGAGCTTCCAGGCGTAGACAATCCTCAAAGGGTGCGTAAATTACTTTCAGGTGCGGCCAAATTAGAGTTTTGCGAAGTGTATGAGCCACAGGAAGTAGGAACTTCTTTTGATGCTTTTACAGCATATCTTAATCAAATGGACTTGGAAGAAAGGGTTCAAAACTTGGAATCATTGGCCGGGGGTAAAACAGCTAAATCTACCGCAATTGCAAAAGGTGATGTGGGAAGTGATCTTGCTGCTCAATTATCTGGTGCTAGAGATAGCACAAAGTCTAGTACAGATTCTAGCTTAAATACAACTAATACATTTAGCAATTTATTTATACCTACACAAGGGGGTTTAATGGTGAGGTCTAAAGATACCACCAAAGTGAATGATATCTTAAGGAGAACACAGGTAAAGCAGTTATTTCCAGCAGATTTGAGTTTTTTGTATGATGTAAAACCATTTATGAACACGACCACTAATGAAGAGTTGGTAAGTCTTTATATGGTTAAGGATTTGGGAAATGCTCCTTTAGAAGGTGATGTAATCTCAAATGCTCGTCAAGACTATGACCCCACTACTGGTCATCCAGATGTCAGCATGCAGATGAATGCAACTGGTTCTAGAAAGTGGAGAGATTTAACGGCAGCAAACGTAGGTCAAAGGGTAGCAATTATTCTTGACAACTATGTGTATTCTGCTCCTAATGTAAATCAGGAAATTAGTGGCGGTAATTCAAGCATCTCTGGAAACTTTACTTTAGAAGAAGCTAGTGACCTTGCCAATGTTTTAAAAGCAGGTAAACTTCCAGCACCAACTCATATTATTGAGGAGGCGGTTGTAGGAGCTTCTGTAGGAGAAAGTGCTGTTCGTGCAGGTGTTATTTCTTCTTTGGTTGGCCTGTTAGCCGTTTTGATTTTTGTGATGGTTTATTATAACAAAGCCGGTTGGATAGCCAATTTAGCTTTGATAGTTAACCTTATCTTACTAATGGGTGTGATGGCTTCTTTTGGAGCTACGCTTACTTTACCGGGTATTGCGGGTATGGTACTTTCTGTGGGTATGGCGGTAGATGCCAACGTACTTATTTATGAGCGAATAAAAGAAGAACTAGATGAAGGTAAACCCTTTGCCATTGCAGTAAGAAATGGTTTCAAATTTGCGATGCCGTCTATTATTGATTCTAACGTAACTACATTAATTACGGGTGTTGTTCTTTTTGTTTTTGGTACTGGTCTTATTCTTGGATTTGCCACTACACTTTTGATTGGTATTTTCACGTCTCTTTTCTGTGCTATTTTCATCTCTCGTTTGGTTTTTGAGTATTATATCAAAAAGGGTAAAACAGTTACTTTCTTTACTGCCTGGACAGAGAAGTTATTTAAGGATACACAGATTGATTTTGTGAATAAGCGTAGAATATTTTACATGATTTCTAGCGGTATTATTATAGCAGGAGCCATATCTATTGGTATTAGAGGTTTCGGTTTAGGTGTAGATTTCAAAGGAGGTAGAACATATGTAGCTAAATTTGAAAAAACAATTTCAACAGAGGAGGTTAGAAAGGCAATGGACGCAGCAGGATTTACTTCAGAAGTGAAGACTTATGGAGGTTTTGATCAAGTAAAAATTACTACGGCTTACCAAATTGACAATACAGACCCAAATGTAGAGCTTGAAATTCAAAATAAAATTAATGGTATAATTGCAAGTTTTTCAACAAATAAAGGTGAAGTAGTAAGCTCTTCTAGAGTGGGTCCTACTATTGCTAACGACACCATTTGGAATTCATTAAAAGCGATGCTTTACTCTTTAATCCTTACTTTTATTTACATCTATGTTCGTTTCCGAAGTGTTGCCTTTAGTTTTGGAGCCGTAATAGCGATGTTTCATGATGTTTTAGTGATATTAGGTATTTTCTCTATTTTCAATGGCATTTTACCATTCTCTTTAGACGTAGATCAGGCTTTTGTGGGAGCCTTACTTACGTTGATGGGTTATTCTATGAATGATACTGTGGTGGTATTTGACCGTGTGCGTGAGTACTTAAATGACAAACGTAAAGCCAAAGAGGATATCGTAACTGTTATCAATAATGCCTTGAACAGTACATTGAGTAGAACGGCCGTTACGGGTATTGCTACTTTATTGGTTCTTTTGATTCTTTTGATATTCGGTGGAGAAACCATTCGTGGATTTATCTTCGCGATGTTCTTAGGAGTTATCGTAGGAACGTATTCTTCGCTTTACATAGCAGCTCCAATCGTGGTAGATGCCATGCAAAGACAGCTTATAAAAGAAAAGATGGCTGGACTTAAAGCAGCGGAACTAGCTTTAGCTGGGAAAAAGTAGAAATAATAGACTTTATTTGAAAAGGGCTAGCGTGATTATATCATGCTAGCCCTTTCTGTTTATTGACCATATTATTAAAGTATGCCTTACCTTTACATATCAAGTAAAATAAATTCTCCTTCCATGAGCGAGTTTCCCCCATGTCCTAAATGCAAATCTGAATTTACATACCCTATGGACAGCCTAATGGTTTGCCCTGAATGTTTTCATGAGTGGAATCCTGATATGTTAAGTGACGAAGAGATTGCCGCTCAAGTTCTGGACGCTAACGGAAATGTGCTTCAGAATGGAGACGATGTAGTAGTAATGAAAGACCTTCCCGTAAAAGGTGCTCCAAAACCAGTTAAAGCAGGTACCAAAGTCAAAAACATCAGACTGGTGGACGGCGACCATAACATTGCATGCAAAATTGATGGTTTCGGTTCAATGGGTCTAAAGTCTGAGTTTGTTAAGAAAGCCTAAATCAAATGCTATTCTATCAATAGCCAAACATAGCCGTTTGCAGGAATGATTACTTCAAAATCAATGGAATAGTCTCTGTTAAGTTTATGCGTGCTCTCTTTAATGCCATTTAGTTTCACATGAGCCAAGTCTGTTAATCCAGTATAATACAATGGTATAGAGATGGTTTTTTGTAATTCTTTAGCTAATGGGTTATATAACATCACAAGGCCTTTTTGAGGTAATGTTGGATTCACGTGCATTATGCCGTCCCAATCTCTGCCATTTGCACGCCTTAGATGAATAATATCTGAATTCAGAATTTCACGATAAGTCTTATACCAATCTATCGTTTCTTTGACTACGTTTTTAGTTTTTTCAGTATCATAAATCCTTGGGCCTCTATAACAAGCTTGAATGCCCGCCCCATAATATTGCACCATCAATTGCTTATAGTCTGTTAAGTGCTCTGATAATGGCTCCAAAATAGCCTCTGGCCCACCGCCTTGATACTTAGTCAAAGGCACAAAACCCCAACCCATGGAAGGTGTTTTTTCCCACGTGGCGTCATAAATATTTTGTCGATTTAGGATTTTCTGTTGCTCTCTAGAGAGTGAAAAATTAACTTCTCTATACCCTAGAGCTATTTTATGCGAGCCATCTAAAAAGTACCAATCAGGAGCATTTATATAAACGCCTCGTGCATTTAGCCATTGATAAAGTTCTTTTTGTAATCCCATCTGTACCCATTGAGAATCGTCCAGGCCTTCATGTCCCGGATGAGAAGTGGAGGCACATACATCACCGGGATATGGACCATCATGCTCTAACAAGTCAAATCCTGTTTCAGAAATAAACTTTTTTAAACTCGCAATGTAATTCAAGCCCCATTTACTGGCAAGACATGGAGCGTGGCCAAAAAATGCTCCTGTATTTGGCAGTCCTGTTTTTGGGTCAATCACATCATTCTCGTCATCAATACTTCTGCTACTGAAAAGCGAATAACCGCCCAGCTTTATGCCTTTGCTATGAGCGTAATCTGCTAATTTTTTAAACTTCGCAATATTTTTTTCAGAAGCGTCTTCCATTAGAAGACCACTTCCAAAACTCAAAATCACCATTTCGTAACCTGTGGCGGCACATTGGTCTATCACTTCACGCACTTTATTATCATCCGTACTAATGAGGTGCATGAAAATGGGATTTTGACTAGTCCATGGGGCAATGGTTCTATACATTTTTCGTATAGCTAAACCTTGTCTTTCTCTATCGTAAGAATCGTGTAAAAGCTCGTAAGACCGAATGGAAGTATAGGTTTCATTTGGTTTAAGTTTGATTCCCACGCCTAAATCTGGATAAACTTCAGCTACGCAAGGAGTCAATAATCTGTAATTGACTTGGGAAGTGTAAGCACTATCGGTTTTCCAATGTGTCGCCTGATCGCTCAAACGATATTTCATGGAATTGTTATAGGCAAAGTTGTTTTCAATGTAGAGTTTTTGTGGTGTTTTCATCCGAATTGGATCGCCCTCTACGGCCGACTCCTCTTCCACGGTTGCCAGTATTTCGCTTACCACCTGGTCTATTCGTATAGGATTTTTGCTAAAATTATGGATAGTTACCCATTTCGAAATCAATGGAATACCTTGGTATATGGCATAATGAACATATACTTTGACATCCTTTAGATTAGAATTAGGCGAATTAAAAACCAAAGTCAATTCTTTGCCACTGGCACTAGGGTTATCACCCGTCCAATTAGTGTTGAGTGTTGGAAAAGGTTTGCTAAGGTCATTAATAGAATAAGAATCATACTGAAAATCTTCCTTGCTTGAAGACAGGGTAGGAAGCCATTCATCTAAGAAATAACCATGTTCTTTTTGCCCATATATTCCACCTATGGAGTATTCCTTTCCCGCAATCTTTATTCTAGCCTCTGGACGAAGTGACCGAATAAATTCCTCTCCAGTTTTTAGGTTTTTGAAACTTGTGGTGGATGCATTCTTTGAAATATTTATTGTTCTTGAAATAAGGCCATTGGAAAGAACTATTTTGTTTTGATCAATCTTTATTAAAGCGGCATCATTTATTTTGGTTATTAACCAATCTTCCGAAACTTGGGCGGTTAATGGAAGAGAAAAAAAGAACAAGTATATGTATTTCATGGAAATGTGACTAAGGGTTAACTACAAAATTTACGTTAAGAATTTTGAAATTGGACATTTATATTAATAAAAACTAGTACACTTTATCAGAAATGAAGTAGTTTTTATTGAAAACAAGATTTATCTGGTCTCCAAATATTTTTTATGTAAATTGACCTCATTATTTAACCCAATTTTTGATGAAAAACAAAAACAACCAAGCTTCAAGGCGGAGCTTTATTAAACAATCAGCCATAGTATCCTCTTTTTTTATTGTTCCTAGAAATGTCTTGGGGGGAGTAGGTTATATCTCACCAAGCGATCAGCTTAACTTAGCTGCCATAGGTTCAGGAGGAAAAGGGGCTAGTGACATTAGAAACGCATCTGTAAAAGGCAGAGAAAATGTAGTAGCACTTTGCGATGTTGACTTTGGAGGCTCTGCTAAAGAATCTGTAAAAGCATTTCCTAAGGCAAAATTATATGCCGACTATAGGGAAATGTTGGATAAGGAAAAGGATATTGATGCCGTTACTATTTCCACGCCAGACCATGTACATGGACCTGCTGCTTCTTATGCCATGCAAAGAGGAAAACATGTGTATGTGCAAAAGCCATTGACACATAATATCCGTGAAGCACGGATTTTAACTGAAATGGCTAGAAGCCGAAAAATAGTTACTCAGATGGGTAATCAGGGAGGATCAAATCCTTTGTTGGGTATGGTTCAGGGTTGGATTGATTCAGGGAAGCTTGGTAAAATAAGTAAAGTACAGGTTTGGTCAAATAGACCGGTTTGGCCACAAGGAGGAGAAATGTCAAAGCCAAATCCAGCATTAAAACCGGATAGTTTAAACTGGGATTTATGGCTAGGACCCAATGAATCTAAACCTTATACTCCAGATCTTCATCCATTCAACTGGCGTGGTTGGTGGGATTATGGAACAGGAGCCTTAGGCGATGTGGGATGCCATTTAATAGATATTCCTTTTAGAACACTTGGTCTTATGTATCCTACAGATGCTGAGTGTAGTGTGGCGTCCGTGTATTCAAAAATGTGGACAGCAGATTATCATCCTGAGGGCTGTCCTGCTTCATCTTTTATTACACTTCATTTTAAGGCAACAAACAAAAGTAAATCGCCAATTGAGATGACTTGGAGCGATGGTGGAATCCGCCCGTCACATCCAGACATTATTCCTGCAAATAGTGATATAGGAGGAAAAGGTAGTGCAAAAGGTGTTTTGATAATTGGGGAAAAGGGGATTATAAGTACAAATATTAATGATAGTTCTCCTTTAATGCCAAAGCTCTATTTGAATGATGGCACCACTGAGTTTGGCCCAGAATCTGAACCAAATGACGAACCAGAATATGGCCATCAAAGATTGTGGGTAGATGCCTGCAAAGCTGGCTTTAACAGCAAAGAACACAAAGGCCTTACCTCTTCTTTTGATTATGCAGGGCCAATGACGGAGACCGTTTTGATGGGGAACTTGGCTATTAGAAGCTATATGCTAAGAAAGGAGAATGAGAAAGGCCAAATGGATTTCTATGCTCGCAAAAAATTGCTTTGGGATGGTGAAAATACTCGCATCACTAATCTAGAAGCCGCCAATCAATACGTGGGAAGAACATACCGAAAAGGATTTGAGGTTTAGGATTTACAGCAGTAACAGCGTGACATGAGAAAGGTTTAAGCTCTAAATATCAAGTATTTGAAAATGTTTTTAGATACAAATCCGAATAAAAAAGAGGCTGTCCCAAACTATGGCGACAGCCCCTTTTGACATTTGTACGGGACATGATAATTGGCCGCAAAACACGCATCTTTTGTAAAATGCCAGTTCCATATGGAATACCACTCAGCAAAAAGAGTGTCTATTTTTACGAAAACAAGCGATATTCATTTTTTTATGTCTTTACTTAGATGTGTATAGGATCTAAGTTTTCACAAGGTCATCTTATTTTTTACCGCTGTAATGGAAGTTATAAGTATGCCTAAATTAAAAATCAAATCACTGTCAAACGGAGGATTTTAAATCATGTTGAAAAAGGCTCTTTAGATAGCTGAATAGGGTATATGTGTTATTGCTTCAAAAGACGCCTCTCATTTCTTGGAATAAATTTAGTTGTATTTTTCCAATATCTTTATCCTCTCCTCTCCAACTTTTTTGTTTTAGAACGTCGATAAACTTAATAAATGAGGCCATATTAACTCTTGCCATTTGACTCATTGCTGAGAA
>Ga0105053_10012669_pt1 | contig 10109 bp, 8 predicted proteins | sample BON01_FD_78093 | JGI IMG/M metagenome (GOLD analysis project Ga0105053, IMG submission 78093) | Freshwater microbial communities from Lake Bonney liftoff mats and glacier meltwater in Antarctica - BON-01 | ecosystem: Environmental > Aquatic > Freshwater > Ice > Glacier meltwater | place: Lake...
CACACACACACGCACACACACATACACACACACACACACACACACACACACACACACACACACACACACACACATACACATACACACATACACACACGCACAGCTACTGCAAGCCCACGAACCCCCATCATGGCGGTTGCTCGCAATGCTACGCATTTTGCATCTGGGAGTGGGGGGGGATGACTCAGAGAGTCTGAAAAAAATCTCGACCAAGCTCCTCAATCCCCGAGAGGTAAACATTCTCAAAACTCAGCTTGCAACTCAATTTACTACACAAAATATCTGTAGAGCTACGTTTTGAGAAATTTCGAATTGAACCAACTCTTCAATCCGGGAGGTAAATATTCTGAAAACTCAGCTCGCAAATGTATAATAATGTCAAACAAAAATCAATAACGAATGAATCTACTGAAATTTCTATAGAGCTGTGTTTTGAGAAGTTTTAATCCATTGTCAAAGCATAAGTCCAAAAAAAAGACAATAACCAACGAATTTCCTATTTGATACATCTGTAGAGCTATCTTTGAAGACGTTCATACCATTGTGAGAAAAAAAATCATCATAAAATAGTCGATTACAAGTGAACTCACTATTCAAAATGTCCATAGGACTGACTTTTGAGACGTCTCATATTGGATTCGAATGAAATGCTGGAGACGATGGTCACGACCAAACAACAACAAACATAAACTTTCTCGAGACTCGATTTTTTTTTGGGGTTTGCTGGAGACGATGGTCAAGACCAAACAACAACAAGCGTAAACATTCTCCAAACTCAGCTTGCGAATGATTAAATACTTGAAATATATATAGAGCTCACTTTAATTCACTATGTGGAATATCTATAGAGCTAGCCATATAGATATGCCAGTACGAGCTCGTACTGGCAGAAAAAGCTGACTTCTGATCAATTTCGTCAGAGGATATCTGATTCAATACGTGTAACAGGACTCACTTATACATTGATTTAATTTGCTTTTATTACTGGAAACAGTAGTTTAGAACCCTTGCTCAAGGGTCTACTTGCTCAAGTCCATGTGAACCTGAGGTGACGTGTTTTCGGCCGGAATCGAACCAGGGACCTGCGGATAACTTAATTTTTTAAGTGCCGCGCTCTTCACCACTGAGCTAAGGTGACGGATGAATCACCAAAAATCCCTCAGGATCCTCTTTGTGTGACATGACTCGTTAATATTTGTGAGACATGACTCACTGATAATAGGAAATGACTGCCCTACATCACGAGGAGCGATGCATGAGTGACTTCAGGCACATTTCGTCAGAGGACGAGACTACATTCTGCATATGTCATATCTTGCGACTGAATTCACTACGTGGTGGCTACAATTCGTAGGCTCCTCAAAATCATAGGTCTCTCTTGCAGAATATAGTCTCTTTTCAAGGGCTCTTTTGCAAAAGAGACCTATAATTTTAAGGAGCCTACTAATCGTAGCCACCCCCCCATATGTGAAATCTCTTTAAAGCTGACTTCTGAGGCCTTTTGTCAGCGGATCTCTGATGCGAATGAAGCGCTGGTGCTGGAGACGATGGTCACTTTACTGGATGCTATTTCGGGCGCCTATCCTACTGCGCTGGAAGATGATGAGAAGAGACTGGCGAGTGAGGACGTATCTGGGGCAACTCGCGCGTGTCTGCGGCATATTATCTCTCAAAAAATAATTGTGCGCAGCAATATGGCCTTTGTCAAGGCGGTCGCGAGTTCGAAGTGAGGATACTACAATTCAACAATACAATTGAAGTGAGGACACATGAGGACACGCGAATGCAAAGTGTTCTCACTACAATTCAGCCATACAGATTGCCATTTCTGTTTCAGACATACAATTTGTATTGCTGAAAATGGAGTGTGAGGTCTGAGACTAGAGTATATCTTAGATTAGAGTAAATCCTGGACAATATGGAATATGTGATGTGTTTTTCAGATGGGCAGCAGCGAATGCAATGTGGTGTATATATGTATGTGTAAACGTATATATGTATGTATGTGTGTGGGTGTGTATATAAATTCATATATGTATATATTTATCTATGTATATACACATGTATACATGCATGTATTTTTAGGCAGATATACATATAGATATGTACACATAGATATTACTGCGTGTGTGATGAAGAGCACAATTTTGACGTTGAGGACCTGCAACATACTGCAACATACTGCATCACACTACAGCACACCTTTATAGGAGCACGGTGTGTGCGTGAAGTATGAATCCAGAGTATCATGTTCTGCTAAAAGATTGAGGTGTCAAAGGAGTAAGAGGAAGTGAGTCGACAGAGGGCCCTGGAGAACGAGACAAAGAATTGGATAAGAACAGAAAAGGAATATTTAGGGATTGAAAATATTATTGAGAAAGACGTGAGGAGTTGTCACTCGGTGTTTGCATGAATCGAATACATATGGGGTGGCTGCGATTAGTAGGCTCCTCGAAATTATAGGTTTCGTTTGCAAAAGAGCCCCATAAAAGAGACGATATTCTGCAAAAGAGACCTATAATTTTAAGGAGCCTACAAATCGTAGCCACCCCATACAAAGAATGAGAGGAGTTGTTGCCCTACTGTTTAGTTGGATTGAATGTGTCACTAGTAGGAGGGACTGGCAGGATGGGAAACGGAATTGTTGGAAGGCTGTAGGGAGTCGAACCCTATGACTGAAACCGTTCCAGCAAAGTGTGATGTTTTTTGTTTTTGTTTTGTTTTGTTGGTTTTTGTTTGATGCAGACAAACGTCACGGTGCATGTAAGTGCAAGCTTCGCGTGCACAGTGCTCCTGCATTGGACCCCCTGTGTCCAGCAGTGATGAGCGACGGAGCCAACATAAGAATGGTACAACTCGAAGGTACCACAAAAACACAGACGATACAAATTTGTTAAAAAATACGTGGAATCTCCCTTTTGACAGATATTATTTCGGTCGTCACGGTCGACTTTGTTAAAAGTTAATTTTGGACTAATAAATCAGAAAGAAAATAGTGACGGATTGGGTCGTGACGGAGTGGGTAATAAGTGGCTGATCGGGTGCTCGCCATCCGCTTAGTCCAGTGATTAAGTTGGGTTTTCAAAACCCAAGAAAGAAAGAAAAAAAGACGGAGGGCAAACAAACAAACAAAGACTCAAACAAATTGGACAATCAAATTCTGATAGAACCGCTTGCCGCGCGCCCGATCCCCTGGAATGGGCGAGGGCGAAGACTGGTAATACGCACTATCTCACCACTACCGAGATCTCGTGGAGAAAATTTCTTTGCGAAATGTTTACTTGTACAGAGACTTGGTGTGAGTGGCGGTTCCAGCGACGTAACTGTCACGGGCGGCCTTGTAGGATACAGTGGCGATCCTGCATGACATAACAAGGTAAGCACAAAGAAATTGCCGACCGTGCATACAGCGCACAGGACAAGACAGCAAGAGAGTAGTTCAGGAAATATATACCACCGTGGAAAATCACAGTGGGGAAGGACTCGTCATTCAGTGAGAGTGAAAGAACAGGGAGAGCCTGAGAGTCAAGAAATGATATGTCACGAAAGGGCTACTGCATGACTATTTCACGTAGGAGCAAGTCAAAACTACTTCGTGACTATTTCACGTAGGATCGGAGACTGACTATGGACTAACCATGAATTTGACTGGTTTGAAAAGCAAACCTAACATGGTGGCACTTGCAAAGGAGGACACATTTGAGGTCGTCGGTCGGCACCTCAGTCTTATGCGTATTTAGGCACAGTAAACGTCAATTACACGCGGTCGTGTACTCGACATAACAAAATCGTAGCAAACAGGGTAGGGGTACCGCACCGTGAGGCAGTAGGTGGCCGCGCCTGGCCGAAGACTTTAGAAGGTCTTCGAACTTTTCAAAATATCTCTACTCAACAACAAGACAACAGAACACTCGCTCGGGTAGGGATCTATACCTGTCAGAAATGATGACAATTACAGGGATCATTCCGGTAGCCAAATGGCTTGCAAAAATCCAACGGCGATCAGATGTAGGCTGCAGATTATGCAACAGGGCGCCAGAACAACGTGGTTCGAGCACTAATTTGCCGGAGGAGATGTATGGGCACATCAACCGTGCTGTCTGCGATGGAATGGCGACCACGTTGTGGCAGGAGGAAGAGTTTGAGCAGGTATGCCGCAGAGAATCGCTGGTGGAAAAGGAAGCAGAAATTGAAAAAACAATCTCTGTGAAAGAACACGAGAGGAAACCTTTCGAGCCTTTTAGAAATCGTCTTCCTCTACTTTCGAGCACATACCGTGGCAGCTTCCAGCAAAGCTACTAGACGATTTTTTACGAAGTAATAAAAGCAACATCAATCAAAACTGCACCACGCCATTCTGCCACAAAATTAATCTGGTCAAACGTCCATTCCGGGGCAGACGCTTTGGAAAGGCTCAGTGTGAAAGCAAAACAGAAGCACAAGATTCTGGCGGCGCATATGCAACGCATATACGAAGCGCATGACACAGTAATCCGATCAAACTGTCAGCAAATACATGGGTCATCTGGGGCTGACACAACGACGCCGATGGAGAACCTTGGAGAACAAATGTATGTGTAAATATTAATGATGTACAATCCATGTGTCATCAGCTGCTGAAGAAAGGTGAAGATGGGGCAAAGCTTAAGTAGGATGAGCAAACGAACGGCGTTACACATAGAAGGCATAGCACAAGTATCAGAATGGTTGAATATTTCTGATGCTGCCAAGAAACTACTACTAAGGTAAAAGTAATAGTGGAATCGCTGTGGTGACAACAACCAAATTGTCAACAGGGACTGAAAGCTGAAGTTCATTTCCATCAGAAAAGCAAAGGCAGAGGCGAAAAAGGTAAAAACACACACAGAGCTTCAAAAATCGGGTTTCCATGATTCAGCAAGAGTCAAACGATTGAGACCAATTGGAGCAGAGATGATCCCAGACTCAAACTGAGCGACAACTTGAGGGGGAGTTGCAGGCTGCAACGTAGAGGCACAGTGCACGGGCGGAGTGAGAGCCGACAGCATGTCGTCGCTCGAAAGAGAGGCACGGCTCGCTCGGGGTGGGATTCGAGAACATGATGCGTTCTTGGGACATGAAATGAGGGGCCCAGCAGGGACTGGGCGTGGCCCGCAGTGGTGTCTCGATGGCTTGGGGCGGTAAGGCCAAGGTGCAGGGAAGGGAAATTGGGTCACTCGGAGGTGCCATCAGTTGCCATTTCCGCCATGTTTTCAGAATGTACTGATGTATTGAGGCTTTCTATCTCGATAAGGGAGATTGCCAGCGAATATCCGTTCTGTGTATTCATATACAAGAATTCTTATATATTTCACATTTATTTCATTTTGGTTATTTTCTTGTCAAACACATATGAAATATTGAATTCTCATATACTTGACGTTATCATTGGCCAACACACATGGATCTTGTTGTTGTCACCACACGGGGAAAGAGTGGCCAAATACACACGTACATACTTACAAAGATACAAACACAAAAAACAAGAACAAAACATATCAAAAAAGGTTCAAAATAAAAAGGACTCGAAAAAGGCCTCCCTACCCCTTTAAGGGGTAGGGGGAGGAAAGAAGGAAAGAAAAGGAAAATAAAGTAGAAAAAGAAAAAGAAAGGGGGAAACAGAAAAAATAAAGAGGGGGGGGGGCGTGGATAAAGGAGCGTAGATATGACATAGGGTAGGATCTTATACTAACAACGCTAGATCGATATGAATGTTTTCAGTTTTTCATCTCCTGCAAAAGGACAAACAACGCAAACAACGCCACCCACTATATGAAGGTAAGAAAAGACAAGAGAGTTCCAAACGCAGTTACTACATTATGTCTCCAAGAGTGACCCAGTAGTGGTAATAAAAGCACTCATCATCATACGCTCACATCTTTTACTTTGCTTTTTCGGAAGGAAAAACGTGTTGAAGAAAAAAAGCAGTTAGTTTCAGATCTCATCCTGCCTGCCAGCATATATATGCACATGTGTATTGTGTGGCCCGCACCAACACGGATGATCGAATGATGCGTGTGCGACACCACAGTGGCGACTGCGTCATGAGCTAGCGTGGATTTAGACATTTTTTTTGGGCGAGCAGCGTCGGGCGACTGATTTCGTCGAGACAACAGCAAGGCATGCGGCAAACAACAGCCTGCACGAGGCTTGCAAAAGTCTCAAGATAGTTCGCAATAGTTTCCATGGCAAAGAGGTTTCTGCACAGTGGCATAGGCGCGCATGCACGGGTGCATGTGCAATTTTTGCGGAGAGTGTGACATGCATTAAACAGGTGTTTTTGAACACCCATGCATGTGCAGGTGTGTACGTTAAACAGGTATTTTGACATCAGCGTACACATATACGTACACGCTTGCTGCAGGGCATGCCGTGACATGCGCTCATGTATGCGCAGTTTGTCCATTCAGCGTTGGGTGACGAGGGTGTCACGGTGGGGTTTCAGCTAGTCTATGAAGGGAACTTGATGCTTGGCGTGGGGGGTTATTTTTGACAGAAGGAGAGATAGGGGTGTTGTCTGTGTCTTCTCTATATTTGATGCGGATGGGAGTGTGTGTGAGTGTATGTGTATGTATACGCACACACACACAGACACTTCACGGGGGTACTTGGATGAGCCCAAGGATCAGGACGAAACACTTGGAGGGCCCGACGAATCCAGGTGGACTCAATCTCGGCAGATGCGTATTTGTATATGTGATCTTCCAGATTGTCTATCATCAGCGATTCGCACTCACCCGTGGCCGCGAAGCTCATTCTCGACAAAAATCCATTTCCACCAATAATTTCGCAGGTTTTTTTCTGTTTTCAGTCTAACCGTTGCCTTCGTAAATTATTTGAACTGCTGTCCATGATTGTCCACCCTCTTGGCAGTTTCATGCATGCGAACTGAGACGCCTCTGCCATTTTTATTCTGTTTTACGAACGTGTTCTTTCCAGAGCAACGACTCTTCCAGAATTCTGAGATAACCTCCTTTTGGATGTTTTTGTATGTCTTGATCTAAAAACCACGTCACGTCAATTTCTCACACCTGTTCGATCCGAGACGATGTAAAACCAGCTCAGTTGGTTAGAGCACGGGACTGTCAATCCTGAGGTCGTCGGTTCGTTTCCGGCAAAATCTCAAAAAAACTGAAAACCCCAAGTCTACATGGATTTGAGGTACATAGACCCTCAAGCAAGGGTACTCAATTACTGTTTCAAGCAATAAAAGCAATGATGAAAATAGAAACATGAAAAACAAGGATGAGAGATTTCATGTTTGCTTATTAGCAGCAAATCTGCATTTGATTACAAGCGCATTAGCTATAATACACAAGGACCGAATAAATCAACTATTGCTAACCATTTTCGTTGATTGGGGTGCCAAGAGCATTGTGTTTGCATCTTTTCATTCAAAAAATTACACATTTGTGCAGTTACACATTCACTCCATGTCACACGTTTGCTTTGAAAATTTATTTACCCCACATTTTTGCCCCGCCCTACGCACTTGCCCTACCCCACACTCTCTGATTAAAGTTGCTTTTATTACTTCTCAAGAAATAGTCAAGTAGCTTTGCTGCAAGCTCTATGTGCTGTACCCTCAATCACATGTTTTGCTCATATTTTCCCAACCCTAAGAGACCTAAAGAACAGATTGCAGCGGGTGGCATGTGAATACTCTAGAGGAGATATTTGTTTGTTTGGGTCGTCACAACGCCATAATAAACCGTGACTTCCCCTCGAAACTGAACTGAGCTCATAAGCCGAGTGACTGTGATTAAGTCATTAGACGCGTTTCTGAGGCGCACACAGGTAAATTACTATTCGATTGCAAAAACGCTAAGCCAGAGAGTGTGCAAACGTTACTGTTGGAGGAATATGTTGTGTGGCATCAGCAAAAACACCCTCTGAGGTGAGTGAAAACGGGATGAATAGTACGTGAATTTGTTGACGTTGTGAAAATGTGGGTGAATTTGTTCCATTTTTGTTGAAAGTGGGTGAGATTTGACATTTTGACCTACTTCCTTTTTCCAAATTGTCGTTTTCACCCACTTATTTTCCCCGTTTAACCCACTTTCAGATTTCATCAACTTGTGGATTTGGTTTTCACAAGCTTCTTTTTCCCGTTTCACCCACTTGCGATTTCACCTACTTGTAGATTTCGTTTTCACACATTTTTTGTTCCCGTTTCACCTACTTGCAGATTTCACCTACTTGTTTTCACCCACTTGCAGATTTTACCTATTTCACCTACTTGCAGATTTTATTTACTGGCACTTGTCTTGCGTTATGACTCTGATGATTGGTGTTGTCTGTGTTCGCTGTAACGTCATTTTGACCCACTGTTTTATTTCAACCGCTGTACCGCAGAAATCAATTTTCACCCACGATGCTTTACGCTCTGGTTTCACCCACTTCAAGGTTTCACCAGCTTGCAGATTTCACCCACTTACAGATTTCACCCACTTGCAGATTTCACCTACGTGCAGATTTCATCTACTTGCACTATTAGCATTGTCTGTGTTCACTGTAACATCATTTTGCCCCACTTTTTTCTTTCACCCGCTGTACCGTGACTGCAGAAATCAACTTTCACCCACGATGCTTTACGCTCTGGTTTCACCCACTTCAAGATTTCACCTGCTTGCAGATTTCACCCACTTACAGATTTCACCCACTTCAGATTTCACCTACGTGCAGATTTCATCTACTTGCACTTGTCTTGTGTTATGACTCTGATGAATATTGTTGATTGTGCTCGCTGTAACATCATTTTGCCCAACTGTTTTCTTTCACCCGCTGTACCGTGACTCATCGTCAAGACAGTGACGATGACGATGCAAAGGCGTCTGAGCGAGGAGGAGCAACGGGGCCGACTGGCGATCAGGCTGAAAGCAAGAGGGCTAGCTCTGGCAGCCCAGACTTACCAGTGAGTAGTTCTCCTGTTGCCTGCCGCGCGTGGCCGAGTGCCATAGCCACGCAAAAGGCGCATTTCGCACTCCTCGCCATTTGTGGTGTACAAGAAAAGCTGCGGGGTTGACTGGCGATGGAGCTGAAAGCAAGAGGGCTAGCTCTGGCAGACTTGACTTGCTGTTGACGTTTCTCCTGTTGCGTGCGGCGCGCGACTGAGTACCATAACAACGAAACACGTCCACTTCACATTTCTCGCCATTTTGGCACCTCGTCACGCATTGTGTTGTGTCAGGAGCCCTGCATCCTTGCTCTTGTTGCCTGCTTGCTGCCACCTGCTGTCGTCGCCTGCTACATCTGCTGCTGCTGCTCGCCTTGCGAAAACCAGGCCCGAGGTCGCTCAGGTTCTGGAGGTCATCCTGGGGAGGATTCTGAGCAATCAGTCCCTCCGTTTCAGTTTGATCACTCTTTTGGAGATCATCCTGGGGAGGATTCTGAGCAATCAGTCCGTTTCAGTTTGATCGCTCGGAGCGCGAATCAGCCTCATTTACACGTGGCAAAAATCCCAATTGGTGTGGCGACCAATGGGTGCGATGAGTGGGGTGACGCCTACGCTCGCTGTACGCTCTGGCTGTTCTTTTCTTGATTCTCATCAATTTCCAACCTCGGTTGAACCCTTCACTCCTGTAATGAGAGACACACCCTCGCCGCGACCTCCAGCATATGCGACGACAATGCTGGAAAAAAAATGTCAAAAAACCCGATATTCACGAATCTAAAGAAAAGATTCGAGCACATAGAGCTTCCAGCAAAGATACTAGACTATTTCTTACGAAGTAATAAAAGCAACATCAATCAATGTGAAAGCCGCCACACCGCTAACCCTCCCAAGACGATGAGAATGCACACGAAGATTTTAATTTGAACAAAGTTACTTCAAGCATTTTGGTCTGCACTTCGAGAATTGATGTTTGAACGGGCACAGGTCTCGTTTGGGTTTGCAAACAAATCTAAATTCTGAAAAAAAGTCACAACTTATTCGAATACCCTCTTCAAATTCGTCAGGGTTTTGCATTTTTAATTTTAATTTTAATTGCTTTTATTACTGGAAACAGTAGTTTAGAACCCTTGATTGAGGGTCTATGTGCTCAAATCCATGTGAATCTGAGGTGACGTGTTTTCGGCCGGAATCGAAC
>Ga0105053_10012673_pt1 | contig 10107 bp, 9 predicted proteins | sample BON01_FD_78093 | JGI IMG/M metagenome (GOLD analysis project Ga0105053, IMG submission 78093) | Freshwater microbial communities from Lake Bonney liftoff mats and glacier meltwater in Antarctica - BON-01 | ecosystem: Environmental > Aquatic > Freshwater > Ice > Glacier meltwater | place: Lake...
ACGCACGCAAAGCACGTCTGAAACGACGGCGCGGCAGCGACTGCGCGGGAAGCCCAACTTGACACCAAGAAGCTCTGCCCTTCTCCCTGTCCACATCACGACAGCGCGCCGTCCAGACCACATTCGCTTATCTGCACTGGTGCGGAGCCGATCCACCCGGTTCATTGTCCACGCCAGCTCCCAGCTTGGCCGTGGCCCCCCGAAACGAGGTCAGTTTGAATTCAAAAACAAACAAAAACTGCAGAGCCTTATTGGTTGCGACACCATCCGGTCGCCTGCCCCAGAAACAATTTATGAAAAAAGACACTGGATTGGGCATGAAGCGTTTTCCTTGCAGTTGTCACCTCTATTTTTTGTGCCTTTCCCGCAAGACCTTCCTCGCTACAAATTCTCAAAAACTCTTCTCGTTGCCACAGTGTGCTTGTGTTACTTTTCTTGTCAATTGTGACAAACTTGAGCTTGCTGCTTGATTTTCAAGCTCGTGCAGCATGCATGCTATCATACAGGTGCCTGAGCGGTGGGCGGCCGTAGTGGTCAGCCGTAACTGTCGTTGTCATCCTATCGCAGTCTGCACTGTTGATGTGACCGTATCTTTCAACCGCCAGATTGTGCTATAGTGTGCTCCCACCTCGGGATTTTTGCGCTCTACTGCACAGCTGACGCCCTGCTGATTGCATCGTTGAATGTTGCCTATTTTGGTTAACTGACTGGCTGTCGGCGACCAGAGACATTCCAAAACATCTCTTTGGTCTCTGTGGAATTAGTTCGTCCCACAAATACTTTCCCAGCATAATTTTTCATGTATCCTGTCTCAGCATTACACATGCTACCCATGTGCCGTACAAAGGTTGATGGACTCAGAGCTTCCATTTTTTTCTCTTCCTTGATACATGTCTTTTTATTTCTCGACATCCATCTATATCCCCTGTCCTAGAGCCGACACCATTCTCGGATCATATTTTACATCGACTCTGTTTGCTAAAAATTTTCCAGGCTCGGGGCCTATTACACGATGCCAGTGCTTGCTCACCTCCTCTTCTGCTGGTCTTCGTCTAATCGCCTGCCACACCCTGCTATGCCACATCGACTTTGGATCTTCATAGTTCACTTCGCATCTTTTTCCAGCGACCTTTCCAGCTCGATTTGACCTGTCGTGCCATTCCGTGGGAACATCTTTGCGAGAAATCGCCTTGTCCGCTTGAATGTCGGCTTCTTCGTCCGCATGTTCTGATTGATGTGTTTGCCCAGAAGCGTCGCTGCTCCTGCTGTTGTTCCTTTGCGGAGCTGTTCAATTGCTTCCAATAAAATATTTGCGTCTGGTGCTCTTACTAACGTTGCTTTTCCGCCTTCGCCTTTCGCAGCCTTCAGCAGCGCCTGGTTGTCGCATAAGTAAAGCATGGGCTTTGTCACTAGGGTGACACTAAACACAAAGACAAAGGCTGCTAGTTTCAGGACGGTTTGAGCTTGATCCTTCCTCTTCGCATCGAGTCGCGTCCTACCTTCATCTGCTTCCTTTCCTACTTTCTACTCAGACTTATACACCCTGCTCCTAATTTCCCCCCTTTTTGGTTAGATCCGTAACCTGCTGTGACCGTTAGATTCCCCAATATCGGGTCAACAAAACAAAGCAACACACACACACACACACACACACTGTGCCCTGGAAGCCTTTACCTCCTAGTCTGCCGATCTCTGTGCCCATCCAACAGTTCTGCTCGATACCTGTTAGTCGTACGTGGCGTTTGTTCTTTTAACCCCATTCCATTGCTGCTATCAACAACGCCTGTACTTTCTCTTTCATGACAGTGAGGTCTTTGTGAACCCAGCATGGAGCGTGATCCTCCCTCATTGCCATTTAGTATTTCCCTGCTTCCACCATGACCTGTATCATACACTCTGCCCGCGATATGCATTCCTTTTGCTCTTTTTCGTTCTGTTCTTCTCCTCTTTCGATTTCGTTTCATCACAGTTTCAGAAAATTTCTTTCACTCTGAACTTAAATAAGCGGATTTTCTCCGCCCCTTTTGTATACATTTGCACAACACAATCCAGTCCTGCGTTGTGCTTGCCTCTTCATGCCTTTTCTTGTTCTGATAGGCTCTCCCATATTACTACAGTTGGTCCTCGTTTTTGCCCCAAGAAGAGTAGATCTTCTCATCCCGCCCGCTGAAAGAAAGGAGAGGCAGACTGGCATCGCTGCTTCTCCTTGAATTATGGTGGCACTATTGATCTGCTGCAGTGCTCGTAATACTGCCCGCGTTGGTGATCTGCATCCGGCTTCCTTCAAATCTTCTGTTCGTTTTGTCTCTTTCCGAATGGTTGTAATCAGCGCTTGCTCCTTCCAAATGGTTATGATCATCGCCTGCTCGTGGCCTTCCCATCCATCAGAAAGATATACTCATAAGAAAGTGAAAAATCACTATAGGAATTTCCGTGCATTGTTTTGTTTGCTCGTTGTGTCACCAAGTCTCACATACTCATCGGATGTGTGTGTGTTTGTGTTGCTTTGTTTTGTTGACCCGATATTGGGGAATCGTTACGGTCCCGGGGTCATTCCTTAAATCAGGGGACCTGGGGTGGCCGGATCCTCACCCTTCACCTTAACTACGTCGATGGCTACACCGTCACAGTAATCAAGTTCTTGATGTTCAGATACATTTAGTCTGAATGTCAAACAAAAACCTTTTCTAATGACTAGTTGCGGTGATGACCGTCGTGTGTAGTGTGAAGCATTCTTTTCATAACAATCAACTCTTGCACAGACATTTGCTTCGTGTCAATGAATTCAGCAGGTAGACCGCACTGCCAGTTGCCTTGACCTGCTTGTTTTCCGTGAAGAATATTGAGACTTGAAATGGCCACGCTCTGTGTCATCTTTTTCATATACATGACCACAGTGAGCATTGCTGCTGAAGAGCCCAGCGTTGAACATGCTAGAGATATTTTGCACACGGCACTGTCCCTCTTCTGGTTTCGACCTGTGCGCGCCTGCCTCTCCCATCCTTCCTCTTCTCGACGGAACGTCCAATTTGTCTCCAATTTTGTGATATTTGAAACCACAGTAGAGATTTGTTCATTCTTTTGTCAAATATGTTGATTTGCTTTCATCATTCGTGTGATTAGTTCACTACTTAAGTCTCAATATAAATCGCAAAATCATAATTTGTGTCTGATGGAAATCAAATTTGTGTCACTCTTATTTTCAAATCATTCTTGGAGCCGGGCTCAACGGCACTTCACTAATTTAACAATTTCCACGATTTCTAATCACTACTATTTTCACATTCTAATATTTAAACCACTCATTTTGTGACTCACTTTGTGACTTAGTGCCGACCCTTTTAATCGCCAAACAGTGACTTGATCATTTTTGTCATCATCTTTCACACTTCTCCCATTTTGTGCAGGCTCTGAGTACATGTTGTTTCACCAGGACTCTTATATTCGTTGAATATCACGGTCATGAAAATTTCGATGATCAGGTAAATTCATTTTCAATATCAAACAGACAAAATGATAAATCATTAGTTGTGATGATGGCCGTTGTTTGTTGTGCGAGGCATTCTTTTCAAAGCCATCAACTCTTGTACATACATTTGCTTCACATCAATCAATTTTGCATACAGACCGCTAAGTGCCTTGACCTGCTTTTCTTCCGTGAAGAATATTGAGACGTAACATGGCCACGCTTTGTGTCATTGTTTTCTTATTGGTGACCACAGTGAGCAAATCTGCCGAAGAGCCCATCGTTAAACGTGCTAGAGTTGTTTTGCGCACTGCACTGTTGCTGTCCTAAATTCAGCCTGTGTGCACCTGTCTCTCCCATCCCTCCTCTTCTCGACGGAACGTCCCATTCGTCTCCATTTTTCCGAGAATGAGCTCCATTCTTACCTTTATTGTCATGTTCGAGCAGTGCCTCGGCTGCCTATATAGCCTCAGCATCCATTTGTTGCAGCCTACGTCGCGCCATGTCGCGAGGGGGGGTTGTGAAGCCCAACTTCATCATCAGCCACACCCCACCATCTTTGAAGTCACGCAGCCGCAGCATGGCTTCGTGCATTTTCTTATCTGATATGCAAGCAATGCTTGTATTTCAATATTTTTTGGATATATCTAAGGACAGGTGCCGGGATCGTGTTCTTAGCTTCATCAACGACTTACACCAGTATGCACTCGTGCTTTACAATTATTCCCACGGCGCGCGCGTCGTCTTGTTCTTCGATCCCTTTGTATCCATTCACAAACAAGCAAACTACGACTGCCCATGCATAAAAACCCTAGAAATCAAACGTGTTTCCCTATTGCTGGCGCCACTAGACCTGGGTTGCATAAACCTTAAATTTATGAATAACTTTTGTACGTGACACAATCCACAATTCGCTGTCGTGCACCCTACCTCGGCAGACACCACAGACTAGCTCGAGCAGGCGCATACCTACATGCATTTATTTACTATGTCTTGCATGAGGCACCACGTGTCGCATGCTCTTCATCAACAAGGCGCTTATGTCATCAGCAGCACATACTCCAAAAACATCTGCCTGCGCACACACCACGTATGTTCAACTGCGTGCTTGCACCAAAAGAGGGCCCCGGGTGGAAGGTATAATCCGTTCTGGTGTGACAATTAAGAAATGTGAGTGTCAACCTGTGCCGTCGAGGTGCTGCCCTCATGCATCATCCTAGCCCAATCTGCCCGCCCCTGCCCAAAACAAGTGTCCGACAGACCTGAAGGCACTGGGACATGGTGCCAGACATGCTGCATACTCTCTATGAATGACGCTATAGCGACTATAAAAATGGACTCTGGCAAGTCAGTCGTGACTCATTAATACGTGTAAAATCATTTATTCATATGCTCGATGTGATTCGATTACGTGCGTGACATGACTCATCCATATGTGTGATGTGACTCATTAATGTGCGTGACATGAAAAATCCAGTGTTGTGTCACGTTCACTTATTGTGCAACTCAATCTTGAGAATCACTTGTGTACATGCTACAGTCCAGATTTTGCCAACGCACAACCTGCCACGGCAGCATGCGAGACACACACCACAGACAAGCTCGAGCAGGCGACACATACCTGCCTTGGCCCACATGAGGCACCACATGCTCATCACCAAAAAAGTGCTGCCATCAGCAGCACCTGGTCTAGTGTCGGCGTGGACATTTAGCACGAGAGCAACACAGCGCAAGCACGGAAAGTTTGCTGGAGAAAACGTAGCACATCACCAGTGCCTTTTGCGACCGACCGTCGCAGGTTGCGTACCACTTCATTGATGATCTGGAGAGATCTGTACAAGTGTCAGCATGCAAGCTGCACAGACACCAACAAAGTAGCTCTATTTTGTCACACCTCACACAAAGACTAATGAACATGTTGTGGCAAGAGTAGAAGTTTAAGCAGATATGCAGCAGAGAATCACTGACAGAAAAGACAACAGTGATTGAAAGACAATATCAGCAAAAGAACACGAACGACAATGATGACACGACTTTGACTGAATAGCGTTTAATGAAACTCGTGTTCCAATCAATCTTCGTCTAATCACCTGCCACACCCCGCCATGCCACGTCGACTTTTGATCTTCATAGCTCACATTGCCTCTTTTCTAGCGACCTTTCCAGCTCGATTTGGCCTATCGTGCCATTTTGTGGGAATATCATGTTGGTTAAATTGAAAAATTCACCCATACCGTGACCTTTCTTGTAAATTACTCGCTCTGTACCATCAGGCAGCAACCCATAAATCACCAACCACAATTTATCAATTTACCCATTCGGGGACTATTTGTTTGTATCACTTATGCACCACAAACAATAATCATTCCCGCAACTCACCCAATCAACTATTTTTGGACCATCCCATGTAGGCACATACACAATTATTCCGAACACGAATCACCCACTCAGGCTACAGATCTGCAAGAGTGCGTTTTGTAAGTATGATTCATTATCACCCCGCATGTGTACTAATTTACATATTCGGATCAAACTGCTTCCCCACAGTCTGAGGTGCAGCTAGGATTTTGTGCTTCTCGCTCTTCGCAAATTTCACTTAGTGGCCGCCTGCTGTCTCAGTCCTCTCAGACCCCTCTGCTCTCTCATCGTCCACCTGCCTGTCTTAAGCAATCGATGTCGCATCAGCCCGGCATTCCATCTATTTTCTGATACTATGATTGGATCACTGTGTCATGCGTTTCAGATTTGCAAACTTGCAGCCCATGCGCCGCTTTCTTGCTTTTACACTAAGCCTTTCGAGCTTGCTATAGAAATTATTTTCTACAACTGCGCCACGTCTCCCTGCCACAAAATTAATCTATCAACCCGTCTATTTCGAGGCAGCTCAGTGCTCATAGCACTTGAATATTTTTTTGTGTGGCTCATCAGACCGTGACTCATCTTTCTTCTCCCCCCTTTCTATTTGATGACTGCTGAACTCTAGGATGTAATGTTTTCGATGATCCTTCTTAAGCACGATGCTATCCTGCCTGCGAATCCATTCAAATACAGTCTACAGCCTTTGGAATGTTATTCAATCTCAAACTCGAATCTTAGTCTCATTGGTATCTTTTCAACAGAACGTGGAAAAAGAGATCTAGAGAACTATCATCGATTGAGATTTGAGATTGAAGAAATGACACTCCAAATGCAATAGACTGTACTTCCCTAAGAACGCTCTACTTTCATGTGAAGAGTTGTTTTAAGAGACCTTCACCATGCTCCATTACAATACCTCATATCGTCGCTTGTATGTATTGGTCTCTCATGTCTGAGTCGTTGCCTTTACATGATCCTTCGTATTGTTGCTCGTTGTGCTTATCTGTCTCCAAGCACCTGCCAGCTTCTCTTCATATTTTGGCACTTCATTCTCAGATTTCACTTTTCGTGGTGCATTTCCTCACGCTTTCGTTGCAGATTCGATCGAAGTTAGTGCATCCTTTCAAAATAAGTTCTCTGCTTCTCTCTGTCTGTCTCTGTTTCTCTTTCTCTCTTTCTTTTTCTTTCTATCTTTCTGTTGGTCTTTCTCCCTCACTCTCTCTTTCTCTCTCCCCCCCCCCCCCTTCCTCTCCCCCCCCCCCATTCTCTCTTTTTCTCAGGCTCTCTCTCTCTCTCTCTCTTACTGTCTCTTTCTCCTCTCTCTTATCTAAAATTTAAACAGGTTGTACAGAGTGATTTTTATTCTTTCAAAATCATTTTGGTTACGATTTTGGGAACAAGTGCTTTACAAAATCAATTGTATGTTGACGTTGGAATGATGTGTCGATGATCAGTGTAGAAACACAGGCCTCTATGTGCTAATGTTTGCTGCCTCGCTCCCCTCTTGTCCAATTTCTCTCTTTTACTCTCCCTGATGTCCTCTTGATCTAGACCCTCAGATGGCTCCTTCCTGTCCTCCTAACCTAGACCCGCAAATGAACTTACAAAATCGATGACGAACGAGGAGTTCCAAATCGTTAAAATGTGGAAGAATGAATGTTTGGAGATCATCCTTGATCTTCCTTTTGGTTTTCCAATAAACAACATTATCTCTCTGAATGTTTGAAAAAAGATACGAGCCAAGAGCGAACAAAGATGCACGGCATCGTTTTGTAGGTTTAAAAAAAAAATAGATGTGCTGATAAAATATTAGATCAACGGCCAGCAGTTTTGCTGAACAGCGTGTATCCTTATAATTGATTTTATGAAGGCGGCTCTAAACCAAACAGCGTTTCCGACACAGGCGCAGCCGCTGTCAAGCAAAGTGATCGACGAGCATACAACGCAGGAGCACAAGGCATGCGGTTCATTCGCAAAATGAAGCAGAAATGGTTGAAGGCTTAAAAGCAACAACCTGAGGTGGGGCCGCAGGCTGCAAAATGGAAGTCTATCTTGCAGTCTGTGCCCCCATATCACATTGCAAGTGAAAGTGGGGGACGACAGAATAATGTCGCTCATGATCGTTATTTGGTGAAGAGAAAAGCAAGTATGAACAGTCAGGAATGGAATCTGGGGGCATGCAAAGCGCATCATATGTAGATTCACGCAGTTCGACTGTTACACTGCGGGTGAGAGATGCAATTGGCTTGACGACTGGGACAGGTGAATTCTAGATTTCATAACGTGTACTTGTGTGTTTCTGGTCGATTGTCCCTTCATATTTTTTTTTCACCCACATATTATCGCGACAGATGGTCCCGTTGTCATTGACAGAACAAGACGTGAAGAAAGTTTTGAATTACAGCATAAATTCGTTTTTTTGTAACGAGTAAGCCTGGAATTGCCGGGGGCATAGAAAGCGCGTGAATTGTGGAAAATTCGACTGACAGATGTGTTATCCGATAACTTGTCAAGTTTCTGAGAAAGCAAAACGCTACCCGTCAAATTGTAAAAAAATATATAGTGACAAAATGTTTTTGTTATTTCCTTTTGACATTTTCGACGAGAGACTGGCGATAAAAAGGTCGCGGCATGCTGAGTCACGGCCGTTTACATGTCAAGGCAAGTTGGGGCTTCGAATTTTGAATTCAACCTCCTTCTACTTCCCCTTGTTTTGTCGCCACAAACATATTAATATGGTTTGGCTGTACAATCTTTCCTCAATCTACTCAACCCACGCTGCTTACCTCCCCAATATATCACCAACTGAAAGCGTCCCTCTAGGTGCTCGCGGTATTCTCGGGTTATGAAAAAAGGGGCTCAGCTGGAGCTGAGAGTAGTGTATAAAGAATGTATCAAAAAATATTGGAGGCACTTCCAATACTTCTTTATTTATACTAATTTTTTTACACATACATACAACCGCAAATTGTTCAATTAGATCATTACGCGTAACTGATAAAATTAGATTATTCTGAATAGGTGAACATACACAATATACCCGTATGCAACAATCGACAAGGATTATACTGTATTATTTACCTACACAAGTAGGCAGCTGCGCTCAAGACATTGTTGCGAATCATTATACATATTATTCCCATTGTTTTTTTCATAGTCCCATGAATGTTTCACGTGATGAAATATGTTTTCAAGTAATTCTTGTGTATTCTACTGTTTTTTGGAATCCTGGTATTTCAATGTTTAAATGTTAATGTGGATCCACCAGAACCCCATTTCAATACACAAGTTCTGGGTATGACGTATAACATCTTTTTCATATGACGTTTTTACAGACACAGGCTCTTCATGACAATCTTGCCAACCTCTCTCTTTCTCTCTTTCTCTCTTCCTCTCTCTTTCGCTCTCTTTCTCTCAATACATTTTTGATCTTGTTATGTTTTTGTTTTGTTGGCATTTACCCCAACTGATTGTGTCACAAATATGTACAAGCTACAATATGTGAGCCCCCAAAAGGGGTGCACTTTTGTAGAGCGATTCCTGTTGTTGTAAGGCTCTTTTTGGGAAAGAGCTCTATTTTTGGCAGAAAATAGGCAGCGCTTTGCCACACAGAAGGCCACTGGGGCGAGCAGTGGCAGAGAAATTTAAGCCTACTCAAAGTTGAATGCAGTGCATAGACTACATGACGTATGAGAACTTAAAAGTGTGTGCACAGAATATGGCACATCAGCTCTCTCGATCATTTCCATGTTTATCTCATGCAGAATGCACCTTGTGACAACCGAACACTTCCAAACCCCGTTCCCCCACCAATTTCGTTTTCCTCAATCCAGACAACATTTAAACGCCCCCTATTTTGGGGGTAGAAAGAAAATTTTTGAGGGGAAGAAACTCGGGACAGATGTCACAACCGTAGGCGTTGTCGAAGCAGTCACAGAAAAACCGCCTTCATGTGAATTTGTTTTTTCAACAGGGAATGTTTTTCCTCTCCTCAGCCTCCCTAGTGACACCTTACATGTTTCAAATGTTTTAATTGTCATAGATACGCTAGAGCGGCGGTCCGAAGGGAGTGCCAGGCTCGACTGTCGTACTTACCACGCCTGTGTGAAATGTGGGAAAATGTCAATACTGAAATCAGTTGGTGAGAGGAGTATACGTACATATTGCATGTATACATAAACGAACAAAGAAGGTTCGATGAACTAGACTTTAGTTTGTTTGTGTGTAATATATATATATATATATATATATATATATATATATATATATATATATATATATAT
>Ga0105053_10012676_pt1 | contig 10104 bp, 5 predicted proteins | sample BON01_FD_78093 | JGI IMG/M metagenome (GOLD analysis project Ga0105053, IMG submission 78093) | Freshwater microbial communities from Lake Bonney liftoff mats and glacier meltwater in Antarctica - BON-01 | ecosystem: Environmental > Aquatic > Freshwater > Ice > Glacier meltwater | place: Lake...
TCACTCAGATGTCCGGTGTTGCACATCACAGCTTGTGCAACTTTTGACATGCCGTGATCCAAGAGTAATTTGACCGATGCGTTAAATCCCACCTGTCCGAGCATATTGGGCGTGCCGGCTTCAAAGCGACTGGCTGTCGCGCTTGGTGGCCAGTCTTCACGGCCGAACTGATACGGATCATCCGTCATATGCCAACCGTGCTGGAGCAGACTTAGCTGGTCCCGTGCTTCCTGACGGGAATAGAACACAGCAATACCCTCTGGACCCAACAGCCACTTGTGGGCATCGGCCGCCAGAAAATCAATCCGACAGTCCTGTACGTCAATTTCCAATGCGCCCAATATCTGTATGGCATCTACAAAAAACAAAATATTGTCAGCCCGACAAGCTGTTCCCAGCGTTTTCAGTTCCAATCTGAATCCATCGGTCCATTGCACTGCACTCACAGACAGCAAACGCGTTCGATTGTCCATGTGAGACAGCAGCGCCTGTTCCGGCGTGTCAGTTGACCTGATGTCGACCTCTCTGACCTCTACACCCTGACTCTGCAAAGCCAGCCACGGTAAACGATTGGAGGGGAACTCGTCTTTTGGAATAACAACATTGTCGCCAGCCTGCCAATGCACACCATTGGCAACGGTACAAATACAATCGGTGGTGTTTTTGAGCAGCGCAATATCGTGCGGAGATTCAGCATTGGTCAGGCGCGCTAGTCCTTTACGCAATTCCCGCTCTCTTCGCAGCCAGTTTGTGTAGTGAATCGGTCCGATATCACAGTTCTCTTGCGCGAACGCTTGTACAGCCTGCGTTGTGGCAGCAGGCCAGGGCGCAATCGCCGCGTGGTTGACGTAGTGCCCCTGTTTTAATATTGGGAATGAATCGATCAAACTGGCATCGATCAAACCAGCAGCAATTAAATCAGGTGTAGAAGTATCCATATTCATATAATGAAGCCACTGTGACCCAATCCGCAAACACTAATCCCAATTCACCCGTCAGAAGGGCGATTATCCATGTCGATATGGATGCATTTTATGCATCTGTTGAGCAGCATGACCAGCCCCAATATCGAGGCCTTCCGGTTATCGTCGGTGGCACGGGTGGCCGCGGTGTGGTGGCCGCAGCCAGCTATGAGGTTCGTGAATTCGGGGTTTTTTCTGCCATGCCTATCGGTCAGGCACGCAGGCGTTGCCCGAATGCCATTATCTTGCCAGTGCGAATGTCCAGATACCGGGAGGTATCCCGTCAGGTCTTCGGGATTTTTCACGAAGTCACACCCATGGTTGAGGGCTTGTCTCTGGACGAAGCTTTTCTGGATGTAACCGGTAGCCTGTCACTGTTTGGCAGCATTGAAACGATTGGCTCTCACATTCGTGCAGAAATACTGAAGCGTACCGGCCTGCATGCCTCCATTGGCATGGCACACAACAAATACCTGGCCAAGCTGGCTTCGGATATCCGCAAACCCAGAGGCTTTGTGCATGTGCCTTATGCAGGCGTGCAGTCATTTCTCGACCCTGTACCGGTGAAACGGGTGTGGGGGCTTGGCAAAAAGACACTGCCCCGGATTCAACAACTTGGCATACTCACCATGGGTCAACTGCGCAAGGCCGATCCAACTGCCTTGACGGGGGTCCTGGGAAAGCGCACTGCACACTTTCAGGCTCTGGCAAGAGGTGAGGACGAGCGTGAAGTTGTAGCCGCCAGCGCGGAACGCTCCATCTCCCGGGAAGTCACTTTTGATCAGGACTTGCGTCAGCCGCGGGAAATGCTGGCGGAGCTACAACGGCAGGCCGAATCAGTCGGTGAGCGCTTGCGAGCACAGGGGTTACTTGCCAGAACCATTCAGATCAAAATTCGCGACCAACGCTTTCGTACTGCCACCCGCAGTCGCAGCCTGGCAGCACCGACCAGCAGTAGTGAAGTCATTTTCAAACTGGCGCGAGGACTCCTCAAGACATGGCTGACTGAGAATTCGAACACGGCAGTGCGACTACTTGGGGTAGGGGCATCCAGTCTGGAAGCCCCGGACAAACACAGTCCGGTATATGAAACTCCACAGCAACATGCGGTCGACCAAACCATGGATGCCATCAAGAAGCGCTACGGAGAAAACAAGCTGATCCGCGCGCTGGCGATGAAGCCAGTCAAAAAACCCTGAGCCCTGTGCTGCGATCCTGATCAGGTTTTGCGTAGCTCCCGACGCAAGATCTTGCCGACATTTGTTTTCGGCAATTCATCAAGAAAATCAATATATCGGGGCCGCTTGTAGGCGGTCAGGTTTTCTTTACAGTAGGCAATGATTTCTTCCTTGGTGAGGCTCGGGTCATTTTTCACAATATGAACACTCACCGCCTCACCAGACTTCTCGTCCGGCACACCCACTGCGGCTACTTCAAGTACTTTGGGGTGAGAGGCAATAACATCTTCAATCTCATTCGGAAAAACATTAAAGCCAGAGACAAGAATCATGTCCTTTTTGCGATCGACGATTTTGAAATAACCATCTTCAGTCATGTAGGCAATATCGCCCGTGTGCAGCCAACCTTCTTTATCTATCACCTCATCTGTGGCTTCCGGCTGCTGCCAGTAGCCTTTCATAACTTGCGGTCCGAAAATACAAATCTCGCCGGTTTCGCCGGCAGGCAATTTCCGCCCGTCATCGTCTTGTATGCAGGCATCAGTAGATGAAATCGGCAAGCCAATATAGCCGTTATACTCGGTAAGATTAATCGGATTAATACAGGCCGCCGGAGAAGTTTCAGTTAAACCATAGGCCTCCAGCAGAGGTACACCGGTCACTTTTTTCCAGTGCTCAGCTACTTTTTTCTGCACCGCCATGCCACCACCGAGTGTCATTTTCAAAGAAGAAAAATCCAGATCTGCAAAGCCCTCTGTATGCAGCATTGAATTAAACAGCGTGTTCACGCCGGTGATGGCGGTAAAACGGTGACGCGACATTTCTTTCACAAAACCCTGCATATCACGCGGGTCGGTGACCAGTACGTTGGTGCCGCCTATATACATAAATGTCAGGCAGTTAGCCGTTAGCGCAAAAATATGGTACATCGGCAAGGCCGTGATAATGATCTCTGTTGAATCGTCCAGTTGTGACAGCCAGGCTCTGGCCTGCAACAGATTAGCGACAATATTTCGATGTGTCAGCATGGCGCCTTTGGCAACGCCGGTGGTGCCACCCGTATATTGCAGGAAAGCAATATCTTCAGAGCCGATGGTGACCGGTTTCAACGGACGTGTCTTTCCCTGTTCCAGCATATTCATAAATGACACCGCACCGGCTATCGACCATTTTGGGATTACCTTTTTTATATGGCGCAGCATAAAGTTAGCCAGTATCGACTTCGGGAAGTTCAACAGATCTCCCACACCAGTGGTGATCACGTGTTGCAACGGCACATCGTCAAGTACCGATTCAACCACACTGGCAAAGTTTTCCACCACAACAATGGCTTTGGCCCCGGAATCCACCAATTGATGTTTAAGTTCCCGTGCGGTGTACATCGGGTTGGTGTTTACCACGATCAGTCCAGCGCGCAACGCTCCAAACACTGCCACAGGGTATTGCAGGGTGTTTGGCATCATCATTGCGATGCGATCGCCTTGCTTCAAACCCATGGCCTGTAATGCCGCAGCAAAATTTCTGGTCAGGTAATCGAGGTCTGTGTAGCGAAGATCCGCACCCATGTTGTGGTAAGCGATACGTTCTTTGTATTTATCACAGCTTTGCAACAGCAGATCGACAATCGAATGAAACTTGTCCGGATCGATGGTGGCAGGTACACCGGGAGGGTAACTATTGAGCCAGGGGCGATCAGTCATTTTTTTAACCTCGTAGGGAAATTCATCTGAAGTTGATATCACAATTGTTTTAGCTGCCCCTATAATAAATGACTTCACGCCAGTGTTTTATGATTTTTGTTTGCCGACCCGCTGAGCTGTGTTTATTATCAGGCAAAGCTTCTCTCACAAGGCAACCATTTATGGGTGAACAAAATATAGACAAAAACGCCAGCGAAGCATCGCGGCAGGCATTTATGAAGTCGTTGCTGGATGAGGTCAGGGCAATGGAATTAATGCTCGACAAAGGCATGTTCGAATCCGGTGTCAGCCGAATTGGTGCGGAACAGGAGATGTTTCTGATCGATAAAGGCCAAAAGCCCGCGTTGAAAGCACTTGAAATATTGAAGCAGCTTGATGACCCGAGATTCACTCATGAACTCGGCCTGTTCAATATCGAAGCCAATCTGTCAGTTCAGGAGTTTAAATCCAACTGCCTGCGCTTGATGGAAAAGGAAGCGCAGGAGGTTTACAGCAAAGCGCGCAAAGCCGCCAAAAAACACGGTAGCGATATTGCCCTGGTTGGCTGCCTGCCAACGCTCACCAAGAAAAATCTGGGCCTGGATTCGATGGTGCCGGAACCCCGCTATTACGCCTTGAACGATGCCATCATGGCCCTGCGCGGTGACAACCTTAAGTTCACCATCAATGGTATCGATGAGTTAATCGTCAATCACGACAACGTCATGCTGGAGGCCTGTAACACCAGCTTTCAAGTACACTTTCAAGTCAGTCCTGACGACTTCGCCAAACTTTACAATATTGCCCAGACGGTAACCGGCCCGTTGCTGGCAGCCTCTGTCAACTCACCCATACTGCTGGGCAAACGTTTGTGGCATGAAACCAGAATTGCAGTATTTGAACATTCCGTGGATGTTCGCTCGGCGTCGCATCAATCCAGGGGGCTAAAACCTCGCGTTCATTTTGGTGACCACTGGGTAGATAAATCCGTGGTGGAAATTTTCAAAGAGGACATCGCCAGATTCCGCGTTCTTTTATCCACCGAAACTGAAAAAGACCCTCTGGGCATGGTAGAAAGAGGCGAGGTGCCAAAACTAAAGGCCTTGTGTTTGCACAACGGCACCGTCTACCGCTGGAACCGTGCCTGCTACGGTATTCATAAAGGTATTGCGCACCTGCGAATTGAAAACCGGGTGATACCTTCCGGGCCAACAGTGCTGGATGAAATTGCCAACACCGCCTTTTTTGTCGGCATGATGGCCGGCATGTCGGACGAAATTGATGATGTGCGGGAGTTGATCAATTTTGATGACGTGAAATCAAATTTCATGGCTGCTGCCCGCGATGGCATTAAGGCTCAGATGAGCTGGTTCGGTGACATCCACTTGCCAGCCAGAGAACTCATTCTCGAGCATTTGCTGCCGATGGCCGAGCGCGGACTCAAAAAATACGGTTTAGTGCAGCGCGACATCACCCGCTACCTGGGCATCATTCACGACCGCGTGGCAACACGGCGGACAGGCGCGCGCTGGGCGCTGGAATCGTTGAGCGAAATGAAAGGCCGCGGCACGGAAGATCAGCGCTTGCGTTGCCTAGTGTCCAGTATGGTCGCACAGCAGTCTCGTGGACGTCCGATCTCTGAATGGACGTTGGCCGAATTCTGCGAACAGACCAATTGGCGCGATAGCTACTTAAAGGTCGCGCAAATCATGACGACTGATTTATTTACCGTCCGGCCTAATGACATTGTCGATTTTGCTGCCACTTTAATGGATTGGCGACATGTGCGCCATGTACCGGTGGAAGGAGATGATGGCGAATTGGTTGGCATGATCTCTCACCGTGATTTATTGCGATTGGTGGCCAATGGTCGCATTGGTGGCGACAACAAAGTTTCGGTTGATGAGATCATGACTCGCATGCCTGTAACGGTTAATTCAGACGCCGACACGGTCGAAGCTATCCGTTTGATGCGCGAAAACAAAATCGCGTGTTTACCCGTTGTGGAAGCCGGCAAATTGGTTGGTATGATTTCAGAGCACGACCTGATTGTGGTGTCATCTCATTTACTCGAGCAATACCTGACAGAAGAAGAGTGAAGGGATTGATGAGGAGCAAAATATTGCCCATCAGGGCGTTAGCTGAAATCGCAATCTGCCTGAGCATATTGGCCATGAGCTTGATGCTTTCTGCTTGCGGTAAAGAGCCCAGCGTCGAGCAGCAGATTATTGCCAGCCTTGAAAGCATGGAAGCAGATGCCGAAGAAGGGCGCTTTATGGACTTCATGAAACATATCGCGAAAGACTTTAAAGGTCAGCAAGGCGCTCTGGGCCGGCAGGATTTTCAGCGTTTCATGATGCTGCAAATCAATGAGAATCGTCGCGTCCATGCCAATTTTTTTCCAATTCAAGTTATCGGCAAACCTGAATCAGTTGGCGAACCCGAGGCAACTGCAACGTTTCGTTTGCTGGTGACAGGTGGGGAAGGCTTGCTGCCCGAACGTGGCCAGTTGTTCGATGTCAGCACCGGCTGGATAAGGCAGGGCGGACAGTGGCTGCTACTCAACGCTGACTGGGAAGCTGCAGAATTCACAGAGTAGAGCATGATTAAAAACGCCATCGAACTGCACCAGGCTGGTCAGTTGCGGCAGGCGAAAGCGCAGTATCGCGAGATCCTCAATTCACAGCCCGATCATCCTGATGCACTGCATTTGTACGGACTGGTCTGCCATCAACTTGGCGATCACGAAACTGCAATCAGGTATATCCGCAAAGCCGTTGAGCGTGTACCTGCACAAGCGGTATTGCGCAACAATCTTGGCGACGCTTTGCATCGGGCAGGGCAGATCGATGAAGCCGTTCAGCAACTCAATATAGCGCTTGAATTACGCCCCGGGTATGCTGGCGCACACCAGAATCTGAGCTCGATATATCTAAAAACCGGCAGTCATGAGCTGGCGCTGAGCCACTGCAAACGCGCATGTGAACTGGACGAGGGGCGTCCCGAAGCCTGGTTTAATCTTGGTTTGTGTTATCTCGATCATGTTTTGCTGGAGGATTGTGTTGAAGCATTCCGCAAGGCACTGGCACTGCGTCCGGATTATCAAGCAGCAGTTACAAGCTTGATTTACGTTCTGAATTTACTTCCCGATAGTAGTCCAAAGGCTGTTTCTGAGGAAACCCGGCGCGTCGCAACTGCTGCGTTCACCAAAGCGCCTGTCACTTCAGTGCAGCCGACCTCACGCCAACGGATTGCAAGCGAGCCAATCCGAATCGGCTATGTATCGGGCGATTTCTGTCGCCATGCGGTCAATTACTTTTTCGAGCCTGTCATTGAGCACCACGACAAGTCAGCCTTTGAAGTGTATTGCTACGCTGATGTTGTCAAACCCGATGATGCCACGGCGCGCTTGCAGGCCAACACAGCGCATTGGCGCGACATTCTCGGATGTAGTGACAGTGAGCTGATGTCTCAAGTGCAGACTGACCGCATAGACATATTGGTTGATCTGGCAGGTTATACCCGCCATAACCGCCTGCAGGCCTTTGCCCGCCAGTCAGCGCCCGTGCAGTTAAGCTGGCTGGGTTTTCCGAACACCAGTGGTCTGCCGGCGATGCATTTCCGTATAGTCGATAGCACTACGTTTCCTTCCGATGAAGCCGATATGGGTACCGAAACTCTGATTCGTATGCCGACAGGCTTTGCCTGTTTCCGACCTCCGGCGCAGGCACCGCAGGTTTTGGATGCGCCTTGCCTGAAGAACGGCTACATCACGCTGGGCAGCTTACACAAGCTCGAGAAGCTGAATCCGCAGGTTATTGAGCTGTGGGCCGATGTTTTGCGCGAGAACCCGAATACGCGCCTGGTGTTGGCTCGAGACCAGCTGGATGAGTGGCATCAAGCACGTTTGCAGGGATTATTCAGTCAGCACAATATCGCTCTTGAGCGCCTTCAGATGCTCGAACTTGATGCGCAGGGCCAAAGCTTCTTTGAATTGTTTGCCGGGATCGATATATTGTTGGATGTGTTCCCGTGGAGTGGGCATACGCTGGCCTGCTGTGCGCTCTGGATGGGTGTTCCTGTGGTGTCGATATCCGGCAACTCGCATGCCGGACGTATGGTTGCCAGTGTCTTGAACTCGCTTGGATTGAATGAATGGGTTGCAGCCGATGGTGCTACGTATGTCGGGATTATTAAAAAGCTATGCAGCGACCCATCACAGTTGATCATAACCCGACGCGAACTGCGGCAGCGGTTTAGTCGGTCGTCTTTGCGAGATGAAATCAGCTTTACACGCCAACTGGAATCTCAATACCGTCGCATTCTCAATTTTTGAGAACAGCTGCGCTACAATCGAAGCATGCCATCGGAAAAGCCAAAATCTGCTTCTGGTTTACAACCCAAGGCGGTTTTGCCTGCCTCTTTTCATCCTGCTGTGCGCAGTTGGTTCGAGAATACATTTCAGTCACCAACACCGGTGCAATCGGCAGCATGGCAAGCGATTACGCAGCAGCCAAGGGTTTTAATTGCTGCCCCCACTGGCAGCGGTAAAACGCTGGCTGCTTTCCTGTGCGCAATTAATGATCTGGTCTTGCAAAGTCAACGTGCGCCTTTGGAAGAGAAGATCTACGTACTTTACGTGTCACCATTAAAGGCGCTATCGAACGATATCGAAAAGAACTTGCAGGCACCATTGCTGGGCATTGCCCAGGCGCTGGCAGCAACAGGCGAAGTCAATCACACCATCAAGGCTGCGGTCAGGACCGGTGACACACCCGCCGGTGAACGCGCCAAAATGGTCAAACGGCCGCCGCATATTCTGGTGACAACGCCGGAGTCGCTGTACCTGCTGCTAACCTCAGCATCAGGCCGTAACATGTTGGCCGGCGTGACCAGCCTGATCGTCGATGAAATACACGCACTGGCCGCCAACAAGCGGGGCAGCCACTTATCCCTGTCACTTGCTCGACTCGACGCCTTGTGTCAAACACCGCCGGCACGCATCGGCCTTTCTGCCACCCAGAAGCCCATTCAACGTATTGCGGATTACCTGTGTGGGGGTCTGGAGTGTGCGATCGTGGATACCGGCCACAAGCGCCACATGGACCTGCAACTGGAACTGCCTGACTCATCTCTCGAGCCGGTGCTGGCCAATGAAGTCTGGGAAGAAATCTACCAGCGCCTTGAGACCTATATTCAAGCGCATCACACCACACTGATATTTGTTAACACCCGCAGGCTGGCAGAGCGCCTGTCCAGACACCTGGCCGAACGCCTGGGTGAAGAATCAGTTACAGCCCATCACGGCAGCTTGTCGCGCCAGCATCGCCTGCATGCGGAACAGGCGCTTAAATCCGGCCAACTCAAGGCGCTGGTTGCTACCGCTTCGCTGGAGCTGGGTATCGACATCGGGCACGTAGATCTGGTTTGTCAGTTGGGCACGCCGGGCAGTATTGCAGCACTGTTACAGCGTATCGGGCGGTCTGGTCATGGTGTCGGCGAAACCCCGAAAGGACGCTTGTTTCCGCTTAGCCGGGATGATCTGGTCGAATGTGTGGCCTTGCAAAATGCGTTGCAGGCAGGAAAGCTCGACAGCATTGTAATCCCCGAAGCGCCACTGGATGTGTTAGCACAACAAATCGTGGCGGAGATCGCGGCGCGCGATTGGTCTGCCCATGAATTATGGCGGCTAGTACAAACTGCCTGGCCTTACAGAAACATCAGCGAAGATGAATTCCTGTCGGTGGTACGGACGCTGGCAGAAGGCTACGCCACCCGGCGCGGCCGACATTCCGCCTATATTTTTTATGATGCTATCAATGGTGAGATCAGAGCGCGACCTGCTGCACGGTTAACGGCATTGCAAAATGGCGGCGCAATTCCGGATCATTTCGACTATGAGGTCATCATGTTGCCGCAGGGTCATCGCGTCGGCACTCTGAATGAAGACTTTGCGTTCGAGAGTATTCCCGGCGATATTTTTCAGCTGGGTAACACCAGTTATCGCATGATCAAAATTGAAACGGGCAGGGTGCTGGTGGAAGACGCCCATGGCCAACCGCCCAATATTCCATTCTGGACGGGTGATAAACCCGGCCGCAGCGATGAACTATCGGCCGCCGTCTCTGATTTACGTAGCGACATGGAGCGGCGATTCACTGAAAGTGAGCCTGCGCAGATAATTGCGGAGCTATGCGACGATGGCCTGGCGCCGGTCGCTGCCAGTCAGTTGGTCGAGTACCTGCACGCCTCATGGCAGGCTCTGGGTTGCCTGCCAACCAGCAA
>Ga0105053_10012681_pt1 | contig 10100 bp, 17 predicted proteins | sample BON01_FD_78093 | JGI IMG/M metagenome (GOLD analysis project Ga0105053, IMG submission 78093) | Freshwater microbial communities from Lake Bonney liftoff mats and glacier meltwater in Antarctica - BON-01 | ecosystem: Environmental > Aquatic > Freshwater > Ice > Glacier meltwater | place: Lake...
AACACACTGCAACACACTGCAACACACTGCAACACACTGCAACACACTGCAACACACTGCAACACGCTGCAACACACTGCAACACGCTGCAACACGCTGCAGGTCACATGTATGTGAGCAAACTTAGTAAGAGTTCAAGCCACATCACCAATGATGTGTACACATGATTTGGGATGTGTCTCAAATGTGTCTCGGATTTTAATCTGCCAGTTAGGCAGTGGTGCTCCCTGTAATTTGTGTTACAGCAGCAATAAGACTCTTTGTACTTTGCATCAGTGCATACACTGGGACCTATGCAACTTGCACCGTGCGTAGTTAACGATGCACATTGTGCAAATCGTCTCACTTACTAGTATCTAGTCCTTCAGGAAAAGATGATTTACAATTTTTTGGAATCTATTGGCACCTCAGGATCGATTACTTGACTGAGTGGTGCAAATTCAATCTCCTTTGCATACGACAAAACCTTCGTGAACCGTTGTGGTATAAATTTAATTGTGGCCAAAACCTCCTTCTCGGGCTCAGGCCTTTTCCAATTTTTGGAAGGTAGTTGTGCAAAACGTGACACATTGTGCAAAGCACCAATCGTTGCATGCAAGTTGTGATACAGGGTGGCGAAGACTCATAGGATCTCTTATCTTTATAGGTCATTTTCCGCAAAAGAGCCCTATATTTAGTGGCTCTTTTGTGGAAAATGATCTGCAACTTAGGGGATCCTATGAGTCTTCGCCACCCTGTATTGCACGTCGTGCCAAATGTTGCACCTTGCACAATATGTTGCACATCACGTTCACCTTGTGTAAAACGTTGCTCGAACATTGTGAAAAACGTTGAATGTTGTGCAAACGAATGCACACATACAAAACTTGGCACTTTTCCAAATTGAGGTTCTCTCTGATAGGCTTCTAATTTCTTCACACATACCGTGCGTTGATATTGAGAGATCTTGGGATGATACTTGTCAGGGTCCTATATATAGAATGGTAAAATTAGCATTGCAATTGCACGCACCCACAGCCAACGCCACCCTCTGCCGCGTGATTGGCTCCGCATCCTGCATCTCTCCCAGCTGTGCCAGCTGCTCTGCAGCTACTCTGCACGCTCTAAACTTCAAGTACGTGGATCACGGCATGTTCAAAGAGTCAACACTGTCGAGACAAAACGATTTCGATGGAAAACACTTCAAATAAATTACAATTACAATTAGCTTTCGTTCAAACGACACCCCGCCCTATTTTATTGCCCTGTCGAGCCAAAACCAGCAGCGCCACGTGATGTGTCCTCGAGGGAGTCCACTTCCAACACAACAGGGGTCGCACATCGCTCCACAATCATCTGCGTGCACAGGCAACACGCGCCACATGATGTGTCTTTGAGTGAGTCTATTTCAAGCACCGTGTGGGTAGCTGACAAAAAATCATCTGTACGCACAAGCGCATGCGCACGAATCTGCACATGCGCGTGCACCTTTGCACATACACGCACCCACGCGTACGCGCACGCGCGTGCGTACACACACACACCAGCACATATGCACAAGCACGCACCACACACACACACGCACATATGCACACCCACTCCCATACGTTACACATGTTACAAGTGGTAGGGATGATCCTTGTAGTGTCATAAGCTACGACGCACATTCCTAAATACCACTCGCTACAACACGCACGTCTAGACATGTGTGTAGATGTGTCGCAGCAAAAGAGACCTGTCTAGACAGGTCTCTTTTGTCGTAGCTTGTAGAAAGATGCATCGCAGCAAAAGAGACCTGCATAGACAGATCTCTTTTGTCGTAGCTTTTAGAATGATATGTCGTGTCAAAAGAGACCTGTCTACACAGGTCTCTTTTGCTACAACACATCTCTCCAAGAGCTACGACACGTATTTCTACACACTTCTTTTTTGTAGGTCTCTATCTAAAGAATCACCAGGCCTCTTTTGTCGGTCTCTTTTCCTCTGGATTTGCTATGACACATTTTTCCAGAGAGTCAGTGGGTCTCTTTGATGGGTCTCTTTTGTCTTTAATGGGTCTCTTTTGCTTGGGTTCAATCTCTTCTGACATATCTGTCGTACCTCATGTTCTAGAATTTACCGGTGTGACACTTTTATTGGCGTAGACACGTGTGTGCGTGTGCGTGTGCGTGTGAGTGTGTGTGTGAGTGTGTGTGTGTGTGTGTGTGTTTGTGTGTGTTTGTGTGTGTGTGTCTGTGTGTGTTAGAGAGAGAGAGCGTGTGTACACATCTGAGTCAAACACACACTGTAAACCTGTGTCAGAACCCTGTGTACCAGCCTCGTATGCGTATGAGTCATGTCACACACGTGAGTCATGTCACACACACGAATGCCATGTCACATGCACATGAAGGCATATCACACACATGCACAACGCGCGTGCCAGCCTCGTGTGCACAAGAGTCACGTCATAAACATGAGTCATTGCACACACATGAATGTGTCACGCCACATGAACATGGACACATGTCACACACATGTGCAATGCGTGTGCCAGCCTCATATGCATATGAGTCATGTCACACACGTGACGTCGTCATGTCACATGAACACATGTCACGTCACACAACTGCGCAACGCGAATACCAGCCTCGTGTGCGTATGTGTCATGTCACATGCGTGAGTCATGTCACACACATGAAGTCGTCATGTCACATGCACATGAAGTCATGTCACGCACATGTGCAATGCGCGTGCTAGCCTCATGTGCGTATGAGTCATGTCACTCAGATGAGTCATGCCACACACACGAAGTCGTCATGTCACACGAACACAAGTCACATCACACACCTGCGCAACATGCACACCAGCCTCGTATGCGTAAGAGTCATGTCACTCACACGAGTCACGTCACAGACATGACGTCGTCATGTCACATAAACGCAAGTCACGTCACACACCTGCGCAACACGCATACCAGCTTCGTATGCGTATCAGTATGATGTCACTCACACGAGTCGCGTCACATATATTCATGGGTCATGTCACACATGAGATTGAGCCACGTGACGTCAATACTCATTTATTCATGGGTCAAACCACACACCTGAGCAACACACATGCCATATCCCACTTTGTCACATACCCACACCCACATCCACACCCACATCCACACCCATACACACACCCACACACACACGCACACGCGCACACACACGAGCATACACACACAAACATGCATGCATGTACATAAAATCTTTCATGCATGAGTCATGCCAAGCACTTGAGCAACACGCATGGCAACCTCCGCTTCATGCAACACACACGAGTCGTGTCATGCATATTCATGAGTTATGTCACACATATGAATGAGTCATGTGACATCAACACTCATTTATTGCTGAGTCATGCCACACACCTAAGCGAAGGCGCATGCCGGCCTCCACTTTGACAAACAGACCCAGACCCAGACCCAGACCCAGACCCAGGCCTAGATCTAGACCTAGACCCAGACCCAGACCCAGACCCAGATCCAGACCCAGACCCAGACCCAGACACACATATAGACACAGACACAGACACAGACATAGACATAGACATAGACATAGACACAGACAGACAAAAACACGCACACATACACGCACACACACATGCATGCATGCATGCATGCATGCATGCATGTACTGAAATCATGTATTCATGAATCATGCCACACACTTGAGCAATGCGCATGCCAGCCTCCACTTTGAGTCGTGTCCCATATATTCATGAGTCATGTCACACTCATGAATACGCCACATGACATCACAACTCATGTATGTACCACACACCTGAGCAACGCGCATACCAGCCTCCACTTTGAAGTCACAATCGCCGAAATTGAACAATAGCACTTTCACTTCGCCCTGTAGTCACGCATGACGTGACTCATTGATGTGTGTCTGTCATCATGAGTGGTATGACTCATTTATATGTCACGATATTGAACAACACAACGTTAACGTTGCCTTATAGTCTCGCGTAATGTGACTCATTCATCATGTGTGACATGACTCATTGACGTGTCACCGAAATTGAACAAGAGCTCTTTCACTGCGCCCTGTAGTCACGCGTGATGTGACCCAATCATGTTTGTCATCATGCGTGACATGACTCATTTACGTGTCGCTAAATTTGAACAAGAACACTTTCGATTCTTTCGGTGGTCATGTGCGACGTGAGTCATTTATGTGTGACATGACTCATTCGTGTGTCGCCGAGATCGAACAAGAGTACTTTTAATTCTCCCCGTTGTCATGCATGACATGACTCATGTATTTGTCACATGGTCCACTTGTGTGTCGCCGGAATTGAACAATAGCACTTTCACTTCTCTTTGTTGTCATGCGTGACGTGACTCATTCACATGTGACATGCCTCTTTCATGCGTGACGTGACTCATTCATGTGTGACATAGCTCATTCACGTGTGACAAGGCTCATTCATTCACGTGTAACGTGACTCAATCATGCATGACATGACTCATTCACAAGTGCTCATCCCCGTGTGACGTGACTCATTCAAGTGTGACATGGCTCCTTCGGACACAACACGCATGTACGTGTGCACTTGTGTGTTGACACATGCAGGTATGCCAGTACGCGTTGCAAGTATGCGTCACTCTGCAGACAGGGCATGCTGACATGCATGCATGCGTGTGCATTCACGTACGCACATACATGAATCCACACATATTTATGCAGGGATCATCACCCTGTAATCGGGGTCAACGACCCCAGCGCCCACGTCGATGGAATGTTTCACAGCAAGCCCTGAACGAGGAGCTACCCTTCCGTAGCAGCCGCGTGGAATCGACATTGCGATCCCTGTTGCCACCAGTGCCGACCCTCTGCAGAGAGAAAGAGCGCATGCGTGCGAAAGGGAGCGAGAGTGGGAGCAAGGAAATGTAAACGTTTTAAGCCCCAGGATTTGTGCTTACCTCCATCGCCGATACTTGCTGTCCGTATACGCATATAAATGAACGCACTCGGCCACATAGCTCTGCAATGTCAAAGGGGTGATGCGAGGGAATTGTGAAGCGCACGGGCTTCGGAAGATGCGGTGCTTCGAATGACATGGCAAGTGATCAGCGACACGGTAAGGGGCCTGGGACAAAACTCAAGTGGTAAAAGGGGGGGAGGGGGAGGGACCATCGTGGCATACCTCGAGGCCACAACAGTGTCTTCAGACGCAAATAGATCATACCCCACAGCGCCGTGTGTCCCACGCTCTGGGAGCCTGTTGGTTGCACGTGAGTCGAATCTCATACGGGTACCTCGGTCTCGCAAACATGCATGCACCCCACAAGGGTGCGGTGATTTCATTAGCAGCAGGAGAGTGCTGAAGTGTGTGTAGTGGGAGAGAGGAGGGGCGGGACAAATACGTTGCTGCTTGCGTCAGCCGCATGACCCTGAGCGGCCCGACGTCCTCTCTCTCCGGCCCCTCATCTGCGCTGCCTCCGCGGAGTGAACAGAGTGCGAATGCCATTCGCGCTGGCGCGCTGCGAGTATTCGCTAGCCTCCTCCATCCCACCCTCCTACCTTCGCCTGGAGCGGCAGCCGGTTCGGGCACCTGTGTTTGGCTGCTCCAGGGCAGGCCTGCGGCGGTGCAAACGTGGGGCTGCAGAAAGGTGTGCGTCATTCTGCGGCAGCACGCCTGGCACAAGGCGTGTGTCACTCTGCGGCAGCACGCCTGCCGGACAGTGCATGGCGGCACTCCAAATCACACACTCAAATCTAGCCACACCGCCTTGCGCAGCCCGGAGGAGGGAAGACGCACCTGCGCAAGGGTGGAGTGGCAGGGCAGGTTGATCCGGCAGGGCAGCCCCTGACAGCGAGCCATGAGTGCTACCATCAGAACCTGCTTCAGCAGGTGACGCGGCGCCATCGAATTTCTGCGTGCTGCTGCTTGAACCAACGTTGACCAACGTTGGGTGCAGGCTTGGGGGTAGGCTTGCCACTTCCTAGGGTGGTGTTGCCAAGAAGAACATCAAGACGAAGGAGGTCTTGCCACTCCTAGAGGAGGATAGCAAGACTCAAGAGCCAAAACATCTTGAGGAAAACAGCGCGCGAACTCATCCACGAACTACTTTTTGAATAAAATTCGAACTTTCTCGTTGAAATTCAAAAATCCTGTGCATTCTCTGTGCCACGCGGCTTTGTTTGTGCGACGGGGCACACACACTAACCACTCATCACTAACGCCAATCGACCGCCACCATGGCGTTCGTGGAGAAGACTAACAAGCCGCTGAAGAAGGCCGCTGCCAAGGGCGCCGCGGCGGCGCCACAGGCCATTGTGGACGATGAAGACGACATCTTCGCCGCCAAGGAGAACATGGGGGGCGACGCCCCGGCCAAGAAGAAGACGCCCAAGAAGAAGACGGTCGAGGAGACCTACCAGAAACTCACCCAGCTTGAGCATGTGCTTCTCAGGCCCGACACATACATTGGCTCCACCGAGATGAACCGCACCAAGCTGTGGGTCTTTGACCAGGAAGCTGGGATGACCCAGCGCGACGTGACTTACGTGCCTGGTCTGCGCCACCATGCCTCCATCTCAGCTTTTCTATTCCATGCATGCATTGCCGCTGTCTTCGCCACGCACCAGATATAGCCGCCCTTTACACGCCCCACGACTGCCCGAGGGTGAGGCGAATAACATGATATCAATGCGGTGATAATGTTGACACGACGCATTTGAGCAGGTCTCTACAAGATATTCGATGAGATCCTCGTCAACGCTGCCGACAACAAGCAGCGCGACAAGGTCAGTGTGTCTATCATCCCTGTCGTGCTCCCTGGGGCGATCCTCCACACCGCACCCTGCTTCACCCGAGACACGAAGAGAGAGGAACGTTTGCGTTTACCTTGAATTTGTACCTGTATTCTAACACTGTTGACCCCTCGCGTACATCTCTTGCGCTGTTTGCTTCTATGTGTTTGTCTGCTCGCGTTGTTTTGTACTATGCGCCGGCGCTCGCTCTTCCCTCGTTCGTGTTACTCTCGTTCCCGTTTCTCCGTCTGAACCGATACCTGCAAATTTGCTGTGTTGTGCGTGCACACACACAAACCGACCAAACACGAAACCAGCCTGGAAGCAACATTCCTGTGAGTTCATGCTTGTATGTGATTATCTGATGCATCAATGTCTCCTTTTCTCGAGTCCAGAGTCCAGCACCCTGCCAGCGCAAATCAGATGTCACACCACATCAGCATCCACCTGTACTCACATTTGCACACGCACCTGCATCTACATTTGGCACATGCGTCATGTAATTGCTAGTGCTCTCACCCAACACATCTGGAACTCGCAACTCACAGGCCCAGAGGACCCACCTTCCCCCTTTCCTCTCCTTGCCTGCCTTCTTTCTATCCATACACAGAGCATGGACACGATGAAGGTGAACATTGATTCCGCAACCAACACGATTACGGTGTGGAACAATGGCGGAGGTATTCCCGTGCAGATGCACACGACTGAAAACTGCTGGCTCCCCGAGCTCATCTTCGGCCATCTGCTTACTTCTAGGTTTGCCTTTGTGTCTGTGTACACACATAGATGCATGCACACGCACGTGAACTCCATCGCGCACACACATGCACATAGTTCATCTTTGGTAATCTCTTTTTTCTATGTTTGCTCCCTTTTCTGTGTTACGCACACATACATTCATTTGCACATGCACACACACACCATCATATATAGCTAATCGTCGGCCATCTCCTTACTTCTAGGTTTGCCCTTTTGTCTGGTACGCACAACAACAACCACACACACACACATACACATACACACACACACACACGCATACATACACGCATCTCATTTTCGGCCAATTTCATACTTTTACATCTCATCTTTTGTCTCTATATACACACCAGCACATGTACGTATACATGTATGCATTTCTCTCGTGCTTCCTTGTTCTTTGTCTGTTGATTCTTTTTTCTATACTCTCTCGCTTTTGCCTCTTCGCTTTTTTAAACGGCTCTGTACATACATTCAAACATCAGCTATTACATCCACTCACCAAACAAGACAACGGGCGGCAAATCTTCAATGCCCAATTGATAATCATTCTCACTTTATACATCGTCATCTTGACGCCTACATATGTATGCATGTCTAAACATGTGTATATGTATGTCACATCAGCAATTACAACGACTCGGAAAAGAAGACGACAGGCGGCCGCAACGGCTATGGTGCGAAGCTCGCCAACATCTTTTCGACGGAATTCACCATCGAGACATGCGACGGCGCCCGTTCCGGTACACACATATATTTGTAAATATTCATCTGGTTTTGTCTGATCTTTTTGAATGTACCTTTCCGCAAATGTTGCGTATTCTTTGTGGCTCATCCGCGGTTTCACCATTGAGACACGGCGCCCGTTCCAGTAATGCCTTGTGTCTTTGAATATCTCTGTATGCAATGGCGGTGTATACTTTGTGGCTTATTTGCGGTTTCCCCGTCGAGAGTGCGACGGAGTTCCATATATACGTATTTGTGTATGTATGGGTTATTGTCTGATTTCTTTGAATGTCTCTTTCCGCCATGGCGGCGTGCACGTGATGGCCTATTTGAGGTTTCACCGACGAAACGTGCGACGGCGCCCGTTATTTATACACACAAGTGTATTGAAGTATATTTTTTCTGTTATTGTCTAATCTACTTGAATGTCTCTTTTCGCAATGGCGGCGTATACTTTGTTGCTCATTTGTGGTTTCACCGTGGAGACGTGCGAAAGCGCCCATGAAATCTATACAAATTTAAATTGCAAATGTGTAAATTTGTTGATGTTTGATTTTTTTGGATGTCTCCTTCCGAAAATGCGGCGTATACTTGGTAGCTTATATTTGGTTTCACCGCTAAGACGTGTGAAGGCGCCCGTTAGATCTATATGTATGTACATTTACATGTACATATTTGTTTTTGTCTTATCTCTGTGGAGTTCTCTTTCCGCAACTGCAGTGTGTACTGAATGGCTCATTTGGGTAAATCACCGTCGACATGAACGTGGGAGTCTGATAAATATATGCATTTGTACATTTGCATATACATATCTGTTTTTGTCCAATCTCTTTGCAAAGTTCCTTTTTTCTTTCATTCTGTGCGTATATACGTGCCAGAAGAGGACGTAATAAGATACAGACACGTGTATTTTGACTGGTAGGGTTTGTATTTTTCACTGACATGACGAATTCTATGTGTGTACGTGAAGACACACTCATCTGAAGTGTGAGTGTATGAGTCGTTCATTTGTGTGATGTATGCGTGCAGCACAAAGTACAACAGACGACAACACGCCGACACACTTTTAGAGTGTATGAACTTGCAGGATTAGTTCACATGTGTCTAGTTCACGTAGTTGATACATGTTTTGTGTGCGTGCAGGCAAGAAGTACAAGCAGACATGGAACGACAACATGCAGACCAAAAGTGCCCCCAAGATGAAGGATTGTAAGGCCTCCGAAAACTGGACCTGCATCACCTTCAAGGTAAATATGTAGTATAGTATATAAATGACACATTCATAAATATAGTATATATACGACACATTCATATGTACGTATTACACATGAGTTTATATTACAGCAATGAACACCATGTGAAAACTGGATTTTCATCACCTTCATGTTATATAAAAGTATTATGTATTCAATACATGTGCATATATACATACGCAAAACTCGTGTGTTTCTGTGCGTACATGTGTTTGTGTCTGGGTCTGCATCCGCACAAAATATGCGCATAAATATGTTCCAACCAATATTTTCCTCCCCACCCTGCTAATTTTCATCACATTCAATACCAAAAAATTTTCGCCAACATTCGCTCCCTCTTATGGGCTGACTATGATTGGTAAGATTCTTAAAAATACAGGTTTCTTTTGCAGAATTTTACCTGTATTTTAGGGCTCTTTTGCAAATGAAACATGTCATTTTATGGAGCGTACTAATCGTAGCCACCCCATAACATCTCCTCGGTTCCCTACTTCTCCAGCCCGACTTGGCAAAGTTTGGCATGTCGTGCCTAGATGCTGACGTGGTGGGACTTTTCAAAAAGCGCGTTTACGATATGGCTGGTGTCACTCCCGGT
>Ga0105053_10012689_pt1 | contig 10097 bp, 5 predicted proteins | sample BON01_FD_78093 | JGI IMG/M metagenome (GOLD analysis project Ga0105053, IMG submission 78093) | Freshwater microbial communities from Lake Bonney liftoff mats and glacier meltwater in Antarctica - BON-01 | ecosystem: Environmental > Aquatic > Freshwater > Ice > Glacier meltwater | place: Lake...
CACTGAACGCCAACTTCGACAAGGCCGAATTCAAGGCGCTGTGGAGTCGCATCAACCGAAAAGCCGCGTACACAGTGGAATTTGAAACAGCGGAGCTGGTAGCCAAGTGCGTGAAGGCCTTGGAAGCCGAGCTGAAGGTCAGCCCCATGCAATACACCGTGGTGGCCGGTGAACAGACCGACACCGCGACCTATGACGGCATTCGCCAAGGCGAGTCCTTCAAGATAATCGAATCCACGACGGATTTTCACCGGGCTTCGGCACACTCTGCGGTGAAGTACGACCTGATTGGACGGCTTGCCACAGAGACCCAGCTGACCCGGTCCACCGTGGCCAGTGTCTTGCAGGGCATCAACAAAGCGGTGTTCAGTCAGTACCGGACCAACCCGGAAGACTTCATGCAAAAGGCGGCGCGCCTGATGAATGAGCAGAAGGCCACCGTGATCGTGGAGCACATTGCTTACGACCCGACCGGCGACACGCACACCATGGACATCTTCACCCAGGACAAGGCCAAGGAAGATTTCAGCAAGGCGGTCAAGGCCAATCACCACATCTATGACTACGTGTTCACCGACTCGAAAAACGAGCGCGACTTTGTCAAGGAACTGGATGCCAGCACCGAGGTGGTGGTGTACGCCAAGCTACCGCGTGGATTTTTCATACCCACACCGGTTGGCAACTACAACCCCGACTGGGCCATTGCCTTCCAAGCGGGCAAGGTGAAGCACGTCTACTTCGTGGCCGAAACCAAGGGCTCCATGTCCAGCATGGACCTGCGCAAAATCGAAGAAAGCAAGATCGAATGCGCCCGCAAGTTCTTCGCCAAAATCACATCCGACCAGGTGAGGTACGAGGTGGTCGATGGGTACGGGAAGTTGATGGAGTTGGTGGCTTGAGTTGCTGAGCTAGCCCAGCTTTGCAGCGAGCTGGGAAGCCCTTGGGTGGTAGTACCGTGCCATCATCGCGCTGGACTTGTGGCCTGTCACTTTCATGAGTTCGTGCATTTCCAATTTTTCCGCCAAGCGTGAAGTTGCTTCGTGCCGAAGATCGTGAAAGCGCAAGTCGACCATCGTCTTGTCCGACTTTTCAATGTCAGCTAGCAGATCCACCACCAATGGATCTGGCACTTTCTTTTTGTAGACGATGGCGCGAATTTGTGCATCGATATCGGCACACACCCAGCCTGCACCCAACAGCTGCGACCGCAGCATTTCATGCGTATGGCTTTGTCTCGCCCGTGCACATGCGCGTTCCCACGAAAGCTGCAAAGCATTTTGCGAAATCAGAAATACCTTGCCCTTGAGTGACCGGGGAAGCGCAGCCAGGACCGCTACCGCAGCGGACGACAGAGGAACGTCTCTGTACTCGTCCCCGTTTTTTGTCACGGTACCGTCGATTCCCCGAAGTCGCAAGGTCCGATTTTTCATATCGACTTGCGGCCAGGTGAGCGAGTCGAGCTCCGATTGTCGAGCAGCGGTTTCAATGGCCAGTTCTACCATGGCCAGCGGCCACAAAGATTTGCAGTTGGCAAGGGCAGGGCGCAAGAGTTCCCATTCACCAACCTCAAGCCGCCGTGTTCGGGCGTTCGCAACTTGAGGCTTGCGCACCAGCGCGGTGGGTACACCTTGGGGGAGTGCGATTCCCCAGTCCATCGCACATGCTTTGAAAATGCGCGACAGCATGTTGATTTCATGCACAACGGTTTGTGGTTTGACCACCTTGAGGCGCATGTCCCGAAACGCTGAAATCTGAGCCGCATTGATGCTGGCAAGGCTGTATTTCCCGAACAGCTCGATCAAGTAGTCGATTTTGTAAGTGTCGCGAGCAGCCCCACGCTTGCTGGGGAGTACTTCTCTTTTGTACCGGTCGGCAGCGTCTTTGAAGGTGGTGCGCTCAGCATCGTCCCTGCTGACGAATGCCCCAATGTCCATTTCGCGCTCTACTGCACGCGCCCACGCCTGGGCATCGGTCAAGGTGGCGAACGACTTTGACTGATCCGGCCAGCCGATACGCCTGATTTTTGCTTGCCACCGTCCGCTGTCGCGCTGGGTAAAATTTGCCATATGTGCAGACCTCAAAAAGAAAACCCACTGTCCCCAAATTGTCCCCAAATGGCATTTATTAAAACAACAAATGCTTCGGAGATCGCATAAATGCTGGGTTCTAAGATGGTAGCATTTTCAGCCTGTCACGCCGGGGGTCGCGGGTTCGAGTCCCGTCCACTCCGCCAAATTTAGAAACCGCTCGGATCGCAAGATTCGAGCGGTTTTTTCTTGGGTGTTTCGTTGATCGTGACTCAGGCGGCCACTTTGCGGGCTGGCCAGCGAACCAGCCCGGTTGAAAGACCTGTGCCCACCAAAATTACCGCGCCACAGACCAGCGTCCAGCCGGTGATGGACTCGTTTAAGAACAATACACCGTACAGCAGCGCAAACACTGGCACCAGAAAGGTGACGGTGAGGGCCCTCGCCGGGCCAGCGACTTCGATGATGCGAAAGAACAGCACGTAGGCCACAGCGGTGCACAGCAGGCCCAGCGCCAGCACGGCCCACCAGGCGGTGGCGCTGACAGGCTGCGAGGGCCAGAGCCACAGCGTGGGCAGCGCCAGCGCGAAGCTGGCGCCGATCTGGCTGCCGGCCGCGGTGGCCATGGGGTGGACGCCTGCCAGGTGGCGTTTGGTAAAACTCGCGGCCAGGCCGTAGCACAGGGTGGCCAGCAGGCAGGCTCCCATGGCAAGCAATGTGAGGCCCATGGAGCCGGCTGCCGGCGCAATGGTTGGGTTGAATCCGGACTTGCTCAGCACCAGCAGCGCCACACCTGCAAAGCCGATCAGCAGACCGAGCGAGCGCAAGCCGCCGGGCTTGTCTTTGAGCCACAGCCAGGCGACCACAGCGCCAGACAGCGGCACGGTGGCGTTCAGGATGGCCGAGAGGCTGGTGGCGATGTGCAGCACCGCAAATGAAAACAGCGCAAACGGCAGCGCCGAGTTCAGCAGCCCGACAAACAGAATCGCGCCCGCGCGCCGACGAAACTGCGGCCAGACGCCTGGCAGCAAAAAAACTGGCAGCAAAAACAGCGCGCCTGAAGCCACGCGCAAGCCGGCGGTGGGTACCGCGCCGAATTCGGCTGCCCCTATGTGCATGAACAGGAACGAGGAGCCCCAAAGCGCAGCGAGCAAAACAAATTCGGCAATCAGAGTGGGTGACATGGGCAGGGAGTGTGCCGGGTTTTGAAACCCCATCAGTGTCGCTGGTCGCGGATGGCGCCAGCGCTGGCTTGGGTGCGTATAAGCACGCCCTCGCGTGCCAGCAGCGCGGTTTTGCGCTCCAGACCACCCGAGTAACCGGTGAGCGCGCCGCCGCTGCCGACCACCCGGTGGCAGGGCACCACGATGGTCAGCGGGTTGCGGCCGATTGCGGCACCCACTGCGCGCACCGCTGCGGGCCTGCCCACCGCCTGCGCCACCTGGGCGTAGCTGCGGGTGTCGCCTGCGGCAATCTCAAGCAAGGCGCGCCACACCGCTTGCTGGAAAGCGGTGCCGGCTGAGAGGTCCAGCAGCAGATCAAAACGCTGCGTGGCGTCCGCGGCGCTTTGGAAATACGCGCCGAGCTGTTGCGCTGCTTGCTGCAACAGCGGGTGCTGCGGGTTCTCGCGCCAGGCGGCCACGGTGGCATCAAGCGGGCGGTGTTGCTGGTTGTCGAACCAGACGCCGGCCAGGCCATGGTCGCTGGCTGCCAGCAGCAGCGGGCCGAGTGGCGAGGCGATGGCGTGGCGTTGCAGGGTGGCGAGGTGTTTCATGTGCGGTGCTCCTGCTGTGGGGGTGTGTGATGGCCAGCCCAGGCGCGAATCACCGCGTAGCTGCGCCAGGGCTGCCAAGCCAGAGCTCGCTCGGTGGCGGCTCGGTTGGTTTCGGTGCCTCGTGTGGGGATCAGGCCCAGCGCCTGGTGCAGCGCGACATCGCCCACCAGCCAGGCGTCGGGCGAGCGCAGCGCGCGCATGGCGATGTATTGCGCGGTCCAGGGGCCGATGCCCGAAAGCGATTGCAGCCGATGGAGGGTTTGCGCCAGATCGGCGTGGCCGCTGAGATCAAGCGAGCCATCGGCCACCCCGCGCGCCAGCCCCTGGATCGCGGCTTGGCGCTGGCGCACGATGCCGATCGCGCCGAGTTCATGCGATTGCGCCGCTATCAGGGCCTGCGGCGTGGGAAACAGGCGGTGGACCTGTGGCTCGGGTGTTTCCATGGCCTCACCAAAGGTCTCCAGCAGGCGCTGCGCCAAGGTGCGCGCCGCCGCCACCGTGATCTGCTGACCCAGCACCGCGCGCACCGCGAGCTCAAAGCCGTCCACACACCCGGGCACGCGCAGCCCCTCGCCGCCTGGAAAGTCGGTGTTCAGGGCCGTGTTGATGGCGTGTGGTTCAGCGTCCAGATCGAACAGCGCGCGGACCCGCCACAGCACCTGCGGCAATACCATCTGCAAGCTCGCGCTCACGTTGATGTCCACCGCGCTCGCCTCGGGCTGAAACCTCGCTTGCAGCCAGCCGCGGTGCACCGCGCCGCCAGCCTCCAGGCGCAGGCTGCGCGTCAGGCTCAGCGCTGCCACATCGACCCGCTCCATGCCGGGCAGTTGGTGCTGGGCGAGAAAGGTGAACAAGGCGGTGGCATCCAGCGGTGGGCGCCAGAACAAACGGGCGCGGCTGCTGCTGGCTGCCAAACCGATGTTGCTGCTGCTTGCACCCTGTCGCATTTGTGAGGGGCTCATGCCGTAGCGCTGCTGCATCGCTGCGTTGAAGCGGCGCAAGCTACCAAAGCCGCTGGCCAGCGCCACCTGCGAGACAGGCAGGGCGGTGTCAGCCAGCAGCTGTTTGGCGGCCAGCAGCTTGCGGGTTTGCAGATATTGCAGTGGCGAGACACCCAGCCGCTGCCCGAAGATGCGGCGCAGATGCCGGTCGCTCAAACCCAGGCGCTGCGCCAACCACAGCATGGTGGCGCGTTCGGTGCCATGTGCTTGCCAGGTTTGCGGATCGTCCAGCAGAGCGGTGGCTTGCTGCGCGAGGATAGCGCTGGCGTCTTCGCTCGACCAGTGGCGGTCGCGCGGTGCCAGCTCGGGCCGACAGCGCAGACAGGGCCGGAATCCCGCCCTCTCGGCTTGCGCTGCGAGGTCGAAGAAGCGGCAGTTGTCTCGCTTGGGCACGCGCACCCGACACACCGGGCGGCAGTAGATACCGGTGGAGGTGACGCCGACAAAAAAGCGGCCATCAAAACGCGCGTCGTGCGCGCACAGGGCTTGGTAGCGCCGATCGTCGGTTTCAGTGCCGATGCCGATGTTGGTGGAAGACATGGGGCCATGTTACGGCCATCAAACTCCAGCAACTCGCCGTTTCCGGACATGGTCCTCAGCGCCTTGGCGGTGATCGGCTCCTACAATCTCGGGGCCTTATCCATCCGCGTTCAGGGAGTTCCTCGCATGTATGTCACCGCGTCCATCTTCAAGGCTTATGACATCCGGGGCGTTGTGCCTGAGACCATCAACGAGCCGGTGGCTGAAGCGCTGGGGCTGGCGTTTGGCAGCGAGGCGCTTCGCCTGGGCGAGCGCACGGTGGCGGTTGGGCGCGATGGGCGCCTGAGTGGCCCGGCGCTCGCGCTCGCGCTGATTCGCGGGCTGGTCGCTGCTGGCATTGAGGTGATCGACATCGGTATGGTCACCACACCCATGCTCTATTTCGCAGCCGCCACCCTGTGCCGCAGCGGCATCCAGGTCACCGGCAGCCACAACCCCAGGGACTACAACGGTTTCAAGATGGTGCTAGGCGGACGCGCCATTTTTGGCGAGGATATTCAAGCGCTGCGCCGCACATTGGAAGCCGAGAGCCACCAGCGTGCCGATGGTGGCAATGTGCGCATGGTGGATGTGGGCGACACCTATCGCTCGCGCATCGTGGACGATGTGAAGCTGGCGCGGCCGATGAAGATTGTGATCGACAGCGGCAATGGTGTCGCCGGTGCCTCGGCGCCCGCGCTGTTTCGCGCTTTGGGTTGCGAGGTGATCGAGTTGTTCAGCGAGGTCGATGGCAATTTTCCCAACCACCACCCCGACCCGAGCAAGCCCGAGAACTTGCAAGACCTGATCCGCACACTGCGTGAGACAGACGCCGAGCTGGGCCTGGCATTCGACGGCGATGGCGACCGATTGGGCATCGTCACCCGCGACGGCCAAAACATTTACCCCGACCGGCAGATGATTCTGTTTGCGCGAGATGTGCTCTCGCGGGTGCCGGGCGGCAACATTTTGTTCGATGTGAAGTGCTCACAGCGGCTGGCGCCTGCGATCGAAGCAGCCGGTGGCGTGGCCCACATCTACAAGACGGGGCACTCGCTGATCAAGGCGCGCATGAAGGAGCTGAACAGCCCACTGGGCGGCGAGATGAGCGGGCATATTTTCTTCAAAGAGCGCTGGTATGGCTTCGACGACGGCAGTTACGCGGGGGCTCGCTTGCTGGAGATCGTGAGCCGCAGCCCGGATGCAAACGTGGTGCTCAACGCCTTGCCCACCAGCCACAGCACACCCGAGCTGAATGTGGTCTGCGCCGAAGGCGAGCCGCACGCGGTGGTCGACAAACTCATTGCACTCGCCTACTTCGACGCCCCGGCCAAACTGTCCACCATCGACGGCGTGCGGGTGGACTGGCCCGATGGCTTCGGCCTGATCCGCGCGTCCAACACCACCCCTGTGCTGGTGCTTCGCTTTGAAGGCCACACGCTGGAGGCGCTGCACCGCATTGAGGCGGTGATGCTGGCGCTGCTGCTGCAGGCCAAGCCCGATGCGGTGGTGGGTTCAGCGGCGCATTGACGGGTAGCGGTCAGTCCGCTGACTGGGCTTTGCGCTGCGCGGAAAACAAGGTCTTTGTAGCGAGCGGCAGCGCCGCGACCGGCCAGTGACAACGCAAGCCAACGCCTGCAGGGAGATGTAACGTTAACGGCCATTTGCACGGAACTGCAGAGCGCCCGCACTCGGCGGGAAACGCAATTCACCCAGGAGTGTTTCGGCGGCGGCCCCTTGCTCCCCGGCTGTGTGGACACCACGGATGGGTTCTGTTCGCCTGGCGAGAGGACCGGTTTACAAAGGATGAGCAAACATTCTGATACCCAGTCTTCAAAGCAGCCTGTAGCGTAGGCCACGGTTTGCTCTGTCTGCGTTCTAAACCAACAAGTCAGCGCGAGCCGCTTCCAGCTGATTTCTCGGTTGGAAGGCGGGGTGTGAGATCCAGCACACGGGCTAAAACACGGGCCTCACCTCCAAGCTTTTGCTGGGCTTCGGCCGCCCTTTCTTGAAGCAGCGTCTGCAGTTCTGCTCGGTAAATCCGGACCCCGGTATCCGGATGGACCCAATACTTTTTGGGGTCTGCCACCGTCACAAGCAGGCAGCCGGTTCTGGCTTCGCGATGAGCCATGTACTTCTTAACCAGCTGGTCATCAATGGCGTCGCACAGCTTACGGGCAGATCGGCTCTTCTCTCCCACCTTCAGTTCGATGGTTGCTTGATAGCCCGACACAGCTTGAAGGCGAATGTCGGTCTCCTTGCCATCTGCGGTCACTGCCTCCTGAGCAACGGTATAGGCTTCATGCGACGCAACCTCCAGTTCGCGGGCAATCATGGGCCGCAGCGTGTTTTCGTCGTTGATCGACGCCCAGCCGGAACGTTGTCCTGTGTCCTTGAGTAGCAGCTCCTGAAGGTCGTCCAGCCGATCAACCAACAACTGTGCCATGTCGGTCGCGGTTTTCGGCGAAAGCTCCTTGCGCGCCAACAGAGTGGCTATCTCTGTGGGTTTCCAAGCACTGGAGTCGATCTCTTCAGCAAGGCGCTCCTGAGCCAACGCTGCGATGCGATCCCTCAAGTGAACGAAGAGTGGATCGGCTCCGAGCGCCAACTTCGCGCTGAAAGCTTCTGGTCCGCTCGACTTCATCAGTGCATCGAACATGTACCGACGCCCGTCCTCAGCCAAGTCGCGCGCCCCAGGCGAATAGACGGTGTCGTGGACCAAATCGTCTTCTGACTTCACGTGCCGATGAAACTCAATCGCCAGCCGAAGGAGATCGGCAGGTGCCAGCTTGGCAATCCAATCGGTCGAGCCAGAGCCAGTCCGCTCATTGAACAATGACCCGATGATGCGAACGGCTACCCCCTTCGGCTCCACAGGAAGTGTCGCGAAGACCGCGAGCATGCTCTCCACACCGCGCATCGGCGATAGCGAGCACAGGACAGGCAGCCAGAACAAAAGGTAAGGCCCAGAGCCAGCGTCGCGCACCTGCGAAGCGGTCATTTCCTCCAACGGTCCCGTGATCCCTGGGTCGGCGTGCGCCAGCAGCACGCGCACAACCTGAGACAGCTTCTGTTCATTCGATGGTGAATGCGGAAGCTGCATGAGCGTTGAGCCCGACCTCGCGAGCCAGTCAACGAGACGAGGAAGAAGCACCTGGGTTACGTCCCGCGTGCTGCTTGGTAACGACTGCAGCACCATTGAGTGCCAACCTGTCTCGCCACCCGGGTCAAGCAATTCATCGAGCAACTCAGTGCCGATGACAGCCGCCACCTCTGTGGGATGCGCACTCGCAAGGGTGCCAAGCCAACTCGGTAGGCCGTTCAGCTCCAGCAAGGCATAACGTGTTGCGAGTTCGGCTTCAGCACGGCTCAGCTTTATCGCCCAAAGAGGATCCTCGGCTTCTGCGTAGATGCCCATAAGGCCGATCGTCCACACCACAAGATAGGTGTTCTGCTCTCCATGTCGACGCTCACACCGAACCGTAGGACACATGCTGCGCCAATAAGTCATCAAGGCGCGTCGCAACCTGTCGGTTACCTCGTCGCCGAATTGGCGAATCAGGAACGCGCGATCCCATCGACCCTCGTCTCCGTTGGAACCCAGCTTGCGCAAGACAAGCCAAAGATTCCAGAGCGTGCGTTCCCTGCGACCTGGCCCAAGCGCCAGCGCAGGCTGTTTGGCAAGTTCACGCCGAATTTGGATCCACGCGTCCTCTTCATCTGTCCGCTTCCAGGCCTGCCGCTCTTGGCGCTTGCGCTGCTCTTCCTCCATCTTCAGGAACGCGGCGTTGGGCTTTCTCGCTTCAATGATCGAACTGAGTTCGTCCGCTAGCAAACTTGAGTCAGACACCGTCTGGCGCAGGGTCTCCGCGCCGTTTTCAATACTGTTCTCGGTCGCATGGAGGTGTGCGGCCAAGCGGAGCAGCACCGACCGACGCTCGACGGGAGCCTCCTTGTCTGCAAGCGCCGCCAGTACCCAGCAGCCGTCGCGATCCAGTGCGCAGTTAAGTGCTCCCTCGTACACGATCCGCTCCAATTTGTAGCTGGCGCTTTGGTCGCCACCGAGAGATTCGACGTAAGAAAGATCAGCCAAGAAAACCCGCGGTCGCCACTCGACGGACAGCCCGTCAAGAAGCGCTCGCAGCTCCGTGTTGCTTTTCCTTAGGCCGGATGAAGCGTCTCTAGACCGCAAGGCCAACACCGAAGCCTCAATCAGGGTATCGCTGACACTGCCGAGTTCGAGCAATCGGAGGCTCAGCGCGCGCAAGATACTCATCATCTGCAGTCGCCCGTCGGCTTCGTGGAAGCTCTCGTCTACAGCGACCAGCCCACCGCGCGTCATTGCCAGTGCATCGGGAAGAAAGGCTTCAAGGCGGGTTCGGCTGAGGTCGGCTTTCTGAATCACCCGAGCGACAGCGTCCGCGTAGTCGATGCTCCGCTTGGAGCCGCTGCGAACTCTGGCGAGGAGCTGAATCAACTGAGATTCAGTCATGTGCTCCGGGTACAAATTGGTCCCGACCCAGCGGGCAAGGCGATCTGTCCAGCCTGAAGCAAGGGTCACGATGCCATCAACCATCGGTCCCAGGCGCGCATCGCCCAATGCTGCGAGGGCTGCGAGTGCTTCGAATCGTTCGCGATCGCTACAGGTTGAATCAGACGCGACGCCTGCGACAAGGTCAGCACATCCTTGCAGCCGACCGGCGCTCACCAGCCTCAACAGCAGCTCTCGGATTTCGGGAGAGTCAACGCCCTTGCCCCATGCGGCGAGCACGGTGC
>Ga0105053_10012697_pt1 | contig 10094 bp, 9 predicted proteins | sample BON01_FD_78093 | JGI IMG/M metagenome (GOLD analysis project Ga0105053, IMG submission 78093) | Freshwater microbial communities from Lake Bonney liftoff mats and glacier meltwater in Antarctica - BON-01 | ecosystem: Environmental > Aquatic > Freshwater > Ice > Glacier meltwater | place: Lake...
GTGCGAGGAAGATTCAGATTATCATCAGGTGGTTGGGGACGAGGCAAGTGGTCAAGGTTGCGGGCCAGGTTGTCAAATTCGCGTGGTGGAAAGTGGAAAGTCAAGTTCGGGTGATTGAGAGGGCAGAGAAGCGTTCAACACCCCACGGATAACCGATTCAACGGATGCACTCCACTGGCAAGGGTATGTACCTCGGCTTGCAAGGCACGAGGATTTTGGTAGGATTTTTGAGGGTTGCGGCAGCCAGCTTGGCAGAAAGTGTGCATGCACGCGATTGGAGCAATGACATCAGGGCAGGCGAGGGGCTTGCGTGTCGACGCCGGCAGATCGAATGCACACGGCTACAGATTTGGGTGCGCGCTCGGGCAACCAGCAGCGTGGTCGTGGTGCCTACGCGTCGTACTTGTGACCCACATTCAAGTTGCAGTATTGGGGATTCCTCGAGGGTGCTCGACATTTCAAGGCACGCAGCGCAGCAAAAGAGCGCATCAATGAAGTGCGAAGCGGCGGTCGCGATCTAGGTGGCATTGGGCCTGGCGCTGGTCTCGTTGTTTCCTTTTTTCTTTTTAGGGAAAGAACTATTGACTTTGTGTGCCAGGTTTTTTTCTTGTGTGTGCCAGGTTTTGTTTTTAGACATGTATACAATAGCATCCCGGGAAATAGAAACCACGGGTTTTGACTCAGCCAGCCAGTTTCTAAGCAATATTTCTAGGCGGTCATAGAGTTTCTTTACTCATCTTTACTCATATATCTAGGCGTACATCCAAGTTCCAGTCTGCAGTTTCTATTTGCCAGTTTCTATTTCCCGGGATGCTACTGTAGTAGACAGGCCCAAGTCTGCACTTAGGGTCATCATGGGAGTAGCTCAGACCTTCCATTTACCTTCTTTTTGTTTGGGCAAGTTCTGGCATGTTCGGAAGCCGAGTCCGCTACCTGAGATTATTTCACTTCGTCTCAGTGTCTCAGTGCGCTACTGGGCCGGCCAGGGAGAGCGAAGTTTATCCTAGACGGCCTCAGATGGAAAAAAAAAAGCACCAAAGCACCCATCACTCCCATACGACCACTGGCTGGTGATTCAGCAAACTTGGGTGCAATTAGCACAACAGCGACTAGAGGCGGAGATGAAAACCACTTTAGGGGAGGGTAGAGTGGCTTAAGGACTTCACTTTCGCACCCCCGCACCCGAGGCATCTTGGGAGCTTGACAGCTGCGAACTCGGTGTCTTTCCATCTCATTGTTTCTTGCTCCTGTTGCTGAGGTTAATCTTTAATAAGCACACTCAAATTAAAAAAAAAAAATGACCGATTCCCTAATCTAAAAAAACCCGAGGGAGAGACCCGCACCAGAGAGGTCAAGGGCCCAAGTCCCTCCATGGCGAAGAATGTACTAGACTCAGAGTTGATTTTTAAGCCGCTTTGTCTTTCCACTGAAAAAAAACAGCCCTCTCAAATAGATTTGTTTAATTTAGGGTAGCTAAATCTCACGCGAACTCATCGGAAGGACTATATTCACCCTAGTAGCCCCATTTTTTCTCACTGAGGATGTTTTGTCTCACACAGTGAGGGAAACATAGACTTAAAAGCAGGGCTCATAGCCAGGGAAAAATAGTCCTAAACGCGGTGGCGTAAACTGCTAAAGGCAAAGGACTAGGTAGTCGAAGATAAACGAGAATTCGGCATGGATTTGAAAGAGAGTGCCTCTTCACCGCTTTACGTGGAACACATTAATAAAATAGAAAGGAGTCTGTTACAGACGTGACGTGGAGGGTCTTGTAGGGACGTGACGTCTTATTCGTGACTGAAGTTATCTACTAACTTCCCGTGAGTGCCAGACTTTTGTGTGTGTGCCAGGTTTTTTTTTTCAAGACACGTATGGACAGGCCCAAGTCCGTAGTTAGGGTCATCAGATAATCCGTTTTCTTTGGGAAAGTTCTGGCATGTTCGGAATCCGCTACCTGAGAGTAGGCAAGCTCGACAACGTCTCAGTGTCTTAGTGCGCTACTGGGCCGGCTAGGAAGAGCGAAGTTTATCCGAGTCCTAGACGGTCTGAGATGGAAAAAAAAAGAACCAACGCACCTATCACTCCCATACGACCACGGCCTGGTGATTTAGCATCCTTATCTGCAAATAGCACACTGTTGGCAACAGCAACTAGAGGCGGAGATGAAAGCCACTCTATGGGAGGTTAGATTGGCGTAAGGACTGATTCCCCTTCAAAAAAAAATCTCAAAAAAACCCGAGGGAGAGACCCGCGCCAGAGGTCATGGGTCCAAGTCCTTCCATGGCGAACCAACTAGAATTAATTTTTAAGCCGCCTGGTCTTTCCAGCGCAACTCAGAGAAAACAAATCATGATACTTATACTACCCTTTCGGTAAGGGTCCGGGCCAACTTGAACATATAATTCGGTGCCTTAAAAATAAAAAGTGTGAGGACGAGAACGATAGTCCTCACCTAAATTGGTTTAGTTTAGGGTAGCTAAATCTCACGCGAACTGTGAAGTTCGCGTGAGATTTAGAAGACCGACGGCAAGTAGACGCACACTGCCATACGTGCCGCTCACCGTGCACGATGTCCTGCCAGCAGTCTTCCGCAGGTACTCCGCCGTTCGTTGATGGCGGGTGGTCGCCTGCTCGCACGTGTTCGGGCGAGGGGAGTTCGAGCAAAGGGCAAGTCATCGCACGTCCGGAGGTGGCGGACACCGGTGGCCAAGTGAGTCTGGTGCCGGTGCCTCCTCTGAGCTACGTATCACTGTCGCATCATGCTATCAAATATTGCCTTGGCGATCCCTGTGCGACATTCGTCGATTGTGACAAGATAAACATCGTCAACCTCGAGCTCACAACCACCGTGAACCTGGGCCTTGCAAGACCCACAATCTCCGACCAACCTAACGAGAACGGCCTCCTCGGGTTTGAATCACTTGAAATAATCCAACCTTTGGAATTCTTCCGAAGATTCTCAGAGATATCTTCCCTCTGCCCACACTGGCGACACACACCATGTGATGATCTCCCCATCTGCCTCCAGGAAGTCTTCGCCCTCTGCGGTATCAAGTCAAGACCAGGCGCGAAGAATATGTTCGACTACAGCAGAATTTTGACGAAGCAGAAGCACAAGAGTGTCACATCCTCCTGGAATTTGATGCATAGCGATAACGAGAACGAGAAAAACTCGAAGAAAAGGGCGTGCGACAGTAGCGAGCAGCAAGAGCAAGAGCGGCTACTTTGGGCATCTCATGGCAAAACGGCAGAGATCATGAAGACATCACGTGCTGCGACTCAAGCACTGAGAACAGATTAGTTTCCTCGTCCGCGCGTGCGTTCGTGCGCGCTTGCGTGCATGTGTGCACGTGTGCGTATGAGTGTGCGTGTGCATGAATGCGTGCACGCACGCACGTATGCGCACATGTACACAAGCCCAACCACCAACGCGTGGACGACAGTGCCTTACATACACAATTAACAATTGCGTGCGCGCGCACACACACACACAAACACACACCGGCATCTTTGGGATTTGGTACACTGGCAAAAAAACAACCAGGGTGCTAGCGACTGGATCTTGGAATGCTTACAAGTATGCGATTCGCGCTGTGGGCGTGCTGCGCAAGCATGGCACGGTGTGAGAATCTTGTATGTATTCCTGCTGTCATTGGATCCCTAGCTGTGTGGCGACATAACAAACCAAAAACCAAAATCCTTTCAATAGACTGTTGAGAGCGGATTTTCTATAGAATTGAAAGTGATTTACCCGCTTAGTCCAGTGCTTAGGTTGGGTCTTCGAAAACCAAGAAAAAAAGGAAAAAATTTCAATTTTTGCTCAGGATTGAGGGTAACCAGGCGGCGGATTTACTTTTTGTCTTGAGCTGGGTGCGGTGAATGAGGGTCAGTCTTGTTTTAGTTAACCTCGATCCAATAAACGATACATACAATATACTAATTGAGATGTTCGTGACGTTGATAAGTTTTCGCCTGGGACCTTCAAATTGAGAACAGAGCGGTCCCAGTCCAGGTTTCAAGGAGGTACGTGAGCACTTCTGGTACAAATTGCTCACTTATCATTTAGTCAACCCAACTTTCAAAATCAGTTTATTAAACCTTGGGATGCGTTCTGTCCAAACAAACAAACAAAGCCCAAGATTGGAGAAATTGTTATTGAAACGCCACGAACTCCAGCTAAGTTGAAATACCCTACTTTTGCCGGACTGAACCACTACAAGACTACCAAAAGAAGAGTTCGTGGCAACTCAAGTGATATTTCTCCATTCTTGGGCAGCCGGGCCGAAGTTCCGAGTCTGAGCTCACCAACGTGCCCCGATGCTTAGTCCAGTTATTAAGTTGGGTATTTGCCACCGCAGAAAGAAAGAACTTGGAAAGAAAGACAGTTTTCAACGGCTTGAGGGCGTAAACAAAATTCAAAAGACGTGAAATTGTGACGCAAACGTACTTCACTACCAAGTCCCAGTTTGACGCCGATCACAGGACCATTTTTTGAGGCCAGACGACACTCATTTCGCTTTAAACGGCGAGGACCAATTCCCCCTATAAAAATTTCCAAAAAACTTGAGGGAGAGAGACCCGCGCCAGACAGGTCCATGGCTCAAGTCCTCTGTGGCGAAGCACATACTTGACTTGGGTTTAAAGCCTGTTTCTTCTGATTCTGGCCGTGATATACAAGGGGGCTGGGGGCACTGTTGAGATGGCTTTGAAAGTAGAGTTTTAATTGAGAACCTATAGTGGTTATCCCAAGGATGCGGGGGTCGGATACAAGCAGTTGGTTGGCATCCCAAGGATGCGGTTGGTTGGCCCGGGGTTGGGGGACATTACTCAAATGCCAGGGTGTGGCGGGAAAAAAGTGGGGTTTTTTTTTTGAGAGCCTTTTTTTTTCCTTGTCCTTATCCTTGTGAGAGTAGAGTATTTGAGGGAAGTACAGTTGTTATTGGAAAAAGATAGCGGGGTTTTGTATCCCCTTTGTCCAACCCCATAGGGCCAGGTGTGTTTTCACTCAGAGTCAGGTTCAAGAATGGGAGAAGGGAGGCCAAGGTGTCGTGTGGCAGCCTGCGACCACCATCAGTTTTGAAGGTTATCACCTTCTCTCTGTAACCCACCCCCTAGGGGGTGGGGGGAGGTTACATAGGGGGCATGAGCGGAGAGTTTTCAAAACTGATGGTGGGTATTCGCAGGATGCGGGTGTTGCCCATGTGGACCACCCTGGAAAACCCTGCAAATACCCTCTGCTTCAACACCCATTGGTCAGCTCCACCAGTGTCCGCCCTCGCCCGATCCAAGGGACCTGAAAAGAGATCCCAGTCATCAGTCCCACGTACTCATACAAAATGCTTTTTCTGGGTTTTGCGAATTTTCACTTTTCCCCCGATTCTCCGCCAATTTTATTTTTTCTGGGGCCTGCGGAAAATGGGGCAAAACACGCCCACAGCACCCTCGGGACACCCCGCAAATCGGATCAACGCACTGGTAATTATTCAACAAATGCGGCGCCTCTCTTGAGCTCGTCGACACATAGTGTCCCAAAAACTTGAAACAGTACTCAAAACGGCATTTCTCGTTTCAGTTGTAAAGGACCTGATAACCCTATTCTAACTCTGTTGTAAAATCACCGCTATCGAACTCCCTTGATACCTAACTGCTATCTAGGAGGTCCGCTCACGAACTCTCTCATAAATGCTCGGAAAGGGCAAACCCTGGCTTCTTCTAATTCCCTTCGCACTGATGCCGAATTCGGTGGGTGTGGGGGGAAATTCTGTATGAATGCGAAGGTAACCGAATGCGCGCGTGCTGCGCGCCAATGGTCGATGGATGATGTGTCGCTCTCCCCCATGCACAATGTGGGCATTTACAGAACGCATTTGGCAATCCAAACAAATCATGAACTTCAAACTTGAACCGTGACGGAGGACCGTGACTCAGAATCATGATTCTTTTTTTGGGAAGAGCAAAATAAACACATTACTACTTGAAGAGTGCAAAAACTCCAAAGCCGCTGGCCCGGGCAAAAGGCGTTTGGCCCATCATGATGCAGCGGTGGCCGATGAATCATGTGTCGCTACTTTGAAAGTGTACTATGATTACCTTCAAGTTGTAACATGCGATCTATTAGTACACTGAAATTGGGGAACTTCCGACTCCGAACTATCATCATCAATCTGTGCGATCATGATGATCCATGGGTCCTGTGAAAACCGTGAATAAGGATTGAAAGACCAGCTTCAACACATCCCAAAATTTTCAGTCATGTGTGTACTACAGAAACACGGGCCCACCATCGCAGGGTCAAATAATTGTCTTGCAGCCGTGACTTCCAGTTTTTGACTTGTGACATGGCCAAAAAGATTCGGAGGTTGTGCTAGGAAGTGGAAACGAGACATGGCAAGATGTTTAAGACTCTTGAACAAGGTTTCCAGTGAAGCTGTCTTACCAATTCCACAAACCATTGCATATTGCAACTGCTGGTGAATGTGATGCAGCCTTCCGCTGAGTCACGGCGAATCCTTCCAATTATAACCCGATTGAGTTGATATGCGGTGGCAAATCGTGCAAAGTGGGCAGCAGAAGTGTGAGGTTCAGCAAAGGTAGGCAACTAGGAGCGCATGGCGTGTATCATACATATTGCACTCGAGCCTGAGTGCTCACTTCAATCAAAAACCAGAATTTTAAAACACGAAACGCCTAGAGGTCAAGTAGGTCCTCTTTAGAATGGGTTCTCTAATAAAGTGAGTCTTGAACCAGATTCCTCCAAACGAACGATCTCTTATCTAACTAGAAAGGCTATACTAGGATAGATCATGTAATAGCCAAGGTCAAACGAACACAGATTCGCCAGCGGCTAGGGCACAGCGTGAATCTCAAAATCGATACCGTGTCAAAAGTGGTTTCCCGGAATCAGGTTATTGTAGGTTGAAGATATTTTTGCATGCTGCTTCAAAGCTCAAAGCTCAAAGCTCGAACGTCTCTTTTCACTGAAACGTGGCGAAAAGACGTTTTCAGTGAAAAGAGACGTTCGAGCTTGGAGAGTTGAGCTTTCGAAAATGACACCCCAAGTGGGATTGGCTGTAATGAATTCTGATTTCTAGAAACCTAATTTGCAGGTGGTCAAATGGAAGTCACGTTCACATTAAAATGCAGGTGGAATAAAAAATCCGAGCAATCATGTGAGCTTTATGCTTACTACAGGCGGAATCAAAATCCGAGCGATCACATGAGCAAGAATTATACAGTCCTTGATTTGCTTCCTAACCCTCCCCGGGCCCACCTGTTTGACTCATGGTTCAAAATGTCACGGTAACAGTGAGCACGCCGGCTGGGTACATAATTTTTAATCCTCAAATCTACAGTGGGAACTGAGCTGCGAGTGGCTCTTTTGAGTGTTCTTCCATTGCTTTTAGAAGTAGCTGGCTACATCCAAGCTTATTACAATGTTACATGAACCACACTACCGCACGTCATTTAATTTGAAGTACGAAAAAAACAGGCAATTCTTCAATACAGAAGAACAGTGCAAAACAAACGTGTTTCGAAACAGTGTCCGATCCGCAAAAATCATACTTATGATACAAGTAACGCATGATTTTTGGCAGGACACAAATTCAGTGCAGGAGCACAGTCGATTCTAGTAGCACGTGGCGTCGCCAGGCAGAGGCTCTAAATCTCCGTGCACCCGAAGCATACTAAATATCGTCGAGGTACTCGCATTGCAATAACCCCCCAGCCCAAGTACTATGCAAAGGGAGGGTTGCGCGAGCGAGTTTACAGGGGCGCACATCGGCGAGGGGTACATGATACTGTCTGTCTGTGCCCATGAAGTCATGTCCACACTACACATCTCTTCACACCACACATCTCTTTACACATAAGAGACATACCCAAATTCTCGCCTAGTCTTTCCTTCTGTCTCTGTTGTTTGGCTTGTTCCCTCTTTCTCACCGCCGCGGCTCCTCTCTCATTGGATATTACAAATCAGAGGCATACCCATACGGTCATAATACAAATCATCGCCAAACGAATTCCTCGATCGAGGGATGGTGCAGGTTTGTAGAAATCCTGTTTGTGTGTGCAAAGGGAGAGGAGAGATGGGTGAGTTTTGCGCATGCAACTGTGAGAAGCAAGAGAGAGCACTCAGGAGACAGGGGCATTTTTTTGTTTGTTTCGAGATTCAGACAATGACTGCGTGTTCGGGGGGAAACAAAACCGAGCGCGCCCCTTCCTGGGAATACGATCGATCCAAGAAACATGAGAGCGAACACACAAAACCAACACGCGCCACTTGGGTTGGAGACAGGTGCACAGACGTACGGAGGCGAGGGGCATCAGCGAAATTGGCAAACATGCACGTACCACAGCGCTCGCAACGGAATTGCAGACGTCCAGGCGCATACGGAATAGGAGTCACACCTTGACACATATTGCATGATGCCTGCTCAAAAAATGTGGAATACAAGAATCAACCACGCTCATACAGAGATGAAGACAGAGACAACCAAGACAGAGACAAAAGATGAACACAAGACGAAGAATGTCGCATATAAAAGAAGAGAAAGTTTGGAAAATAACTGTGGGACGTTTTCCTGTTTAAAAAAGGGCGGAAAACCCTGTTGTCCCAACAACTAAAATTATCCGCCATGTCACACACCCAAAACAGGGGAAAATTTGAAACACATGAGCACACACACGCATACGTCCGTTGAAGTCAACCCAAATTAATATTGTTTACTTTCCAGGTGCGGGGTATTTGGAGACTCGCCATAACGTGTGACACGCATGCAAAGAAATTCGCACCGGCACCATAGACGGCATGGACGATGCAGATGGGTTTTGGTAACCAGCCTGTCTGTAGTCTGGTGCAGTTTGCTGGGCTGTTTGCCCACTGGAGTGCAAGCCAGCGTTGAAGGGAGAGCAGGAGGAGGGGGGATACATGCAGGTCTCAGCGACAAATAACACACAGTTACACAACGTCAACATCACACGACAACAATAACAACAGACTTAAAAGACAGACCGGGTTGCGTGCTGACGCAAGTTGGAGTGTTCCCTGTCGTACTCGTCCTGCAGCGCCTGTGCAACGGCCTCGTCATCGTCAAGCGCAGGACATCTGCTGCTGCTCGGTGCGCCGCGTGCACCTGCGAGGCCTGGAGGCACCCCACCCGGGGGCATGTCGTAGGGTGCAGCGGGTGGTGCTTGGCCGTGCCAGCTGAGCTCCCGCTGGCTGTGCTCGCGCCAGCGACAAACGTCAGGTTCTTCGTCGAAGAGGGCACGCGGCACGCGCACCTCATCATTAGGAGGATGTTTGACCCCCCTCGATGTTTGGTCCTCTCGTTGTTGGTTTCCCCTCGGTATTTGACCACTGGGCCTCTTCGACTCTAGCACTTCCTCGACTCTCAAACTTGCTTGACTCTCAAACTTCCTCGGTCCTCATACCTCGGCTCTCCAACCTCCTCGCGAGGAGGTTTGAGGGGCGAAAGTGTTTGAACTCTGCGGAAATATGGTGGTTGAGTGCCGAGGTTCTTTGAGGACCGAGGAAGTTTGTGCTCTTTTAATTTTCGCAAAGCTGTCTTTGGCTATGATTTGTGTCTTCCAAGCTATATGGATATGGTTTGAGTATGACCTTTCGTGGCCCTCTCTCAACAGGGGAAATGACAACCAGGCACACACCTCATTTCATAACCGAGACGGTGGCCATCGCTGCGGTTGCTGCCCGCAGTCGCCTCCGGCGCGTCCTGGCTTAGCTGCAAGTAGTCCCCACCCCTGTTTGGTCGCGTTGCCATTGCTCCTTTCTTGCCCCACTAGCCAATGACCGTCGTGGCGGAGGCGGCGATGTGGGCTACAACGCAAGAGTCCTCGTGGTGCCAAAATAGATAGACTAATGATGGTGCTTCCCACCTGGTCTTCCACTGCAGTGAGTCCACACTGTTTACAAGGTGACAACTTTGTGCACTTTTTTTTAATTTAAGAGTGTTTATTAAGGAGTAACCTCAGCAAGAGGAGTAAGAAACATTAAAATCGAAAGACACCCAGTTGTGCACTGTATCTCGAGCTCGTTTTTTCCTCAATTCTATGAGAGCATGAGAGCTCCCGAGAGA
>Ga0105053_10012703_pt1 | contig 10092 bp, 8 predicted proteins | sample BON01_FD_78093 | JGI IMG/M metagenome (GOLD analysis project Ga0105053, IMG submission 78093) | Freshwater microbial communities from Lake Bonney liftoff mats and glacier meltwater in Antarctica - BON-01 | ecosystem: Environmental > Aquatic > Freshwater > Ice > Glacier meltwater | place: Lake...
AGTCGATCACCGCGCACGCCTCGACCATCGATCAGGTGCTGAACCAGAGCGATTTCGTCGCCCGCGCCGAGGCCGGAAGTCACGGGCGTCGCGGGCCGGTGTTCCTGGAGTTGCCGCTCGATATCCAGGGCCGCGAGGTGGACCCGGATGTTTTGAAAGGTGGCGTCGAGACGCCGCCGTCAGCGCCGGACATCAAGGCCGCGGACGTCGATGCGCTCGCCGACAGAATCTGCCGCAGCGAGCGCCCCCTGTTTCTCATCGGTGGGGGTGTGGACCATGGGGCCGGGCGACGGCTGGCCGGAGCGCTGGAAGCCGCCGGTGTGCCTCTGGCGACCACCTGGAACGGGGCGGACCGGATCGGACGGGACCACCCGATGTATATGGGCAGGGCCAATACATGGGGCCAACGCTCGGCCAATCTGATTGTTCAACAGTCGGACCTCTTGATCGCCCTGGGCACCCGGCTGGGCTACCAGCAGAGCGGCTTCAACTGGCAGGCTTTCGTGCCGACGGGCGAGGTCGTGCATGTCGATATTGACCGCCGGGAGCTGGAGAAGGGCCACCCGGGCACGGCCTGGCCGATCTGTGGCGACGCTAACGCCCTGCTTGAAGCACTGCTGGACCGCGATCTCGGCGAACATGCAGACTGGCTGGCCTATTGCCGTCAGGTCCGCAGGGACGTGCCCCTGCTCGAAGCCAATACGACCGGGCCGGGCTTCCTTTCCCCTTATGATGTAGCAACCACGCTCGGCGCGCTGAGCACGCCCGACGACATCGTCATTCCCTGCAGCAGCGGCGGTGCCTTTACGGTGATGATGCAGGCCTTCGAATTGCAGTCCGGCCAGCGGATGGTCACCAACAAGGGGCTGGCCTCAATGGGGTACGGGCTGAGCGGCGCGATCGGGGCGGCCATCGCGTCCGGCCGCCGCACCATCCTGGTGGAAGGCGACGGGGGCTTCTCACAGAACCTGCAGGAGATCGGCACCGCGGCCGTGAATGATCTGGACCTGAAGATCTTCATCTTCGACGATAACGGCTACGCCTCGATCCGGTCCGTGCAGGTGAACTATTTCCAGGGCCGCTACGTCGGCTGCGATCGCGCCACGGGCCTGGGTCTGCCCGACTGGTCCAGACTGTTCGATGTCTGGGACGTTCCCAACATGACCCTGGCTGAAGGCTTTGAGTCCGATCCGGTGTTCCTGGAGCGGTTCAATGGTCGGGGCGTTCAGGCCTTCATCGTGCCGGTCGATCCGAAACAGACCTATTTTCCGCGCATTACCAGCCGGATGGTGGAAGGCGGCGGGATGGTGTCCAATCCGCTGCACCAGATGACGCCACCACTGTCGGACGAAACCCTTGCGCGCGTCGGCGCGTATCTACCGGCCTGAGAGGACCTGCCTTGAATCCGATTTCCACAAAGGCCGTAATCCTTGCGGGCGGCAAGGGAACCCGGATCGCCGAGGAGACGGCGATCCGACCCAAACCCATGGTCGAAATCGGCGGCCGGCCGATTCTGTGGCACATCATGAAGAGCTACAGCCACTATGGCGTGAATGACTTCGTCATCTGCTGCGGCTATCTGGGCCACAAGATCAAAGAGTATTTTCTCAACTACTCCTACCAGAATGCCGATCTGACCGTGGACCTTGAGAGCGGGGCGGTCACCATCCACCAGAGCAATGTCGAGCCTTGGCGGGTTACCCTGGTGGACACAGGCCAGGACACTCTGACCGGAGGTCGGGTCGGTCGCATCGCCAGCTATGTCCGCGACGACCCTTATTTCTGCCTGACCTATGGCGACGGAGTCTCGGACGTCGATATCGGGCGATTGATCGCTTTCCATCAGGGCCATGGAAAGCAGGCGACGGTTACGGCCACTACGCCGCTGGCGCGCTTCGGTGCTCTGGACATGGACGGTGACGCCGTCACCCGGTTCGTCGAAAAGCCACATAATGAAGCCGGCTATATCAATGGCGGCTATTTCGTCCTGGCACCGTCGGTTCTCGATCTGATCAAGGGCGACGAGACTGTCTTTGAAAAGGGACCTCTCGAGACGCTGGCGGCGCAAGGCGAGCTCATGGCGTTCCGCCACGACGGCTTCTGGCAGCCGATGGACACGCTTCGGGACAAGGACCACCTGGAGGAAATGTGGGCCGCAGGTGCCCCGTGGAAATCGTGGTGAAAGGCACCCTCCCGGACGCGGCTTTCTGGCGCGGTCGCCGTGTCCTCCTGACCGGCCATACGGGCTTCAAGGGCGGCTGGCTGACCCTGTGGCTGCGATCGCTCGGGGCGGAGGTATGCGGCTACAGCCTGCCGCCATCAACCGATCCCAGCCTGTTCGAGACCGCGAGGGTCGGTGAGGCCTGCCGTTCGGTTCTCGGCGACATCCGCGACCTGCCTGTCCTTGAGCAGGCGTTTGGGGATTTTGCGCCGGACATTGTGCTGCATCTGGCGGCCCAGCCCCTCGTGCGGCGGTCCTATCAGGATCCGCTTGAGACCTATTCGACCAATGTCATGGGCACCGCCCATGTGCTGGATCTCGTGCGCCGCACGCCCACGGTTCAGGCTGCGCTGATCGTGACGACCGATAAATGCTATGAAAATCTGGAGCAGATCGCGCCCTATCGCGAGACCGACCGACTGGGCGGTCGCGATCCCTACAGCAACTCCAAGGCCTGCGCCGAACTGGTCACCCAGTCGTACTGGTGGTCGTATTTTTCGTTAGCCGGGAGCCCGGCGGTAGCGACGGCACGAGCGGGCAATGTCGTCGGCGGCGGCGACTGGTCGCCGGACCGACTAGTGCCTGACCTGATGCAGGCGTTTGCGAAAGGCCGTGCGGCCGTGCTGCGCAATCCCGACGCGGTCAGGCCTTGGCAGCATGTCCTGGAGCCTTGTTGCGGCTATCTGCTGGCGGTCGAGCATATCTGCGCCACGCCGGCAGCGAGCCCGCGGGCGTGGAATTTTGGCCCTGACGCTGAGGGCAATGTCGCGGTCGGTGCCGTCGCCGCCGGGCTGGCTGCGGCCTGGGGCGAAGACGCCGGCTATTATATCCGGCGTGAGCCCGGGGCTGTGCATGAGGCGACCCTGTTGACCCTGGATCACACCAGGGCACGAGCCGATCTGGGCTGGCAACCACGTTGGTCTCTCCAGACCACGCTCGCAAAGACAGCGGACTGGTATCGTACCCACGAGGATGGCGGCGATATGCAGGCCCTCTGTGAACAACAACTCTCGGACTATGTTTGCGCCTGATGACAAGGTTTTCGAATGCTCAGTAAGACGGATCAGTTGGCGGCGCTTCGGGCGCAGATGATGGAGTTGGCCGGCCAGTACGCCGACCTCGCCTATGCGCCGGCACCCTTCGTGGCGGGAGAGTCTGCAGTTCCCGTATCCGGCAAGGTCGTGGGCGCGCCGGAGTTGCGGAACCTGATAGATTCCTCTCTCGACCTGTGGCTGACGACGGGGCGGTTCAACACTGCGTTTGAGGCCCGGCTGGTGGAGTATCTCGGCGTCAGGTTCGCCCTGACGGTCAACTCCGGATCGTCGGCCAATCTGGCGGCGACCTCGGCCCTCTGTTCGCCCATGCTGGGGGATAAGGCGTTGAAGCCCGGCGACGAGGTCATCACCTGTGCGACCGGCTTTCCTACGACGGTCAATCCCGCCATGCAGAACGGCCTCGTACCGGTCTTCGTCGATGTCGACCTGCCGACCTACAACATCGATCCGGCGCGGATCGAGGCCGCCGTCACCGACAAGACCCGCGCCATCATCCTGGCCCATACGCTGGGCAATCCCTTCGACCTCGGCGAGGTCATGCGGGTGGCAAAAAAGCATGATCTTTATGTGATCGAGGACAGCTGCGACGCGCTGGGCGCGCGATATGACGGTCAGATGGTCGGCACCTTCGGGGACATCGGCACCGTCAGCTTCTATCCGGCCCACCACATCACCATGGGCGAGGGCGGCGCGGTCTGGACCGATCGCGGCGACCTTAAGCGGTTGATCGAGTCGGTCCGCGACTGGGGACGTGACTGCTATTGTCCCCCCGGCGAGGACAACACCTGCAACAAGCGGTTCAAATGGAAGCTGGGCGATCTGCCGCGCGGCTATGACCACAAATATACCTATTCCAACCTCGGCTATAATCTGAAGATCACGGACATGCAGGCGGCCGTGGGTCTGGCCCAGTTCGATCGGCTGGCGGATTTCATCACGGCACGGAATGCCAATTTCGCCTTCCTGAAAGCCGCTCTGGCTGACCTTGAGGATCAGCTCATCCTGCCGGAGGCGACGGCGCGGTCTGAGCCCTCATGGTTCGGATTTGCCCTGACCCTGCGCAGCGACGAAGAGGGGCTGCGTGACGAGCTTGTTCAGTTCCTCAATGACAGGAAGGTGGCGACGCGGCTGCTGTTCGGCGGCAACCTGATCCGCCAGCCCTATATGAAGAACCGCCTTTGGCGCGTGTCTGGCGATCTGACGCGGTCGGACAAGGTGATGACATCCAGCTTCTGGATCGGCCTCTATCCCGGCCTGACGCAGGACCATCTGACCTACGCCTGCGATATGATCCGGCAGTTCCTGCGGGATCGGCCGGCGCGGGCCTGACGTTGAATCACCTCCCCCCGCATCGCGAGGCGGTTCAAACAGCCTTTGCACGCGCCCGCGGACCGTCAACGCGGTTGGCGGTGACGGGTGCGACGGGGTGGCTGGGAACGGCTCTGGTGGAGATGGCTGTGCGGGCGGGTCTGACGTCGGACAACGGACGGCTCCGAGCCTTTGCCTCGAGGTCGGGGCGAATGGCGGTCGAGAGCGGTCCGCCCGTTGAACTGGAAGCGCTCAGCGAGGCCGCGGCCCTCACAGGGTCGGGATGGACCGTCGCCCATTTTGCCGCGCTGGGGAAAGACCGGACGGCCGAGCTGTCGCCGACCGGGTTTCTGGCGCAGGGCGAGGCCTTGCAGGATGCGGCGCTCCGGCTGATCGCGGGCGCGGACCAGCCGCGGCTGATCTTTGCATCCTCCGGAGCGGTGTACGGTCCGCAGGGCGTAATGCCGCTGCTGGTCGATGAGCCCTATGGCCATGTGAAGGGCCTGCAGGAGGTCGCGCTCGCCGGCTGGTGCGCAGCCAGGGCAATCCCGCTGACGGTATGCCGGATCTTCAATGTCGGAGGGCCTTACGGCAACAAGCTCGACCTCTACGCCCTCTCGTCCCTGATCCGGTCTGCGCTGTCTGGAGGCAATATCCCGATCCGTGCACAAGGAGCCGTCTTGCGTTCCTACGTCCATGTCGAGGAGTTGATGGCGGTGCTGGTCGACCAGGCGCGAACCTCGGTCCCGGGCCGGGTCCAGCCGTTCGACAGCGCCGGAACCGAGGTCGTCGAGATCGGTGAACTTGCGGCGATGGTCTGCGGACAACTTGGGCTCGACCCGGCCTGTATCGTCCGCGGGCATGATCCCGACGCGCCGGCCAGCCGGTATGCCGGCGATGGTGCGGACTATCAGGCCGCGGTTCGGCGTCTGGGGCTGGTCCCGATCGTGATCGAGGCGATTGTTTCGGACTCGATCGCCAGCCTTTCGCAGCGCTGATCGCCGGCAACGCCTTCGCTTTGGTCAGGACGCGGTCAGCGGCAGCGGAGGCGGCGCTGCATCGTTCGCCGCCGCTGAGCTGGCCGGTTCACGGACCGACCGCAACACCTGCTGCAGGATCAGGCCGACGAAGCCGAACTGGATCAAAAGCACCAGTCCTGGCCGAACAAACTGGCCCAAGGCGACGCCGACGGACGGCAGCACCTCGCGCCCTCCCAGCCACGACTCCATCGGCAGCTGGGGGATGTCGAACAGGGCCACGTCACCCACGACGCTGAGGGCATAGGCGCAGACCAGCATCATGATCCGGGTGGGCCCCCTCCAAGGCTCCATGAAGACGAAGAAGAGCATGAATATCTGGGCATAGGCGCTGGGCTGGGAGCTACTCAGGATCAGGGCGCAGATGGCACCGTTCATCCATTGCATTGGCACCGCCGCCCGCCTGACCCAGGCTGCGCAGACGGCGATCACGACGCTGATCTGTCCAGCCAGCATTAACAGCGGCAAGGCCAGGGTCAGGGCTTCGACCGGTCGCGATCCCACATAGTCCATGACCGGGAAGTCGGAGGTCAGGAAGCGCAACAAAGGCGAATAGGAGGTGGCATAGTAGAGGTCCGACCATGCCGAGCCTGTCTGCAGCGCGGCCAGCTCGCCAGTGTGCCGGACGATCTGCATCGGGGTGCCGCCGCCGATCAGTGCGAGCGTCAGCAGATAGACCGCAAGCGTGGCGATGCCCGCCCCCTCGAACCAGCGCCAGCGCCGCCTCACGAGGAAGGGAATCAAGGTCACGACCAGATAGGGTTTGAAATTGATGGCGATCGCCTGGGCGAGCCAGCGCGCGCGGGCCGAGTTTAGCAACCGGCTGTGACCTAGAATGAAGGCCGTAAAACAGGGGATGATCAGATTGCCGCGCTCCATGCCGAACAGCATCGGCATGCCCACGACCAGCGCGACGGTGCGGACAAGCGCTGTGCGTGGGTCGATCGAGCGGAAATGTCGGTACAGAAGGGCTGCGTTCAGAAGATAGAAGCCGAACAGAGAAATCTGGCCCCAGCGATCGCAGTCACGGCCCGCGAAGGGGTCGTTGACGTAGCAGGCCCCGCTGCTGAAGATCTTGAGGAAGACGAACGACAGGGGCGGATAGACGGAGCGCCAGACCTCATAGGCTCCCGAATTGTGCGCCCACCAGGCCGGATTGTGCCAGTCCATCAGTGTGTCAGACACGACCCAGAAGAAGGGCTGCGGCAGAAACCCGTTCTGGGTCAGCCGCCAGCCGGCCCAGACCACGCTGGCGATGACGATGAGCACGAGCAGCACCTCGAAACCGAGGCTCCAGTGACGTCCGGTGGCCCGCGCCGGCGTCATCGGGGAGGAGACCGCGGAAGGAAGACGAGGAATTTCAGCACGACAAAATTGACCAGGGCGACGAACACGATCGACAGAAAGCCTGAGAGATAGTCCGAGGCCAGAACCCGGTTCAGCCCAGCCAATGTGGCCAGGCTCAGGCCGTAGTTGACGGCGTAGGCGGCGATATAGGGTCCCACGGCGGCCCGGGACCCGCGAAACACATGACGCCGGAACATGAAATAGTTGAAGCCCATGCCCAGCAGGTGGGCGATGATCTGGGCGGCGAACAGATTAAGGCCGACCAGCAAGAACAGGGCGTAGACGCCGTAACCGAAGCCCGCGTTCAGCACGCCGACGCGCACATAGGCCCAGAACTGATCAAGGCGCTGCCAACGGGTTCGCAAGCCTGCGGCCACACGTCGGAGTGTTTTGGCACTAGAAATTGATCCGCGCCTTTTCGACGACGAGCGGTGCGTTGCGACCTCGCTCGGCGATCAGGCGGATCTGTTCGCCCATGAGGCCTAGAAAGAGGAACGATGCCATGGCGGTCAGCTCAACCAGCAGGGCGATAAACCAAAGGCCGGTTCCGGCGCCGGAAAGCCAGGCCCAGACAATGCCAACCATGGTCAGTACGGCCAGGCCGAGCATCGCTGCCGCCGCATAGAAGGGCAGGCGCAGTAGGTTGCGGGACGAGCTGGCCAGTCCGGACAGGGCGAAGCTGAACAGGGTGGCGAAATTGTTTTTCGATCGTCCGGCGGCGCGGAGCGGTCGATCATAGGCGATGATTTCGATCGGAAAGCCGCTCTCGACCAGCATGCCGCGAAAGAAGGGCTCGGGCTCGCGCCATTGAGCCAGGGTGTCGACGACACGCCGGTCATAGATGCCGAACCCTGTCGCGCCGGGAATGACCTGGTAGTCGGCGAATTGTCCGAGAAAGCCGTAGGCGAGCCGGCGAGCCAGACCGAGGCCGAACGATGTCTTCTCGCTGGCGCGCACACCAAGGACGATGGACGCACCCTCGCGCCAGCGGGTCACGAAGCGGCCGATCAGGGCGGGGGGGTCCTGGAAGTCCGCGCACATGGCGATCACGCCTCGCCCGCTCGCCTGATAGATTCCGTGGGTGGGGGATCTCATCTGACCGTAGTTGCGGTTGTTGGCTATCAGCTTGATCCGGGCGTCGCCCGCGCACAGCGCCATGATCCGTTCCACTGTTTCATCTGTGGAGGCGTTGTCGATGAAGACGATCTCGTAGTCGGCCTTCAGTGCCGCCAGTTCAGCCGTCACTGCCACGGCGATGGAGACAACATTCTCCTGCTCGTTGAAGCATGGGATCACGACCGAAATCTCGGGCGCGACCCGCTGCCGCCCGGCCGCCGGTTTTGTCATTGCGGGTCCCGCACGCCTGGCTTCCTCCGGCGGCGCGTCAGGCCGGTCAGGGGCGCATAGATTTCGGTGAAGGCGGCCGACAGCAGGACCAGCAACAAAAGGGCGATGCCAGACAGGTTGAACTGCCGGTCAGGATCGACGTGCGGCCGTTCGATGATCTGGACATTGGTCGCCGCAGACAGGGCTTCGACGCTGACCTCTTCGAAGAAGCGGCGATAAACGAGGACGATGGTCTCGGCGAACTGCTGCTCGCGATAGAGACGGACATATTCAGCCGTTCGCGACGACAGGGCGAGCGCGTTCTCCCCGTCGGTCGCCTGGTCCGCCTCAGCGCGCTGGCGGCGAAGAGCTGCCAGCTCGCTGGTGAGCGTTCGCACCCTGAGGCTGCTGTCCGTCTGGAACTGGCGGGCGGTTTCGATCTCGACTTCCTTGCCCCGGATCTGGGCGTCGAGGGTCAGGCGGGTGCTGACGGCCGCACCGAGTTCGGCCTCGGGTGCCGGCAGGTTGTTCTCGATGCGAAAGGCGTTCAGGTCGCGCTCCGCGGTTTCCAATGCGGTGGTCGCTTCGGAAAGCCTTGCGGTCACGATCTCCCGTTTGGTCCTGACCTGCTCCAGGCCCAGCCCCGCCAGCCGCGCCTTGATCGCCTCGGTGAAGCCTTCGACAAGGCGCTGGGCGAAGGCCGGGTCAGTATCGCGCGCGGTCACTTCCAGCACCCCGCCGGTCAACAGCTGAATATCGACCTTCTTGCTGAGTTTGCGCTCGGCTGCAGCCTGATCGGCGCTGTTCCAGACGTCGACCAGATCAAGCCGTTCCACCACATCCTGCTGGACGTCATGGCTCCGGCCAATGATCAGATAGTTGGTCTTCTGCGCGCCCAGCACGGCGGCGAAATTCTGCACCCCGCCGCCGCCGAAGGCCGAGATGAGGGCTCCGGCTCCAGCGTTGCTGCCCTGAGGCAGGATTTTCACCCGCGCGACATGGGGACGGGGGAAAAGACACAGAAGCACCGCCACCAGGGCCACGGCGGCATAGAGGGCACGACGTCGGGTACGGCTCTGCGCGACGCTGCGGGCCGCGGATGTCAAGGAAGCGGGGATCACTCGGTCAGGACCTTCAGTCCGACCGCGCCGAGCGAGACCTGGTAGATGGCGGTCGCGACCTCGATGACGCGATCAAGAACTCCGTCTCTGCGGGTCTGCACGGGCATGAAGATAATGTCCCCAGGCAGGGCGAACTCATTGAGCAGGTTTCGGCCGCCTTGTTGCTGGCGCGATATGACCGATCCGTTGGCGCGGACCACGAAGGCACCCGATTGGTCCGCGATCCGTGTCGCGCCACCGGCTCGGGCGAGATAGTCGCCGATCCTTTGGCCGGGAGTTTCGGCGAAGGATCCGGGCTGGAACACGGCACCGAAGACCCCGACCGTTACTGGCCGTGGCGGTATAAGGACCCGGTCGTTGTTTTCCAGCAGCAGGCTCATCGGCAGGCGCTGGCCTTCCGGTGGACTGTCGAGAATGATCCTTCCATCCGGGCGTCTGGTACGCAGCTGATCCAGGATGGCGGTGGCGAAGCGCTGCTCCTGGTCCGCATCGCCGGACGTCTGCGCCCGGCGGTTGGTGATCGGTGCGGCCGCCAGTGAGAGCTCGAGGCTGGAGATAGCCTGGGCGAAGCCCGCCTCCTGCTGGGTGCGGATCGAATCTCTCAGGACCTGGGTTCCGTAGAGATAGGCGCGCGGTGTGAAGGCTCCTGCCTGGGCCAGAAGATCGGACATGGTCGA
>Ga0105053_10012708_pt1 | contig 10090 bp, 8 predicted proteins | sample BON01_FD_78093 | JGI IMG/M metagenome (GOLD analysis project Ga0105053, IMG submission 78093) | Freshwater microbial communities from Lake Bonney liftoff mats and glacier meltwater in Antarctica - BON-01 | ecosystem: Environmental > Aquatic > Freshwater > Ice > Glacier meltwater | place: Lake...
CTTGGGGTGACATTTTCGAAAGCTCAAAGCTCAAAGCTCGAACGTCTCTTTTGCCACGTTTCAGTGAAAAGAGACGTTCGAGCTTTGAGCTTTGAGCTTTGAAACAGCATTCGAAATTGTCACCCCAAGTGGGATTGGCTGTACGGTCCCGGGGTTTCTTCACGAGCGAGCCAAGGGAGAACGTACCCACGATTGAAAATCGCCGACGCACCACCTTCATAGGAAAAGCAGTCTTTGAAAGACCCCTTTCGCTTACAATATCTTTTTTGCCGTGTCGAATAGAGGGCCCTCTACTCGACACGGGGGTTTCTTGCGGTGCGCCATCTGCAGCTGCGCGGGGCTGGCACCAGGTTGCCCGACACATGCACAATCCGAAATGCATCATCTGTGCGCGCTCGGCGAGCCAGCTTGCACCTGATTCAGTGACCGCTACGGGCAACGAATGCCTCTGCAGCTCCGCTTCTTTGCCATCGCACTGCAATCAAAAGTACACAATGCGGTCCAATATTTTTGTATTGGACCGCATTTTGTCCCAAAGTGGGACATAAAAAGGTGTCTTTCAAAGACTGCTTTTCCTATGAACCTCACGCTGACCTCGTGACATGTCGACTCGGTTCAAAAGAAGTTGTTCCAAAAGCCAATTCTATGGGAGACGAGCGCCGGCATGGCCGCCTTCTTCCTGCTTCTTCCGAAGAAGATGGTTGGATTTGAGGTTCTCGGTGTGTTCAGCTTCCCAGGATGGATTCGTCAGATGATGAGGAGGAGCGTCTGCGTCGCTGGAAGGAACACCTTGCTGCCCAACAAACTGATGATGAGGACGAAGGCCCTCCACCGGCAGCACTGCTGTCGGCCAGACGAGGAGAGAGTAGCAGTGGCAGAGCGCACTCGGCGCGAAGGCGCGCAGAGCAGGAGCTGGTAAGCGGGGTAGTGGCGGTACCGCCGCGGGACAGCCTCGATATGGCTGATCGCGAGGGCCAGGGCGACAGTATAGATTGGATGTCTGCGATGATGCCGCAGTTGCGGCAGCTGCAGCATGAAAAGGACGGGCTGCAGGCGCGAATCAAAGAGCAAGAACGCATGATTTCACGTCTGCAGCAGCAGAATCAAGAATTGCATCAGTCGGTTGACGACGGTGCGCCTATCGATCAGAAGGAACACAAAATTGTCGAGCTGGCGAAGAAAAATCGCGCGCTCACGCTGGCGCTGGACAAGGAGCGCGCAAAAGCAGGACGGGTAGCGGCAGATTTGAAACGCCTGCAGGAGGAGCTGGAAGCTGCCAATCGTTCAAAAGAGTCCTTTACTGGCATTGACGCGCGCAGCTTGCCGAAAGAGGTCAAGGTTGCCAAAGACGCCAAACCCGGCGGTGCACTGGCCTTTGGGCGCGCCATAGCACAAGCAGCTGATTCAATTCCAGAGAACGAGCAGACGCCCGAGGACAAAATAAAGGAGCTGACAAGCAAGCTGGCAGCGCTAAATGGACAGGTGAATTCGCAGCGTTTGGCCAACGAACGACTCAAGCAGGAAAATGCAAAAGTTAAAGAGGCACTTAAGCGCGAGCTCGGTGACGTGGCCGTTGATACTGCGCTGCGGGCAGTGGAGGGCGGCGGAGTAGGCGCTGGATGGACGGGGCGCGCGCAGACCATTTCTCTTTTGCAGTCTAAGGTTGTTGAACTGAAACGAGAAGTTGCCGCATCGCTCCAGGCCAAACTGTCTCCTGCTGCCTCGCCCAACGGCGCCAAGTCGGCTGCGCGTGCTGCGCCAGGGTCACCAAGCAAGGCTGGGCTGCAAATAGATGGTGCAAGCCGAGTAGATGCACAGCACAGACGAGAAATCGACAAGATCGACCGGGACCGGCGGCAGGAAGGCACCGCCTTGCAAGAGCAGGTCGACAAGGAACGAAGCGACAAGACTGCTCTCAAGCGCAAGCTGGATGCAGCTGCTTCGCGTGTGTCGGTGCTGGAGAAGGAGACGCGAGACCTGCGTGATAAGATGGAGCTTGTGCTTTGCAAGACGGACAATGACGATGAGCTCATTGCCGCCCTCCAAACAGAAATGGCTAATATGGCCAAGGCGGCCAAAGACAACAAGCGCTCCCTCAAGGACGCCCTAAAGCGCGACCTTGACCCTGGCTCCAATTCACAGCAGCTCCAGGACAAAGAGGTGCAGATTGAGAGGCAACACAAGATCATCCTGTCCCTTCGCTCTGAACTCCAGGTCACGCTTCTTGACCCCCGCACGCCCTCTTTCTTGTCCCGTCTTTGCTGTTCTCTGGTGCATGCGTCGCTCGCGTGTAGAGTCATAGATAATCGTGCAGACTGTCCGTACAAGAGAGGAACAAGGGCTTGAGTGGTAAACAGAGGAGGCATCCCGCAATTGCCGAGGAGGCATGCCAGAGGAGGCATCCTGCAATTGCTGTCGCCTTTCGCCTCCGCGTCCAGTCTCAATGGGTCCTGCTATTTTCTTTTACGCCCACCCCCCCGGCCTCCCCACGACTTGCATAGTTGCTGCATACCGTTGGTGCGTGACTGGTGCATTTCATGTTGCAGCAGTACCGTTAGCCCCGCAGCTGCCGCACCCATTCCAGTTACCTTGCCACACGGCAACCTCTGCCTAACTCTGTACAACTCTCTCTCACTCTTTTTGACATTTTCTAACTCTGTCTAAGTCTCCCCAAGTCTGTACAATGCTCTCTAACTATCTTCAACTCTCTTCAACTCTCTTCAACTCTGTCTAATTCTCTTGCACTGAGTCCAACGCTCTCTAAAGTGTTGTACCTCCCTCTAACTCTGTCTAACTTTATCTTTGTCTACCTCTATTTTACTCTCTCTAACTCTTCCTAACTATGTCTTAACTATTTTCATTTTTGTCTAATTCTGTCTTATTCTGTCTCACTCTGTCCAATAGGGTCCAAGAATGGTTCAGGCATGCACAATTCAAGGGAGGGATGAAATGTCTTTTTGATCGCTGTAATTTTTGCTTGTTTCGAATTCAACTTTTTGAGATGTATATGTTCACTTAAGAGTTGATTTGGATCGGAGCTCTAAAGAGCTTCACAACACCAGCGATTCCAACTTGGGTCTAGTTTTGGCGAACTTTGTTTTTGCGAAAAGGTGTGACACCCCATGCAAAGTCGAGAAAAACATTGACTTGAGAAACGATCTCAATTATGTTAGATTCGTCTTTCAAATGCAGTCTAATGAGTCCATTGCATTCTTTTTAATTTTTTAAGAAGGTGGAAAATGACAGTTTTTGGGGCGGGGAAGCATTGCCCCACTAGCGAACCAAAACGTTAAACATATTATTGGAAAGCTCTCAACATTCTACACAACATACATTAATTTCGATTTGGTTCCCGTGCGGGGCATATAATTTTTTTAGAACATGCCCAAGCCCCTACAAGGTTCTTGGACCTTGATGTCCAACTCTCTTTAAGTCTCTCCCACTCTCTCACAATCTCTTGAAATATGTCTAATCTCTCACAATCTCTTTAACTATGTCTAACTCGCCGCCGCGCGCCCAGCGCTGTAGTGTCTTACAGCAAGTGTGCCGGTCTGAAAAGATATGGTGGTGGAGGCGGGGAGGGAGCAGGCGGCGGTAATGCGAGGCAACGAGGCGTCAACCCGTGCAACACGCGCGGCCGGCATGGATGCAGCTGAGGCGGAGATGCACAAAACTCGCTTGACTGCACTCAGTCATCAGCTACGTCTTGTCCAGGTCGAGAAGGCTAAGTTGGCCGAACTGAGTGAGGTGCTCAAACGCAAGCTCTCGCAGGTGCAACACACTGCAACACACTGCAAGGACTGAGTGAGGTGCTCAAACGCAAGCTCTCGCAGGTGCAACACACTGCAACACACTGCAAGAACTGAGTGAGGTGCTCAAACGCAAGCTCTCGCAGGTGTGGCTGCCACCTCTTGACTTGTTCCACCCGCCGTCCTGTCAGCACCTTCTTGTTACCAATCATTGCTGTATGCGTGTGTTGCCATCAGAGGGTGCGCAGGCAGCGTGTTGGTCGTGTGTGCTAGGCATGTCTGTTGAATGGCGCAGAAACGCAGGGCTGATGGCATGTCGCAACAAGTTGGGCAGCTTGCTTGCAGGCCTCTCTCCTTGGCATCTGCGCAAGTTGCTGCATCTGCGCAAGGGGCTGCATCTGTCCAAGTTGCCTAGGCCGCTGTTTCCTTGCACACGTGTGTGCACACGTGTGTGCACCTGCTGCGTTGCAACTAAGCGATTGCTCACGGTGGTTGGGGAGCGGCATAGGCGGAAGAGCGGGTGGACGCTGAAGCAGGAGCGCTACGACAAGAGCGGCAAAAGAGCGTTCAACTCGAGCGTCAGTTAGCCTCATCCTCAGCTCAGGGCAGCCGGGCAGGAGGCAGTGCTTCTTCACGCACGGGCTCAGCTGTGTCATCAGGCTCTGTTAACTCGCGGCGCGGCGCCTCAGGCGGCGCCTTTCCTCCCGACAAGGTGCTGCCTCTCTTTCCTGTCTTGCCCTATCTTTTGTGTACAGCAGCCACATGTCCAGGTTGCTGCCAGGCACAATGCACACTGGCGGCAGGGGTAGTAGAGAAAGTGTGACTTGGTACTGGTCTAGCTAGTCACTTGGTACAGGACTAGCTAGTGACTTACGGAGTCCGGTCTACAGGTGTGGGCAGTCACTTTGCGAGTCGTGTCTGCGTGACTTAGCGAGTGGTGTCTAGAGGTGAGGGTAGTCACTTACGGAGTCGTGTCTGCCTCACTTACCGAGTCTTGTGTGCCTTGCGTGCCACCAGTCATGACGGCCACAGGCCGCAAGAGGTCCATCCAACCTTGCCTGCCTGTGCTGCCGCACGTTTGCTTGTGGTGCGACACCATCTCGTGGTGTCGCACCACAAGCAAACGAAAGGGTGGTGCTAAAGGGTGGGGGTGATGAAACAGGTGCAACAGCTGGTGGATCGACTCAACAGCACCACCGAAGAAATGGAGGCTTTGCAGGAGTCGTTTCAGCGGACGTTAGGCAGCAAGGAACAAGAGTTGCGGACGGCCAATGAATTAATGCGTGACCAACATCAAATGTTTCAAGAGGCCCAAGCCGACCTCGAGCACAAATTAGGCAGAGTGTCGCAGATGATTGAGGCTGCCAGGTTTGTCTCTCGTGTGTCTGTCAACAACACCTAGTCACCCGGCCCTCTCCTCAGGCCCACGTCACTAGGTCCTCCATACGCCTCTCCCCCCCTGCACGCCAGTATGCCATGGTGGCCGCAAGTATGGTGCAATGTGCGTGTGTCAAGTGTGTCCTCTCCACTCACTGAGGTATACCCTGGCAGGTGACACGCCGGCGAAACACGACAGGAAACAAACACGACAGGCAAGAAAGACGAGAGGACACAAGGCTCGAGAGGCGTTTGTCGAGACACAAGACTCTTGGCAAGACGCGACTCTCCCAAAACACAAGACTCTTGTCTTCTTGTCCACTACTTGTGCAACCACTTGTGCATTCAAGTTTGCGCGTCCTGCCATAAGTCCATTGTAATACATCAATTTAACAGTTTTTCAAACGAAAACCGCAGGGCTCACCCAAAAAAAAATGTGTCCCTGAAAAAACACCCGAATTTGGGTAGAGAATTCAAAATGAAAAATCGGTCGTAAAGACATGATGCCAGTGAAACCCTGTAAAATATGAAAAAAAAGTTGGGTCAAAAGCATCGGTGTGGCAATTTGTTAAAACACCACATTCAATCGACTCCCGATGGAGAGGGGAGACGAGGGGATGAAAGCGAACCAAACCCTGGTACTAATTCTATTTCCATAGGTACCAATTTTGTACCTTTGAGAAAGAAAAAGATTCCTTTCGTCAAAAATGATGAATCCTCGACCCCAAAATATCCAGAAACGAAAAATAGTTGTATTGCAAAACGTAAAACATAAATACAAATCTGAGCCAAACCTCAGACCATTCAATCTAATCAAAAAAAACCTCCGCCGCGGCAAAAACAAAGCTGTAATATTTGAACAGAGTTGAACACCGATAACAGAAAAATCGACTGAGCCGAAATCGTGATTGCGATGCAAACATCTGTTTTTGGCCTTTCTTCTTTTTGTCGCTTCCATCCCCTCGGGGAGACCGAAAATCGATTGTAATTTCTGCTCGAAAAAGTTGGACACTCGACAACAAGCAACAAAATGGTGACTTTTGAGTGAACAATGCAAATTTGGACATTTGTCAAAACACCACATTCGGCCCATTCAATTTGCTCCAAATCGATAGACAAGATCGAAAATCGGGGTGGCATGGTCGAAAAATTGGAACTTTCGACATCAAATGGTGTCTTGTGGGTCAAACACACCATTGTGAAAATGTGTCAGATCACCACATTCAGCGGGGGGTCGGCAGCTGAAAGGCCACACAAAGAAGTTTAAACTGCATATGAATTCAATCACGACTCCGTTGGCCGATTTCGTGCTGATCGGTGCTCAATTCTGACCAATTATGATAGCTACCTTTCACTGAGGCATTTCTGGATTAAATTGATTGGCCCGAGGTTTTTTTGTTGGTTTGTATTGATTTTGTATTTGTTGCATGTCAGCTATTTCTGGATTTTGGATATGTTGGGGTGAAGGAATCGCCATTTTTGATAAAAGGAATCTTCTTCTTGTTCACAGGTATAATTTTGGTGCCTGTGGAAATAGAATTAGTGCCAGGTTTCGATTTGCTTCCATCCCCTCCATTCGGCCCATTCAATTGGCTTCCGATTGAGGGACGACCGCAACTGGCTGTTAGGAAAAGTTGCGCTGAGATTGGGATGCAGACCTAGATATTTTGTCAAACAGTCTGCAAGCCGAGAAGTGTTTGCAGATTTGCTAGGCTGAGAGGGGTGGTTCCTATAAATTGGAGCATTACTGTACATGTTTGCAACGGTAGAGCAATGCTCCAGGAACTCCCTTTTCCTCACACACCAGGGTTAGACAGTCAAGATATGAATCGTCTGTTAACAAGACGATACATATCTATCGTCTCTTAAGAAGACATTTGCGCGTCCGACAAGACAAGACGTATCTTGAGGCACACACACCCTTGAATACCTTGACCAAGACAACGCGTTGAAAGGATCAAGGCCTGGTGCATGCTCGGCGATAGATGCATATGCTTGCTGAAGTCTTTGACTCCACATAGGACCATAGCGGAGACTTGACGGGGGGATCGCCGTCAACGTCTATGACCGTATGCACGAAAGCATGTGCATATGAGGTTTAATCTCAACAAAACGGTGAGTGCTCTTCAAACACTTGGAACTGAAAAAGGAAACTGCTTCCAGAAATTTGTCATTTCTCAAAGAACTCTGTTCTACATCTGGAAACTGCTCACAAACTCTCCCTAAGACTGGGCTTTCTGTCACGAACTCTCTTTTGTATGGAGCGATAGCTAGGCGGTCCGCTCACGAACTCTCTCATGAATAAAGTGATCGATGAGTGGTGTATCGCTGAGGGTCGTCAGGGACCTTTGCTGCATCGGCGGCTCGCGTCTGTGCGCGTGTATGAGCGTGTAGAGCTGTTTCTTCGGCAACTAAGTTGTCGTAATGAGCATCGTCAATATGCCAAATCTTTTAAAATGAATGGAGTGCACCGTAGTAGGCACGAGGGATCTCGAAAAGGAATTTCATCGGGGTATGATTTGAAATTCTGGATAAGGAGTTCAGATCTTGAGGTGATGAAATACATGCGAATACACCGTGTGTTATGGTCGACACGAACGTAGATGCCTTCAACAAAACGATCTCCGGAGGATCTGTTCTTGACCCGGTTAGCAAAGGATGTTCTCGAGGTAAATATCTTGTCACACGAGAGCCAAAAGTCATGACAACAGCGTTGTATGAGCCTGCAAAGGCAGGTTGCATGCGATCGTTGGCAGTTGACAACTCACCATGTTCGTCACGTTTTGCTCACAGAGTATTTTTCTTGCATGTAAAGTCGACTGTGGCATCTGGCCAAAGACGGGTAGGCGCGTTGGCGCACACAAATGCGACACGGCTGTGTTGCTTTGCGCAGCTAAATGCACCTTCAACGCGACACTGCATGGTGTTGTTGTAGGCGACCACACATACGCGCACGCAAGACGCCTTGACGCGTGCCCAGGTCGATCTTGCAGATTTACATACACATACACACACGCATGTACATATATGCATGCATATTTCAAGCAAGTGACAAGGTCGAGGTGACAAGAGCCTTACCAACATCTATGCATGTGTGTGCACCTCTGAGTGCATATGTCAGCACACGATACTGAAACCCCACAGCACACATAGGTCGATAAGATGGGACATTGCACAGAATCTCTAATTTATTTATACTGTTTACTATGGCGTAAGAAATCGTTTTTAATATCTGTCTGATTTTTTTGCTCGAATGGAACATGAAGTACGCATGTCATCGCCTACATTTCATCTCTTGGTCCCACTGTTCATTCAGTGTACATGTTATTCAGGATACATCATGTGTACTCCTTCCAAAACAACCTAAATTTATATATATATTTGCGTCCATACATATATATATACATATATGTTTGTATTCGTATATATGTATATATACACACGTGTATTTATGCATTCGTATGTATGAACCATTTCTTGTGAGGTGAATCATTTTGCGTTGTCAATGTGCAAGTAGCGAGGTGTACGGCCTGTTGTTGTAATGTATTGTTTCAGTAATTCGACTGGAGTCCCCGTGCCTCGTGTTTTACGGGGGTAAGTGGCCCAGTACTCTGTACCTTTGTCGAGTGTCAAACGAAAATATCGATTCAGAGAATGTGGTCATCCAAGACTGCAGGCGTCTGCCCAATCCATTCGTAGATCTGTGTTTGGCGGTGAATGCGTAGCGGTTGGTTGATCGCGCTGGGTCATAACTGGTGCGAGAGGGGTGTCATTAAAATTTCGGAAAGCTACATTTTCATTGAAGCGTGAATGATAGCGAGAATTTTCGCTGCCGAGAGGCATATCTCCCCCAATCTTTGAAGTAGGAAGGGAATGTTTGAGAGACGAGTGATTAAAACTGTCACTTGACGCTGTGAATTCATGTAAACGTGCCAACGATTTGGTAATAGTGGAAGGAGTGTTCACTGTGTCAGGGAAAGGACTGAAGTTCTGCTTGTCCGAGTCGAGAATAGAATCAGTTGAAGACTTTTCAATTTTCTTTTGCTGAGCTATGGCTTGTCTTTTCGACAAGGCTGTCCATTCCAAAACATATAACAACAATTCATATATATATATGTATATATAGATATGTATATGTATATATATACATATATATATGTGTATATGACAGTTTTCAGTTAGAACCCCATAGGTCCAAATTTTTGATTTTCTTCTACTCCTCGTGGGAAAGTTAGAAATGACATTTTGACAGAATCTCATAAAATCTCCCGAAACGAAGCATTCTTTTTTTGGTGCCAAATTTTTTGAGGGCAAGTAATGCTGACCGTACGTTCGTTTAAAAAACCAAACGACAAAGGCTTGTCGTCAGCATTACTCCAACCCAAAATAAATTCACCAAAACAGCAACGCTTCGTTTTGGGAGATTTTATGAGATTTGCTCAATATTACTCAAAATGTCATCTTCAACTTTTCCACGGGGAGTAAAAGAAAATCAAAAATTTGGACCCACGGGGTTCGAACTGGAAACTGTCATGATGATGATGATTGCTTATATTACTATAAATAGTGGTTTAGTACCCTTGATTGAGGGTCTATGCGCTCAAATCTAGGAATTAAGATTTGAGATTATCGGTGGTTTGCATTCACATCTTTTGCTTTCTTTTTCGGAAGGAAAAATATGTTAAAGAAAAAAGCAGTTAGTCCAAGATCTCACTCCGCCTCTTAGCATATACATACACATGTGTACTTTGTACACATATACGAATATATGTATGGCGAGATTTAGTCCATCTGGATTCTTCGGGCCCTCCAGGTGTCTCATCTCGACTCCTGGGCTCACATCCAAGTACCCCACAGTGTGTGTGTGTGTGTGCGTATACACTCACACACACACACATACACTCCCACCCGCGTTAAAAATAGAGAAGACACAAACAACACCCCTATCTTTCCTTCTTTCAAAA
>Ga0105053_10012711_pt1 | contig 10087 bp, 11 predicted proteins | sample BON01_FD_78093 | JGI IMG/M metagenome (GOLD analysis project Ga0105053, IMG submission 78093) | Freshwater microbial communities from Lake Bonney liftoff mats and glacier meltwater in Antarctica - BON-01 | ecosystem: Environmental > Aquatic > Freshwater > Ice > Glacier meltwater | place: Lake...
CACACACACACACACACACACACACACACACACGCAGGGCACGTGGTGGGAGACCACAAGCGCAAGAGACAAAGCTATAATACAAACACACACACACGCACACTCTCTCTCTCTCTCTCTCTCACACACACACACACACACACAAAGTTACCGAGGGCCTTGATGCGCTTGGCAGTAGCCTGCCACCAGTCAGAGCCCCAGTTAACTTCAACATAGGAGCCCTGCAAGAGCCACTCCTCATGACCTTGTCCCAACTCAATGCCCGGGGGCGAGGCCTCTCGGACTGAGGGTGCCTTGCCTCTGCCTTTTCTGGCCTTGTTGGCTTTACCCGGGGCACCAGGGAGATCCCTTGGGACATCTCTTGGGAGCTCTCTTGGGAGCTCTCTTGAAACGTCATCCCTTTTGCCTGTCTTGCCACGCGCCTTGCCAGAGAGAGAGCCCTCTGCTTTTACAGCGTCACCTTTTAGCGGCGCGGAAGCAGGCATGGGATCGCACGAGTCATCACCAACATCAGCTTTGAGCCGCGAGCGGAGGATTGGTCTTTGGGTATCCTGGTGTATATCCTGGTCATCGTCATCCTCGTCGCTGCCTGCTGCACCTGCAATCATCATCAGAGCCAGTCGAACCAGTCATAATCCAGGTTTACCTACTTTTTTTGTCCATTACAATACCTTTTTTGTGTATTACAGTGGTTCATTGACTAGATTTGGGCGGGTTTCAAGTGAGAGGGGCACACCCTAAGAGTAGGGCACACTCCCATCTGTAGCGGACCCCACTTTTGTTTCTAACCTGTGAAGTTGAAACATTTTTTTTTCGACCGGACGTCGTCGCAGGTCGCGAGTTTGGCCAAAATGACAACATGCGACATGCTTGTAAACCTTGAACTTGGTCTAGGCTGCGATGTTGCCCGACCTGGCATGTGCCAGGTCGACTTTTTGGCACGTGATCGATTTTTCTCCTGGACAAAGTGTTGGACAAGAAACCTCTTTGAGGTCAACCGTCCCGGGGCGCTCGGCGGCAGAGTGCTTTCGGACTCGCTGCCCACCACTCTGTCTACCTCTGCGTACCAGACACGGTCCTCCTTTTCAACTACAGCATGACAAAAAATTGTCCTGTGTTCTTTTTCCCCGACCTTTTTTTTTAGGTGGGCGGGGAGACCTTAGTCTCCCAGCCCACTTGAAAACAACGGGAAGAAAGGGGAGAAAAAACGACATTGAAAACCCCCATATAGAAAGTGTACCTTGTTGGTACACTTTTGGGAGGGTTGAAAACGGATTGCACCGCCACTCTGGTGCGCAGAGGCAGCCCGAGTGGCGCGCGGCGGCGTCGTGCCGCTGTGCGCCCTTTGGTTGTGTGTGTCGTGAGTGTGATTTGGGGCGCGCGGCAAGCGAAGGGTAGCCCCGGAGCCGCTGCGCGCCACTCGCATTCAGCCAGAGTTCTACGGACAGTCCAAAACTTATCTTTTTTTCAAAAAACCAGGTTGAGTCCCTCCCCTCCCCTAGTAGTAGGCTCAACCTGGATTTTTGGAGAGAAAAAAAGAATTCGGTGAAAAAAAAGATTTTGGCGCGAATCCGTATGCCTCTGGCTGACTGCGAGTGGCGCGCGGCGGCTCCGGGGCTAAAGCCCCTGAGCTTGCCGCGCGCCCAACCGAGTGGCGCGCGGCAGCGTCGGGCCCGGGCAGGGCTGTGGGCTCACCTGAGGCGACGGCAGGGGAAGAAACGTTGCTCTTGTCTCCTCTGTCTCCTCTGTCCATCTTGAGGAATCCCGCAGGCAGATTGTCCACCAGACTTCTTGCCTCACCTTTCTTTTTTTCCTTCTTCTTTTTCAAGGAGATGGATCCTTCTTTCTGAGTGTCTCGCCCCTCGTTGTCCCCGCCAATGAAATCTTTATCATCGTCCTTGCCGATCAAATCATTATCCTCGTCCTTGCCAACAGCCTCATCTTTGTCCTCGCCTTCATTCTCGGCATCTTTCTCTTCGGTGCTCTTCTCGTCAGTAACTCCCTGCACCTCGGCCACATGGGCCGTGTGTGCATGCTCCTTAAGTGCCGTGCGTGTATCATCCTCATGTGCCGTGTCTGCATCATCCTGAAGCCCCCCCTTGTTGCCGTCCTCGGCGCCCCCGTCATGAATCCCTTCCTTCAATCTCATGGCCTGTACCTCGCCATCCTCAGCTTCATCTAGACACACACCCTCTCTCCCACGTTGATCCAGTCTCTGACGTTTGTTATTTTGGACTTGTTGGCGGTGTGCGGCACGTTTTGCCTGGTGCACATCGGCACCTTTTGGCTGGTGCACATCGTGGGTGTCGTCATGCGGGTCATCTGCGTCATCTCCATCTCCCTCCTGCTCCTCTTCCTCCTCGTCGTGATGCTCCTCTTTCTGTTGCGGCTGCTCGCTCATCTGAGTGTTTCGAGAGATCAGGGCGCCCTGGGGCCGGGCGGCTTTGACGTGGAAATCTTCTCCTTTGACGTCAGCCTCTTGCTCTAGAGCTCCGTCTTCGGTTTTATGCGTGGGGGCCTCCTCATCATGGGGCTCTTCATCATAATCGCCCGCTGCGTGCTGGGTCTTGTTATCTTGAGGCTTCTCTGTATGGTGCTTGTCTTGTGCCTTATCTCTATCGCCCTCATGGTCCCGAGCACTCTTATCTTGCCCTTTGTTCTTGGCACCTTCCTCTTCATATACCCCTGTGGTTGCAGGAACAAAAGGGGGAAATGTCTCATTTCGTGATACGTCAGTGGCGAGGCAGGGGCGTGCAGCGGCGGAGGGCTTGCCCGACCATGCCCCTCGCCTCTCGGGCCGAGTGGCCTCTGCGCACCGGAGTGGCTTCTTTCTCAAAATTGAAAAAAAAAATTAATTTTATCGACAAGTAACAGCTCCAAACAGCCGCTAACAGCCGCTACTAGACAAAACGGCAATTTCAAAATAAAAATAAAATTGGTTTACCCGCGTGAGATCGTGAGCGCTTGGTGTTCTTGTCTGCCCTTGAGTTTTGTACATCAGCCTCCTCTCGATGTGCCTCCTCTCCCTCTCCTCTCCGCCTCCGTCGCCCGCCCGAATCCCACTGCATCCATCATGTGTGTATGCGCGCACGTGTGTGTGTTATAGGTGTTTGTTTTTGTGTGCTTGTGTGTGTGAGTGTACGTGAGTGCGTGTATGCGTGTGTGTGTGCGCGTGTGCATGCATGTGAGTGAGCGAGTAGGTGAGTGAGTGAGGCACACACAAGCGAGTGTTTGTTTGTGCGGGTGCGTGTGCGTGTCAAGTTATTATTGGGGGAAAGTAAAGCGCAAGGGCACTTGCACAAGACCATCGCAGTCTTTAGACCATCACAGTATTTCTTTTTCTCGCTGTTCTTCCCCCCCCCCCTCCCTCTCCCCAACCCCCCATCCTACACACACACCTGAGCAAGAGAAGCAGCAAGAGCCGCATCGTTAGCCGTGCGATCACCCGACTCCTGCTTCAATATCATAGAATATCAACAGCATGCAACCAGAGAGAGAGATCGACAGACAGCGTGCGCGCGTGAGGGCAACAGAGAGAAAGAACACTCCAACACGCGAAGACGCCCCAGAGACTGCACGTGTGCCCAGGATGGAGAGAGAGTATGCTTTTTGGTCGCCTCGAAGCCGCCGCGCGCCACAGGGGTCGGGCTGCTGGCTCCATAGAATATGAGTCGTTTTGTTTCTCATTTTTTTCACTTATTCTGAGATCGGAAATCTCCTCGTTTATGAGATCGGACTGCAATTCATTGTCCGATTTCAACTTGGACGTCTTGTTAAAAAGTCAGATCTGAGATCGGATGTCTTTTTGAGATGTGTGATCTGAGACGGGATGTCTTGTAGAGATGTCCGATCTGAGATCGGACCGGACATCTTGTTGAAATGTCCGATCTGGCAAAAAGCGAGTCAAATTGCGACAAGTTGCAACCAGGAACCTCTCTATGTTGCAACCTGGAGGCCCTCCGTGACTTTTCCTTGGCCAGCACGGCCTCGGGGCACGTGCAGGTAGACAGAAGAAGCGAAATTGCAAGTGCAATTTGAATCCGTGTCTTTGCAATCGCGTGGGTGCGCACTTGCAGGTGTGTGGTGCGCATGACTGAGAAGGCTATCGATGACAAGGGTGCAGGGCGCGCGACGGTGATGCGCGATCGCGTGACGCCGCCGCGCGCCGCAACTCGATTTTGAGTGTTTATTTGTTTGTCAATTGTTGACATTCTCGCCTGTTTTTCATGTTATTGTTTTTCCAAATTTCGAGTTGCGGCAGCCGCAAGTCGATTTTGATATATGTTAATATTTATTACGTTTTCGCTCTTGATATTATACTCTTTTTTTCAACAATTCTACTTGTGGAAGCCGCAAGTCGAATTTCAATTTTTTATTTTGTTATTTATTTTTGTTCATGTTTTTGTATTCATGTTTTTGGATTTTTTTCCATTTTTCGACTTGCGGCAGCCGCAAGTCGAATTTCAATTTTTTTAATTTGATATTTTTGTTCATGTTTTTGTGTGTGTTTTTGGATTTTTTTTCCATTTTTCGACTTGCGGCAGCCGCAAGTCGATGTTTTGGTCGACATGCTACACCATTGTCGACACCATTGTCGCAAGTCGGCATTTTGGTCGACTTGCGGCTGCTGCAAGTCGACAAATAGAAAAAAAATCCCAGGAAAAAGACATATTTCCCGGGTTTGGTCGTGACCCTGTGGCGCGCGGCAACTCGGCTAAAGCCCCTTCGCCGCCGCGCGCCCAGAGGGAGAGGGAGCGAGAGGTTGCGCGCGCACTCGCGCGTGTGTATTTGAACACGTGTGTGCATGTGTGCGTGTGTGTGCGAAATTGCAAGTGCAATTTGAATCCGTGACTTTGCAATCGCGTGGATGCGCACTTGCAGGTGAGTGGTGCGCATAGCTGAGAAGGCAATCAATGACAAGGGTGCAGGGCGCGCGACGGTGATGCGCAATAGCGCGACGCCGCTGCGCGCCACACCAAGTTTGGGCCCTCGGACACATTTTTCCAACTGTTGCCGGGCCCAGGTCTTTGAGTCGTCAAACCACGTGTCGCAACCGGGCCCATCGTCGCACGTCATGTTGTAATTTTTTTGTTTTGTGTTTCTCTTTTTTTGCATATTTTTTCGACTTGCGGCAGCCGCAAGTCGCATTATGTAACATTTTTTGCCTTTTTCCCCGACTCGCGGCAGCCGCAAGTCGTTTTCAATTTTTCGAATTTTTTGCCGACTTGCGGCTGCTGCAAGTCGGAAAAAAATGAAAAAAAAGTGCGACTTCTCATGGGGTTTGTTCGTGACCCTGTGGCGCGCGGCAGCTCGGCGGGCTAAAGCCCCTTCGCCGCCGCGCGCCCGAGGGGAATCTAGGTGTGTATGTGTGCAAGTGTGTGCGTGTGTGAGAGTATGTATATGCGTGCTTGTGTGCGTCTGTGTGTGTGTGATGTATGCATGTTGTGTGCTTGTGTGTGCGTATGTGTGTGTGTGCGTGTGTGTGTTCCAAGATAGAGAGAGACTGTGCACAAGACCACATCAGACAGGAGAAGCAGGTACATAGTATGGTATACCACGCACGCAAACACACACCACACTACACCACACCCACACACACACAAACACAAACACACACACACACTCACGCACAAACACACTTCACCCACCTACACGTACACACACACACACACACACACACAGAAACACACCCGTCCACGCGCGTGCAAACGCAATTACGATCAAAAACATAAAAATGAGCATCTATAATTGGTCCATGAGACCTTGGATGGAACCACGAGATGGCCCCTCCCCACAAGCGGAAAGGACTGCTGCAATCACACAGACATCATGCAACAAGTTACCAAACACAGACAACCTTCTTCGACATGACCGGTGGGCCAAAGCAAGCGTGGTGAATGCAAGGCTTGCAGAAGCTCTGCAGTCACAACGTTCCCACTCCTTTTACGTTCCCTCTTGATTCGTTGCCACCGCGGCCGCCCAAGAATGGAGAAATGGCCCTCTCGTTGGCCACGAACTGATAATATATTGTAAAATGTATTTCAATGGTACTATATTTTAGTCACTTTAATATTAGCCAGTATTAAAAATCGGGAATTCACCCGTTCGTGGCCAGAGTGCGATTTTGGGCGGCAGAGACACATATATTTAATCTTCAAGAAAGGCTTCTCTCCATCGGCCAAAGATGGCTGCTGTTCAAAGAACGTGCGCCTTTATCGACAATCTATGGCAAACGGAGGTGTGGGAGCGATTGGCGCCGCTGCTTGGGATCAAAAACCTCGTGCTCCTGGCGTGCTCGCACCGCCAGCTCAATATGATCCTGATTGAAGACTCCATTTGGCAAGCCAGTCTGCGCGCAAGCGTCGACCTCACTTTTGATGTCGTGCTGTGCCCAGAGGAGGGCCTCACCTGGCGCTATCTAGCAATGCAGGTCGTGGAGGGCCTTGGCTGCCTCGGCCGCCCTGGCGCAGAGGTGATACAACGATCCTGGCGTGTGGTGGGATCTTAGGCGCGCGACGGCGAGGCGCAATCACGCCGAAGCTGCCGCGCGCCCTCGGGAGGTGCAGGTTTTGGGGTGGTGCACTGGGTGTGGATGTATGAGGGGTGTGGAGGTGCGCGGGGTGATTCGCCTGCAAACTTTGCTCGGTTCGCGCGCGCGTGAGGTGCAGAAGGAGTGGAGAGTGTGGTGGGTGTGGAGGTTCGCGCGGCGTGGAGGTGTGGTGGTTGTTGAGAGGTGCGGGACGCACTCAGCTGCAGTGCATGCGAACAAATATCCACTGCGATTCTGCTGAAATCTTCCCTTTTCCTCCCTTTCTTTTCCCTAAGACGGGGAGACCTATTTTTGCTGTGGTAATGGACTGTGAGATTCGCCTGTGTGCGGTGACCAACTTCGCCTGTGTGCTGTGACCAACTTCGCCCCTTACTGCGTGCTGGGACGATGTCGCTGCAGGGATTCCCGGCTGCCAACACGCACGTGCTGAGCGACGTGAGTGATCAGCTCGCCATCAAAGCGCTCACGTCATCGACGCAGGATAGAGACGAGGAGGATAAAAAGAACTTGCTATCGCGTTCCAAATGCCAATCGGGGGTCCCGGAAGATCAGTCGCTGTGTCCTTGCAAAGATGGCGACAAACCGTGCTACTGGAGCAGTTGCGCCACCACCCACGAAAACTCTAATGAGTGGATATCATTTCGCCTCAACTCTATGGTTCCTCATCGCTGCAACACACTGCAACATATCATTTCGCCTCGGTCGCGCAGCAAGCGGAGGGGCGGGGCCCCAGAGCCGCCGTGCGCCACTCGCCATCAGCCAGAGTCAATACGGAATTTCCGAAAATTCACTTTTTCCCCCCAAAAATTCTGACATGGCTCCGGACATGGCTTTTTTTGAGCATACACTACACTGGCTCATCGGATGAATTCGGGTTGAGCCGGCTCAACCCGAATTTTTCCGTATGTGTATGGGCTCAGACTGGCTTCGAAAATTCCGTATTGACTCTAGCTGATGCTCAACCCTCGCTTCCTCTTTCTCACCCTTTTCGCCCTTCTCTCTCCACACCTCGCGGGCACACAGCAGCGAGGGGCATTGCCCCGCTGCCGCCTCGAGCCACCTGAAATCAGCCGCGGTGCAGGGCGTGCGGCGGCAGAGGGAGATTTAGCCCGACGCCACCACGCGCCATTCAGTTATCTTTGCGTTTCCACGCTCCGCGGATTCGAAATTTCCTTTTTTTCTCTTGACCCGCCCCGTGCTTTTTTTTTCCACCCACTCCGATTTAGCTATACACCGCAACCGACAGGCGTGCCTAGTACACTCACTCGCACACTGCAACACACTATAACACCATGCAACACACTGTGACACACTGTGACGCATTGCAACACATTTGCAACCGACAAGTGTGCCTGGTACATCCAATCACACACCGCAATACACCGCAACACACTGTAACACAGTACAATACATTGCAACACACTACAACCGACAGGTGTGCCTGGTACTTTCAATCACACACTGCAATACACCGAAACACTCTGTAACACAGTACACCACACCGCAACACATCACAACCGACAGGTGTGCTTGGTACATTCTCAATCACACACTGCAGTACACTGCAACACACCGCAAAACACTGTAACACAGTACAACACACTGCAACACACTACAACCGACAGGTGTGCCTGGTACACTCAATCACACACTGCAGTACACTGCAACACACCGCAACACGCTGTAACACAGTACAACACACTGCAACGCACTACAACCGACAGGTGTGCCTGGTACACTCAATCACCCTCCAACCTTACCAGGCGTGGTGGCAGGTGTGTATGTGTGTGTGTGTGTGAGTGTGTGTGTGTACGTAAATGTGTGTGTGTGTGTGTGTGTGTGTGCGTTGGCTGTGGTGGCTGTATATATATGTATCTACGAATCTATTTATACATATGCCTCTGTGCCAACTCGTTTTCTTGATCTTTTGCAAATTTCTATACATGTCAGTGATTAATCTCTCGATGAAACATGTATATAGTACACGAATACAATATGTATATAGTACACGAATACAATATGTATATATATATATACATATTTGTATATATATATCGTATGTATATATATATATCATATACATATAGCATACATATACATATGTATACCTGTACATACATAAGTATGTGTATATACGCATATATATCTATACATCTATGTACTATCTATAATGCTTTGTGCGCGAACTCGTAGTCATGAGTCATGAGTCACGACGTTGGGTGCTACGCCCTTTGCTTCTTTTTCTTGTCTTGCTGCGCTCTGTGCTTTGCTACATGTCGATTGTTGTAGTGTGTTGCAGTGTGTTGCAGTGTGTTGCAGTGTGTTACAGTGATTGTTGTGGCTGGCCACTGTGTGTTGCAGTGTGTTGCAGTGTGTTGCAGTGTGTTGCAGCGTGTTGTAGTGTGTTGCAGCGATTGTTGTGGCTGACCACTGTGTGTTGCAGTGTGTTGCAGTGTGATGCAGTGTGATACAGTGATTGCTGTGGCTGGCCACAGTGTGTTGCAGTGTGTTGTAGTGTGATGCATTGTGTTGCAGTTATTGTTGTGGCTGACAACTGTGTGGTGCAGTGTGATGCAGTGTGATGCAGTGTGATGCAGTGTGTTGCGTTGTGACACAGTGAATGTTGTGGCTAGCCACTGTGTGTCGCAGTGTGATGATTGTTGTTGCTGACGACTGTGTGTTGCAATGTGTTACAATGTGATGCAGTGTGTTGCAGTGATTGTTGTGGCTGGCCACTGTGTGTTGCAGTGTGTTGCATTGTGATGCAGTGTGTTGCAGTGTGTTGTAGTGTGATGCAGTGTGATGCAGTGATTGTTGTTGCTGAAGACTGTGTGATGCAGTGTGTTGCAGTGTGATGCAGTGTGAAGCAGTGTGTCGCAGTGTGTTGCAGTGATCATTGTTTTTGACGACTGTGTGTTGCAGTGTGTTTCAGTGTGGTGCATTGTGTTGCAGTGATTGCTGTTGCTGACGACTGTGTGTTGCATTGTGTTTCAGTGTGTTGCAGTGTGATGTATTGTGTTGCAGCGATTGTTGTTGCGGACGACTGTGTGTTGCTGTGCGTTGCAGTTTACTGCAGTGTGTTGCAGTGTGAAGCATTGTGTTGCAGTGATTGTTGTTGCTGATGACTATGTGTTGCAGTGATTGTTGTTGCTGATGACTGTGTGTTGCAGTGATTGTCGTTGCTGATGACTGTGTGTTGCAGTGTGTTTCGGTGATTTGCAGCGTGTTGCACTGTGTTACATTGTGATGCAGTGATTGTTGTTGCTGACGACCAGTGTATATTCACTATTTTCCAGTCTTGGTTCTTACGCCGTTGTCCTTGGTTGTTGCTTGCTTATTTGATCTCTAGTCCAAATTGCATACTTACATACATCTTTTTCTTTTCATCATGTTCACATTCATAAGTGTAAGCTCTCGTGTGCATTCACGCATTCATACGTGTAAGCTCCCGTGTCAAAAAACACACGTGCATACATTCTATTCTGCCATGCTTACAGTCATATGTGTAAGCACTCGTGTGCATTCATATGTGTATAC